>Ga0302046_10005097_pt1 | contig 11617 bp, 6 predicted proteins | sample RVTome_11_FD_200261 | JGI IMG/M metagenome (GOLD analysis project Ga0302046, IMG submission 200261) | Soil microbial communities from uranium-contaminated site in the Upper Colorado River Basin, Wyoming, United States - RVT147D111 (version 2) ... | reverse complement strand
AAGGAGGAGCCCGAGCCTCCCCATCCGCGGCTCGCGGAGCTCCTGCGCGAGACGCACGGCGTGATGCTCTACCAGGAGGACGTCATGCAGGCGGTCGTGCTCCTCGCGGGGATGGACCTCTCCAGCGCCGACGAGCTGCGGCGCGCGCTCGCGAAGCGCCGCGCGAAGGAGCTCGAGCGCCTGCGTCGCGCCTTCGAGGACGGCTGTCGTCGGAAGGGGGTCGAGCCGGCGGACGTCCGCCGCGTGTGGGAGCTCGTCTCCAACTTCTCCTCCTTCGGCTTCTGCAAGGCCCACGCGGTCACCTACGGGCGGATCGCCTACCGCGCCGTCTACCTCAAGGCGCACTACCCGGCCGCGTACCTGACCGCCTTCCTCAACAGCCGGACGGGTTACTACGAGACGCGCGTCTACGTCGAGGAGGCGCGGCGCCTCGGCGTCCCGATCCTGCCCCCGGACGTGAACCGCAGCCGGCTCGGGTTCCGGCTCGAGGGCGCGGCGATCCGCATCGGCCTCGACCGCGTGAAGGGCCTCAGCGAGCGGACGTGCGCGACGCTGCTCGAGGAGCGCGAGAAGAACGGCTCCTTCCTCTCGCTCCCGGACTTCCTCGTCCGCACGCGCGCGCGCGTCGACGAGACGGAGCACTTGATCCAGGTCGGCGCCTTCGACGCCTTCGACCGCACACGCCCGGAGATGCTGTGGCGACTGCACCTGCTCACGACTCCGGTCCGCCGGCCGCCGCGCGATCTCGTCCGCGAGCAGGGCGCTCTCGACGCGAACGTGCTCGCGGCCTGTCGCACCACGCCGGACGAACGCGCTCGACGACCCCAGGGAACCGGCGGATGGTCGCAAGCAGGCATGGGAGTCGGCGGACTCGAGCTCCGAGGCGGCGAGAGCGCGCGGCTCTTCCCGGAGCCCGAGACTCCCGCGCTCGCTCTTCCCGCCCTCCCGGAGACGGACGCTCCCACGCGCGGGCGACTCGAGCTCGAGCTCCTCGGCCTGACCGTGATCGCCCACCCGACCGATCTCTTCCCCTGCGACGCCGACGAGCGCGTCGGCTCCGTCGACCGGCACGGACCGCGCATCCCCTGCCGCGAGATCGCCGCGCATGCGGGGCGTCGCGTCCACGTCCGCGGATGGTTGGCGGCCTCGCGGCGCGTCCGAACGGCGGACCGGCGCTGGATGCGCTTCCTGACCCTCGAGGACGTGAGCGGCTTGGCCGAGGTCGTGCTCTTCCCGGACGTCTACGAGCGCGACGGGCACCGGCTCACCCACCGCGGCCCGCACGTCGTCTGCGGCCGGGTGGAGGACCAGCTCGGCGCGTGCACGCTGCACGCCGAGTCGATCCTGTGATGAGCTCCAGCGCCTCCGAATCTTGACGGCACGTCAAGATTCGGAGCCGGAGGCTCGTCGCGCGGTGGATCAGCTCTCGTAGCGCAGGCTGACGTTCTCGCGTCCCATCTTTCGGAGACGCTCGGAGGACTTCCTCAGTCCGAGGTTGTGCGCCTTCGAGACGACGCTCTTGACCGAACGATCGAGGCGCTTTGCGATCTCGAGGTTGGAGCGGGACGCATAGTCGCGCTCGAGGATCTCGAGCTCCTCGGTCGTCCAGCGCGGCATGCGCGTCGTGGCTTCACCGCTCAGCTTGCGGACGAACGCCTTGTCCTTCGCCAGCGCGTACTTGGCCGCGACGGCCGTGATCTCGCTCTGCGGCCGGCCGAAGATCACTTGGAGGTGCTCGTCCGTGCGCGTCCCGTAGATCCGCTTCAGCTCGGCGATCTCGTCCCGTGACCAGTCTCCGTCGACCTGGATCCGCCCGAGGTCGAGGATTTGCTTCTTGACGTCCTCGACGTCACGCCCGAGGACGCGCGCGATCACGTCCTCGGTCGTGGCGCCGAGATAGCGCTTCAAGCGCAGCACCTCGTTCGCCGTCCAGGGTCCCTTGTGCTCGATGGCCGGGAAGAGCTTCTCCGCCATGCGCCGGACGCTCGAGACGGGACGGTTCAGCTCCCGCGCGATCGCAGCGTCGTCGCGGAGACCCCAGAGCTCGCGCAGCCGTGCCTGCTCCGCCTGCGACCAGCGACCCCTGCGCGGAGCGGAAGACCGGCCTTGGGGACCGTTCTTTCCTTGCACGTTCAACTCCCTCTTCTCTTGGACCGATCCTCGGAACGAAACGGACCCCGACTCCCCTGTTGGGATCTCTGCTGCTTCGTCTGGTGGGGAGCCCGAGCTCCGACGATGCGGCGGATTGTAGCCGCGATCCTTCCCGCTTGGTAGCGACCCCCCGTTCCCGCGGAACCGCGTCTCCGGGCCGTCGAGGCCGCATCACGGCGGCGGAGAACCGGGCACGACCCCGTAGAGTCCCTCGCGGATCCGATCCAGGATCGAGCGAACTCCCTCGAGGTCCCGTTGCGCCAGGACCTCCGCGACGTACTCGCGAGCACTCTCGTGCGTGGTCCGTCGGATCGCGTACTTGATCTCCGGAACGAACTGCGGAGCGACGCTCACCGCATCGAATCCCATCCCCGCCAGGAGCAAGGCCGTCGCGGGATCGCCCGCCATGTCTCCGCAGACGGATGCAGGCGTGCCCTTCTCCCTCGCCGTTTCCGCGATGCGCTCGAGGGCGCGCAGCACGGCCGGATGATGGGGCTCGTAGAGACTCGAGACCCAGGAGTTGTCCCGGTCCACGGCGAGGAGGTACTGCACGAGGTCGTTCGTCCCGACGCTGATGAAGTCGACGCGCTCGCAGGCATCGGCGAGCGTGAAGAGCATCGACGGGACCTCGATCATCGCCCCCACCGGGATCTGGTCCCTCACCTCGTAACCCTGCCGCCCGAGTCCGACGCGGAGCTCCTTGAAGAGCTGCTCGATCTCGACGATCTCGCTGACCGAGGAGACCATCGGCAGCAGGATCCGGATGTCGCCTGCGACGGAAGCGCGCATCATCGCCCGCAACTGGACCCGCATGAAGTCTCGCCACTGCAGCGTGATCCGGATCCCGCGCCAACCGAGCGCCGGGTTGGTCTCCTTCGGTGCGTGGAAGTAGGGCAACGGCTTGTCGCCGCCGATGTCCAGCAGTCGCAGCGTTACCGGACGCCCGTCCATCCGCTCGAGGACGTGTCGGTACATCCGGTACTGTTCCTCCTCCGAAGGGAAGGAACTGCGCTCGAGGTACAGGAACTCCGTCCGCAGGAGTCCTATCTCGTCGACGTGCGCGACGTCGAAGGTGTCCAGGTCGTGGATGCTCTCGACGTTGACGTTGACTCGCAGCCTGAACCCGTCCGGAGTCACGGCCGGCTGTCCGCTCTGGGCCTTCATCTCGTCGCGCCGTCGCTCCAGCGACTCCCTGCGCTCGTGGAACTCCGCGACCTGCTCGGGGGTCGGGCGTAGCTGGACGACTCCTCGGTTCCCGTCGATCGCCACGCTCATCCCCTGCTCGAGACGCGCGAGCAGGTTCGGGATGCCGACGACGCAAGGGATCCCGAAGGCGCGCGCCAGGACCGCTCCGTGCGAGAAGCGCCCGCCCTTCTCAGCCATGATGCCCAGCACCTGCTCGCGCTCGAGGAAGGTGACGACCTTCGGCGTGAGGTCCGAGGCCGCCAGGATGACCATCGTTTGCTTCTGGACGACCTCCTCGCGGTCGCGTTGCATCAGCACGTCCAGCACGAGATGCCACGGATCGCTCACGTCGGCCGCGAAGGCACGCACGCTCGCGCCTTCGAGCTCGCCCATCGTCTTCTCGAAGCGGCCGATCAGGAGCTGCACCGCGGCCTCGGCGTTGATGCGCTCGTGCGAGATCGCCCGCTCGACCTCGCGCATGGCGCCCGGGTCCTGGAGGATCAGGCGGTGGACGGCGAAGATCTCGGCGTCCTTCTCCCCGGTCGTGGCCGCGACCCGACGGCGGCGCTCCTCGAGCTTCTCCCCGGCCACGTTGAGCGCGCTGGCGAGGCGCCCGATCTCGAGCGGGACGTCCTCGCGCGACACTTGCCAGGTCGGCACCTCGGGCCCGGCATGGATGACGTGTACCTTCCCCATCGCCAACCCGGGCGAGACGGCGGTTCCCTGGATCTCTCGGCTGAGCATTCCTTTCTGACCCCTCGCATCCCGACTGCGAGGGCCATGACGATAGCGGAGCACGGGGGCCGCCCACCTCGGAGAGCGCCGATTCCCTCAAGGACGGTCTCCGGCGAGAACGAGGAAAGGGGTCCGAGGGGACCGGCTCGGGGTTCGTGCAACCCCCCGGCGAGTGGCAACCGGGACCTCCCCACCGGACGGATTCCATTCCTGAGGTCAAGCATGGTCCGCAACGAGTCCTATTCCATGGAGCCCGAAGTGGAGATCGCTCCCGAAGTCGGCTTCGACACACTTCCCCCGGAGACGCGAGCACGCTCCTCACGGAGCGCGAACCTCCTGTTCTGCCTGGGGTTCTTGCTCCTCGCCGGCGGCCTGGCGTTCGTCTTCGCACCGAAGTTCTCCTGGAAGCTGACGCAGGTCGCCCGGGAACTGAGTGCGCTCGGGTTCCTGCCCGGAACGCTCGCCGTCACGGGATTCGTCGTCCTGTGCCTGAGCTTCGTCGCTCGCGCCTCGTCGCCGGCCGGAGGACGCTCTTCCGTACCCGCTCCGGTGCCCGACGGCGACTCGGACTTCATGCTGGTCGCGGACCAGCTCGCGACCGATCTCGCACAGGTCCTGACCTCCTTGCTCCAGATGTCGGAGGAGCTGGCCGCGCTGGGCGAGGGGCAGCGGACGCTGATGGCCGGGCGCAGAGAGGACTCGGGCGGGGACCAGCAGCAGAACGCGGTGTTCCGTCTCGCGGCCAGCGTGGACAAGCTGAACGCCCGCGTCGACCAACGCTTCGACGAGCTCGACACGCAACTTCGCTCGCGCATCGACTCGCTCGCCTCCGTCGTCCGCGAGACGACGGCCGCAACGATGGCAGCTCGTTCAAGCCAGGACCCGAAGCCCGCTCCGACGCGCGGCACGGTTCCGAAGAGCAGGAGTGGCGCGTTCGCGCCGACCCCCGAGCCTGCCCTGCCGATGGATCCGCGCGCGGGTCAGGTGCTGGAGGAGGTGGAGGAGACCTCGATGCAGTTCTTCGACAGCCTCGAGCTCGAGACCCCCCTCGCGGAGCCGAAGCGGCCGCACGCTGTCTCGCTCGAGGACGACCTCGACGCGTTGGACGCGCTGCTACCGGACGACGTCGTTCGTCGCGCTCTCGAGGACGAGTAACTGGCCGGCCGCGAGCAGGTCGCCTACTCCTGCTCCTCGGTCTTCTCCGCCGTCGTCTTCTCGGTCCTCTCCGGAGCGGACTCCTGGGGACTCTCGGACTTCTGGTCCCGGAAGAAGCTAGCGAACGGGTTGTACTGCGCCTGCGCGCGCGACGCCTCGCGCACGGCGGACGGATCGTACTGATCGTCGCGCTCCCGGCGCCCGCCGGCCCCGCGCCCCGGACCACGGCCGGGACTCCGGCCGCCACCCTGCCCGCGACGCTCCCGGTCGGGCTTCGAACCCGCCAAGCCGTCGCGACGCGAGCGCGCGGCGCGCATGACGGGCTGGTACTCGGGCCAAGCTCCTTCCTTGCCCTTCTCGCCGCGGCGTGAGCGACGACCCTTGCCGTCGCCGCGCTCGGTACCGCCGCCGCGCTCGGCACCGCCGCGGGGGCCGTGCTCCCCGCCGCCGGGTCGACGCCTACCGTCGGGGACGTTCTTCAGGGACAGCTCGACGCGCGGGCCGGATCCGTCGAGGACGCGCGCGCGAACGACCTGGCCGATGGACAGGAGCGCGCGTGCGTCGCGGACGTAGCGGCTGGAGATCTCGCTGATGTGGATCATCCCCTCGCGCGTCAGACCCAGGTCGACGAAGGCGCCGAAGCTGGTCACGTTCGAGACGATGCCCTCGACGATCTGCCCCTTCGCGAGTTCCTTCGGATCCGTGTCCGGCGGGAGCATGTGCGGCAGGAACTGCCGAGGCCGCGGGTCGCGCCCGGGATAGGCGAGCTCGCGCACGATGTCGCGCCAGGTGTACTCGTCCGTGTCGTGATCCCCGCGACGAAGGCCGCGCGCCGCGTCGCGTTGCCCCAGGGCTTCGTCCACGCTCCGGCCGCTCTCGAGGATCACGCGCCGGACGAAGTCGTACTGCTCCGGGTGCAGACCCGTGCGGTCGAGCGGCTCTGGCGAGTCCTGGACCCGCAGGAAGCCGATCGCGTTGGTCCAGGTCAGGTCGTCGAGGAGCGCCTCGGTGCGCAGCTCCTCGCGCGAGGAGAAGGTCCGCTCGGAACGACGCTCGACGAGCTTCTTCGCCAGCTCGTAGTTCAACCCAGGGACGTGACGAAGGAACACCAGCGGCGCCGTGTTCAGGTCGCAGCCGACGTGCGCGACGCAGGATTCGATCGTGTCGTGCAACAAGCGGCGCAGGTTCGCCTTGCTGACGACCGACTGCTCTCGCCCGAGCCCCAGGTGCCGGGGATCGGCCTTGAGGAACTCCAAGAGCGGGTCCTGGTGCCGGCGAGCCAGGCCGATGGCCTGCCGCGCGTGTACCGTGCGCTCGGGCAGCTCGCGCCGTCCCGGCTCCGAGTTGGCGTAGTTCGAGAGCCCCGCCTCGTTGACCAAGAAGACGGTCGCGTCCGCCCCGAGGAGGTGGATCGTCTCCCTCAGCTTCCGGACCGAGTCACGGATCGGCTTGCTGCTCTCGACGACCAGGTCGCGCACTCCCGAGTCGCGCAGAGCGCTTCCGAGCGCTTCCGCGAGCTGGGGCGGCTCCTGGCTCCCCGCCGCGATCTTGACCTCCTCGCCGACTGGATTGCCGTCGCGATCGACGACGACGATCAACCAGTCGCCCTTCGCGTCGATGTGGACTCCGGCGCACGGACGCGCTCCGGCGGGTGACGTCAGAAGCACCTGGCGCAGGTGCTGCGCGAGGAAGCGGAGCGCCTCCTCGTCGGCGCGCTCGCGGAGCTCGTTGCGGACCTCGTCCTCGATCATCGGGAGGAGACGCTGTCGCAACGCTTGCTCGGCGACGGCATCGGCGACGCTGGCGAACTCCGGACGCGTCCGCTTGCCGAGCGCCGCACGAACCTTGGGGAGCACGAGGCCCTCGTCGATCGAGATGTGGATCGCGATCTGTCGCTGCGCCTGGGCCTGGCGCAGGGCGAGCAACCGGTGGCCCTGGAGCTGGCGCAGGGGCGTGTTGATCTTGAGCAGGGAGCGGTTCCGCCCGAGCTCCTTCTCGCTGACCAGGGCGCGGACGGTCAGCCGCCCGTTCTTCAGCATCGCGCGACGGAGCGCGCCGCGGAGATGGGGGTTCCGGCCGAGTCGGTCCGAGAGGATGCGCACTGCGCCCTCGAGCGCCTGCTCGTCGGTGTGGATCCCGCGATCCGGGTTCACGTAGGGAGCGCAGGCGCGCGCGAGCTGCGGGGAGAGGTCGATGTGCAGCCCGTGCACGGGATGCTCGACGTGCTTCTTCGGCTCCTTGGGCCCCTTCTTCGGCGCGCTCTCCTCGGGACCCGCTTCCTCGTCGGGCACGTCGTCCTTCGCCGAGTCGGCGGGAGACTCGTCGCTCTCGGGATCGGACTGCGACGCCTCCTCCTCCTCGATCTGGCCGTTCGTCTCGCCCTCGTCCGCCTCCTGCGCTACCGCGTCGTCGACCTCGTCTTCCTCGTCCGCGGAGGTCTCGGTGGAGTCGGTCTCCATGCTGCCGGGAGCAGGGGCGACGATCTCGTCCGCCAGGGGGTCGAGCCCGCGATCGATCGCGAGCTGGACCTCCGGCTCGGGCCGCCGGTGCGGCAGGAAGAGGTCCTCGAGCTGGTAGCGATCGATGCAGGTGCGCAGTGCTTCCAGGTCTCCGGGCGCGCCTTCGTCGCCGGCGGATCTGCGTTGCTCCTCGATCGACTTGAGGAGCGTCGAGCGACGTTTCTCGAGTTCCTCGATCTGCTTGAGGCGCCGCGCGAAGCGTCGAACCGTCCCTTCCGTGAAGGAGCCGATCTCGGCCCTCCTGTAGCGCGTGATGGTCGGGACCTTGTAGCCGCTCTCCAGGAGCTCGAACACGCGCTGCGCGTGCTCCGGTTCGACGGAGAACTCCTTGGCTAGCGTCTTGGCGATCGCTGCAAAACTCACGAGAACCTCGCTGGGGTTCCGGCCGCCGGACCTGGCCCGGGACGTACCGAGGCTGGACCGGTCAAGAGCGCCCGAGGGGGCGGGAACGGGCGACATGGTAACGCCTCGGCCGACTCTCCGATCCCCAATCGACCGAAACCCGCGGCCGCGGTGGCGTGGCGCCCGGAGCTCCCGCGTCCGTCAGATCGCGACCACTTGGACCAGCGCCTTCCCGAAGCGGAAGCCCGCCGCATCGTCGATCGCCGTGACCAGATTGTCGTGCCGCTCCACCTGGGTGCCGACGTACTTCCCGCCCGCCGCCTTCACCGCATCGCGCAGCCGGGGGGATCCGGTCACGCGCTTCTTCCTCAGGACGCCGGCGCGGACGAGGACCTCGACCGATTCGGCCCAGGCTCCGAGGAGCTTCTTGCTCGCCGCGGCTTCGCGTGCGAGTCGCAGGGCGTTGGGATCGTCCGCCAGCTCGCGCGCCCCCGGACCACCACAGAACAGGACGCCCGAATAGCCTTCCATCGTGACCGACTCGTCCAGCTCCTGGTCGACCTGGAACTCGTCTTGGAGGTGCCCGAGGATGAGGCCCTCGGTCTCCACCGAGACCGACCGCGTCCCGACGTGAACGTTGTAGAGCGCCGAGCGCGCGTAGCGCAGCGTGGTCTCGTCGTACCCCTTGGCCGGAACCACGACGAGCACCATGCTCGCGTACTCGTGGATCGCGAGTCCGTGTTCGTCGAGCCCTTCCTTCGGCTGGTCTACGTTCTCTGCCATGGGTCGGCTAGGCCGGGAGCTCGAACACGGAAGCGCGCGTCTCCTCCGCCAGGAGACCGGCCCCCTGCGAGACCTTCCAGGCGATGCGCTCGTCCAGGCCCGGCAGAGTCATGTCCCCGAGTGCGCGCCCGCTCAGTCCGTCGCGCACCTCGAGCAACGCGCCCGAGGCGACGTAGAGCTTCCCGCTGTCCATCGCGATGTTGACGTCGGGAAGCTCGTCCGGCGAGTCGTCCGCGACGCCCTCGCGCCACATCGCCTGAGCCTCGGAGCCGACCGGCGCATCGGCGCGAAACGCCTCGAGGCGCAGGTTCCCCGGTCCCGAGGACTGGCGGAAGCGGCTGGGAGCGCGGTCCCCGACGAGCAGGACGACGGTGCCCTGGCTGGCCGCGAGCTCGTGGATCACGGCGAACTCGGGGGGGACGAACGTGTCGATGAAGTCACCGCTCTCGATGTCGAGCCGAAGGACCCCCTGACGCCTCGTGCTCGCGTTCGTGTAGACGACGAACGCGTAGGGGCTGTCCGCGTCGGCGCGCGCGACCCAGTGGTAGAGCTCCTCGTCGCGGAGGTGGGTCCAGACCTCCAGCATGGCATCGGTCATGATTCCACAGACGCGGTCGTGCGACACGGTGACGGACATGTCCCCGTAGACGATCCCCTGGTCGAAGGGTTGGATCTCGCTGGCCCCGATCAACTCTCCGGACGCCAGCGTCATGCGGGCGATGCGATAGCCCTTGAGGCTAGGTCCGATGAGCACGACGTCGTCCTCGCGTCCGAGCCCGCTGCCGAACCCGCGCCCGTAGCCGACTTCGCAGGGCGACGTCCAGGCGTGATCTCCCGAGTTCCGGTCGTAGGCCACCAGCTTCCCGGGGATCACGTTGTCGATCCACTTGCCGGCGACCGGCGGGTCGTAACCGTGGATGCAGACCGGCCCGCGCTCTCCCAGGACGATCCCGTCGATCTCCCCGGAGAACTCGCGGCTCCAACGGCGGCGTGCGGTGCGCGTCATGGCGCGAGATGATAGCGGGAGTGCTCTCCCGGGCCCAAGCCCGGCACCCGGATCAGGCGTCGCCCTTGAGGATCTTCTCCGCGATGTTGTGCGGCACTTGTCGGTACTCGTGCAGCTCCATCGAGAAGGACCCGCGGCCCTGCGTCGCTCCGCGCAGCGCGGAGGTGTAGGCGAACATCTCGGCGATGGGGACGATTCCCCGGACGATGCGGAGCTCGTTGAGCACCTCGATCGCACCCACCTCGCCTCGGCGGGAGTTCAGGTCGCCGACCACGCTGCCGAGGAACTCCTCGGGCGCCCGGACCTCGATCTTCATGATCGGCTCCAGGAGCACCGCGTTGTCGACCACCGCGTCGCGGAACGAATGGACACCGGCCGCCTGGAAGGCCATCTCGCTCGAGTCGACGTCGTGCGCCTTGCCGTCGAACAACGTCGCTCGCACGTTGACGAAGGGATAGCCCGCGCGTCCGCCGCTCTTGACCCCTTCCTTGATCCCCGCACCGACGGCCGGGATGTACTCGCGCGGCACGTTCCCGCCCTTGATCGCGTCCACGAACTCGAAGATCCCGTCCTCCGGCTCGCCGACTTCGTAACGTACGTGGATCACGGCGTACTGGCCGCGGCCGCCCGACTGGCGGATGTAGCGCGTCTCGACCTCCTTGGAAGCCTTGAGACACTGCTTGTAGGCGACCTTCGGACGGCCGGTGACGACCTGGCAGTTGTACTCGTTCTGGATGCGGTTAACGACCACCTCGAGGTGCAGCTCACCCATGCCCGAGATGATCAGGTCGCCCGTCTCCTCGTTGGTCTTCGCCCGGAAGGTCGGGTCCTCGCGCATCATGCGACCGATGACCTCGGTCAGCTTGTCGCGGTCCTGGCTCGACTTGGGCTCGATCGACATCGAGATCACGGACTCGGGAAACTGGATCTCCGAGAGCAGGATCGGCGCGTTCTCGTCGCACAACGTGTCGCCCGTCGCCGTGCCCTTGAGCCCCATCGTGGCGGCGATGTCGCCCGCCTGCACCTCGTCGACGGCCTCGCGCTTGTTCGCGTGGACCCGGACGAGCCGTCCGATGCGCTCGTACTTGCGCGTGCGCGGATTCAGGACGCGCGTGCCTTTCTTCAGGACGCCCGAGTAGACGCGCACGAAGGTCAGGTCCCCGGTGGGCTCCGCGACCGTCTTGAACGCCATGAGACACATCGGCTCGTCGACGTCAGGCTTGCGGCTGATCATCTCGTCCGTCTTCGGACACCGCCCGACGACGTCCGGTACGTCCGCCGGGCTGGGGAGGTAGTCGATGACCGCGTCCATCAGGAAGCGCACGCCCTTGTCCTTCAGCGCCGAGCCGCAGAAGACCGGCGTGATCTCCATCGCGAGCGTGCCGCGACGGATCGCGCGCTTGAGCATGTGGCTCGGGATCGGCTCCTCCTCGACGAACAGGTCGAGGATCTCCTCGTCGAGCTCGGCGGCGATCTCGCACAGGTCGTGGTGCCGCAGTTGCGCTTCCTCCAGCAGCTCGTCGGGGATCGGTACCTCGTAGAAGGCGCGACCGGTGGAAGCCTCGTCGAACTCGTACATCCTCATCGTGACGAGGTCGATCAGACCGTTGAACTCCTTCTCGATGCCGACCGGCATGTGCATGCAGGCCGGACGCGCCCCGAGGCGATCGACGAGCGTCTGGACCGAGCGCGAGAAGTCCGCGCCCACCCGGTCCATCTTGTTGATCAGACAGATCCGCGG
>Ga0302046_10005095_pt1 | contig 11622 bp, 14 predicted proteins | sample RVTome_11_FD_200261 | JGI IMG/M metagenome (GOLD analysis project Ga0302046, IMG submission 200261) | Soil microbial communities from uranium-contaminated site in the Upper Colorado River Basin, Wyoming, United States - RVT147D111 (version 2) ... | reverse complement strand
TGGGACGTTCAGCGATCGCTCCGCATCGTCCGGAGTCGAGGCCGGGGAGTGGAGCACGAGCGCGGCCTTCGCAGACTACGACGGCGACGGATTCCTGGATCTCTACGTCTGCCGCTACGTGGACTTCAGTCTCGAGAACCACAAGTTCTGCGGCAACCTGGGCAAGAATCTCAAGGCTTACTGCCACCCCGACGTGTACAACGTGACGCCGAGCCTTCTCTTTCGGAACAACGGAGACGGGACGTTCACCGACGTGACCCGAGACGCGGGCGTTCTGGTCACCGATGACGGAAAAAGCCTGGGGGTGGTTTGGGGGGACTACGACAACGACGGCGATCAAGACCTCTACGTTGCCAACGACTCCATGCGCAATTTCCTTTTTCGGAACGAGGGCGACGGGCGTTTCACCGATGTGACGCTCCTGGCCGGCGTCGGCTACAGTGAAGACGGTCAGACGCAGGCGGGCATGGGCACCGATTTCGGCGACTACGACGGCGATGGATGGTTGGACATCATCGTCACCAACCTGGATTTCGAGTACAACGCGCTCTACCACGGTGGGCCGGGCGGCGTCTTTACCGATCGGTCCTTCGGTTCGGGTATCGCGGAGCCCTCTCTCAATTTCGTGGGCTTCGGAACGTTCTTCTTCGACTACGATAACGATTCGCGGCTCGATCTCTTCGTGGCCAACGGTCACATCATCGACAACATCGATCTCTTCAATAGCGTTTCGACTTATCGCGAGCGGAACTTCCTGTTTCGGAACCAGGGGGACGGTGCTTTCGAAGAGATCGGGCATCGGGCAGGGGAGAGCTTCTCTCGGGAGAACGTGGCGCGAGGCGCGGCGGCGGCGGACTACGATCGCGACGGTGACGAGGACGTCCTGGTCACCCGCTGCGGCGACTCGCTTCTGCTTCTGCGCAACGAGGTTGGCAACCGCAACGGTTGGCTCTCTCTGCGCCTGGTGGGGCGACGCTCGAACCGCGACGCGGTGGGCGCGCGGGTCACGGTGCATCTCGGCGGTCGCCGCCTGTTCAAAGAAGTCAAGGCCGGCTCGAGCTACCTCTCGCAAGGAAGCCTGGAGCTCACGTTTGGGTTGGGTGAAGCTCCTGCCGCCGATCGCGTGGAGATCCGCTGGCCCTCCGGTGAGATTCAAGAGCTCGGGAGAATCGGTAGTGGGAGCCGCGTCACCGTTCTCGAGGAAGTAGGTAGATAGATCCCTTCTGGCCCGACCCGGCCGTCGTCCGGGGGGCGTCCCAGAACGTGGTAACATTGACTTGGCCATGTCTGAAGAGCTCTCCTCCCGGCGAGCCGAGGACTTCCTGCGCCTCGACTACCAGGCGCCAAGCTGGGAGTGGAAGCGGAACCGGCGCTCGTTCGCCCTGTCCTTCCTCGTTCACGCCACGATCGTTCTCGCGCTCTCTCTGCCGTTCATATGGGATTTCCTGACCGGGGGACCGGTACAGTCGGTCGTGCGGGTCCGGTACTACGTGTCGGGTGAAGGTGAGGGCGGAGGCGGTGGAGGTGGTTCCGGAGGCCGCAAGCCAACGGCATTCATCCGGGATCAGCCCCAGCCGACAGAAGAAGCTCCCCAACCCCGCCGCGCCCCGATCGCACCGAGGCAGCCACGGCCCCTGCGCGCCGACGCGTTGAAGGCGCCTGACCTGCCGTCAGATGCCTCCGCGTTTTTCGATCAGCCGCTGTCGCCCGACGCTCGAGATTTCCCCGGGCTCGATCTTGACGATATGACGGATTATGGTGGCGTCGACCGGGAAGCGAGCTCGGGCAGCGGAGGCGGCATCGGCGGTGGAGAAGGCACCGGCCAGGGAACGGGTACCGGCTGGGGTTCCGGGCCTGGCCGGGGCGGTGGTTACGGCGGGGGTATCGGTCCGGGAAGCTATGACATCGAGCCGATCCCCATCTTTTCACCCAAGCCGGCCTATCCTCCGGAGGCGAGAGAAAAGCTCGTCCGAGGCGGAGTGATCCTGGAAATCTTGGTGCGCGAGGACGGCACGACCGAAGTGCTACAGGTTCTGAAATCGCTCCCCTACGGCTGCGTCGAGGTCGCGATCGAGGCGGCCGAGCGCTGGCGCTTCAAGCCCGCCCTCAAAGCAGGCAAACCCGTGGAAGCGAAGGGTATCATCACCGTCGAGTTCGAACTCTCGGTTCGGAACCAGGGCTAAGCGAACGGTGGGGCTCGAAGTCCTCATTCCCGAAGAAAAGATCGCCGCGCGCGTCAAAGAGCTCGGCAAACAGATCAGCCGCGACTACCAGGGGAAGACGATTCACCTGGTTTGCGTGTTGAAGGGCGCCTACACGTTCCTCGCCGACCTCGCGCGGGCGATCGAGATCCCCGTCACCCTCGATTTCCTCGCGGTGTCCAGCTACAACAAGGGAACGAGTACCAGCGGTGCGGTGCAGCTCACCAAGGACTTGGACACCAGCCTGGAAGGAGCGGACGTGCTCATCGTCGAGGACATCGCGGATACGGGGCTCACGCTCCGCTATCTCTACAACATGCTGAAGGCCCGACACCCGAGCTCGCTGAAGGTGATCGCGCTGCTCTCCAAACCGTCCCGCCGAACGGTCGACGTGCCGGTCGACTACGTGGGCTTCGAGATCGCGGACCGCTTCGTGGTCGGCTATGGTCTCGACGTCGATCAGAAGTATCGGAACCTGCCATATATAGCGGCTGTGGATTAAGCCGCCTCTACAAATTCCTTCTGTCAAAGGCGTGTGGGAGTAGTTCTTTGAGCCGATAACTCTCGACCTTGCCGCGCAGGTTGCCCAGGTAAACAGCGATGTCCCCGCAATACTCCCACAGAAGCTGGCGGCAGGCGCCGCAAGGCGGCGTCACCTTGTCGGCTCCTGTAACCACTGCCAGGGCGCGAAACCGCGTCACCCCTTCTGAGAGAGCCTTCAGCAGAGCCACGCGTTCGGCGCAGACGCTCAAACCGTAAGAGGCGTTCTCGATATTGCAGCCTGAGTAAATTTTCCTTCCGTTTGTCTGCAAGGCGGCGCCGACCTTGAAGCCCGAGTAGCGCGCCAGCGCCCGGGCGCGAGCCTTCCGCGCCGCGCTCAGGAGGGAATTTCCAGCAGAACGAGTCGGCGTCATGGATCTTCAGTCGAGCTTGGCGAGTTGGGGAATCACCTGCTGCAATAGCTCGGTGAAGATCTCGCGTACTTTCTCGCCCGTCTCCATCACTTCGCGGTGATCGAGCTTGCTCGGAAGAACCCCTGCCGCCATGTTCGTCAGACAAGAGATGCCCAGGACCTTGGTTTCCATCTGGTTCGCGGCGATCACTTCCAGGACCGTGGACATGCCCACGGCATCGGCCCCCATGGTCCTCAGCATCCGGATCTCCGCGGGCGTCTCGTAGCTCGGACCCAATAGCCCGGCGTAGACGCCCTTTCTCAATTGCAGACCGATCGATCGTGCCGCCGCCTCGCAGAGCGTGCGTAGCTTGGGATGGTAGCCCTCCGTCATATCGATGAAGCGTGCTCCCAGGCCCTTGTCCTCCGGGCCCTGGAGCGGATTGAGACCGGTGAGGTTCAGGTGATCGGAGATCACCATTAGCTCCCCGGGCCGGAAGGCGGTATTGATGGCACCGGCGGCGTTGGTCACCACGAGCGTCTTGATTCCGAAGGTGCCGAGAACGCGGGCGGGGAAGGCGACCTGCGAGGCGTTGTAGCCTTCGTAGGCGTGTACCCGCCCGACCATGATCGCGAGCGGCACACTTTCATAGCGGCCGATCATGAGATGACCGGCGTGCCCCTCGACGGTAGAAAGTGGAAAGTGGGGAATGTCGGTGTAGGGAATGGTTTCCGCCGCCTGGAGCTCTCGAGCGAACGCTCCCAGCCCCGATCCGAGAACCAGGCCTATCGTGGGCCGCAAACGGGACCGGCCGGCGAGAAAGGAAGCCGCTTCCCTGACTTCGTTTGCGATCTTTCCCATGCGGTCAGGGGTTCAGAAGCCCGGCGATGGTGGCGGTCATGAAAGTGGCCAACGATCCACCCAGCACGACCCGCAGGCCGAGCTTGGCAAGATCCTGTTTGCGGGTGGGAGCGATGCCCCCGATGCCGCCAATCTGTATTCCAATCGAGCCGAGATTGGCGAATCCGCAGAGGGCGTAGGTCGCGATGAGCTCCGAGCGGGCGGAGAGAACGCCGTCGCCCTTGAGCCTGACGAGATCGACGTAGGCAACGAACTCGTTCAGGATCAGCTTTTCACCGAAGAGCGTGCCCACGTGACCCGCATCGGTCCAGGGAACACCCATGACGAACGCGAGGGGCGCGAAGATCTTGGCGAAGATCAGCTCCAACGACAGACCGACATACTGGAGCGGCCAGTTCACGAGGGCGACGAGCGATAGAAACGCAATCAACATCGCGCCTACGTTCAACGCCAGGTGGAGACCCGCGCCCGCCCCCCGCGCGGCAGCGTCGATGAGGTTCACTTCGGTGCGCTCGACCTTCAGCTTCACCTCGCCGCGGGTGAGAGGTGCGCCGGTCTCGGGGACCAGGATCTTCGAGATCAGGATCGCGGCGGGGGCGTTCATCACACTGGCCGCCAGGATGAATCGGGTCTCGATGCCCATCGAAATGTAGGCGGCCATCATCCCGCCAGAGATAGTGGCCATGCCTCCCACCATGAGTGTGCACAGCTCGGAATAGGTCATCTTGGGGATGTAAGGCATGACGACCAGGGGTGCTTCGGTCTGACCCATGAACACGTTGGCGGCGGTGGAGAGCGATTCAGCCCCGCTGGTGCCCATCGTGCGTACCATGATCTTGGCCATCAGGAGGACGATCTTCTGGAGAATACCGAGGTAGTAGAGGACGCTGAAGAAGGAGGAGATATAGATGATAGTGGGGAGCGCCTTGAAGGCGAATATGAAACCCAGCGTCTCCTGGTTGGCGAGGGGGCCGAAGACGAATTGAGCTCCGGCGTCTGCTTTCTCCAGGGCCAGCGTGACCGCGTTGCTGAGTCCGCCGAAGATCAACACCCCCACGCTGGTCTTCATCACCAACAGGGCGAAGACGAACTGGAGGATCAAGCCCCAGACGATGATGCGTGGCTCGATCTTGCTGCGATCGGTGGAAAAGGCCCAGGCAATGGCAAGGAGGATCGCCAAGCCAAGAACTCCGATGAAGGTCATGAAACTCCTTCCAGAGGGCCCAAGATCTTGTGAACCAGGGGAACCTTCGCCGGTGGCTCGGACTGAATGTGATACGCCCGGGACGCGAGCCGCACCGCCTCCTCCCGCCGCGCGGGGCTATTATAATGAAGCGTCAGCAAGGGATCCCCGGCGGTTACGGCTTCCCCTAACTTCCGCTTCACCACCAATCCAACCGCGGGATCGATCGGCGCGTCCACGGTCTCCCGACCCGCGCCCAGCAACATCGCTGCCACCCCGATGGCTTCGGTATCGATCCGTCCCACATAGCCCGTCCGTGGACTGGGAACATCTTCGAGGTGAGCTGCGCGAGGGAGTCTTTCGGGATCCTCGATGACGCGCGGATCTCCACCCTGAAGCCGCACGATTTCGGAAAACTTCTGCAGCCCGGCACCCGACGCCATCATGGATGCTGCCTTCTCCTTGCCTTCCTGAACGCTACCGGCGACCCGCCCGAAGACTAACATGTATGCGGTCAGAAGCAAGCAGAGCTCGCGCAAGTCTTCGGGCCCTCGGCCGCGCAGGACCTCCACCGACTCTTTCACCTCCAAGGCGTTGCCGACGTGCGTGCCCAGCGGTTGGCTCATGTCGCTGACGATCGCCACGGACCGCGTTCCCAATCGGTGAGCGATGGAGGCGAGCAGCGTCCCAAGCTCGGTGGCGGAGTTGAGTTCCTTCATGAAGGCTCCACTTCCGACTTTGACGTCGAGCACGAGCCCGGTAATGCCCTCCGCCAGTTTCTTGGAGAGAATACTGCCCACGATCAAGGGGACGCTGTCGACGGTTCCCGTTACGTCCCGCAGGGCGTAGAGCTTACGGTCCGCGGGAGCGATCTCGTCGGTCTGGCCGATGAGTGCACAACCCGCTTTGGCCAGGACCCGGCGACACTCGGACAAGCCAAGCCGGACGGAAAACCCCGGGATCGACTCGAGCTTGTCCAGCGTTCCCCCCGAGTGGGCAAGCCCGCGACCGGAAATCATCGGGACGATGACACCCGCGGCTGCAGCGAGTGGCGCGATCACGAGAGACGTCTTGTCACCCACACCGCCCGTGCTGTGCTTGTCGACCTTCTCCCCGGGCAGGTCAGAGAGGTCGAGCACCGAGCCGCTGTGGAGCATCTCCTCCGTAAGCCCCAGCGTTTCTTGCTCGCTCATGCCCAGCAGGGCAACCGCCATCAGGAAAGCGGCGGTTTGGTAGTCAGGAATCGTTCCGTCGAGCACTCCGGAGACGAGAAAGGCCAGCTCTTGCCGACTGAGCTCGGCACCGTGTCGTTTCCGACGAATGATGTCGACGGCTCTCACGATAAGAAAAGCAACTGGGCGTTCGTAAAAGGAGGGGTCCGGAGCACGCGGGGATCATGCCGTGGCCCGCTAACCCTGTCAAGACAGTCAGTTTGACAGCGTCGCGTCCTGATTCTACCATCGGCGTCGCAAGATGGCCGTCATTCGAGTGGAGCACCCGCTGATCGAGGACGTGCTCACTACTCTTCGAGACGCCGCGACCCCTCGCGAAGACTTTCGTCGTTTGACCAGGAAGCTCAGCTCGCTCCTGGTCTTCGAAGCGTCGCGCAACCTTCCCCTACGGCAAGTGGACGTCGAGACGCCTCTCGAGCGCACCACCGGAGGTCGCTTGAATGCCGAGATTGTCCTGGTTCCCGTGTTGCGCGCGGGTATGGGCATGCTCGACTCGTTGTTGGAGCTTTTCCCGGGAGCCTCGGTGGGGTACGTGGGGCTGGAGCGCGACGAGGAGACCGCAGTGGCGCGCCGCTACTACCTCAAGCTACCCGACCTCGCCGATCGACACGTATTCCTTCTCGACCCCATGCTGGCCACCGGCGGATCGGCCCTGGCGGCGATCCAGGCGCTCAAGGAACAAGGGGCCCGCAGCATTCGTTTGCTTTGCATCGTCGCGGCTCCCGAGGGGGTCGCGCTTCTCGAGAAACATTGCCCCGACGTGTCGATCTTCGCCGCTGCCATCGACCGTCAGCTCGACGAGCGCAAATACATTCTGCCCGGGCTAGGCGATTTCGGCGACCGCCTCTTCGGTACCTGAACGGCCTTCCAAGTCGGTCTGCCGAGGGAGTTTTCGCCCGCCTTCCCGTCGACGAACGTTTGACGGCATTTCGCGAATTCCATACCATACGGATCGAATGCAGCAGCAGGAAACCGCTTCGGGCGCTCCGGTAATCGCTACCTGCGTCGCCGCTTGGCTCTTACCAGGCATGGGCCACTTGATGCTGCGTCGCCGATGGCGCGGTGTGCTGTTCATGCTGGTCGTCACGGTCATGTTCGCCTTGGGCATCCTCATGGATGGAGAGCTCTTTCGGTTGGAAAGGGCGCAGCCTCTGACTTTTCTCGCCGGGCTCGCCGAGATGGGAGTGGGGTTGCTTTTTTTCGTGGTCCGGTGGGTGAGCCCTTTGGCTGGCGACGTCCGATCGGTGACCTACGAGTACGGCTACACGTTTTGCATCGTCGCCGGCCTGCTGAACATGCTTATCGTGCTCGACGCTTACGACATCGCAACCGGGAGAAAGAAATGACCAGTCATTTCTTGATTCTCACGGTGTTTGCCGCTCTTGCATCGACCGCGTTTGCGATGCTGATGCGCGAGGGGCGGAGCGCCCAGATACGGTTTGGGATCTTCGTTTTCTTTTGTTTCGAGGCATCCGCGTTCGTTCTTGGCTGGTTGATGTATCCCTTTCCCTCTTGATAGTGGGAGTGTCTTGATGGTGTCGTTCCTGCGTTGGTGGGGTCCTCTCCTCGCCTACATGTGTCTGATTTTCTATCTTTCCTCGTCCTCCCGGCCGGTGCTCCTGCAGTACGCTCCCGACTACGCCTGGCATTTCTTCGGTTACTTCATGATGGGAGTGTTGTCGGTGCGAGCGTTCGCCCAGGGGTTGGCCCTACCCGCCGGCGGGCGCCACACGCTCTACGCCCTGGTTCTTGCGATGGCGTACGCGCTGAGCGATGAATGGCACCAGCGGTTCGTTCCGCGTCGCATGGCGAGCTTGGAAGACCTCGTTGCCGATTTTCTCGGCATCATGGGAGCGTTGGCCGTTCTATCCATCTATTGGTGGTTCGCCAGGTGGCCGGATTCACCTGCCGAACGAACGCGATGGTAGCCGACTGAAGGCGCACGCCCAGCTGAGCGACGGAGCGATATGAAGTTCACCAACCTTCTAACGGAGATCCGGGACGGCATTCTGACCCTTACCGTCAATCGGCCGAGGGAGCTCAATGCTCTGAACGCCGCCACGATGACAGAGCTCGACGCGGTCTTCGGGGACGTGGAGTCGGACGATACGATCGGGGGCGTGATTGTGACGGGCGCGGGGGACAAGGCCTTCGTCGCGGGAGCGGACATCAAGGAATTGGCTCGGGAGACGGCGACCAGCGGGCGGGAATCATCCGTGCGGGGACAAGGCGTGATGCGGCGCATCGAACTGTGCGGGAAGCCGGTGGTCGCGGCCATCAACGGGTTCGCGCTCGGCGGCGGCATGGAGTTAGCGCTTGCCTGCCACATTCGCATCGCCGCGGAGGGGGCGAGAATGGGTCTTCCGGAAGTCAAGCTCGGCGTGATTCCCGGCTACGGTGGGACGCAACGTCTGGCTCGCTTGGTCGGTAAGGGTCGCGCCCTCGAGCTCATTTTGACGGGAGGGATGGTCGACGCGGCCGAGGCCCATCGCATCGGGTTGGTGAACCGTGTATCGCCACAGGACGCGCTCCTTCCGACCGCGAAGTCTTTGATCGAAGAAATACTCGCCAACGGCCCCCTGGCGACTCGCTACGCGATCTTGGCGGTGGAGCGGGGGCTCGATAGTAGTCTCGAGTTAGGATTGGCTCTCGAGACTTCCTTGTTCGGGCTGCTCTGCGCCACTGAGGACATGAAGGAAGGGATGAACGCCTTTCTCGAGAAACGCTCCCCACGATTTGGTGGAAAGTAGGCGGGCTTGACGCGAATCGTCGAGGGCAAACCTAACGGGAAGGGATTCCGGTTCGCGCTGGTCGTCAGCCGTTTCAATAGCATCGTGACCGACAAGCTCCTCGATGGCGCGCTCGAAGCGATGAACAAGTGCGGGGTGGTGGAAGAGGATTTGGAGATCGTACGCGTTCCCGGATCGTTCGAGATTCCCCTGGCGGCAAAGAAGCTCGCCGAGTCGGGTCGGTTCGACGGTGTCGTGTGCCTGGGGGCGATCATTCGGGGAGAGACGCCGCACTGGGACTACCTGGCGCGGGCGGTTGCCGAAGCCATCGCCAAGACCACGCTGGAGTCGGGAGTTCCCCTGACGTTGGGTGTCCTCACCACCGAGAGCAGTGAGTTGGCGCTCGCCCGTGCGGTCCCCCGAGGAAACAACAGAGGCTATGACGCCGCCATCACGGCGGTCGAAATGGCCAATCTGCTGCGCATGCTGGAAGGGCGTCGGTAGCGCTTGTCGGCATGCAGGGTTGGGGGAGGCTAGACACAGCGTGAGTTCGCGGCGAAAAGGGCGCGAGTTAGCCGTCCAAATGCTCTATCAGTGGGAGCTCAGCGAGGAGCCCGTTGCCGACGTCATAGAATCCTTCTCCCGACTCGGTGACGCCCCGGCGGAGGCGCGGGAGCTGTCGCAGCGGTTATTGGAAGGCACCATCCGCCATCTCGAGGAAATCGACTCCCTGATCTCGAAGCACGCCGAGCATTGGAAACTGCCTCGCATGGCTGCCGTGGACCGCAATATTCTACGTTTGGCGATCTACGAGTTCCTCTATGAGGATGTTCCCAAGCGCGTCGTGATCAATGAGGCGCTCGAAGTGACGAAGCGATTCTCGGGCCCCGAGGCCGTGCAGTTCATCAACGGGGTCTTGGACGCGGTTCGGCTCAGCATCGAAGCGTCGGGGGCGCGCTAGACTCCGTGGCCGAGATCCCCATTCCGCCGGAGCGGCGCGAAAAGCTCGAGGCACTGCGCAAGCTGGGCATCGACGTCTATCCAAGCCGTTTCGACCGGACGCACACCATCACCGAGGCACTCGCCGAGTTCTCGTCCCGTGGCGGCGAGCAGCTGGAAGAGGCCTCTCCCGAGGTGCGAGTCGCCGGGCGTTTGGTTGCGCTCCGCGGGCACGGCAAGACCGCCTTCGCACACCTCACCGACGGCGCTTCTCGGTTTCAGGTCTACTTGCGACAGGACACCGTCGAATCGCCTGGGTTCGAGATTTGGCAGCAACTGGATCTCGGCGATTTCATCGGTGTTTCGGGGCTGGTGTTTCGAACCCGTACCGGGGAGCTGACCGTCAAAGTAGAAAAGCTGACTCTCCTTTCGAAATCCCTCCTGCCTCTTCCCGAGAAGTGGCACGGCCTCACGGATATCGAGACACGGTACCGCCAGCGCTATTTGGACCTGGTTGCCAATGCGGACGTACGGGAAGTCTTCGTCACACGCGGGCACCTCATCCGCGCGCTGCGTTCGTTCTTCGATGGAAGGGGATACCTGGAGGTCGAGACGCCGATGCTTCAGCCCATTGCCGGCGGTGCGGTCGCTCGGCCGTTCAAGACGTTTCACAACGCGTTGGGCATCGATCTCTATCTTCGCATCGCGCCAGAGCTTTATCTGAAGCGCCTGGTGGTGGGGGGCTTCGAGAAGGTCTACGAGATCAACCGCAGCTTTCGCAACGAAGGGATCTCGATCAAGCACAACCCAGAGTTCACGATGCTGGAGTTCTACGAAGCCTATAGCGACGCGCAATCGATGATGGATCTCACCGAGGAGCTCTTCGTTCATCTCGCTCGTGAGGTGAAAGACAATGAGGAGATCTCGTACCAGGGTCAGACCATTCGACTAACTCCGCCGTATCCACGAATCACTATGCTCGACGCGACCCGCTCTTCCCTGGTGGGCCGCGGTGTGGAGGCGACGGAGGAGGAGCTCCGGGATCGCGCTCGTTTGATTGCGATACTGGAGAAACTTCGCACGGGTTTCGATCGGGCCGCTCCCTGGGGAAAGCTGCTGGCCACGCTGTTCGAGGAGGTCGTGGAGCCGGGGCTCGTGCAGCCAACTTTCATTTATGACTTCCCCCTCGACGTCTCGCCCCTTTCGAAAAAAAAGCCGGGCGACCCGCAGCTGGTGGAGCGCTTCGAGCTCTTCATAGCCGGTATGGAGTGCGCGAACGGTTTCAGCGAGCTCAACGATCCCTTCGACCAGAAAGAGCGTTTCGAGATGCAGCTCCGCGAGCGGGAGCGGGGCGACGAGGAGGCACACGTCATGGATGAGGACTACATCACTGCTTTGGCGCACGGGCTACCTCCCACCGGTGGGGAAGGGATCGGCGTCGATCGAGTGGCCATGCTCTTTACCGACTCGCGCTCCATCCGCGACGTGATCCTGTTTCCCCACCGCCGGCCCAAGACGACCTGACTCCATGCCGTTCGAGCTTCTGATCTCCCTCCGCTATCTACTCGCCAAGCGGAAGCAGGT
>Ga0302046_10005093_pt1 | contig 11624 bp, 8 predicted proteins | sample RVTome_11_FD_200261 | JGI IMG/M metagenome (GOLD analysis project Ga0302046, IMG submission 200261) | Soil microbial communities from uranium-contaminated site in the Upper Colorado River Basin, Wyoming, United States - RVT147D111 (version 2) ... | reverse complement strand
CGACCGGTTGCGACGACAACTGCCCACTGGATCGCAATCCCGGCCAGCGCGACCTGATCGGAGGCGGCTTCACCACGGTCAACGGGGTGAGCCGCAACTTCGTCGCACGCCTGTATGGCTCCGCCCCCGTCGCCCCGATCATCACCGTCGAGCCCGCGGGCCAGGCTTCGTACGACGGCTGCTGCGCCGTGTTCCACGTCACCGCCGCGGGGACGCCGCTCGACTACCGGTGGCGCAAGGACGGCGTCGATCTCGTGGACGGCGGCAACGTCAGCGGCGCTTTCAGCCCGACCCTGACCGTCTGCGGGTTGACGCCGGCCGACGAGGGCGACTACAGCGTCGTGGTCGGCAACGTCCTGGGAAGCGACACGAGCGCGGATGCCGAACTCACGGTCGACGCAGCTCCGACGTTCTACGGCGACGCGGACGGCGACCGCTGGGGCGACCCCCTCACGAGCGCCGCGGCGTGCTATGCGCCGGCCGGGTACGTGTCGAACTCCCTCGACTGCGACGACACCGATCCTTCGGTCGAGCCCGGGGGCGCCGAGGCGTGCGACGGCCAGCGCAACGACTGCAACGATCCGAACTGGCCCGCCCTGCTCGACGCCGACATGGACGGCACGGAGGACGCCTGCGAGTCCTGCATCGACGGCGATTCGGACGGCTGGGGCGATCCCGGAAACCCGGGCAACCTGTGCGCCGACGACAACTGTCCGGCCGATCCCAACCCCGACCAGGCCGACCCCGACTACGACGGCCTCGGCACGGCGTGCGACACCTGCCCCCTCGACGACCTGAACGACGAGGATGGGGACGGCGTGTGCGGCGACGCCGACAACTGCCCGCAGGACGCGAATCCTGGACAGGAGAACGCCGACGGCGACGCGCTGGGCGACGTGTGCGACGCCTGCCCGAACGACGGCTCGGGGAACAACGACGATCTGGACATGGACGGTCTGAGCAACGCGTGCGACCCGGACGTGGACGGCGACGGCATCCTCAACGAGGACGACGTCAACGACGACGGCGACTCGGTTCCGGACGACGACGGCGACGGGATCTTCGATCCGTGCCCGGACCTCGAGACGTCGAGCTGCGACGACAACTGCCCGCTCGACCGCAACTCGAACCAGCGCGACCGCGACGGGGACGGCATCGGCGACGCCTGCGACACCTCCGACGACATCGTGCACGGCGGGGGGGCGGGCCAGGGGGGCGGCGGCTCTCCGTTCACGGACAGCGGCCCGCCGTACGATCTGTTCGTGTGGGAGCCCGAGGTGGGCGCGATCGCGTACACCGTCTACGCCGGGACGCTCGCCGATCTGCACCTCGACTCCTACGGCGCCTGCTACCGCAACCGGATCGTGACGACCTACACGGTCATGGATCACGAGCCGGTCCCCGGGACGGGGGTGTTCTACCTCGTGGCGCCGGTGTTCCTCGAGGGCGAGGGCAGCGTCGGCGACCGCTCGGACCACACGGAGCGGCTGGTCGCCTCGGCGTGCCCGTAACGGGGAGGTACCGCTACCTCTCCCGGAGCAGATGCCGCGCGCGGTGGAACACCTCGTCGAGCCCCAGGGCGTCGTAGTCGAAGTAGCCGCGGATCCGGCCGCGGCGGTCGATCAGCACCAGCTTCCCGGCGTGCGCGATGTCGAACAGGCCGCCTTCGGCGACCTCCTCGCGCTCGCCCATGGCCGTCTTGAAGCCCTCGACCGCGAGGACGCGGATCTCGTCGCGCTCTCCGGTCAGCAGCGTCCAGCGCGCGGGATCGACGCCGAGCGCGGCTCCGTACTCCGCGAGACGCCCCGGCGTGTCGGTCTCGGGATCGACCGTCACGCTCACGATGCGTACGCCGTCGATGCCTTCGGCGCGCAAGCGGTCTTGCAAGGTCTTGACGGCGCGCATCATCGGCGGACAGATCGACGCGCAGCTCGTGAAGAAGAAGTTCGCGACGTAGACCCGACCCGCGAGCTGCTCGCTCCCGAACTCCGCGCCGCCCGGGTCCACGAGGGAGTACGCCGGCAGCTCGCCGAGGACCGGCGGCGGGGCCGGGTCGAAGCGCAGCAGCGGGCGGATGAGGGTCAGGAGGACGATGCCGGCGAAGAACGCCCACACGAACGGGCTTCTCCACAGCGACCGGCGATCCGCATCCGACATCAGACGCGCACCGGCGGCGAGACCGCGCCCGCGGCCTTCCCGAGGATGACGGCGTAGCGGTACTGCCTCAGGTTCTGGCGAGCGTTCAGCAGGATCAGGACGACGAGCGCGGATCGAACGCCGATCGGAAAGCTCGGGTCCTGCCACTTGCGGTAGCCGTAGAACGCGGCGAGGAAGGCTCCGATGACGCTGCCGGCCACCGCGAGAGCGAGGAACAGGCGCTTGCGGCGCACGGCGCGCTCCGCGAAGCGGCGCTCCGAATCGGTCATGACTTCCACCGTGCCCTCGCTCTCCGGACCGCCATTCTAGCAACGACCGTAAGTGGTTCATAATGAACCCCTTCCGGAATGCTCGGTCGTCGTCTGCGATTCTCCGCCGACGCCGCGCCGAATGGGCGCGGCGGGGTTGCTACGGTGGCGGGGGGCGCAGTAAACTACGCGGCCGTTGTCGACCGCGCGCTGTCGTTCCGGGGTGGCAGTTCCCAAGCCGGGTCGTGCAAAGCTGCTCGCTTGTTTGTGGCCGGACCTCGCGAGTGAGGGTGTGCAGGCTTGGCTCAGATCTTCCCCGAGTGGACCAACAAGATCCCGCTGGTCGCAGGTCTCGCCGGGCCGGTCGTGGGCGCGGTGCTCGTGGGCGGCGTCTGGTACTACGGGTCGCCCAGGTACACCGACGTCGGCTACCGTCCCCATCAGCCCGTCCCGTACAGCCACAAGCTGCACGTCGGCGAGCTGGGCCTCGACTGTCGCTACTGTCACGTCTCGGTCGAGGTCTCCCCGGTCGCGAACGTCCCCCCGACCCGGACGTGCATGAACTGCCACAAGCTCGTGACTCGCGACAGTGAGAAGCTGGCCCCGATCCGCGAGAGCGACGCCAGCGGCTTCCCCGTGCAGTGGGTCCGGGTCCACCACCTCCCCGAGTACGCCTACTTCAATCACAGCGCCCACGTGCGCGCCGGGGTGGGCTGCGTCACGTGCCACGGACGCATCGACGAGATGGAAGAGGTCATGCAGGTGCAGCCGCTGAGCATGAGCTGGTGCCTCGACTGCCACCGCAATCCGGCCCCCAACCTGCGCCCCAGGGACCAGATCACGAACATGAGGTGGACCCCTCCGGAGGATCAGGCCGAGCTGGCCGCCGCCCTCATCGCCGAGAACGACATCCGTCCTCCCGTGGACTGCTCGGGATGCCACCGATGACCGCGCGGCGTTACTGGCGGAGTCTGGAGCAGCTCGGCGACTCGCCGGGGTACGCCGAACGGGCCGCGAACGAGTTTCCCGAGGGTGCTTCGGAGCTTCCCGAGGGCGTCACGCGCCGGGACATGCTCGCCCTGCTCGGGGCCTCGCTCTCCATGGCCGGGCTCGCGGCGTGCCGCCGTCCGGTCGATCACATCGTGCCCTACGTCCACCCGCCGGAAGAAGTGGTTCCGGGGGTACCGCAGCACTACGCCACCACGATGCCCTTCGGCCTGAGCGCCTACGGGCTCGTCGTCGAGAGCCTCGAGGGCCGCCCGACGAAGGTCGAGGGCAACTCGCTGCACCCCGCGACCCTCGGCTCGTCGAGCGCCTGGATGCAGGCGTCGCTCTACGGGCTGTTCGACCCCGATCGCTCGCGCTCTCCCCTGAAGGCCGGCGAGCCGACCACCGTGGAGTCGTTCGTGGCCGCGTGGGGCGAGATCGAAGCGGCCCATCTCGGCGATCAGGGCGCGGCCCTCGCGGTGCTCGGGGAGCCGTTCAATTCGCCGACCCTCGCGCGACTGAAGCGGACGTTTACGGAGCGTTTTCTGCAGGCGAGGTGGGTGACCTACGAGCCGCTCGGCGACGAGAACCACATCGAGGGCATCCGGCTCGCCACCGGGAGCACCCATCAGGCGGTGCAGCATTTCGACCGCGCCGCGGTGATCGTGTCGATCGACTCCGATTTCCTGGCCTCGGAGCCGGAGAGCGTGCGGCAGGCACGCGGGTTCGCCGACGGACGGCGCCTGGCGTCGCCCGGCGACTCTATGAACCGGCTGTACGTCGTGGAGAGCACGCTCACCGCGACCGGCGCCACCGCGGACCATCGCAAGGCGCTCCCGCCGAGCCGCATGGCCGCGTTCACGGCCGCGCTCGCGGGGCAGCTCGCGGCCGGAGGGCTCGCGCTCGAGCTTCCCGAAGGCGCCCCTTCGGCCTCCGACGCGGGCGTCGACCCCGCGTGGCTGTCCGCGGTCGCCCAGGAACTGCTCGCGCATCGCGGATCGAGCTTGGTCACGGCCGGACCGCACCTCGCACCCGAGGTGCACGCGGCCGCGATCCGGATCAACGCCGCCCTCGGCAACCTCGGCACGACGGTCACGCTGCACGACCTGCCGGACGCCTCGCTTCCGAGCCGCGCCGCCCTGGCGGATCTCGCCGCGGCGATGCGCGCCGGAACGGTTCGGACACTCGTGATCCTCGGGGGCAACCCGGCCTACGACTCCCCCGCCGATCTGGACTTCGGCGCCGCGATGTCGGGCGTCGAGACCTCGATTCACTTCAGCCACCACGCCAACGAGACCACGAGCACAGTCGAGTGGCACGTGCCGCGCGCGCACTTCCTGGAATCGTGGGGAGACGCGCGGGCCGCGGGTGGCTGCGCGAGCGTCATCCAGCCGCTGATCGCACCGCTGTTCGGCTCGCCGAGCGACGTGGAGTTCTTCTCCCTTCTGGCGACCGGAGCGCTCGGGCCCGGTCTCGAGCTGGTGCGCGGGACGTGGATGGGGATCCTCGCGGGACTGCCCTTCGAGCGCGAGTGGAACAGCGTCCTGCACGACGGACTCCTGGCGAGCAGCGCGCTGCCGCCGGTCTCGCCCGAGATCGCGCCGCGGATCGAGTGGAAGGGCGCCGGGCCGTCTCGCGACGGTCTCGAGCTGCGGTTCGTGCCGTCCTACGCGGTCCACGACGGTCGCTTCGGGAACATCGCGTGGCTGCAGGAGCTGCCCGATCCCGTGACCAAGCTGACGTGGGACAACGCCGCGCTCCTGAGCCCCGCGACCGCGCGCGACCTGGGGGTCGGCAAGGGCGACGTGGTGCGCCTGACCTGTCGCGAGCGGAGCCTCGACCTTCCGGCCTACGTGCTGCCGGGACAGCCGGACGGAGCCGTGGCCGTGGCGCTGGGCTACGGCCGGACGGCCGCCGGGCGCGTGGGAACCGGAGTCGGGTTCGACGCCTACACGTTGCGGCACCTCGATGCGCCGGGCTTCGAGACCGGGATCGGCGTGGAGGCGACCGGGGCGTTCCACCAACTCGTCACGACCCAGGACCACTGGGTGGTGGACGATCTCGGCATCGCGGAGCGCGAGCGCCGGCTGGATTCGCTGGTCCGCTCGGGAACGCTCTCGGACCTGCATGCCGACCCGGAGTTCGTCACGCGCCACGGGACGCCCCACCCGCCGCTCGAGTCGCTGTGGCACGAGCGCGCCTACGACGAAGGCCCGCAGTGGGGCATGACGATCGACCTCAACTCGTGCGTCGGGTGCAACGCGTGCGTCGTGGCGTGCCAGAGCGAAAACAACATCCCCACGGTCGGCAAGGAGCAGGTGTTCAAGGGACGCGAGATGCAGTGGATCCGGATCGACCGCTACTTCAGCGGAGCCGTCGATCAGCCGGAGAACGTCCACTTCCAGCCGGTGACGTGCATGCACTGCGAGAACGCGCCGTGCGAGCAGGTGTGCCCCGTGGCCGCGACGGTGCACGACTCGCAGGGGCTGAACGTCATGGTGTACAACCGTTGCATCGGCACGCGGTACTGCTCCAACAACTGCCCGTACAAGGTGCGGCGCTTCAACTTCTACGATTTCACCAAGGACACCCCCGAGCTGCTCAAGATGGCCTACAACCCCGACGTCACCGTGCGCTCGCGCGGCGTGATGGAGAAGTGCACGTTCTGCACGCAGCGCATCAACCGCGCGAGACTCGACGCCAAGCTCGCCGGGACCGAGCTCGCGGACGGCGACTTCCAGACCGCCTGCCAGCAGGCCTGCCCGACCCGGGCCATCGAATTCGGGGACCTGCGGGACCCCGGGAGCAAGGTCGCGACGCTCCAGGCGCAGGGCCGGGCCTACAAGATGCTCGACGAGCTCAACAACAAGCCGCGGACCTCGTATCTCGCCAGGATCCACAACCCGAACCCGGCCCTCGCCGAGGAGCACAACGGATGACCGCCGCCCGCGGCACGAAGCGGCGTGCGCTGTGGCTCGTCGCGCTGGCGCTCGGCACGGTCGCCTGCGTGCGCGGCTGCCCGTCGAGCCGTCCGCCGATCCACATCGTGCCCAACATGGACTTCCAGCCGAAGTACGACTCCCAGGAGGCGAGCGCGTTCTTCTACGACGGCGCGACGATGCGCACTCCCGTCCCGGGCACGGTCCCGCGCAGCGACCTGCCCCTGCACGCGCGCGTCAGCCCGGAGTACAACACCGGCAAGGACGAAAGCGGCAATCTCGTGGCCACGATTCCGATCGGCGTCGACGAGACGCTCGTCGCGCGCGGCAAGGAGCGCTTCGGGATCTACTGCGCGGCGTGCCACGACTCCCGCGGAACGGGGAAAGGGATCCTGTTCGAGCGCGGCGGGGTTCCGACCACGAGCATCCACGATCCGAAGGTCCTGAGCGCGACCGACGGGCACATCTTCGACGTCATCACGAACGGCATCGGTCTGATGCAGGGCTACGGCTACCCGATCCCGGTGCACGACCGCTGGGCGATCGTGTCCTACGTCCGCGAGCTCCAGGCGCGGCAGGCGCGCTGAGGGGAGTGCGGTGAAGCGCATCTACATCGTTCTCGGGCTGATCGCCGCGCTCGCCGCACTCGCCGTGACCGTCGGGACCGTCCGCTACCTGGTGTCCGGCGAGTACCGCCCGCCGATCCGCTCCGACGCGGCCGAGCCGGCGCCGCGCGAGAAGGCGATCGAGGACATCGCGGCCGCGAAGGCGCTCGCGGACGCCGGGAAGCCGTACGTCGACGCCGAGTACCGCCGGATCGGCGGTATTCCCAGCCGCCTGCTGGTGTGGATCCCGGCACAGCTCCACCTGCTGTTCGCGGCGTTCGTGCTGGCGGTGCCGCTGTTCGTCCTGATCATCGAGGCCATCGGCTACTTCAGCGGCGACATGCGCTACGACCGGCTGGCGTACGACTTCGCCAAGCTGATGTCGGTGTCGTTCTCGCTGACCGCGACCTTCGGCGCGTTCATGACCTTCATGCTGGTGATCCTGTACCCGAAGTTCATGAACATGATGTTCGAGGTGTTCAACCTCACCTTCCTGCCGTACGTGCTGCTGTTCTTCGCCGAGGCCGCCTTCCTGTACACCTACTACTACGGCTGGGGGAAGTTCCACCCGCTGGTGCACCTCGGGCTGGGGCTGGGGCTGAACCTCGTCGGCACCGCGATCATGTTCATCGCCAACGCGTGGGTGTCGTTCATGACGTCGCCCGCGGGCGTCTCCGAGTCGGGGGCGCTGATCAGCGTGTGGGACGCGGTGACCAATTTCACGTGGATACCGATCAACGTCCACCGCCTGATCGCCAACGTGGCGTTCGGGGGCTCCGTGGCCGCGGCCTACGCCGCGTGGCAGTACCTCGGGGCCAAGAGCGACCAGGAGCGGGCGCACTACGACTGGGCGGGCTACATCGGCAACATCATCGCGGTCGCGGCCTTCCTTCCCCTGCCGTTCGCCGGCTACTGGCTGGCGAGCGAGTACTACGGCTACAACCAGGCCCTGGGGATCATGATGATGGGCGGCGGCCTGCGGTGGCTGTTCATCATCCAGGCCGTCTTGATCGGCATGATCTTCCTCGGCGCCAACTTCTACCTGTGGGTCGGGATGGGCCGGGTCGCGGGCTCGGAGAAGCGGGGGCACCCCGCCATCAAGTACTTGCTCGCCGTCATCGCGATCTGCTTCGCCGTGTGGGCCACGCCGCGCTCGATCATCTCCACCGCGTCCGAGGTCCGGGCCATGGGAGGATCGTCGCACCCGGTGCTGGGTTACCTCGGAGTGATGTCGGCCAAGAACACGGCGGTCAACATCCTGATCCTGGCGACGTTCATCAGCTTCGTGCTGTACCTGCGCTCCGGGAAGACGCCCACGGTGCCGTGGGCCAAGCTCGGCGACCGGCTGCAGGCGCTGATCCTGGCCGGCGCCGCGGGCTACGTGCTGTTCCTGGGAGTGCGGGGCTACTTCGTCGAGGCCTCGGTCCGGATCAACTACTCGGTCTACATGGTCGGGGCCGTGCTGACGGCCATGGCGCTTTCGTTCCTGATCAACCTGCTGGTGCTGCAGCGCGCCATGCTCAAGAGCGCGCCGCGCTGGGGCACCATGCCCGCGTACTCGCAGTACGTGCTGATCTTCATCGCGGTCAGCTTCACGTGGCTGATGGGCCTGATGGGCTTCGTGCGCTCCGCGCTCAGGCAGCACTGGCACATCTACGGCATCATGCGCGACAACTCGCCCGACGCCTTCACGCCGACCCTGGGATACGCGACGCAAGTCGTGTCGTTCATCGTGCTCTTGTTCTTCGTGCTGATCGGCTTCGTGTTCTGGCTGGCCAGCCTGTCGGGCAAGGCACACGCCGCGGACGAGCACGCGGTGGAGCTGCCGGTCGCCGAGGGGGTGGCGGAAACGCCATGAAGCTCCGACTCCCCGTGGGGGTGAACGTCGCCGTGCTGATCGTCGTGACGACGGCGTTCTACACCTACGTCGGACAGCTCGTGCCGCAGGCGGAGATCCAGCCGCCGGAAGAGGTCATCATCCGCAAGGAGACGACGACCGAGCAGTTGATCGCCATCGGAGAGAAGCTCGCGCACGGCAAAGGACTGTGCCTGACGTGCCACACGATCGGGCAGTCGGGCGCGCTGCGCTACCCGGATCTTTCCGGGATCGGGTCGAGGGCCGGCCAGCGCATCGAGGGGTTGAGCGACATCGAGTACCTGGCGCAGTCGCTCTACCAGCCCGACTCGTACGTCGTCGCGGGATTCAACCCGGGGATGCCGCCGATCCACAAGTCGCCGATCGGGCTCACCGACGACCAGATCCTGGCCGTGATGGCCTGGCTCCAGAGCATGGGGGGCACGCCGACGGTGACCCTGCAGACCACTCACGCCTTCCGCGGCGGCGGAGACGGATCGTGAACCTGCTCGTGGTGCTCGTCGTCGCCGCCGCTCTGGCGGCCCTGCGCTTGCTGAAAGCCGGTCTGCTGACCTGGGTCGCGGCGTGGTGGGTCGGCCTGGTCGTCACGTTCAAGTGGGGCTTCGCGACTCCCCTGCCGCAGTCCGTGATCACGATCTACATGTCGATCGCGAGCGTGGCGCTCGTGGCCTACGTGCTCTCGAGCCGCGAGCGGGCCGAGGCCGCGTGGCGCCCGATCCTGCGGCTGGCCACGGAGCGCCGCTACGCGCCGCTCCTGGCGGTGGTCCTGATCCTGATCCCCGCGGGCGCGGCCTACAGCGTCTACCGCCGGATGAGCGTGCCCGTCGAGGCGCCGTTCTTCGCGCGCACCGTGCATCCCTCGCCCCCCGCGACGATCACGGTCCACGATCGCGAGATCGACCTGGAACGCGGCGACAACCCGCTGCGTCCCCTGCAGACCTCGGACCCCGAGGCGTTCGCGATGCACGTCGAGCGCGGCCGCGAGACGTACTACAAGAACTGCTTCTTCTGTCACGGCGACGGGCTGGCGGCGGACGGCCTCTACGCCCACGGCCTGAACCCGATCCCCACGAACTTCACCGACCAGAACGTGCTGCCCAACTTCCGGGAGGCGTTCTTCTTCTGGAGGATCTCGAAGGGCGGGCCCGGAATGCCCGACGAGGGCGGCCCCGGGGATTCCGCCATGCCGGCGTGGGAGCAGTTCCTGACCGAGGAGCAGATGTGGGAAGTCATCCTGTTCCTCTATGACTTCAAGCCGGGGTTCAACCCCCGTTCGGTCGAGGAGCACGCGCCATGATCAGGAGCGTGTTGGCCGCGGCGGGTGTCCTCATGGCGGCGACGGCGGCGGCGGCGCAATCGCCCGACCTCGGAACCGAGCAGCAGCGCGAGAGCGGCAAGAAGCTGTACGACAAGTACTGCGCCCAGTGCCACGGCGCGAGCGGCGACGGCCAGGGCGTGGCGGCGCCGTTCGTGAAGCCCAAACCGCGCGACTTCACCGCCGGCAAGTACAAGATCCGCACCACGCCGAGCGGCTCCCTGCCCACCCACCAGGACCTCGAGGACATCATCCGCAAGGGCATGCCGTACTCGTCGATGCCCGCCTGGCCGATCTTCGACGACCAGCAGCTCGACGATCTGGTCTACTACGTCAAGAGCTTCTCCGTGGACTTCGCGAACCCCGATCTCGTCCCCACGCCGATCGAGATCCCGGAGCCGCCGTCCATCACCCCGGAATCGATCGAGCAGGGCCGGCAGATCTTCGACGAGCTGGGGTGCGCCGGTTGCCACGGGAGCGTCGGCCGCACCGACGGGTCCTCGGCCCCGACGCTCGCGGACGACTGGGGCAACCACCTCATGCCGGTCGACATGACCAAGCGCTGGACGTTCCGCGGCGGGCCGACCCGCAAGGACATCTTCCGCGCGTTCAGCACGGGGCTCAACGGCACGCCCATGCCGTCGTACTACGAGTCGCTCGACGAGGAGAAACGCTGGCACCTCGTGAACTACATCGACTCGCTCGGGTGGGGCGACGACCCCGGGTACGACGCCCTGGTCACGGCCAAGAAGGTCGCCGGCTCGATCGACCTCGAGCGGGCGTCCGAGCTGTTCGCCGACGCCCCCGAGAGCTACTTCCCGGTCGTCGGGCAGATCATGCAGCCCGAGCGCGAGTTCTGGCCGTCCGCCAACGGCATCCTGGTCCGCGCGGTGTACAACGACAGCGACGTCGCCATCGAGCTGCGGTGGCACGACATGCGCGCCGAGACCGAGGGGAAGAACGGTCCCGGCCTCGAGGTCCCGGCCTTCGACGTCGACCCCTACCGCGGCGGCGCCGCGGCCGGCGGCGGCGGCGAGGCGGAGGACGAAGGCGGCTTCTGGGGAGAGGAAGAAACCGGCGGGGGCGGCGAGGAGAGCTTCTGGGGCGAGGAGGCCGAGGCGGACGCGGGCGGGGACGACTTCTGGGGCGAGGACGAGGGCGGCGGCGCCGCCGGCTCGCTCGCCCCCGACCGCGAGTTCTCCGACGCCGTGGCCATCCAGTTCCCGCAGCAGATCCCCACGGGCATCCGCAGGCCGTACTTCATCTTCGGCGACGCCCAGAATCCCGTGGATCTGTGGTTCCTCGACCTCGCCGCCGGCGCTCCGGAGCAGTTCGTCGGGCGAGGCCACGAGCTGCTCGAGTCCCAGGGGATCGCCGACCTCACGGCGCGGGCGAGCTACGACCGCGGCGAATGGACGGCGGTGTTCATCCGTCCCCTGCGATCCGCGGGCGGCGTGCCGTTCGAGGAGGGTCTGTTCGTGCCGGTCGCGTTCTCGG
>Ga0302046_10005092_pt1 | contig 11625 bp, 5 predicted proteins | sample RVTome_11_FD_200261 | JGI IMG/M metagenome (GOLD analysis project Ga0302046, IMG submission 200261) | Soil microbial communities from uranium-contaminated site in the Upper Colorado River Basin, Wyoming, United States - RVT147D111 (version 2) ... | reverse complement strand
CTCGAAGCCCTCGTCGGCGACCAAGAGGTCCTGGTCGCCGTCGTTGTCGTAGTCGAGGAACACCGTCGCCGTGCCCCCGGCCGGCGTCGCCACGCCGCGCCGCTCGGCCTCGTCCTCGAAGCCTCCGGAGGCGCGCGCCACGTACAGGAAGTTCTGCGGCACGCTCGGCACGAACAGGTCCCACCGGCCGTCCCCGTCCACGTCCCCGCAGGACGCGCCGTTCCACGCCTGTCGACCGCGCGCGACCGGCGTTGCGTCGACGTGGGCCAGGCCGGCGGCCGCGCTCACCTCGGTGAAGAGCGTGCGCGGACGCTCCAGCGACTCCAACTCGAGCAGCTCCCAGGCGTGCAGCAGCCAGCGTTGTCCCTGCTCGACCACCTGGCACGCAGCGCGGCCGGCGAGCACGACGACCGAGCCGTCCGGACCGCGGCCGGGCCACTCGGACGCAACCTCGATCCGTCCCCACAGCGGGCTCCCGCTCTGGAAGTGCGCGCGCTCGAGCACCAGGTCCGGCGGGCCGACCGTCCTCCAGGACCGCACTCGAGCCAAGAGGCCCTCCACGAAGCCCGCTCCGCCGGACTCGCCGGCCGGCGCCCCGGGGGAGAAGCGCGTCCGCCGCACGCCGCCAGGCAGAGCCTCCGCAACGGATCCCTCCAGGCCGTTCCAGTCCGCCCCGAGGAAGGTCGGCGTGAGGTGCTCGAGCACCGCGTCCGCGTCCCGCGCGTGCAGGGCCTCCACGACCTCGTGGAGCATCCGCTCCACGGCGAGGCAGTAGTCCTCGCACAGCTCGAGGCTGACGATCGGGAGGTCGGGCTCGGGGACCGGCAGGACCGGGGCGGACCACGCTCCTGCGCGCGCGGGCACGAAGCGGCGCCGCGAGTCGAAGAGGACCACGAGGAGCACCGAGAGTGCGGCGAGCAGGAGCAGGATCGGAAGTCGTCTCATCCCGTTCGCGTGGTGGAGGGCAGGCGGATGGGACGTCGCGGAGGCCGACCGCGTACCTGCGCCGGACACTCTAGCGGATCGGCCGCCTCCGCCGCCGTGTTGGCCGTTCTCGCGAGAGCACACTACGCTGACCGCCCACCAGCTCGTCGAGAGAGCACACGCCATGGACGCCCGGTCCCCCGAATCGAACGACGAGCCATCCCCCGCCCGCGCCCCGCGACGTTCGCGCCGGCTGCGAACGAAGCTGGGGCTGTTGCTCGCCTCCACGGTGGTCTTCCTGCTGCTGAGCGAGGTCGCCGTCCGGCTCCTGTCCGGGGACAAGCTGGTGCTGTTTCCCCGCTACCACACGGCGGCGCAGTACGGCGAGTACCGGCTCCGGCGCTTGCGGCCGAGCTCCGTGTTCCGGCACACGAGCATCGACGGGTCGTGGGAGTTCGTGACGAACAGCCGCGGCTTCCGGGAGGAGCGCGAGTACGACTACAAGAAGCCCGCCGGCACGACGCGGATCCTGTGCCTGGGCGACTCGCACACGCAGGGATTCGAGGTACGGCAGGACCGCACCTACGCCAGGGTGGTCGAGAGGTACCTCGCGCGGCGCTCCGGCCCGGTCGAGGTGATCAACGCCGGCATCTCGGGCTTCGGAACGGCGGAGGAGCTGGCGTTCCTCGAGAACGAGGGCGTCCTGTACCACCCCGACTACGTGGTACTGGGCTTCTTCGCGAACGACGTCGAGGACAACGTCAAGTCGGATCTCTTCCGGTTGAAGGACGGCGAGCTGGTCGTCCAGAAGACCGAGAACGTGCCCGGCGTCGGGATCCAGGACTTCATCTATCGCCTCCCCGCGACGAAGTGGCTCGGCGAGCACTCCTACTTCTACTCGCTGGCGTTCAACTCCGCCTGGGACCTCGCGAAGCGGCGCAAGCTCGAGCGAGCGCGTTCCAGCATCGGGGAGGACGCCCCGAGGGGACTCGGTGACCCCTCGATGGCCGTCGCCGCCAAGGACGCGTTCTCGGCCTACGAGATCGGGCTGGCCGCGAAGCTGATCGAGCGGATGCACGCTTTCTGCCGCACGAACGGCATCCGGCTCGTGATCCTGGACGTCCCCAGGGTGGACGTGTCGACCGGGGAGACGCGCTCCTCGATCCCCCCGGAGCTGCTCCCGGTCGCCCGCGCTTCCTGCGAGCAGCTCGTGCTCGGCGAGGACGAGCTCGCGGACTTCGAGGGAGTCACGAACCTGCACGTGCCGCACGGACAGCGCCACATCTCGGAGCTGACGCACTGCGTGCTGGGCATCGCGGTGGCCAAGCGCATCCTGGCGGAGCTCTAGGCCCCATCCCTCGACGATTCGCGGCCACTGGTAGGATTCGATCCGCATGAGAACTCCTCGTCCTCCGCACGCGCTGCATCGCTCCTCCGTCCTCTTGTTCGCGCTGGCGACCGGCTGGACCGCCGGAGCGTGCTGCGAGGGCGAGGTCGATTCCGGTCCGGTCCCGAAGGAGGTGCAGACCGCCCGCGAGATCGCGGCGGCGCACTTCGAGATGGAGCGCCTGTCCGACGCGCGCGCGGCCCTGGCACCGTTGCTCGCACGCGATCCGGTCGCCACCGAGGACGTCCTGCGCTCCGCCGTGGTCGAGTACGCCCTGGACGAGCTCGAACGCACCGAAGAGCTGCTCGACCGGGTCGGCGAGCGCGGCGGCGAGTCGCCACGCTACCACTACCTGCGAGGTCTCCTCGCGCGCGGCCGAGGCGACGCGCAGGAGGCGGCGAAGCGGTTCCGCACGGTGGTCGACCTGGCCCCCGACGACTTCCCCAGCCGGCTCATGCTGGCCACCGTCCTGTCGGGCCTGGGCAAGTCCGAGGAGGCCGAGCGGAACCTGCGCTCCATCCTCGACCACGGTCCCGAGTACGGCGGCGGCTGGTACGTCAGCGCGCTCTACGTGCTGAGCCAGATCCGGATGCAATCCGGTGAGGTCGCTGCGGCCCAGGAGCTCCTGAAGGAGTACAGCACGCTGCAAGCGCAGGGGATCACGATCGCGGCCGGCCTGGACCTGGAGCGCGGCACGTTCGCGCGCCTCGAGTTCCCGCCGCCGCAGACGAAGGAGAGCTTCGAGCCCGCTCCCGTCGCCGTCTCCGGACGGGAGCAGATCGCACCCGACCTGCCGGGTCAGACGGAGCTCCAGGCGCTGGACCTGCTGGAGGACTGGACCGTCGAGCGGGACGCGGACGGAGCGGTGGTCTCCTCGTACGTCGGCCCCACGGAGCTGGTCTCCTCCGGCCCGGCCGGCGTCTTCGCCTGCGCCCGAACGGCGACCGGCGCGTGGAGCACGCGGCACCTCTTCGAGCGCCCGGTCACGCTGCTGCGCGGCGCCGACCTGGGCCAGGACCGGGACCTGGACCTGTGGCTCGTCAGCGACGGGCGGGTGCTGCTCTTGCGCAGCGACGAGGGCGACTACGCGCCCGTCGCGGACGCGCTGCCGGCGCTGCCCTCCGCCCCCGGCGACATCGAGGTGCTCGACTTCGACCACGAGGGCGACCTCGACCTGTGCCTGGTCGGTCCGTTCGGGGTGCGCCTGTGGCGCAACGACGGCTTCGCGGACGGCGGCACGTTCACGGACGTCGGCGCCGAGGCCGGATTGCCCGGCGCGGGTGCCTTCTCCTGGTGCGTGGCCGAGGACCTGGACACGGACCAGGACGTCGACCTGTTGATCGGCGGCGCGGGTCGCACGCTGATCCTCGACAACCTGCGCGCGGGACGTTTCCGCGTCCTGGACGACCGGCTGCCCGACGCCGACCGGACCGAGCGCGAGCCCGCCGTCGCCGACCTGGACGGCGACGGGCGGCCGGACATCGCGACCTCGGACGGCGAGCTCTGGCTCGGCGTTCCGGGCGGGGGGTTCCGTCGCTCAGAGCTCACCCGCGCCTCGGTACCGGCCGGCGCGCCGCTCGACCTGAACCTGGACGGCGACCCGGACCTCTTGGTCGCGAGCGCGGACGGGGGCGTCATCGCGCTCCTCTCTGCGGGCACCGCCGGCGAGCGCGCGCAGGAGCTCTTCCCCCCGAGGACCGCGCCACGACCCGCGCCGGTCGCGGCGGGGAGCTTCGGTCCCGCGCTCGTGCTCGAGCTGGCGCGAGGAGGTACGCGGGGAGTGGAGGTCGGTCCGCTCGCGAGCACCGGCCAGAACGCGATCCGCGTGGCGTTGCGCGGGCGCAAGGACAACCGCCGAGGCGTCGGAGCCGTGCTCGAAGTCCGGGCCGACGCGCGCTACCAACGCATCTTCTGGGGGGGCGAGCCGCGGCTGATCGGGCTCGGCCCGGCGCAGCGTGCCGACTGGGTCCGCGTCACCTGGCCCAACGGCGTGACGCAGAGCCAGATGAACGTGCCGGCGGGTTCCGAGCTGGTGATCGAGCAGGAGGAGGGACTCGTGGGGTCCTGCCCGTTCCTGTATGCCTTCGACGGCAGCACCTTCGGCTTCGTCACCGACGTTCTCGGCGTCACGCCGCTCGGCCTGCCGATGGCGCCCGGACTGCTCGTCCCGCCGGATCACGACGAGCACGTGCTCATCCGCGGCGACCAGCTCGTGCCGCGCGACGGCGTCTACGAGCTGCAGCTCACCGAGGAGCTGCGCGAGGTGACGTACCTCGATGCCGTGCGGCTCGACGTGGTCGACCATCCGGCGGGCTCCGCCGTCTATCCGAACGAGCGCTTCACGCTGCCGCCGTTTCCCGAGCCGGTGATCCACACGGTGACCCGCGCGCTGGCCCCGCTCCGCGCCGTGGACGACGCGGGCAGGGACTGGGCCGCGGAGCTGCGCGACGACGACCTCGAGCTCGCGGTCCCCTTCCAGCCCTATGCCTCCGCGGACGAGACTGCCCCCGACCGCGGGCAGTTCCTCGGTCTGACGCCGCCGCACACGCTCGAGCTCGCGTTCGACCCGGAAGAGGTCGGAGGAGCCGGTCGCCTGCGCCTGGTGATGACCGGTTGGTTCTACTGGACCGACGCGAGCGTCAACGTGGCGAGCAGCCGCACGCCGGGAATCTCCTTCCAGCCGCCGCTGCTCGAGGTCCCGGACGGCGAGGGCGGCTGGCGGGTCGCCGGACCGCCGCTCGGCTTCCCGGCGGGCAAGCGGAAGACGATGGTGGTCGACGTCGGCCACCTCGTCGACCCGAAGGATCCGCGCCTGCGGATCTCCAGCACGCTGCGACTCTATTGGGATCGCATCCGCCTGGCGGTCGACGACGGCGACGCGCCGGTGCGAGTCCAGCCGCTGGAGGTCGCGTCGGCCCGACTCTGGCAGCGCGGGTTCAGCCGGCCCTACGCGCTCCCCGGTGGTCACGGATTGGATTGGTTCGACTGGGACCACCTGGCCGACCTGCCGCGCTGGAACCAGCATCCGGGCCTCTACACGAGGTTGGGAGAGGTCGGCGAACTGCTCGCGGACGTCGACGACCGACTCGTGGTGTTCGGCGCCGGCGACGCGGTCACGCTGCGCTTCGACGCGTCCTCGCTGGCTCCTCCCCCGGAGGGCTGGGTGCGCGACTACCTCCTGTTCCTGGACGGCTGGGCGAAGGATCGCGACCCGAATTCCTTGCAGGCCGAGTTCGTCGAGCCGCTGCCCTTCCACGGCATGAGCGGCTACCCCTACGGCGAGGACGAGCACTTCCCGGCGGACGAACTGCACCGCGCCTGGCGCGCCGAGTGGCTCACTCGTCCGGCGCGCGAATGGATCGAGCCGCTTCGCTCCGCGGTCGTGCGTCGGGCGCGCCGGGATTGACGATTCCGGGATCTTGCTTTAAGGTTCCCGATGAGGCCGTCCACCGGTCCTCGTTGTTCCACATCACGCCGAGAGCACCGGATGCCTACCCAGCATCCCAGAGGAGACACGTGGCCCAGCTCGCCATTCCGCGCCGTAGGCGGTTCGCCCCGGCCAAGTTCCTGAAGCGCTTCCGCAACCGCTCGTTGCGTTACCGGAGGTATCCCGTCTCGCGAGTCCTGGCCTGGCTGCAGACCAAGAAGCAACTGAGGGAGCTTCCGGACCAGGCGTTCGCGTTCCCGAACCGCCTGTACATCGACATCATCAACTCGTGCAACTCGAACTGCCAGCTGTGCCCCACCGGCGTCGGCTACAAGCACGCGCTCGGCAGGATGAGCCTGGAGCAGTTCAAGTCGATCATCGATCAGACCAAGCGCAAGGTGTGGTTCGTCGGGCTGCACAGCTGGGGCGAGCCGACGCTGCACCCCGACCTCGTCGAGATGGTGCGGTACTGCACCTCGCAGGGCGTCCTGACGAACGTCTCGAGCAACATCCATACGTACAGCGAAGAGGTCTACGCCGGCCTCTTCAAGGCTCGCCTCTCGAACCTCAGCATGTCGCTGCACGGTCTCTCGCAGGAGACCTACGAGGCATACCGGCCTGGGATGAAGTACGAGCCCAACCGGGCCAACATGGAGCGCATCTCCAAGCTCCGTGACCGACTCGGCGCCCACGGAACCGCGCTGGACATGGTTTTCGCCGTGACGCGCTTCAACGAGCACGAGGTGCCGCTACTGAAGGACTTCTGTGGGAGGTACGGCATCGATTCGCTGACGCTCTACAAGGCGTCCTACAACGCGCGCTTCCTGCTCAAGGACATGAACCTCCGGGACGTCTCGCTCGACCCGCAGCAGTTGCGCGACCGCGTTCGCAAGCACCTCGACAAGTGGATGGCGAAGGACCCGCAGTACGTTATGCCGAGGTACCTCGACATCTACGAGAACCCCGAGCTCCTGCTGTCGACCGAGGTGACCGAGGACTGCCGCGACCCGTGGAACCTGATGTACATCACGTACAACGGCGACGTGAGCCCGTGCTGCGGCAGCTACGACTACGGCAAGGACGCGCTCGGGAACGTGTTCCGAGACGGCATCTTCGACGTCTGGAACAATCGCAAGTACCAAGACTCCCGGCGGCACCTGAAGAAGGAGCCCTGCGGCCAGGACACCCTCTGCGCCTCGTGTCCGGGGGCCCTGTACTAGCTCCGTCGCCGCCGACGGCTCGCTCGCCCCTGTACCCTTCGGCGGAGGGTGTGGAGCCGCTTCGGATCGCCGTCCTGCTCGACGCTCTCGACGGGGAGCCCTGGGTTCGAGACGCGCTGCTCGAGATCCGCGGCGGCGGGCTGGGCGTGTTCCCGTTGGTCCTGCTCGGGGCCGCGGGCGCCCGCGCGCGCACTTGCCTCTTGCTCCGCTGCTATCGCGCGCTCGATCGCATGCTCCACCGCGAGCGCTTCCGTGCGGCGCGACCGACCGACCTCCGCGATACGCTCTCCGGCGCCGAGACGCTCGACCTCGACGACCATGCGCGGGACGCCGAGCTGCTCGGACGGCTCGCGGCTTTCGACCTCGACCTGGTCCTGGATCTGGGGTCGGGCGCGAGCGCAGCGCGCCTCGAGCAGGCCGCTCGGCATGGCGTGTGGTCGTGCGCGTTCGGCGACACGGCGGATCGGGACGCGGCGGCCGCGCTGCTGCGGGACCTGCTGGAGGACGAGCCAGCGCCCGCGCTGGCGGTGGCCGTCCGCGCGCGAGGCGCGCACCGCGAGCAGGCCCACGGCCTGCGGCCGGCCTCGGTCTGGCTGAGCACGCACCTCGAGGCCGCCGGCGCGAAGGCTCGCCAGTGCCTGGTTCGCTCGGTGCGTCGACTGGCGCTGGACCGAACGAACGCCCGCCGCGACCCGGAGACCCCGCCCGCCGCGTACGCGGCCCTCCGCACGAAGGCGCCAGGGAACCTCGACCTCTTGCGCTTCGCGGGCCGGTCGGCCCGTGGCCTCTTCCGCACGAAGTGGAGGCAGCGCACGAAGGAGGTCCAGTGGCTGCTGGCCTGCAGGCGGGACTCCGCCCGCTTCGTCGCCAACTCGGCAGTCCCCGACCGCTCGGGCTTCGAGAACATCGTGCCGCCGCGCGACCGCATGTACGCGGACCCGTTCCTGTTCACGCATCAGGGAGCGGACCACCTCTTCTTCGAGGACTGGGACTGCCGGATCGAGCGCGCATCGATCAGCGTGACGACGTTCGACCACGACGGCGGGCGAGGCCCGGTGCGGACGGCACTGGCGCGCGACCATCACCTCTCCTACCCCTTCCTGTTCGAGTGGGAGGACGAGGTCTTCCTGCTCCCCGAGTCCTCCGAGATCGGCGTCCTTCGCCTCTATCGCGCGCGGCGCTTCCCGACCGAGTGGGAGCCGTGCGGCGACCTGTTGACCGGACACGAGATCGTCGACGCCACGCTGCATGCCCACGAAGGGCGCTGGTACCTGTTCGCGAACGTGATGGAGCCGGGAGGAAGCCTGAAGGACGACTTGTTCCTGTTCCACGCGGACGGGCCTCTCGGCCCATGGCATCCGCACGCCCGGAACCCGATTCGCTCCGACATCCGCTGCTCCCGGCCGGCGGGGCGGCTGTTCCTGCGCGACGGAAGGCTGATCCGGCCAGCGCAGGACTCCTCGACGGGCTACGGCAGCGCCATCCACCTGTGCGAAGTAGAGGTGCTCTCCGAGCACGAGTACCGCGAGCGGATCGTCGAACGCATCGAGCCCACCTGGGACGCGGAGCTCGAGGGCATCCACACGTTGACCTTCACGGAGCGGCTCGAGGTCGTGGACGTGAAGAGGACGATCCCACGCCGCCGGACCTGACGCTCCGCGCCGTCAGTCGCTCCAGGCGGCGATGTAGTCCAGCGCGCGCCACGTGCTGCGGTACTTCTGCGCGAAGTCCTTGCCGTCGGACGAGCCCGTCGTCGTCAGCGGACCCCAGGCGGCCCGTACGCAATCTCGCAGCGCGCGATCGGGCGAGAGGTCCGCGGAGTAGGCCATGCCGTAGAGGTTGAGGCCGTTCGTCCACGGACCGAGCGTCTTGGGATCGCCGTGCAGGTAGTGGAACTCGGCCTTCTTCGCGTTCCACTGGGTCTTCGCCCAGTAGCGCGTGAAGCGGACCAGGTACTCGCCGACGGCCTCGTCAAGAGTGCGCTCGTGGAAGCGCGCGAGGGCCTCGGTGCAGATGCCCGAGTGGATGCTGCCCTCCGTCCGCTCCGGCGGGACGCCGGCGAGCGCGCGCGCCAGTCTCATAGCATCGCTCCGGATCTTCCGGTTCAGCTCGACCTCGCGGCGCAGGGTCAGGTCGTCGAGCGCGAGCAGGTTGATCAGCGGCCAGGCCACCTCGCGCTGCACCATCGGCTTCTTCGACCGGAGCGCTCCCTCGAACATCTCGAGCGACCTGGGGTCGACGTCCTCGACGTGGTGGCGGGCGACGCGCAGCGCCGTCTCGCGGAACGACTCGTCGCCGCCGAGGAAGTAGGCCAGCACCAGCATCTCGACCAGGGAGTGCGACCCGAGGTGGCGTCGGGCGGAAACCGGGAGGATGTCGACGTGGAAGGCCGGCAGGTCGTCCCACGATCCTCCGTAGCGCTCGAAGAACGGGCGGAAGACGCGATCGACGTCGTCGAACCCGAAGCGCACGAGGTCCGGATCGCGGGCGAGCTGGTCCAGGGCTCCGCGCAGGCCGAGAGCCTCCGACTTGACGGCCAGGACCTTAGGCTCCATCAACCGCGCGGTCGCGAGGGCGCAGACTTCCCGGACCCTCGCCTCGAACGGCTTGCCCTTCAGCGTGCCGAGGATCTGGCGCGCACCCTGCTCGCCCTTCTCGCGGAAAGCCTCGCGCGCGAAGTCGAGGATGGCCTCGTCGTTCTGCGCGGATCCGGCGCGGGCGCGGATCTGTGTGGCCATGCCGTCGGCAACGACCCGGTACACGTGCGCCTGCAGTGCGTGGACCGGCGCGCGGTGCTGGTAGCAGCCCCCGTCGGGGCTGACCAGCATGTCGCGGTAGAACCCCGCCAGGTCGGTCGCCGTGTCGAGGTACTCGCGCCGGCCGGTGCTGGCGTAGGCGAGGAACAGCGCGGTGGCCGGGTCGTACTCCTGGTTGTAGTAGCCGAGGTACTCGCCGCTCTCCCTGCGCGTCGGCAGCGAGCCGTAGTTCTTCCAGCCCGAGGAGCGAGGATCGGCGGCGAGCTTCGCGAAGACGGACTCGTAGTTCCTCCGGAAGTTCTCGCGCCAGGCCTGCGGCGCATCGACCACGAAGCGCCCGAGTGCAACGGTGGCTCGCAGGTAGGCCGGAGACGGGAGCGGCACCAGCGGGCTCCCGCCGACCGAGGCGGGATCGTCGTAGCCCCAGACCTCCCACTGCCTGCCCGTGCCGGTGTCGACCGGCTCCGTGGCGCCGATCAGGTCGACCACGACGCTGCCGCTCTCCGCGCTCCTCGGCCTGGCGCCGAGCTCGGAGCCGCGCCGCACCTCGACGAACGCGTGCGGCACCGCGACCTGGAGGCCGTGCCAGCTCGCGCCGTCGGCGAGCTGCTTGATGGCGAAGCGATAGCGCACCGCTCTCAGCGCCGGGAAGCTCGCGACGGACAGGCGACCGTTCGTGCTGCCGGCCCGCTTCGAGAACGGGCCCTCGCAGCTCGACTCGCCGTAGACGGCGCCGGTTGTCACGGGGGACCATGCCGATCCCTCGAAGCGGCTCGACCCCTCGCCGTCGCGCAGGTCGGCTGCGAAGCGCGACCGATCCGGCGCCGAGACCCTGGCGCCCTGCTCCCCGCCGGCGCGCGGAGCCCGATCCACCTGCAGCACGCGCTTCTCGTGCGCACCCAGGTTCGAGAGGTAGAAGCTCAGCTCGGCCCACTTGATCGAACCGTCCGGCCAGTAGGCCAGCGGACGCGCCTGGCTCGCGACGGCTCCGTCCGCGCTGCCGCTGATCCGGAGCGCACCGGCGTCCCGGACGGCTCCGCTGGCGAACGCGAAGCCGCCCTGGACCAGCGCCAGCGCGCGCGGGCGTGCGTCGCCGTTCTCGACCGTGAACTCGACCGGCAAGGCCGTGTCCACCGATGACACGGGCTCGCTACGCGCAAGCCCGGGAGGATCGGACCGGCGCCGGCCGCAGGCGACGAAGACCTGCTGACCGAGCACGAAGGCGAGCGTCGCGATGGCAAGCCCGCTCGCCCACGGGACGCCGGAGGATCGGCTGCGGGCACACGGCGGCACCAGGCACCGGCGAAGGGACACGGAGGGCCTCTCTCGGAGGGCAGTGACGATCATGGCGAGGGGGGGAACGCTCGGGACTCGGACGCGCGCCTGCATCCTAATCGGGCGCGGACGCGCGCAAGCGCTCGAAGTCCGGCGACGCGGGCGGACGCCGGACTCTGCCAGGCGCCGCGCACTAGGCGGAGGGTCATTGACCGTTTCGACGGGGCGAGCTACGGTCGCCGCTCGCTCGCCGGACGACGGACTCGACCGTGAAGCTCATCCAGGACAAGCACATCACGCGTCCGGCCAACCGCCTGTTCGATCTCTACACCGGCGGTCAGCGGCGACCGGTGTTCTTCGACGTGGAGCAGACCTTTCCCGCGCTCCGCGCCGTCCAGGAGAGCTATCCCGTCATCCGCGAGGAGTTCGAACGAGTCATCGAGCAGCGCGAGTCCATCCCCCGCTACCACGACCTGGACGCGAACCAAGCCTATGTGTCCGCCGTGGGCGAGCCCTCGCGCAGTTGGCGGGTCTTCATGCTGTACGCGATGGGATTGAAGCCCGAGGAGAACCGCCGCGCCTGCCCGCGGACCTGCACGCTGCTCGAGACGATCCCGAACCTGTTCCAGTCCTTCT
>Ga0302046_10005091_pt1 | contig 11626 bp, 8 predicted proteins | sample RVTome_11_FD_200261 | JGI IMG/M metagenome (GOLD analysis project Ga0302046, IMG submission 200261) | Soil microbial communities from uranium-contaminated site in the Upper Colorado River Basin, Wyoming, United States - RVT147D111 (version 2) ... | reverse complement strand
CGGGCGCTGGCTGTCCCAGATCTTGCAGGCCGGACACTGCCAGAAGTGGTCGATGCTCGAGAAGCCGCAATTGGCGCAGCGATAACGCGGCGTCGTCGCGGCAAGACGGCGCAATACCGCAGCGATATCCTGCACCGCGCGCGCATCGAGCGCCGCCGGATCGCGCCCTGCGGCGAGTATGAGCCCAGCTATGGCGGCGTCCTGCGCCAGGCAGGCGCGGACCCGTTCCTCGAGCGGCGCAAAATCGAGCGCATTCGCCATGATCGAGGCGATCCCGATTTCATTGCCCGCATCGGCGCGTGCCGCCACCACGCGCGCGACGGCCGCGTCGCCTCCGGGGCCCGCCGCGCGGGCAAGCCGCACGAGCCGCGGCACGACTTCAATCGCAAGCGCGGCGTCGTGCGCGAGCACCGCGGCCAGCAGGCGCTCGGCGAGGGCGAAGTCGCGCTGTTCGATCGCGATATCGGCGCGCACCAGCGCGCCACGCGGGAAATGGCGGCGTTCGGAGTGCGCCGCGCGCAGGTGCTCGCGCGCCTCGTCGAGCGCGCCGCGGCTGCGGGCCGCGTCCGCCAGCTCGCAATAGTAATGCGCGATCGCGCTCTCCTGCGGTGCGCGCCCCGACTTCTCCAGTTCGCGGAACACCTCGATGGCGCGCAGCCATTCCTGTTCCTGCTCGTAGATGCGCATGAGCTTGCGCATCGCCGCCATGCGATGCGTCCCGGATGCCGCGAGCGGTCCGAGGATCTTCTCGGCCCGGTCAAGCATGCCGGCCTTCAGGTAATCCTGCGCCAGCGCGAATCCCGCCTGCTCGCGCTGCGTCGGCTCGAGCGATTCGCGCGACGCGATGTTCTGGTGGATCTTGATGGCGCGGTCCACCTCGCCGCGGCGCCGGTAGAGGCTGCCGAGCGCGAAATGGGTTTCGACCGTGTCGCCGTCGAGCTCCGCCGCGCGCAGGAATGCCTCGAGCGCGCGATCGGGCTGCTCGTTGACCAGGAAATTGACGCCGGCGAGATAGTTGCCGCGCAGCCGTTCAGCGCCAACGGCGCTCGGCCGCGGCTTCCGGGCCGCGTAGAACCCGATCGCGCCGCCGAGGAACAGGACTCCCAGGAGGATCCAGACTGACTCGGGATTCATCGTTGACCTGCGGCGCGCGCAGGAATGTGGGCCGGACGCGCCCTAGTTCCGGATCGGGTGGGACTGTCCCGCATTGACCCGCTCGCGCAGATCCTTGCCCGGCTTGAAGTGCGGGACGTACTTGCCGGCGAGCGCGACCGCTTCGCCGGTCTTCGGATTGCGGCCCTGCCGCGGCGGGCGGAAGTGCAGCGAGAAACTGCCGAAGCCGCGGATCTCGATGCGCTCGCCGCCGGCGAGCGCATCGCTCATGATTTCGAGCATCTGCTTCACCGCCAGCTCGATGTCTTTCGCGGGCAGATGCTTTTGCTTGGCGGAGATGATCTCGATCAATTCTGATTTTGTCATGGCTCCCGTCCTCAACTGCGAAGCGCGCCGCCGTCATCCCCGGCAACGCGCCCCGGACCGGCTCATTGACCGTTGATCTGCTCCTTGAGCAGGTCACCGAGCGACGTCCCGGTCGCCGAATCCGCGCCGCGATACTGCTGTACCGCCTCGGCCTCTTCCTCGGCCTCGATCGCCTTCACCGACAGCACGATCGCGCGGCTCTTGCGGTCCACGCCGACGAATCGCGCCTCGATCTCGTCTCCGGCCTTCAGCACCGTGCGGGCGTCCTCGACGCGCTCGCGCGCGAGTTCCGATGCCCGCAGGCTGCCTTCCATGCCATCACCCAGGTCCACGATCGCGCCCTTCGCGTCGACTTCCTTGACGGTGCCCTTGACGATGCTGCCCTTCGGGTGGTCGGCGAGATAAGCGGAAATCGGGTCCTTGGCGAGCTGCTTGATGCCGAGCGAGATGCGCTCGCGCTCGGGATCGATCGACAGCACCATGGCCTCCACCGTCTGTGCCTTCTGGTAGTCGCGCACCGCTTCCTCGCCGGGGCGGTCCCAGGAGATATCCGACAGGTGCACGAGGCCGTCGATGCCGCCCGACAGGCCGATGAAGATGCCGAAGTCGGTGATCGACTTGATCTGGCCGCTGACGCGGTCGCCGCGATTGAAGCTCTCCGCGAATTCGCGCCACGGGTTCGCCTTGCATTGCTTCAGGCCGAGCGAAATGCGCCGGCGCTCCTCGTCGATGTCGAGGACCATGACTTCGACCTCTTCACCGACGTGCACCACCTTCGCGGGATTCACGTTCTTGTTGGTCCAGTCCATCTCGGAGACGTGCACGAGTCCTTCGACGCCCTCTTCGATCTCGACGAAACAGCCGTAGTCGGCAATGTTCGTGACCTTGCCGAAGAGACGCGTGTTCGGCGGATAACGCCGCGCGATGTTCTGCCAGGGGTCGGCGCCCAGCTGCTTGATCCCGAGCGAAACGCGCTGCCGCTCGCGGTCGAACTTCAGGATCCGGACGTCGATCTCGTCGCCGACCTTGACGATCTCCGACGGGTGCTTGACGCGCTTCCACGCCATGTCGGTGATGTGCAGCAGGCCGTCGATGCCGCCGAGGTCCACGAACGCGCCGTAGTCGGTCAGATTCTTGACCGCGCCCTTGACGACGTCGCCTTCCTTCAGGTTGTCGAGCAGCGCCGAGCGCTCCGCGCTGTATTCCTGCTCGACGACCGCGCGCCGGGAAACGACGACGTTGTTGCGCCGCTGGTCGAGCTTGATGACCTTGAATTCGAGTTCCTTGCCTTCGAGGTAGCTCGGGTCGCGCACCGGACGGACGTCCACGAGCGATCCCGGGAGGAAGGCGCGAACGTTGTCGAGCTCCACCGTGAAGCCGCCCTTGACGCGGCCATTGATCACGCCGCGGACGACTTCGCCTTTCGTGAAGGCTTCTTCGAGGCGCGTCCAGGTGCGGGCGCGCTTGGCTTTCTCGCGCGAGAGCCGGGTCTCGCCCGAGCCGTCTTCGACCGCGTCGAGCGCGACCTCGACTTCCTGGCCGATCGTGACTTCGATTTCGCCGTTCTCGTTGCGGAACTGTTCCGCCGGTATGACGGCTTCGGATTTCAGGCCGACACTGACGATGACGACATCGGCATTCACGTCGACGACGGTGCCGGTCAGGATCTGGCCGGGCCGGATCTGCTGGCTCGCGAGGCTCTGCTCAAACATCTGCTGAAAAGATTCGGTCATTGGGTCTTCCGGGCCGCGGGGCCCACTGGGTTCACCTGCCGGACGGCATCCCGCCGTTCCGGGTCCTTGTCATCGCGGCGCGGCATCCTGCCCCGCCGTCCTCGCCGGACGTGGCCGGCATCCTCAATTCCCGCGCGCCGCCTCCAGAAACCGCGTGCGCGCGAGTTCGATCACCCGCCCGACGACCTCCTCGATGGACATCGCAGTCGAATCCACGACGACGGCCTCCGGGACCGCGACGAGCGGGGCCACGGCTCGCGTGGTATCCCGCCTGTCCCGCTCGGCTATCTCCGCGAAAAGGGCGGCAAGGCTAACACTCAACCCCTTTTCTTTCAACTGGTTATAGCGCCTCCGGGCCCTTTCCTCGGGGCTCGCGGTCAGGAAGATCTTGAGCCCGGCGTCGCGGAAAACGATCGATCCCATGTCCCGGCCGTCGGCCACCAGGCCCGGTGGCCGCGCAAAGGCTCGCTGACGGCCCAGCAGGGCCGATCGCACGTCCTGCCAAGCGGCGACCCGGGACGCCGCTTCCCCGGTCGCTTCGGCGCGTAATTCGCGCGTCACATCCTCACCTGCCAGCTGCACCTGCTCGTTGCCGGCTGCATCCATCCCAAAGCGCACGTCGAGCGTGGCCGCGACGCGCGCGTGACCCGCGACGTCGTCCGGCGCGAGGCCGGCACGAGTGCCCGCAAGCGCCACCAGCCGGTAAAGCGCGCCGCTGTCGAGCAGGTGCCATCCCAAATCTCTTGCGACCAGGCGCGCGACCGTGCCCTTGCCGGATCCGCTCGGACCGTCGATGGCGATGACCGGAACCCCGCTCAACCCCCCTCCTCCAGCTGCAACCCCGCGGCGCGCGCTGTAGCCGCAAATCCCGGAAACGAAGTGGCAACATTCTGAACGCCGCGAACGACGATCGGGGATTGTGCCCGGGCCGCCAGAACCGCGAATGCCATGGCGATCCGGTGATCGCCGCGGCAGTCGACCTCGCCACCTGCGACACGTCCGCCACGCACGCGCAAGCCATCAGGGAGCGGATCGGCCGCGACTCCGACCGCCGCCAGGCCTTCCGCCATCGCCGCCAGGCGATCGCTTTCCTTGACGCGCAATTCGCCTGCACCGGACACGACGGTTTCTCCGGCGGCGACTGCCGCCGCGGCGAAGAGCACCGGCCATTCATCCATCGCGATGGGAACGAGCTCCGGGGGAACCGTGATTCCGCGGAGAGCTCCCGGCCGCACCTCGATATCCGCGACGGGTTCGCTGCCGCGGCTGTCGACCGGATGCAGGCGAATATCCGCGCCCATCAGCCGCAGAATATCGAGCGCAGCCGTGCGCGTCGGGTTGACGCCGACGCCGCGAATCACGAGCGGCGCTTGTCCCGCGATCAGGCCGGCGACGATGAAGAATGCCGCGGACGAGAAGTCGCCGGGCACGTCGATGCGCGTGGCGGCAGGCGTGGCCGGTCCCGTGATGGACAAGGCCTCACCCTGCCGCGCTACCGCAACACCGAAGTCTTCCAGCATTTGCTCGGTGTGATCGCGCGAGAGACCTGGCTCCCGGACTGTCGTCCGCCCGTTCGCATAGAGACCCGCCAACAGGATCGCCGACTTCACCTGGGCGCTCGGGAGCTCGAGTCGGTGATCGCAACCGTGCAGCGCGCGGCCCCCCGCGATCGCCAGCGGCGGCTGGCCGTCGTGGGTGCGGATGTCCGCACCCATTCGGCGGAGCGGCGCCGCGACGCGTTCCATCGGCCGCCGCATGAGGGACGCATCGCCGATGAGAATCGAATCGAACGGCTGGCCGCAGAGCAGGCCGGCAAGCAGGCGCATGCCGGTGCCTGAATTGCCGAAGTCGAGCGGGGTCGTCGCGGCCCGGAGTCCCCGCATGCCGGCGCCGTGGATCAGCACGTGACGCGCGGACGGACGTTCGATGCGCACGCCCAGGGCGGCAACCGCCGCGAGAGTCGCGAGGCAATCCGCGCCCTCGAGGAATCCCTGAATCTCCGTGATGCCGTTCGCTATCGCGCCCAGCATGGCCGCGCGATGCGAGATCGACTTGTCGCCGGGTACGCTGATTTCGCCGGCGACACGCGCGCCGGGTCTCGCGACGTAACTTGGCGGCGTCGCGCTCACGAGCCGGCGGCGAGCGCGGCGGACATCGCCGTCAGCAGGCGCTCGTTCTGGGCGGCCGTGCCCGTCGTGATCCGCAGGTGATTCGTCAGCCCGTAATTGGCGAGCGGACGCACGATGACGCCCTGGCGCAGCAGCGCATCGTTCACCGGCGTGGCGGGCCTTCGGAGATTGGCCAGCACGAAGTTTCCTGCCGATGCCGGCGCCGGGACCTGGAGCGCTGCAAGACCCGCGCGCAGCCGCGCGATGCCCGCGCGATTCAGCGCGATCGTCGCGTCGAGGTGCTCGCGATCGTCCAGGGCAGCGGCAGCGGCGGCGAGCGCCGGCACCGAAACATTGAATGGCTGGCGCACCCGGTTCAACAGGTCCGCGAGATCGGCATGCGACAGCGCATAGCCCACCCGCAGGCCCGCGAGGCCATAGGCCTTGGAGAAAGTCCGCGTGATCACGAGGTTCGGATGGCGCGCGAGCCATTGCGCGCCATCGGGCACACCGGCCGCGGCGGAATATTCGTGGTAGGCCTCGTCCAGCACGACGATCACGTCCGGGGGTATTGCGCGCAATAGTGCGTCGAGTTCCTGTGCGGTGAGCCAGGTTCCGGTCGGATTGTTGGGGTTCGCGAGAATGACCATCCGCGTGCGCGAATCGAGGGTCGCGAGCATGGCGTCCGGGTCATGGCCGATCGGCATGGGATGGTCCGGCGGATGTGCCGGGGCCACGCGCGCAGTCGCGCCCGATGCCTGCACCGCGTTCGGATAAACGGCGAACGCATACTGCGAGTAGACCGCCGCGAGCCCCGGAGTCAGAAACGTTTCCGCGAGCAGCACGAGGATGTCGTTGGATCCGTTCCCGAGTGTGACCTGGCCGAGCGACACGCCATGCTTCTCTGCGAGGCGCGAGCGAAGCACGTGGCCGCTGCCATCGGGATACATGCCGACGCCCGACAGCGCGGCCGCCAGCGCAGTTCGTGCGCGCGGCCCGGGTCCGAGCGGATTCTCGTTCGAGGCGAGCTTGATGCTGTCCTTGATGCCGATTTCGCGCTCGAGCTGCTCCGGAGGCTTGCCGGGAACGTACGGCGCCAGCTCGCGAACACCGGGCGCTGCGAGCGACTCGAACCGGTTCACTCCGCTCACCTAGACGACCCGGGCGCTCAGCACGCCCTGGATTGTGCCGATGCGCTCGATCAGCCCGGCGGGAACCTGTCCGTCAACGTCGATCAGCGTGTAGGCGACTTCGCCCTTCGATTTGTTCAACAGGTCGGCGATGTTGAGTCCGGCCTCCGCAAGCCGGGTGGAAATCTGGCCCACCATGTTGGGAACGTTACTGTTCGCGATCGCGATGCGGGCCGTCGCGGGTACCCGCGGCAACGCCGCCTCGGGGAAATTGACCGAGTGGCGGATGTTGCCATGCTCGAGGTAATCCCGGAGCGTGTCGGCCACCATCATCGCGCAGTTGTCCTCGGCCTCGCTGGTCGAAGCGCCGAGATGGGGTAGCGCGATGACACCCGGCACATTGCGGATCGTCGGAGACGGGAAGTCGCAGACATAGGCGCCGAGCTTGCCGGACTTCAGCGCGGCCACGATCGCAGGCTCGTCGACAATCGCGGCGCGCGCAAAATTCAGCACGATTCCGCCGACCTGCATGTGGCGGAGACGCTTGGCGTTCACGAGCCCGCGCGTCTCCTCGGTCAGCGGGACATGGACGCTGACCGCGTCGGAACGCGCGAACAAGTCGTCGAGACTCAGCGCCTGTTCCACGCCCGAGGACAACTGCCAGGCGCGTTGCACCGTGATCTGCGGGTCATAGCCCAGCACGTGCATGCCGAGCAGGTGCGCGTCGTTTGCGACCTCGACGCCGATGGCGCCGAGTCCCACCACGCCGAGTGTTCTTCCCGGAAGCTCGTGTCCGATGAAGCGCTTCTTGCCCTGCTCGACCGCGGCCTCGAGCGCATCGCCGGTCAATTCGAGCCCGCGCACGAAGTCCCAGGCTTCGCAGATGTGGCGCGCTGCCAGGAAAATACCCGCCAGCACCAGTTCCTTGACCGCGTTCGCGTTAGCGCCCGGAGCGGTGAACACCGGCACGCCGCGTTGCGACAGCAGTGCCACCGGAATGTTGTTGGTGCCGGCACCGGCGCGCCCGACCGCCCGCACGCTGGCCGGAATCTCTATCGAGTGCATGTCCGCGGAACGGACCAGGACCGCATCGGGGTGCCCGATCTCGGACGCAATTTGGTAGCGATCGCGCGGGAGGCGCTCGAGACCCTTGATCGAAATGCTGTTCAGCGTAAGGATTTTAAATCGCATCAGCCGTACCGCCGCTCGAAATCGTGCATGAAATCCACCAGCGCCGCGACACCCTCCAGGGTCATCGCGTTGTAGAGGCTGGCGCGCATGCCGCCGACCGCGCGATGACCCGCGAGATTCGTGAGACCGGCAACGTCGGCTTCCGCCAGGAAAGTCTTTTCCAGCTCCGGCTTTGCCAGCCGAAAGGGCACATTCATCCAGGACCGGCAGTTGCGGGCGACCGGATTGGCGTAGAACGACGACGCATCGATCGTGCCATAGAGCGCCTCGGCCTTGGCGCGATTGCGCTGCGCCATCGCCGTGAGTCCGCCCTCGCGCTTGAGCCACCGGAAGACGAGCCCTGCGAAATACCAGCCGAATGTCGGCGGCGTGTTCAGCATGGAGCCGGCGTCGGCGACCGCGCGGTAGTCGAATACCATCGGCGTGCCGGCTCGCGCGCGCCGGGTGAGGTCGTCGCGCACGATCACGACCGTGATGCCGGCCGGTCCGATGTTTTTCTGGGCGCCGGCGTAAATGAGTCCGAAGCGCGACACGTCGAGTGGGCGCGAGAGAATCGTGGACGACATGTCGGCGACGAGCGGCACGTCGCCCGTCTCCGGAATGTAAGGAAACGCCACGCCGCCGATCGTCTCGTTCGGCGTGTAATGGACGTAAGCGGCCCCGGGCGTCAGGTCGAGGGCCGATGGCTCGGGCACCGTCGTGTAGCTGGATGCGGCTTCGTCGGCTGCGATGCGAACCGTCACAAAGCGTCGCGCTTCCTTGATCGTGCGCTCGGACCAGTGGCCCGTGTGCACGTAGTCGGCCGTCGCGCCCGCCTCCGAGAGATTGAGCGGCACGGCCGAGAACTGCGCAGTCGCGCCGCCCTGCATGAAAAGCACGCGATAATTCGGCGGGATCGCGAGCAGATCGCGAAGGTCGGCTTCCGCCTGCTCGGCGACGGCCATGAAGGCACGGCTGCGGTGGCTGATCTCCATCACCGACATGCCGCCCTGCCAGTCGAGCAGCTCGTCGCGCGCCTGCTCGAGAACGGGCAGCGGCAGCGCCGCGGGGCCCGCGGAGAAATTGTAGACGCGCACGACTGCTCCGCGGGCCGGCTTCAGCCGGCCCCTTCGCCGCCCTGTGAATCGTCCCCGGCGATCCGCTCGAGACCGACGAGCTTCTCGCCCTCCTCGAGCCGCATGATGCGCACGCCCTGGGTGTTGCGACCGAGCACGGGGATGTCGCTGACCGGCACGCGCACGAGGGTCCCGCTCGAGTTGATCAGCATCACCTCGTCGTCGCGGTGAACCTGGCGCGCGCCGACGAGCGAGCCGTTGCGGTCGCTGGTCTGGAGCGCGATGACGCCCTGCCCCGCGCGCCCGTGCCGCGGGTAATCGTCCATCTCCGTCAGCTTGCCGTAGCCTCGCGCCGATACGGTCAGGATCGGGCCTTCCCCGAGGACGATGAGCGAGGTGACGCGCTGGCCTTCGGCGAGGCGGATGCCCCGTACGCCGCCCGCCTCGCGTCCCATTGGCCGCACCTGGTCCTCGCCGAAACGGATCGCCTTGCCGTCGGTGGTGGTGAGCAGGATCTCGCGCTTGCCGTCCGTCAGTGCGACGCCGACGAGGCAGTCCGATTCGTCGAGCGACACCGCGATGATGCCGTTCGCGCGCGGCCGCGAGAACGCCGACAGCGGCGTTTTCTTGACCGTGCCCAGCGCGGTCGCCATGAACACGAAGTGGGACTCGTCGAACTCCCGGATTGCAAGCACCGCCGTGATTCGCTCGCCCTCGCCGAGCTGCAAAAGGTTGACGATCGGCTTGCCGCGCGAGCCCCGGCTCGCCAGCGGCAGCTGATACACCTTGAGCCAGTAGCACTGGCCGCGGTCCGAGAAGCACAGCAGCGTGTCGTGGCTGTGCGCGATGAAGAGCTTGTCGACGAAATCCTCATCCTTGACCGTCGTCGCCATCTTGCCCTTGCCGCCGCGGCGCTGGGCTTCGTAGTCCGTGACCGGCTGCGTCTTGGCATAGCCTGCATGCGACAGCGTCACGACCAGGTCCTGGCGCTCGATCAGGTCCTCGATTGTGACGTCGGACTGGTCCGCGACGATCTGCGTGCGGCGCTCGTCGCCGTAGGCTTCCTTCATCGCGGCGAGCTCTTCGCGGATTACGGCGAGCAGGCGGTCGGGACGCGCGAGAATTTCGCCGAGATCGCGGATCACCTCGAGAAGCTCGGTGAATTCGGTGACGATCTTGTCCTGTTCCAGTCCGGTCAGCCGATGCAGCCGCAGGTCGAGGATGGCCTGGGCCTGCGCATCGGACAGCCGATAGCGCTCGCCCTGCAGTCCAAGGTCGTCCGAAATGCCTTCGGGACGGGTCGGCACGTTGCCTGCGCGCGCGAGCATCTGCGGCACGGCGCCGGCCCCCCAGGTTCGCGCCTGCAAGGCCGCGCGCGCCTCGGGCGGCGTCGGCGACGCCTTGATGACCGCAATGACCTCGTCGATGTTCGCGAGGGCGACCGCGAGGCCCTCGAGGAGATGCGCGCGGTCACGCGCCTTGCCGAGGTCGTGGATCGTTCGCCGGGTCACGACTTCGCGCCGATGACGCAGGAACGCGTCCAGCATTTCCTTCAGCGAAAGCAATTTCGGCTGGCCGTCGAGCAGTGCGACCATGTTGACGCCGAAGACGGCTTCCATCGGCGTCAGCTTGAAGAGCTGGTTCAGGATCAGCTCGCTGTTTTCGCCGCGCTTCAGCTCGATGACGACGCGAAGCCCATCCTTGTCCGATTCGTCGCGCAGTTCCGAGATCCCCTCGATTTCCTTGCTGCGCACGAGGTCGGCGATCCGCTCGAGGAGTCGCGCCTTGTTGACCTGGTAAGGAAGCTCGGTCACGACGATTGCTTCGCGGCCGCGGTCGTCGATGTTCTCGACCGCCGTGCGCGCGCGCACGGACAGCCGGCCGCGGCCGGTTTTGTAGGCCGCCACGATCTCAACCGCGCCATTGATGATCCCGGCGGTCGGGAAGTCGGGTCCCGGGACGAGTCTCATCAACTCGGCGAGACCGAGGTTCGAATCGTCGATCAGCGCGATGCAGGCATCGATGATCTCGCCCAGGTTGTGCGGCGGGATGTTGGTCGCCATGCCGACGGCGATGCCGGCCGAGCCATTGATCAGCAGGTTCGGGACGCGCGCCGGCAGCACCGCCGGCTCCTGCTCGCTGTTGTCGTAATTCGGCGTGAAATCGACGGTTTCCTTGTCGATGTCGGCCAGGAGCTCGTGCGCGATGCGCGACATGCGCACTTCCGTGTAGCGCATCGCCGCCGCCGCATCGCCATCCACGGAGCCGAAATTGCCCTGCCCGTCCACCAGCAGGTACCGCAACGAGAACGGCTGGGCCATGCGCACGATCGTGTCGTACACCGCCGCATCGCCGTGCGGGTGGTACTTGCCGATGACGTCGCCGACGATGCGCGCCGACTTCTTGTAGGCCTTGTTCCAGTCGTTGCCGAGCTCGCGCATCGCGTACAGGACGCGGCGGTGCACCGGCTTCAATCCGTCGCGCACGTCGGGCAGCGCCCGGCCCACGATCACGCTCATCGCGTAATCGAGATAGGACTTGCGCATCTCGTCTTCTAGGTTGACGTGCAGGACTTCGCGCGCGATCTCGCTCATGCGGATTTCGTCTTTTTCAGAGGCCCCTGGAAAGCGCGAATTTTAGCACAGCGCGTATACTTCCCGGATGCCAGCAGGCCAGCCAGCAGGCCAGAATGTCGACCCCGCGGAGATCTCGAAATTCGACGCGGCGGCGCCGCGTTGGTGGGACCCGAACGGCGAATTCCGGCCCCTGCACGAACTCAATCCGGCGCGCCTCGACTACATCGAAGCGCGCGCCGGACTTGCGGGCCAGCGCGTGCTCGACGTCGGTTGCGGCGGGGGGTTACTCGCCGAAGGGATGGCGCGGCGCGGCGCCCGGGTGACCGGAATCGACCTGGCACCCGAATCCCACAG
>Ga0302046_10005090_pt1 | contig 11627 bp, 19 predicted proteins | sample RVTome_11_FD_200261 | JGI IMG/M metagenome (GOLD analysis project Ga0302046, IMG submission 200261) | Soil microbial communities from uranium-contaminated site in the Upper Colorado River Basin, Wyoming, United States - RVT147D111 (version 2) ... | reverse complement strand
TTGCCGGCGGAAAGCCGTTTCACGTTGTACCGGGTGCGCCGTTTGCGACGGTCGAACAGTTTTTTCGGATTCATCGCCGCGGTCCTTACTTTTTCTTGCCTTCTTTACGCAGGATGATCTCACCCTGGTATTTGATGCCCTTGCCCTTGTAGGGCTCCGGGCCGCGATAACTGCGGATCACGCTCGCCACCTGGCCGACCTGCTGGCGGTCGGCGCCGCTGATCGCGATGACCGACTGACGGTCGCCCTCGAGCTTGACCGTAATCCCATCCGGCAGCGGGAACGGGATGTCGTGGCTGTAGCCGAGCTGGAGGTTCAGCCGCTTGCCCTGCAGCTGGGCGCGGTAGCCGACGCCGTTGATCTCGAGCCGCTTGGTGAAGCCTTCGGAAACGCCGACGACGGCGTTCTTGACCAGCGCGCGGACGGTGCCCCACATGGCCCGGGAGCGCTTGTTCCCGGTCGTCGGATTCACCCACACCTTGCCGTCCTTCATCTCGACCGTGACGTCGTCGGTGAAGGGGACGGTGAGCTCGCCGAGCTTCCCCTTCGCCGTCAGGACGTTGTCGGCGAGCGACACGTTGACGCCGCTGGGGATCGCGACCGGATATTTACCAACACGCGACATGACCTGCTCCTAGAACACGCGGCAGAGGACTTCGCCGCCGACATTGGCTTCGCGCGCCTCCGCATCCGACATGACGCCGCGCGGCGTCGAGAGGATCGAGATTCCCAGCCCGTTATAGACGCGCTGCAGATCCTTGATCCGCGAGTAGACGCGGCGGCCCGGCCGCGACACCCGGCTGATCTCGCGGATCACCGGCTCGCCGTCGGCATATTTCAGCTCGATCGTCAGCTCCTGCAGCCCGGTCGAAAGCTCGGCCCAGCTGAAGCCACGGATAAAGCCTTCGCGCTCCAGAACACCGAGCACGTTCGCGCGGAACTTGGACGCCGGGCAGGACACGGTGCTCTTCCCGACCCGCTGTCCGTTCCGGATGCGCGTGAGCATATCGCCCAAAGGATCGCTCATCGACATTGCGGCAATACTCCTACCAGCTGGCCTTCACCATGCCGGGAATCTGTCCCGACGACGCCAGATCGCGCAGCGCGATACGCGACAATTGAAACTTGCGGTAATAGGCCCGCGGCCGTCCCGACTTAACGCAGCGATTGCGGATGCGGCTCGGCGCGGAATTGCGCGGCAGCGCCGCAAGCTTCAGCCGCGCGGCGAAGCGCTCCTCGGCGGGCAGCTCGCGGTTGCTCGCTACCGCCTTCAGGCGCGTACGCTTGCTGGCAAATTTTTTCGCCAGCTTCCTGCGGTGCTTGTTCTTCTCAATTGCGCTCGTCTTAGCCATGTTGCAAATGCTCCTCCGCCAGACGGTCAATTCTGGAACGGGAAATCGAATTCTTTAAGGAGGTGACGTGCCTCCTCGTCGGTCTTCGCGGTCGTGCAGATCACGACATCCATGCCGCGAATGGCATCCACCTTGTCGTAATCGATCTCGGGAAACACGATCTGCTCCTTGAGCCCCATCGCGTAGTTCCCCTTGCCGTCGAAGCTCTTCGGCGACAGGCCCCGGAAGTCGCGCACGCGCGGCAGCGCCACGGTGACGAGCCGGTCCAGGAACTCGTACATGCGATCCTGGCGCAGCGTCACCTTCGCGCCGATCGGCATGCCTTCGCGAAGCTTGAAGTTCGCGATCGACTTCTTGGCCCGGGTAACCACCGGCTTCTGGCCGGTGATCGCGGCGAGATCCTCGCACGCCGCGGCGACTTTCTTCGAATCGCCCACGGCCTCGCCGACGCCGACGTTGATGACGATCTTCTCAAGACGCGGCACCGCCATCGGGTTGTCGTACTTGAACGCCTCGATAAGCGATTTCCGCACGACGTTCTGGTAGTGCGCCTTCATTTTCGGTACGTAGTCGCGCTTCTCAGCCATGGGACCGATTCACCTGTATCAACTGTCGATGACTTCACCGGAGCGCTTCGCATAGCGCACTTTCCGGTCGCCTTCGATTACCTTGAAGCCGACCCGCGTCGGCTTGCCATCCTTAGGATCGACATGCGCAATGTTGGAAACATGCAGCGCCGCTTCCTTCTCGACGATGCCGCCGGCATTCACCTGGGAGGGCGCGGTATGCCGCTTCACCATGTTCACGCCGGAGACGATGACCCGCGACGCCTTCGGCATGACCTGGATAACCTCGCCGACCTTGCCTTTGTCTTTCCCGGCCAGGACGACCACGCGGTCGCCTTTCTTGATTTTCGCGGCCATCACAGCACCTCAGGCGCCAAAGAGATGATCTTCATGAAATTCTTCTGCCGCAGCTCGCGCGTGACCGGCCCGAAGATGCGGGTGCCGATCGGCTCCTGCTGCGCGTTGATCAGCACCGCCGCATTGCGGTCGAAACGGATCACCGTGCCGTCCTCGCGGCGCAGGTCCTTCGCGGTGCGGACGATGACCGCCTTGTGCACGTCACCCTTCTTCACGCGGCCGCGGGGAATCGCTTCCTTCACCGACACGACGATGATGTCGCCGATGCCGGCCGTCTTGCGCTTGGAGCCGCCAAGCACCTTGATGCACTGGACACGACGGGCGCCGGAATTGTCGGCGACGTCGAGATTGGTCTGCATCTGGATCATGGTCTGCTTTTCCCCGCGGTCCCGCTAATTGGCCGTTTCGTGGATAATCTGCCACCGCTTGCGCTTGGACAGCGGCCGCGATTCGATGATGCGGACGACGTCGCCGGCCTTGCAGCGGTTCTCTTCGTCATGCGCCATGTACTTCTTCGAGCGGCGGATGAACTTCTTGTAGACCGGGTGCATGACGCGGCGCTCGACATAGACGACGACCGTCTTGTCCTTGGCGTCTTTCACCACCTTGCCCTGGAATACGCGTTTCGGCATTTCTCCGGTTCCCCTACGATGCAGCTTGGCGTACGTGCAGCGTCGTCTTGATGCGCGCAATGTCGCGCCGCACCTCGCGCATGCGCGCCGTGTTCTCGAGCTGTCCGCTCGCCTTCTGGAAGCGCAGATTGAAGGCTTCCTTCCGCAGGTCGATCAGCATTTCGTCCAGCTCGTCGTCCGTCTTCTGCCGAATGTCCGCCGCCTTCATCGCCCGCTCCTCAACTTCCAACACGCGCCACGAAGCGCGTCCTCACCGACAGCTTCGCCGCCGCGAGCTCGAACGCCCGGCGCGCCGTCTCGTGTTCCACGCCGTCCAGCTCGAACATGATCCGGCCCGGCTTGATGCGGCACATCCAGTATTCGGGCGTGCCCTTGCCCTTGCCCATACGCACTTCCGCAGGTTTGCGGCTGACCGGGACGTCCGGAAAGACGCGGATCCAGACGCGGCCCGCGCGCTTGATGTGGCGCGTGATCGCGCGGCGCGCGGCCTCGATCTGGCGCGCCGTCACCCGGCCCGGCGTGATCGCCTTGAGGCCGTAGCTGCCGAAGTTGATGTCCGTGCCGCCCTTGGCCATGCCATGAACGCGGCCTTTGTGCTGCTTGCGGAACTTGGTTCTTTTCGGACTAAGCATCGAATTCTCTTTCCAGCTTTCTCACGGCGCCCACGGGGCTAGCGAAGCTGCTGCTCCTGCGCGCGCTTGTCCTGCGCCATCGGGTCGTGGGCCAGGATCTCGCCCTTGAACACCCAGACCTTGACGCCGCAGGTGCCGTAGGTGGTCTTCGCCGTCGCCGTGCCGTAGTCGATGTCGGCGCGCAGCGTGTGCAGCGGCACCCGGCCCTCGCGATACCACTCGGTGCGCGCGATCTCGGCGCCGCCGAGACGGCCGCCGCAGTTGATCCGGATGCCTTCGGCGCCGAGCCGCATGGCCGACTGGACCGCGCGCTTCATCGCACGGCGGAAGGCGACGCGGCGGACGAGCTGCTGGGCGATATTCTCGGCCACCAGCTTGGCGTCGATCTCCGGCTTGCGGATCTCGACGATGTTCAGCGCGACCTCGCTCTTGGTCATGCGGCCGACGTCCTGGCGCAGCTTCTCGATGTCCGCGCCCTTCTTGCCGATCACCACGCCCGGCCGCGCCGTATGGATGGTGATGCGGGCCTTCTTCGCCGGCCGCTCGATCACCACGCGCGATACGCCCGCCTGGCTCAGCCGCTCCATGATGTAGTCGCGCAGCCTGAGGTCCTGGTGCAGCAGCTCGGCGTATTCGCGGCCCGCGAACCACCGCGAATCCCAGGTCCGGTTGACGCCGAGCCGGAGCCCGATCGGATTTACCTTCTGACCCATTACTCGGTCTCCTCGCGTTCCTTCACCACGACGGTGATATTGCTGAACGGCTTCTCGATGCGCCCGACCCGGCCGCGCGCCCGCGGGCGAAACCGCTTCATGACCAGCGTCTTGCCGACGAACGCTTCCTTGACGAACAGGCGGTCGACGTCGAGCTGGTGGTTGTTCTCCGCATTCGCGATCGCAGCCTCCAGAACCTTCTTCACGTCGTTGGAGACGCGCCGCTTCTCGAAGGTGAGCTCGGCCAGCGCCTGGCCCGCCGCCTTGCCGCGGATCAACTGCGCGACCAGGTTCAGCTTGCGCGGGCTGGTGCGGATGAAGCCCGACACGGCGCGTGCCTCGTCGTCGCCCAAGCTACGCTCGGTTTTCGGTTTACCCATGCTCAGGCCCTCTTCGACTTCTTGTCCGCCGCGTGCCCGTAGAAGGTTCGGGTCGGCGCGAACTCGCCGAATTTGTGCCCGACCATGTTTTCGGTCACCAGGACGGGAATGAACTTCTGGCCGTTGTAGACGCCGAAGGTGATGCCGACGAACTGCGGCAGAATGGTCGACCGGCGCGACCAGATCTTGATCACGTCGTTGCGGCCGGAGCCGCGAGCCTTCTCCGCCTTCTTCAGCAGATAGCCGTCGACGAACGGACCTTTCCAAACGGAACGCGACACGTCTCGGCCCTCCCTACTTCTTGCCCACCCGGCGGCGCCGGATGATCAGCTTGCTGCTCGGCTTCTTGCGCGAACGCGTGCGCTTGCCCTTGGTCGGCTTGCCCCACGGCGTGACCGGGTGACGGCCGCCCGAGGTGCGGCCTTCGCCGCCGCCATGCGGATGGTCGACCGGATTCATCGCAACCCCGCGGACCGACGGCATCCTGCCGAGCCAGCGGTTACGTCCGGCCTTGCCGATCACGATATTCGCTTGATCGGGATTCGACACGGCGCCGATCGTCGCCATGCAGTCGCCGTGGACCATACGCAACTCGCCGGAAGCCAGCTTGAGCTGGGCGTAGCCCTGGTCGCGGCCGACGAGCTGGACGTATGTTCCCGCCGAGCGCGCAAGCTGCCCACCGCGGCCCGGCTTCATCTCCACATTGTGCACGATCGTGCCCACGGGGATGCTGCTGAGCGGCATGGCGTTGCCCGGCTTCACGTCGACCCGCTGGCCGGACACCACCTTGTCTCCGGGGCGCAGGCGCTGCGGCGCCAGGATGTAGGCGACGTCCCCGTCCTCGTACTTTATCAGCGCGATGAAGCCGGTGCGGTTCGGATCGTATTCGATCCGCTCCACCGTGCCGACCATGTCGAACTTGCGGCGCTTGAAGTCGATGATGCGGTACAGCCGCTTATGGCCGCCGCCGCGCCAGCGCATGGTGATGCGCCCGTGGTTGTTCCGCCCGCCGGACTTGGTCAGGCCGTGCGTCAGCTTCTTGACCGGCCGGCCCTTGTAGAGCTCGGACCGGTCGACCAGGACGAGCTGGCGCATTCCCGGCGTTTTCGGATTGTATTGCTTAAGCGCCATGAGGTCAGATCCCTGTCGTCACGTCGATCGAATGGCCTTCGGCAAGCCGCACGATCGCCTTCTTGTAATCGCTGCGTTGCCCGCGACGACCGCGGAACATCTTTTTCTTGCCCTGCTGGCGGAGCGTGTTCACCGACAGTACCTTCACGTCGAATACCTGCTCTACCGCGACCTTGATCTCCGGCTTGGTCGCGTCCAGCGGCACGCGAAAGGTGACCTGGTTATGCTCGGAGCCCAGCGTCGCCTTTTCGGTGATGACCGGGGAGAGCAGCAGCTCGTATTGCCGCTCCTTGCTCACCGCCGTCTTGCGAAAATACTTCCACGTCATTTGAGCCGCGCCTCCAGCGTCTGGACGGCTTCCCGCGTCAGCACGAGGGTGTCGCGCCGCAGGATGTCGTATACGTTCGCGCCCTGTATCGGCAGCACGTCGATCATCGCGATGTTCTGCGCCGCCCGGGCGAAGTTGCTGTCGATCTCCGCGCCGCCCACGATCAGCGCGCTCGACAGGCCGAGCTTGCCCAGCTTCTCGAGCAGCGCCTTGGTCTTGCCGTCCCCCAGCTTGACCTCGTCCAGAATGACCAGCTTGCCGTCCGCCTGCTTGGCCGACAGCGCCGACTTCATCGCCAGCTTGCGCACCTTCTTGGTCAGGCTGTGGCCGTGGTCGCGGACGACCGGGCCGAACACCACGCCGCCGCCGCGATACTGCACGACACGCAGCGAGCCGTGACGCGCGCGCCCGGTGCCCTTCTGCTTGTACGCCTTCTTGGTCGTACCCTGGACCTCGCCGCGCGACTTCACCTTGTGCGTGCCGGCGCGGCGCTTGGCCAGCTGATAGTTGACCATGCGCGCCAGGATGTCCTTGCGCACGTCGGCGCCGAACACCGCGTCATCGAGATCGATGTCGCCGGCGGCCTTGTTGTCGAGCGTGAGGACCTTACTCTTCATTCTTCGCTTCCCCGGCCGGAGTTTCGGCCGCTTGTTCCGCAGCCGGCGCTGCTGCCGCGCCGCCCTTCACCGCCGCCGGGAACGGCAGGCCGTCCGGCGCCAGACGCTTGACGGCGTCGCTGACGAGCACCCAGCCCTGGCGTGCGCCGGGCACCGCGCCCTTGATCAGGATCAGGCCGTTCTCGGCGTCGACCGACACCACCTCGAGGTTCTGGCCGGTCACGCGCCGGGCGCCCATGTGGCCGGCCATCTTCTTGCCTTTGAAGACGCGGCCGGGGTCCTGGCGGTTACCGGTCGAGCCGTGCGAGCGGTGCGAGACCGAAACGCCGTGCGTCGCCCGCAGGCCGCGGAAGTTATGGCGCTTCATGACGCCCGCAAAGCCCTTGCCGATGCTGGTGCCGGTCACGTCGACACGCTGGCCCGGCACGAAATGCTCGACCGACAGCTCGGCGCCGACGGCGATCAGCGCATCGGGGCTGACGCGGAACTCGGCGACATACTGCTTCGGCTCGACTTGGGCCGCCGCGAAATGGCCGCGCATCGGCTTGGTCGTGTTCTTCGCCTTGGCGCGGCCTGCGCCGAGCTGAACCGCCGTGTAGCCGTCCTTCTCTTCGGTCCGCACGGCAACCACCTGGCAGTCCGCGACCGTGAGCACGGTTACCGGTACGTGCCGCCCGTCTTCGGTGAAGACGCGGGTCATTCCTGCTTTCCGTGCGATCAGTCCGCTTCGCATCGCGTTCACATTCCCTCGGATTCGATGGCCTTACAGCTTGATCTCGACGTCCACGCCGGACGCGAGATCGAGCTTCATCAGGGCGTCGACCGTCTGCGGCGTCGGATCGACGATATCGAGCAGCCGCTTATGGGTGCGGATCTCGAACTGCTCCCGGCTCTTCTTGTCGATGTGCGGCGACCTCAGCACCGTCACGCGCTCGATGCGCGTCGGCATCGGGATCGGGCCCCGCACCTGCGCACCGGTCCGCTTCGCAGTGTTCACGATCTCCTGCGTCGACTGGTCGAGCACGCGGTGATCGAACGCCTTCAGGCGTATCCGTATATTCTGGTTATCCATTTCAACGCCCTTTAAGAAGAAAGCGCCCAGCACATGTTGGGCGCTTTTCCCGGCAGATTCCTACTCGACGATGGCGGTGACGACGCCGGCGCCGACGGTCCGGCCGCCTTCGCGGATCGCGAAACGAAGACCTTCGTCCATCGCGATCGGCACGATCAGCGACACTTCCATCGCGATGTTGTCGCCCGGCATCACCATCTCCGTCCCTTCCGGCAACGCGACGGAACCCGTCACGTCCGTCGTCCGGAAGTAAAACTGTGGACGGTAGTTCGAGAAGAACGGCGTATGACGCCCGCCCTCCTCCTTCGTCAGGATGTAGCACTCGCACTTGAACTTCGTGTGCGGCGTGATCGAGCCCGGCGCCGCAAGAACCTGGCCCCGCTCAACGCCCTCCCGGTCCACGCCGCGCAGCAGCGCGCCGATGTTGTCGCCCGCCTCGCCCTGGTCCAGAAGCTTCCGGAACATCTCGACGCCCGTGCACACCGTCTTCGTCGTCGCCCGGATGCCCACGATCTCGATCTCGTCGCCCACCTTCACGATCCCCCGCTCAACCCGGCCCGTCACAACCGTGCCGCGGCCCGAGATCGAGAATACGTCCTCGATCGGCATCAGGAACGGCTTGTCCTTCGGGCGGTCTGGCTGCGGGATATACGCATCAACCTGCTCCATCAGCGCCTTGATCGAGCTCGCCCCGATCTCAGGGTTCTTCCCTTCCAGCGCCGCAAGCGCCGACCCCTTCACGATCGGAATGTCGTCCCCCGGGAAATCATACGACGACAGAAGCTCCCGGACCTCCAGCTCGACCAGCTCCAGAAGCTCCTCGTCGTCCACCTGGTCGACCTTGTTCATGTAGACAACCAGCGACGGAACCCCAACCTGGCGCGCCAGAAGGATGTGCTCCCGCGTCTGCGGCATCGGACCGTCCGCCGCCGAAACCACAAGAATAGCACCGTCCATCTGCGCCGCCCCCGTGATCATGTTCTTCACGTAGTCCGCATGCCCCGGACAGTCCACATGCGCGTAGTGCCGCGCCGACGTCTCGTACTCCACATGCGACGTGTTGATCGTGATCCCGCGCTCCTTCTCCTCCGGAGCCTTGTCGATCTGGTCGTACGCCGTGAACGTAGCGCCGCCCGTCTCGGCAAGGATCTTCGTGATCGCCGCCGTCAGCGTCGTCTTGCCATGATCAACATGACCAATCGTACCAATGTTGCAATGCGGCTTCGTTCGCTGAAACTTACTCTTCGACATTGGCTCAGAATCCCTATCTCACGCTCATTTTGTTAGGCCAATTTCTCACGCACTTCGTCCGCCACGGACTGAGGCACTTCCGCGTAGTGGTCGAACTGCATCGTGAACTGCGCGCGGCCCTGGCTGGACGAGCGCAGCGTCTGGATGTAGCCGAACATGTTCGCCAGCGGCACCATGGCGTTGATCACCTGGGCGTTGCCGCGCATCTCCATGCTCTGCACCTGCCCGCGGCGGCTTGCCAGGTCGCCCGTGATCGTGCCGGTGTAGTCCTCCGGCGTGACGACCTCGACCTTCATGATCGGCTCGAGCAGCTTTGCCTTCGCGCGCGGCATCGCCTCGCGGAACGCCGCCCGCGCGGCGATTTCGAACGCCATGACCGAGGAGTCCACCTCGTGGTAGGCGCCGTCGTGCAGCGTCGCCTTGAAGTCGATCACAGGGAAGCCGAGCAGCACGCCGGTCTCGCGCGCCGCGGCAAGGCCCTTTTCCACGCCGGGGATATATTCCCGCGGCACGGACCCGCCGACGACCTTGTTCTCGAAGCTGTAGCCGGAGCCCGGCTCGCCAGGCTCGAACAGCACCTTTATGCGGGCGTATTGGCCGGAGCCACCGGTCTGCTTCTTGTGCGTGTAGTCGCAGTCGTATTTCTGGCTGATGGTCTCGCGGTAGGCCACCTGCGGCGCGCCGACATTGGCGTCGACGTTGAACTCCCGCCGCATGCGGTCGACGATGATGTCGAGGTGAAGCTCGCCCATGCCCTTCAGGATGGTCTGGCCGCTTTCCTGGTCGGTCGACACCTTGAAGCTGGGATCCTCCTGCGCGAGCCGCGCCAGCGCCGCCGACAGCTTGTCGTGGTCGGCCTTGGTCTTCGGCTCGACCGACATCTCGATGACGGGGTCCGGGAACTCCATCTTCTCCAGGATGATCGGCTTCGCCGGGTCGCACAGCGTGTCGCCCGTCGTGACGTTCTTGAGGCCGGCCAGCGCGACGATATCGCCGGCCCGGGCTTCCTTGATGTCTTCCCGATGGTTGGCGTGCATCAGCAGCATGCGGCCGACGCGCTCTTTCGAATCCTTCACCGAGTTGAGCACGCCGGTGCCCGAGTTGAGCACGCCCGAATAGATGCGCACGAAGGTGAGCGATCCGACGAACGGATCGGTCATGATCTTGAACGCAAGACCGGCGAACGGCGCTTCGTCGACCGCCTCGCGCGCCGCCGGCTCGCCGTTCGGCAGAATGCCGTCGATATCCGGCACGTCCTGCGGCGACGGCAGGTAGTCGACCACAGCGTCGAGCAGGGGCTGCACGCCCTTGTTCTTGAAGGCCGAGCCGAGAATGATCGGCACGAAGGCGCCGGCCATCACGCCCTTGCGGATGCAGGCGCGCAGCGTCGCCTCGTCAGGCTCGTTGCCTTCGAGATAGGCTTCCATCGCGGTATCGTCCAGCTCGACCGCCGCTTCGACGAGCTTCTCGCGGTAGCTCATCGCCTCGACTTCCATATCGGCCGGGATTTCGACGACGCTGAATTCGGCGCCAAGCGACTCGTCCTTCCAGACGATGCCCTTCATGCGCACGAGGTCGACCAGGCCGATGAACTTGTCCTCGACGCCGATCGGCAGCTGCAGCACAAGCGGCGTCGCGCCCAGCCGGTCGACGATCATATCGACGCAGCGATAGAAGTCGGCGCCGATACGATCCATCTTGTTGATGAAACAAATACGCGGCACGCCATATTTGTCGGCCTGCCGCCATACCGTCTCGGATTGAGGCTCCACCCCCGCCACGCTGTCGAAGACCGCGACCGCGCCGTCCAGGACGCGCAGGCTGCGCTCGACCTCGATGGTGAAGTCGACGTGGCCCGGGGTGTCGATGATGTTAATTCGGTGATCGCGCCAGAAACAGGTCGTCGCGGCGGAGGTGATGGTGATGCCGCGCTCTTGCTCCTGCTCCATCCAGTCCATCGTGGCGGTGCCGTCGTGGACCTCGCCGATCTTGTGCGAACGGCCGGTATAATAGAGTACGCGCTCGGTCGTCGTCGTCTTGCCGGCATCGATGTGCGCCATGATGCCGATATTACGGTACCGATCGATGGGGGTTACGCGTGCCATAGCTGTCCGATCCCAGTAAGCGGTTTCACTACCAGCGGTAATGCGAGAAGGCGCGGTTCGCCTCCGCCATACGGTGCGTGTCTTCGCGTTTCTTGACCGCCGCCCCCCGGTTGTTCGCCGCGTCGAGCAGCTCCGCGGACAGCCGCTCGGTCATCGTGTTTTCGCTCCGTCCGCGCGCCATCTGGATGATCCAGCGAAAGGCGAGCGCCTGCGCCCGCTCCGAGCGCACCTCGATCGGCACCTGGTAGGTGGCGCCCCCGACCCGGCGCGATCGAACTTCGAGATGCGGACGGACATTCTCGATGGCGTCGTGGAAGGCCTTCACGGGATCGTTGCCGGAGCGCTTTTGCATGAGCTCGAGCGCACCGTAGACGATGCGCTCGGCCACCGACTTCTTGCCTTCCAGCATGACGTTGTTCATGAACTTGCTGACGGTGATATCGCCGAATTTGGCATCCGGTAGGATGGTGCGCTTTTCGGCGCGACGACGT
>Ga0302046_10005089_pt1 | contig 11629 bp, 8 predicted proteins | sample RVTome_11_FD_200261 | JGI IMG/M metagenome (GOLD analysis project Ga0302046, IMG submission 200261) | Soil microbial communities from uranium-contaminated site in the Upper Colorado River Basin, Wyoming, United States - RVT147D111 (version 2) ... | reverse complement strand
CCAATTTGGCGGCCAGGGCGCCGGCGTTTTTCCGGCCCATCATTGTGGCGCCACCGATCAGATGCTTACCTGGGACTGCAACTTTGAGCCGGTCAGCACCGGCCCCTTTATGTTGGGCCAATGGATCCCCGGCGTGCGCCTGACCTTTGTGCCGAACCGGCACTACTTTATCCCCGAACGACCACTGGCCTCGCAGTTGGTCATCGAGATCGAGTCCGATCCCGAATTTCGACAGCGCAGTTTAGAGCGCGGGACCGCTCAGCTGGACCTCTGGCCCGAAGAGCCCGTCCTGACCCGACTGGAAGATAGCGGCGCCGTCTCGGTGCTGTGGACCGACCCGGCCCGCTTTGTCCTGCGCCTGGTGCCGAACCTGAGCGCCCCCGGCAGCGCCAATCCCCAAACCCCACATCCAATGCTGGCTGATGGACGCGTCCGGCAGGCGATCCGCCACGCCATTGATGTGGGTCGGATTAATAGCGAGGTGTTTAGGGGACGCGGCGTCGAGATCGATAGCGAACTGTTCCAGTTTGGCTGCGACATTCCTCGCTACGACTACAATCCGGGGCTGGCCGCGGCTCTCCTCAATGAAGCCGGTTGGGTCCTGGTCGAGCCCGAGGATACGGTTCGACGCTGCCAGGGCTGCAGCACCACCGCAGAAGGCACGCCCCTGACCCTGACCAGTTACATCTACGTAGAGTTTGGTGAGCAACTGGATCAGGCTCACCGATTCATCGAAGGCATGCTGAGCGAGGTTGGCATCGACCTGGAACGCCGGGTCGTTGAAGGCGGCACACTGTGGGATACCTGGGAAAACGAAGGTATCGAGCTGCGCGGCAATTTCGACCTGGATTTTTGGGACGACGGCTATTTTGGGGTCGATCCTACGATTTATATGGCCGACTATTTCGACCCTCGCGCCATCCCCACCCGCGACAACCCCATCGCCGGGCTCAATATCAGCCGTTATCAAAACCCGGAATTGATTAAAGTGTTTGATGCGCTGCATACCCCGCTGCCGAACAACCGGCGTCGAGCCTTGTTGTGTGAACTGGCCATCGCCATCAACCAGGACTTGCCACAGATCCCCCTCCTGGCCCTGCCCGATGATTACGCCGTCAGCCAACGATTGCAAGGGGTCGCTCCGCACATTTACGATACCATCACCTGGAATGCCGGAGACTGGCGCCTCGCGCCGGAATAAACGCAATGCCGAACCAGAATTGACTAATCGGCCTCTCTCTGTCACAATGAGAACCCGCATTTAAGATGAAGATCACTTCATAATACTGGCTCATCATCGCAAGCTGCAAAGGGGCAATCTGTCATGTCAGGCCAAACAAATTTTGTCGATCATCTGGCCGATGGCTTCATGGCCACCGAAAGCAAGCACCAACCGGTTGAACGAGTTGTCGACCACTACCCGGAACTAACCGGCGAGGATGCTTACGTGGTACAGCGGGCCGTGGTCGAGCGGCTCCGGCAGGCCGGCGGGCATCAGGTCGGCTATAAAATCGCTGCGACCGGTAAAGCCGTTCAAGAGGCCCTGGGTCTGGCTGAACCGGCTTATGGGCGTTTGTTTCAAAGCCATCAAGTGACTGACGGCGGCCAGATGCCGATGGTCCAACTCATCAAACCGGTAGTCGAATGTGAGATAGCGTTTCTGCTCAAGCACGACCTGACCGGCCCGCATGTTTCGACGGAGGATGTTCTGGCTGCAACCGAATCAGTCGTAGCCGCATTTGAGATTGTCGATATGCGTACTCGTGGCCGGCCGGTGAGCATGCTCGAACTGATCGCTTACAATGCTCTGGCCTGCGGTTTTGTGTTGGGGACGCAACCAATCGCTCCCCGAGGTCTGGATTTGCCCCGGATACCCGTGGTCTGCCAGCAAAATGGCGCGCCGGTCGCCAGTGGAACCGGGGCGGCTTCGATGGACCATCCGGCCAAAGCCGTGGCCTGGTTGGCCAATAAACTTGCCAGGCATGATTCACGGCTTCGAGGTGGTGATATCATTCTGTCCGGTACGCTCAATGTGCCTATCCCGGCCCACGCCGGTGATCATTTTGAGGCTGTGTTTCAAGGGTTGGGCAGCGTGTCCGTAAGTTTTAACTAACAGAGAGCATTCGGTAAATCCAACCATGAACCAACATTCCAAACCGGCTTTACTCCGTCCCTTCGCCGATAAATTCGCCCATACCTACTCGATTGTGGCCCGCGATCCGAACACGGGTGAAATGGGGGTCGCGGTCCAATCCCACTGGTTTTCGGTGGGCTCCCTCGTTACCTGGGCCGAGGCCGGGGTGGGGGCGATTGCCACCCAGTCCTTTATCAATGTCTCATATGGTCCTGAAGGGCTTGAACTGCTGCGGGCCGGGCATACGGCCTCCGAGATCGTCCAAAAACTGACCGAGGCTGACGAAGGGCGCGAGGTCCGGCAGTTGGCCATTGTCGATGCGCAGGGCAATGTGGCCGTCCATACGGGCCGGGGTTGTGTACCTGCCGCCGGCCATCAGCTCGGCTCGACCTATTCGGTCCAGGCTAACTTGATGCTCAATGACCGGGTCTGGCCGGCTATGGCCGAGGCGTTTGAGGCCGGTCAAGGCCCTTTGGCCGAACGCCTGGTTGCAGCCTTGGAAGGCGGGCAGGCTGTTGGGGGAGATATTCGGGGCAAACAATCCGCCGCGATTTTGGTAGTCAAAGGTCAAGCTACGGGGAAAGTCTGGGAGGATCGCATGATCGATTTGCGGGTTGAAGATCATGCCGATCCGGTCAATGAACTGAAGCGGGTTCTGACCTTGTATCGAGCCTATGAGTACATGAACGAAGGCGACAAGCGCATGGAGGCGAATGACGTGGATGGCGCTTTAACAGCTTACCGCGCCGCCGAAGCGATCTATCCCGACAACCCCGAGATGCCTTACTGGCACGCGATCTCGCTGGCCAATGCCGGCCGGGTGGACGAGGCCCTACCCATGCTCAAGGCCGTCTTTGCCCGCAGCGACAACTGGCGGCTCCTGACCGAGCGGCTGCCCGGAGCGGGTCTGCTCATGGTGAGTTCGGCTGATTTGGCCAGAATTCTAACCCTCGATAGATAGACCTAATGTGCAATTCTTTTGGAAAATACCGGATGGGCATGTCATTCTGAGCGACCAAAGGGAGCGAAGAATCTCCAGGAGGTGCAATCCGGTCTTGACATCAATGTTTTGAAAGGGATTCTTCGTCGCTTCGCTCCTCAGAATGACATGTTGCACATCAGGTAGAGATAAGGCTGTGACCACGACAGCCTTGTCGAAATCTCCGACTCTACAGAGACCTGACAGGTTTTGAAAACCTGTCAGGTCTCTGTAGCTATTTTAGCATCATAAACCCGCTCGTCTCAGCCGCCGTCACCATCTCTCGGATTGGATCATAATCGGAGTCGATCACCGCCACAAACTTTTCGATACAGCCCCGGGCAAGCTGTGTTTTGGCCTGAGGATCTTGAGCCATGTTGACCAACAGGGTGCGTAAGCTTGATTTCAGCGCCGGGGCAACCTGGCGAGTTACGACAATAGGCAGGCCGGGTGATGGGCCCAGGGCCTCGATCAGGCGCAGTTTAGTCGTGAGAGCGGGCCGCTCTTGCAGTTCCACGGCCAACGTCTGTGAGTCAATGGCCGCGGCATCGACCTCCCCTGCACAAACCAGCTCGATGGCTTTCTGGTGCGATCCGGCGGCTACGACCCGGCCAAAAAAGCCTTGGGTCTCTCCCAGTTGTAGTAACCGGTAACGGGTTATATTGTAGCCTGAATGCGACCCCAGCTCGTTATAGGCCCAGGTACAGCCGCGTAAGTCGGCAAAGGATTTCAAAGTGCTGTCACGATGGACAATGACGTCCGAAAAATAGATGGGCCGGCCCTGATAACGGTCACCTCGCAGAATGGGAGCCACCAGGAGTTCGACCGGTGGCGGCTGCCGGCGGGTGAGCTGCACATAGGGCAAGCCACAAAAGAAAGCCCCCTCCACTTGCCCCGTCTGCAACGGATCAAATGATGTTCCCAGGCTCAGGTCAGCCTGGCAGCCCAGGTTCCGAGCCAGGTAATCGACAATATACTGATAAACCAGAAACAAATTTGGCGCAAGAAACGTCAGAAAACGGAGCGGTTGGTTAGCCATGCACCTAAGGACTCCTGCTATAATATGATGAGGCTTCAGCCGGTTTCCATAGAAACCTCGGCCAAAGCCTCTGGTTAATTTACGGTTGAATTGATTTGTTGTTATGAAGTTCCTCAGGCGACCTCACGGGCATCCACAATCTCTTGCCCTGGTATCTTGCTAAGCGCATCTTTGACTTCGGCTAAGGTGGCATTGGGAATCTTGAGAACCGCATCATAATAACCAGGTTTCCGAGGCGAGGGAAACGTACCAACTCCCATTACGCCCCAACCCTGCTCGGCCACGACCGCCATGAGCTTTGAAAACTCACTGGGCTGGTTGGGCTGACGCACATCGGACATACGAATGGTGACTCTGACCCCTTCAGCCGGCAAGCCCAGCATCTCCTGAAAACTCCGCAGCAGATCAACTTCACTGAGTACACCTACGACAACGTCATCATCGATAACCGGCAGCCCACCGATTTTATGATCGGCCATCATCCGAGCAGCCCGCTCAATGGTTCGGTCAGGTTCAATGGTGTGGACATTTTCAGCTTTAACCATCAGTTGTTTCACGCTCAAATCGGCCAGATAGCGCGAAATTTCCCAAACGTCCAGGCTGGCCAGCGTATCCGGCTTTAGGTCCAGCCGCTGGCGGGTAATCAGGCCCATGAGGCGTTTGCCGTCGCCGACCACGGGCAAATGCCGAACTTTGTTCTCGCCCATGATCTTTTGGGCCTCGGTAGCAGGCGTTTCAGGCGCAATCATTATAGGATGTCGGGTCATACAATCTTTAACTAGCATATTGAGATTCCTTTTTTGATTGAGTTTCGATGACCGGCTCAAAGCTGCTCAATGTTTCCAGGGTATGGTGGCAGAAGATGCGATGGCCGTCGTCCGTTTCTCGCCAGGGTGGGGTTGTGAGACAAATATCGGGATCGGGCAGCAGTTCGCGACGCGGACAGCGGGTATTGAAGCGACAGCCTTCGGGCGGGCTGATGGCGCTGGGAACGGCTCCCTCCAACCGAATATGCTTCTGCTTGACATTCGGATCAGGAATAGGCACGGCTGACAGCAAGGCCTCGGTATAAGGGTGATAGGGCGGCGCGTAGATCGCCTCAGCCGGGCCAATTTCCATAATCTGGCCCAAATACATCACGGCCACGTAATCCGAGAAGAAGCGCACCACGCTCAAGTCGTGGGCAATGAAGAGCATGGTGGTGCCATACTCCCGCTGAACATCCAACAGGAGATTGAGGACGGCGGCCTGCACCGACACATCGAGCGCGCTGACCGGTTCGTCGGCCAGGACCAGGTCGGGCCGGCTGGCAAAGGCGCGGGCGATCCCAACGCGCTGCTTTTCGCCCCCACTAAGCTGGCGGGGCAGTCGTTCGAGATAGTTTTCGCCCAGCCGGACCGCTTCCAGGAGTTTGAGGACCTCACTGCGAACCTGCTCTCTGGGCACTGTGCTAAAGCGGCGCATCGGACGAGCAATTTGTTGAAAGACCGTATAAGAGGGATTCATAGTCGAGTCGGGATTCTGGAAGACCATCTGAAGTTCCTGGATCAGTTTTTCGTTACGGTCATCCAGGTTTGTGGTGATGTCGAAGCCCATGAATTCGGCCTTACCCTCCGTCGAGCTTTCCAGGCCGATGATAGTCTTGATGAGCGTACTCTTGCCGCAGCCGGACTCACCGACGATACCTAAGGTGCTCCCTCTTGGAACGTTAAACGAAGCCCCTTCAACCGCCTTGACGTAGCGCGGCTCGCCCATCCCAAAAACATCTTTTAGCGAACTACCCTGAACTTCATAATATTTTCTGAGTCCATCCAATTGGAGGATGATGTCTTTCTTGCCGTCGCCGTCTGCGATCTCGGGCACAGTGATATCCTCTGCCGGTGTCCACTTGGCGGGATCGATGTCTTCGGCAAAGTGGCAGCGAACCCAGGTCCTATTGGGCATCTCACGCAGTTGGGGTCGTTCGTCGCGGCAGCGATCCTCAACGTAATCACACCGGGGACTGAAAACACAGCCGCTGGGGCGATTATTTGGCGGCGGCACCCGGCCCCGGATTGGATAGAGCAGGCTGCTGGCTTTGTCTGCTCCCAGTTTAGGCACGCAGCGGATCAGACCCTGGGTATAGGGATGCTGTGGGCTGTCGAAGATATCCTCAACGGCGCCACGCTCGACCATTTCACCGGCATACATCACGCCCACTCGCGTGGAAACCCGGGCGACCACGCCCAGGTTGTGGGTGATATACATGATGGCGGTATCGAAATCACGGCGCAGCTCGGCGATGAGATCGAGTACGGCCGCTTCAACCGTCACATCCAAAGCCGTCGTCGGCTCATCCATAACCAACAGGGCCGGGTTATTGAGCAAAGCCATGCCAATGACCACCCGCTGCTGCTGGCCGCCGGAGATTTGGTGGGGAAAGCGTTTCATCACATTGGCAGCATCGGGCATATAGACTCGTTCCAACATCTGGATACAGCGATCTGCTGCTTCATCGTCACTCATGCCGCGATGGACGGTCAACACCTCTTTCATCTGCTCGCCGATACGCATCGACGGATTGAGCGCCTGCATCGGGTCTTGATAAACCATGCCGATCTGGTCGCCCCGGAGGCGGCGCAGTTCCTCACCGCTCTTGCCGACCAATTCCTGGCCCAGAAACTTGATGCTGCCGCGTTTGACATAACCATTCGCCCCCAAAAAATTGAGGATGGCCCAGGCCACGGTACTCTTGCCGCAGCCTGACTCGCCCACAATGGCATGCGCTTCACCCCGGGCAATTTCGAATGAAACGTTCTGGACCGCCTCGATTTCACCGCCACGGACTTTGTAGGCAACGGCGACATTATCCAATTTGAGAACAGGGGATTTATTATCTGGTGATCTTGTTTCAGCCATGTCTTCTCCTCTATTTCTGATAGCGGGTCAACTCTTCTCGCAAACCATCGGCAAACAAGTTCAGGCCGATCACCAGCGAGGCGATGGCCACGGAAGGCCAGATGACGGCCGTTTGGTTGGCAAAGATGCTTTTGCGGGCCTCGTTGACCATATTGCCCCAATCGGGATCGGGTGGGGGCAGACCAATGCCCAAAAAACCCAGTGTGCCGATGGCAAAGATGGCATAGCCCACCCGCAGCATCGAGTCGACCAGGAGCGGGCCACGGGCGTTAGGCAAGATTTCGACGAACATAATGTACCAGACATTTTCGCCTCGGGTTTCGGCCGCGCGGATATAGTCGCGGGTCTTGATGTCGAGCGCGAGACTGCGCACCAGGCGCGCCACACCCGGCGCACCCGTAATCGTGATAGCCAAAATCACTACCAGGTCGCCCTGCCCCAGAGCGGCAATAACCACCAGATAGAGCACGATGACGGGAAACGCAATCAAGGCATCAAGAATCTGCATGGTGATCTGATCCCACCAGCCCCCGCGATACCCGGCATTGAGACCCAAGATGGCCCCGACAATGACTGAGCCGATGACGCCCCAAATCGCCACCCCAATCGGGAAAGAGATATTGGCAAAGGGCAAGCGAGTTTTCAGGAGAATCACCTGGGTACCCTGCATCAGGCGGGACAGGAGATCACGCCCCAGGTGATCGGTGCCCAGCCAGTTGGTGGCGTTGGGCGGGAGATTCTGAACGAAATCGGTGGCATTGGGCGGATAAGGGGTCCAGAATAACGAAATAAATGCCAGGAGAACCCAGAAGAGTACCATGGCCATGCCGATGGTGGCAACGCGGGACTCGAATACAATTGAAATGCTTTTCCACATCGTTTGCCAGCGGGATGGCCGTTTTCTGGGGGCGGCTCCTACAGTTGGTTGTGCGACTGCCATGTGTGACCTCCTTACTAAACCTAGATCAAGTATCACGTGTCAGGTAAGGATTTTACCCTCATTAATAATTAACCATTCACAATTCACAATTCTAACCGGCCCAAACTGCCTGGGCTGTTTCGACAATGGTCGCCAATTTGTAGGTCTCATCCGCGATGGAGATATTATTCCCTAACACCGAGGTTGAAAACCCGCACTGTGGGCTCAAGGCGAGCCGCTCGAGGGCGACATAGCGGCTGGCTTCTTTGATGCGCGCTGTGAGTTCGGTGGTCGTTTCCCGGCGCGATGTTTTGGTGGTGACCAGGCCCAAAACGACCATTTTATCATCGGGCACCTCGCGCAGCGGCTCGAAGGAGCCAGAACGTTCGTCGTCATATTCGAGGAATAGCCGCTGCGCGTGTATCCCCCGGAAGATTGGCCCGGCGATCAAATCATACCCGCCTTCGACCAGCCAACGGCTGCCCTGGTTGCCCCGGCACAGATGAAAGCCAAAGGTGACGTCCGGAAAGCCGTCGATGACGGCGTTGTCCAGTTCGATGCCCCGGCTTAGCCACGACTCCAACGTCCAGCCCTGCGCTTCATAAAAGGCCCTGGTTTTGGGATCGAGCAGCAGCGGGTAGTGCGGTGCATCGATCTGGATATAGGTGCAGCCCAGCCGCACCAACTCGGCCACTTCTTCACGCAGAATATCGACGACATCGGCCAGGAAACTGTCCAGGGTTGGATAGACTCCGGTTGAATAATCCGCCGACCAGAAATTGGCCCACAGGCTGGGGCTGGGCAGCGTGATCTTGGGTATACGCGTTGTATGGCCGCGTAGATAGGTAAACTCTTCCGCCGAGAGATGGCGTTTGCGGCGCAGTTTGTTGACCACGCCCAACTGCCTGGGCCGGGCTTTGCTAAATTCGCCCACGCTGGCATCGCCGTGCCAGTCGCCCCACAGAAACGCGTCGATATCGTACTCGCCAAACCCGTCGATTGCCTCGGTCATCTGGCTTTGGAAGGAGAGACGGCGCAGCTCGCCATCGGTCAATACGGCCAGGCCGGCTTCTTCCTGGAGTGCGATTGCTTGATCCACCGCGCGATCTTCAACGGCTTTGAATTCCGCCTGACTGATGCGACCGGCGGCCACATCGTCCCGGGCTTTGAGCAGTTCCGGCGGACGCAACAGGCTGCCGACCACATCAGCGTGAGCCGTAATCACAATACAAATCCTCTTTTTAGCGAACTAATTATTTGCTACCTGAATTACGCATAACGAATCCGCGGATTCAGGAAGGTGTAAGCCAAATCGCCGATGATGCGGGTGGCCACGGCAATGGTCACCGTCAGCATGGCCGCTGCTTCGATCGCGTTGAAATCGCCAAAAATCGCCGCATCGTAGATGTATTTGCCCAGGCCCGGATAGCCAAAGATCGCCTCGACGACGACTACCCCCCCGATCAGCCAGTTGACGTGGAGCATGATAATCGTGATCGGCGCCATCAGGGCGTTGCGAACGGCGTGACGCATGACGACTCGCCAGTAAGGCATGCCTTTCAAAATAGCGGTGCGAATATACGGTGAGGCCATCACTTCAACCATGCTGGCCCGGGTCATGCGGATGACATAACCCAACTCGACAGCGGTAAGGGTTAGGACAGGCAAGGCCAGCAAGGTTGGATTCTCAAAAATAGCATCGGCGCTGGTAAAGATGGCAACGGCTGGCAGCCACTTGAGCCAAATCCCAAAGATCATGATCAAGAAGATCCCGGTCACAAACTCGGGTGTGGCTGTGGCCCCCAAACTGGTGATGGAGATGAAGCGATCCATGGGCTTGCCCTCGTTGATCCCGGCGATGATGCCGAAAAAGAGGGCCAGCGGCATGACCACCAAAAAAGCCACCCCGGCCAGGACGAGCGTATTGCGCACCCGGGGGATGAGCGTGACGGCCACGGGTCGGCCAAATTGCAGGGATTTTCCGGCGTCCCCCCGCAGCAGGCCTTTACGCAGTGGAATGTAATCCTGGGGACCATCACCTTCTTTGCGGAGGCCGGCTTTGGTCAGCACCCAGACTTCGGCCCCTTCACCTCGCGCCCATTTTACGGCGTTATTTTTGGTGTCGACGCCCCAGAAGACTTCCTGCCCCTGCTCATCGATTTGCCAGGCGCCACTACTCAGGTGAGACGTGGTCGAACCATCCGGCTGCTGTTTGAGGGCCAGTAAGCGGCCTTCTTCCAATCTCCAACGGGTCAACTCACCATCCACATCGGCCCACCAATCCTGCTCGCCGGTTTGGGGGTTGGCCAGGGTGACCAGATCATAGCCGACCTGCCTCTCGGCCCGCCAATCATTACCAATCAGCCAATCGAGGTAGCGCTGCAAGACCGGATCATCCAAACCCAACTGGGCCCGGTACGAAGCGCGCTGTTCAGGCGTGGCAAAGACGCCCAAAATCTTGACAGTGATATCCCCACTGCCGACCTCAACCAGTAAAAAAAGGCCAATCGACACCAAGAACATGGTGATAACGGTTGAGATAATACTACGCAAAATAAATCGAGCCATGGTCTTCCTCCTTTGAAGCGGGTCATTATTATGTTTGCAGACAACCTAATTGTTGCGATCAAGTCTGTACGGTCTAACCGTGCGTCAAGTGGTCTAATTTAGCGAAGTATGAGGAGGAAAGCAAAGAAAGTGTCGGCTTACCAGACCAGGGCAAGCCGACACTCATCAGTTAACGAAGTTAGGCGTCCTTCCAAACGTCATAAAGCAAGTCGTAAGCGGTGGGATGGGCTCTGACGTTTTTGAACTCGGAGCTGGTGATATTCCAGACGTTCTTCCAGTAGCTGTTGCCGATGGGACCTCGGTCTTGCATGATGTCCTCGATCTGGCACATAAGGCTCCGGCGGGCTTCAATATCCAGGGTTGCCTCAGCCTCACGCAGCAATGTTTCAAACTCCTCGTCGGTCCAGCGCGTTTCATTCCAGGCGCCGATAGCTTCTCCGATGTAGGCCAGCGGTAGGACCATAGTGTCCAGCGGGCGGTGGGTCCAGGACGTGATCCCCAGGTCCACCTCGGTCCAGCGATCCCAGTAGCCGCCTGGTTCGGTGATGTCCAACTGGATATCAAAACCGGCCGGGGCGGCCAGTTCTTTCAGGGCCTGGGCAATTTCCGGCTCGTTTTGATCATTCTTGGTCGCCAGGGTGACTTGCAGCCCATCCGGATAACCGGCTTCGGCCAGTAAGGCCTTAGCGGCTTCAGGATCATAGGCAGGAATGGGTTTATCGCAGTAGGCAGGATGTACCGGCGAAACGTGGGCATCGATGGAGAGAATACCTTCACCAAAGTAAGAAAGTTGCAAGATTTTTTCTCGATCCTGGCACATCTTGAGCGCATTGCGCACGCGCACGTCAGACCAGGGCTCCAGGTCCACCCGCATGCGCAGGACTAAGGCTTGGGCTGTGGCCACTGAACTCACCATTAACTCAGGCACGTCCTTCAAAGCCAGAAAATCATTAGGACGCGGGTCATACAGTGAATCAACCTGGCCTGACTGCAACGCGGCCACACCGGCATCCTTGTCGGTTGAGACATAGATGACTTCATCGAGATAAGGCAGCGGACTGCCATCTTCACCCATCTGCCAGTAATCTTCGC
>Ga0302046_10005088_pt1 | contig 11629 bp, 11 predicted proteins | sample RVTome_11_FD_200261 | JGI IMG/M metagenome (GOLD analysis project Ga0302046, IMG submission 200261) | Soil microbial communities from uranium-contaminated site in the Upper Colorado River Basin, Wyoming, United States - RVT147D111 (version 2) ... | reverse complement strand
CGCAGAAAGGCGCACGTCTCACCGCTGCCCTCTTTGCCGTCCGCGACGCCACTCTCAAGCAGCTAATCGCCAAAGCCGCGTAGAATCCTCGCGCCACGCGAAGACTCCAAGACCTAGTAGATCAGGAGCCGGTGGTCGCCCTGATCGGGCTTGTCGAACGCGAACTTGCCCGTGTCGAAGTTGGCGAGCGCCTTCTCGTAGACCTGGCCGATCGCTTCACACCCCGGCCCGCCAAGGCGAATCAGCCTCTGACGAAGTGCCTCCAGGCCCGCCTCGTCGCCCCTTCTTGCGGCGCCAGCGAAGGCCGCCCCGAGTTCAGCGGCCGACTCCTGTGCGCTCCCCGTCCCTGTGAGCAGGAGCAGCGCGACCGCCGGGCAAGCGGCGGACTGGACCCGTTCTCTCATCGAGGCTCCTCTGGCGATTCGGCGCTCACAGTGGAGGGGCGTGACAGTTGAACCCCAGCATCCCCGCCCAGGTTCCGGCGTGGCGCCCGTCAGTCCAGGCCGCGGAGCGGAGTTTCAAGCGATTCTCGCCGAATCTCCGTCGAAACCCCTCCGCGACTGACGGTGAGCAACCTGACACTCGGCCCTAATGCGACGTCCTAGCGAGGGCCTCTAGGCGACGTAAGTCGCTATTTAATGGTTAGTTAAGGCGGTCTATAGGCCGACTCCGACCCCCACGACTTTCAGCTTGGGAATGACCCTCTCCCCAGCGACCCCCACGTGTACCTTGCGGCCCTCGACGCCCTCTCCGGGGGCCCCCAGCGTTCCCTCGATGTCGGCGCCGCGTCGATCGCCGCCGCTGGCGAGCGCGCTATCCTCGACCGGGCGCCGGCGAGGCTCGCGGATCCCGAGCGTGTCCTCGCGGAACAGCGCCCGAGGCAAGATGGGGAACCCGTTCCCGGAGAGACAGCCATGACCACCCTTGCATCCCGCCTCGTGCTCGCCAACCTCTTCCTGGGTTGCCTCTCGGTCTCGGGCGGGGCACAGGTCCCCCAGGGGATGCGCCCGGTCGGCGGCGCGGGGGAGGTTCTCTATCGGCTCGACCTCGAGACGACGTACTCGCGGGGATGCTACCCGCCCTGCGACTGCCTGCTGGTGACCACCGAGGACGTCTACGGCACGTTCACGCTGCGCTTCGAGGGCTCCGACGTCCGGGGCTTGCGCCACTACCGGGTCGGGGCCGTCAACTGGATCGTCACGCTGGAGGGCGAGGACCACCGCGTCACGGGCGGGGGCACCTACGTCGTGGGGGGCGAGCTCGCGCTGACCCAGCGCCTGGAGCTCGACCTCGCGCTGGACGCCGATCCCGCGCAGCATTTCGACAGCGGGCCGATCGTCGGCGGCAGCGGGTTCCCCGGGATCGACATCGCGGTGTCCGTGAACGGGATGTACTGCTACGACGAGGTGTACGAGATCGTCGCTTCACCGGTTCCGGCGGGCGAGGTTCGGCCTTACTCGGTCGGCGGCACCAGCTACGAGGAGGGGTGTTTTCCGCCGTGCCGCTGCATGATCCGCGACTGGCCGGTGGACGGGGCCTACGGTCTCGTGCCGCTGAGCGCCTTCGATCCGGAGTGGCAGCACTTCGGGCTCGTGCACGTCCGCTGGAGCACGCTGCCGTCGAATCCGTCGGATCCGCCGGACCGGCGCTTCCGGGGCTTCGGCATCTACAGCCGCTCGCCGGCGCTCGGGCTGCAGCGGCTCGCCGCCGACCTCACCGACCAGGACGAGATCACCCGGCGCTTCGACAGCGGCGTGGTCACGGGCGGCGGGGGCTTCCCGAGCATCGACGCCGACCTGTCGGTGGGCGGCTTCTACTGCTTCGACTACGCGTTCCTGCTGCGCTCCCGCCCGCGGTGAGGGCGCCTACTCGCACTCCTCCAGCCGCTCCCGATAGACCCGCCGTGCGTGCTCGTACGCCGCCCGGCAATCCTCCAGCTCCCCCTTCCGCCCCTCGTCGCCCCCGAACCGTTGCCGCCAGACTCCGCTCTTCGATTCCCAGCATCGCTCGACGCTGTCCAGGCACCACTGCAGGCTCTCCCGTGAGGCCCGGATGGGCTCTCCACCCACCACCACGTACACCGGGTTCGTGTGCGCCGCGGCGAAGATGCGCGCGGCGACCCAGCTGCTGCGCTCGATCTCGAGCTCGAAGCTCACAGGATGCGGCGTGCCGTCGGCCACGATCTCCTCGCGCGCGGCGACGAGGCCGTTGACGACGATCTCCAGCGCGACGCGGCGCGTGTCGAAAAGGCGCGCGCGCTCGACGTGCCAGTAGGGCTTGGCGCCGAGGGGCCGCGCGCGGAGCTCGTCGTTCGGGCGCTCGTCGAGCAACGCGGCGACCGTCACGCTGCCGCGCACCTCACCGGGCGCTGCGAGGCGCAGCTCGCTGGCGCCCGTGCCGACGGCTCGGCCGCCGACCTGGAAGTCGAAGAGGTGCGTGCGCCCCTCCGAGACGTAGGACCGGCCGGCGGCGACTCCGGCGAGCCAGCCGTCCCAGCCCAGGGCCTCCCCGGCCTTCACGTACGAGCGGCCCAGGCCGACGCGATCGCCGTAGATGCACGGGAAGTCGGTCTCTCCGGAGAGCTTGGTGCGAAAGCCCGCGTCGTTCGTGTGGTACCAGATGTTCAGCTCGAAGGGCCAGGGCGTGTCGACGGCGGAGATGAAGTCGACGGCGTCGTGCGTGACGTCGACGATGTACTCGTTGGCTCCGATGCCGTCGAAGGGCGGGATCTCGCCGTTCGGCACGTCCATGCTCTGCGTCTCGAGGCCCCAGCCGGAGTGCGCGAAGCCGACGACGGCGCCCTGGGCCCGGGCCCACAAGAGGATCGGCAGGTCCCACCCGGGCCAGTCCTCGATGCGCTGCGTCCCGGGGTAGTCGTCCTCGGTCAGGCCCAGGAGGCACAGGTGCCCGGCGTAATCGGAGGGAAAGCCCGACACCTCGACGTCGTAGCGCAGGACGTTGTCCTTCGTCGACAGCTCGTGGACCCCGCCGTCGAAGAACTCCTTCTGGTAGTACCAGCACGGCCCCCAGCTCAGGACGCAGCCGACGTCGAGCCCTTCGCCCTGGACGTGGCGCAGCATGTCGGCGGGCTCGACGCCCTGGGTGGGGTCGGAGTAGTGCGCGCAGCCGGCGGCGTGCACGTGGTGGTCGCCCGAGAACCAGCCGAGCTTCGCGGGGTGGATCCAGCGCTCGAGCTCGAAGGTCTCGACGGGGTCCGCGCGCTCGGCGTCGATCGTGATCGTGCGCGCCGTCACGCGGTACTCGGGACCGCGCGTCGCCTCGACGCGGTACTCGCCCGCGGGGAGCGTGACGCTCTCGCCGTCGGCGCGGTAGACCTGGGGATGGAAGGCGAAGTCGGGGGCGAGCCTCTTCGCGCGGCTGGGGTACTCGCGGCCGAGGCGATCGCGGATGGTGAAGCCCGCCGTCGTGGGCTCGCCGTCGAAGTCGCGCACGCGCAGCGTCAGCCGGGCGCTGGGGGTGGCGTCGAACAGGATCGGCAGGTCGTTGCGGAAGCCGATGTCCTGCGTCCCCTGGCCGACGTCGAAGCTCAAGGTCGCCTCGCGCTTGCCGGCGTCGCGGCTGTACACCTGCAGGATGCGGTACTCGAGGGAGAGCCCCGAGAGCGCCGGGGTCAGCGGCTGGCGGTCCATCGTCGCGAGCTCCATCCAGCGCTCCTCGACGTCCGCGCTCGAGATCGCCGGCCGCACCTCGGCGCCGTCGCGCAGCGCGAAGACGGGCGCGGCGCTGGGGCTCGTGGCCGCGAGCCGCGCCGTGACGCCCGCCTCGTTGTGCACCTTGACGAGGAACGTGCGCCAGCCCTGCTCGACGAGGAGCGGCGCGGCCGGCCCGCGCTGCGCCTCGACGCGGCTCTCGGGGTTGACGTGCACGCCGGCGAGGCAGTGGGCGTCGAGCAGGCGCTGCACGTCGGCGAGCCCGCGACCGGCGTCGCCCGACTCGAGCGCCGCGAGCGCCGCCGCGCGTGCCTCGGCGTCGACGAGCGGCTCGCCGAGGTAGTCGAGCGCCTCGAAGAGGCGCCGCACCTGCGCGCGCAGCGGCTGCAGGTCGACGCGCTCGACGAACGGCAGCGCGTCGGCCGCCTGTCCGTTCGGGGCCTGCGGGGCGAGCCGTGCGAAGGGCGCCAGCACGAGGTAGGCGAGCGAGAGGCGCTGGGGGAGGTTCATCGATCGCTCCGGGCCCGGGGGTCCTTGGAAGCGGCGGCGCGCGACCGCGCCAGGAGGCGCAGGCGCTCGGCGGCCTTGAGGTAGCGCCAGCGCGCCGTGTCCTCCTCGAGCTCGAGCGCCGCGCCGATCTCGGCGAACGCGAGCCCCTGCATGCGCAGCTCGACGACGGTGCGGTACGCGGGGTCGAGCTCGCGCACCAGGCTCTTCAGCCAGGCGGCCTCGTCGACGGCGGTGACGATCCCGGTGCTGGCGCCGTCGCGCCCGGGCTCCTCGCGCGGGTCGGCGACGACGGACTCGCCCTGGAAGCGCTGGGCGCGGCGGCCGTGCCGGCTCAGCACCCAGCGCACGTGCTGGACGAGGAGCGCGCGCACGTCCTCCATCTCGGCGCCGGCGCGCAGGTGCTCGAACGCGCGCGGCACGCCCGCGAGGACCTCTTGGCGCAGGTCCTCGGGCGAGGCGAAGCGCAAGAGCGCAGCGCCGGCCCAGCGCCGCACGAGCGCGTCGACCAGCGGCTCGACGCGTCGCAAGACCTCGCACGTCGCCGCCCGGTCGCCGCGCCGAGCGGCCTCGACCAGCTCCTCCTCTTCGCGTTTCATCGGTCGATCCCGTGCCCTGCGAGACCAAGCTACCCGATCGGGCGCGCGGCGCCATACTCCACCGAGCGTGAAGACCGTCGTCACCGTACCGACCTACGACGAGCGCGAGAACGTCGGGCCCTTGATCGAGGCCTTGCTGGCGCTGCCCGTCGAGGACCTCGAGGTCGTCGTCGTCGACGACGACAGCCCCGACGGTACCTGGCGGGTCGTCGAGGAGTACGCCGGCCGGCCGGGCGCCCGCGTGCACCTCGTGCGGCGCACGCGCGAGCGCGGGCGCGGGCACGCCGGCAAGGCCGGCTTCGAGCTCGCCCTCGAGCGCGGCGCCGAGCGCGTGGTCGAGATGGATGGCGACTTCAGCCACGACCCCGCCGCGATCCCGGAGCTGCTCGCCGCCCTCGAGGACGGCGACCTCGTGCTCGGGAGCCGCGGGGTCGGCGGCGCGGCCGACGTCGAGCGCGGGCTCGCGCGGCGCGTCCTGACCCGCTGCGCCAATGCCTACGCGCGCCTGCTGCTCGGCGTGCGCGTGCGCGACTGCAACTCGGGCTTCCGCGCCTACCGCCGCGAGGTCCTCGTCGCGGTCGTGCCGAAGCTGCGCGCGGCCGGCCCGGCGATCGTCCACGAGGTCCTGTTCCACGCCCACCGCGCGGGCTTCCGCATCCGCGAGGTCCCGATCGCTTTCCGCGAGCGCGCCGGGGGCGAGTCGAAGCTCGGTTGGCGCCAGCTCCTCGCCGGGTGCCTGCACGTCCTGCAGCTGCGCCTTCGCGGCTGAGGCGTCCGGCTGATTCAATGGAGGCGAGCGGAGCGTCCGATGGATGGCTTCGCGGATCCGCCCCCCGGACCCCTCCAACGATGCAGCCCTCCCCGTCGCAGGCCTCCGAACGCGGCGCCGCTCCCGATTCGGTCGGCTCGCTCGGGCCGCCCGATCGGCCCGCTTCGAGCGGGGCGCTCGAGCGGCTCGCCAGGCGCCGCGCCGTGCTCGCCGCGGCGCTCGTGGCCGTCGTGCTCCTCGGCCTCGCCGCGCGCGTCTCGTACTGCCAGCGCGGGCTGCCCTACATGCACCGCTGGGGCGAGACGACGATCGCCGGCCTCGCGCTCCAGATCCTGAAGACGGGCGACTTCAACCCGCACTGGTTCAACTACGGCGCGCCGACGATCTACCTCCACACGGCGGTGGACGCGCTGCACTACCTCTGGCTCTGCGGGCAGCCGGAGGAGCTCGTGCGCTCGCTCGCAGACGTCCTGACGCCGCAGGACACCGGCGACCGCTGGACGATGTCGCACCCGAGCTTCGTGCTCTGGAACCGCGTGACGACGGCGCTGCTCGGGACGGGCGTCGTGCTGCTCGCCTTCCAGCTCGGCCGCCGCGTGGTCGGGCGCTGGGCCGCCGTCCTGGCGGCGGCCGTCGTCGCCTCGATCGGGACGCACATCGACGTCTCGAGCTCGATCCGCGCCGACATGCCCGCGGCCCTCGTCGCGCTCGGCTCCGTGTACTGCAGCGTGCGCTTCCTGGAGGAGGAGCGGCCACGGCTCCTGGTGGCGAGCCTCTTCCTGGCCGGGTTCGCGGCGGCGACGAAGTACAACATGGCGGTCGTGCTCGTGACGCCGGCGGCGGCGCTCGCGATCGCGGCCGCGCAGCGCAGCGCGGGCTACCGGCCGTGGCTCTGGTGGCTCGTGCCCGCGCTGCCGGCGCTCGCCTTCGTGCTCGGCAACCCGTTCGCGCTGCTCGACCTGCCGAGCTTCCTGGAGGCCGCGGGCGGGGAGATCCGCCACTACAAGCAGGGCGGCCAGCTCGGCTACCGGGTCGAGCCCGGCCTGCCGCACGCGAAGGCGCAGCTCGGGTACCTGGCGCTCGACTTCGGCGCCGGGTGGCCGTGGCTGGGGGCGCTCTCGCTCCTGGTCGCCGCCCTCGGAGCCGCGCACGTCGCGCGGCGGCGCGCGGGGCTCGTCCTCTTCGTCTTTCCCCTCGCCTACTTCCTCTTCATGACGCGCACGCGCGTCGAGTTCCGCCACAACTTCGTCTCGCTGCACCCGTTCGTCGCGATCGCGCTGGCGGCCGGCCTGGAGCGGGTCCACGGCGCGCTGCGCGCGCGCGGGCTGCCGCGGGCCAGCGTCGCGCTCGTCGCCGTCGTCGCCCTCGCGAGCACCGTGCAGCTCGGCGTCCAGGTCGGCCGCGGCGCCGGCGTGGCGCGCGAGAGGGAGACCCGCACCCGGGCCGTCGACGCGGTCCTGCGCCTCGCCCGCGAGCGCGGATGGAAGAAGGTGGGCTTCGTCTCCGAGCTGCACGTCCACACGCTGGACCAGCGGCGGCTCGCGTCCCAGGGCGTCGAGTGCGTGGAGCTCGGCGCCGACGAGATGCGAAAGCGGCGCCGCGAGCTCGACGCGCTCGTCGCGCCCAGCCGCTACGACTTCAGCGAGCGCATCAAGGACTCCTGGAGCGAGATCGACCCCGAGCGCAACGACCCGACGATGGTCGCCTCGCGGAAGAAGTGGGCGGCGCTCGAGCGGCGCATGGACGAGCTCAACGAGCTCACGCCGCGCGAGCACGCCCTGGTCGAGATCCCCGGCGGGCCGTGCGTCTTCTCGATCCTGATGGTGAACCCCGGGGTGCTGGTGATCGCGGGGTCGGCGCCCTGACGGGTCCGCCCCACGGTTCACCTCCAGCGCGGCAGCGGCTCGCTCACCACGTCCAGGATCGTCCGCGCGTCGGCGACGATCGCGCGCCACTCGCGCGCGAGCGGGTCCTCGGGCGCCGCGCGCGAGAACCAGCCCGTGAGCGCGAGGCGCGCTGGTCGGGTGCTTGGAGCGGGCGCGCGGTCCGCGCCCTCGAAGCCGCGCGTCGCGAGCGCCGCGACCAGGAGCAGCGCCGCGGCGAGCGCCGCCCAGCGCAGCGCGCCCGTGCCGCGGCGCGCCCGCGGGGTCGCCGCGAGGCGCGCGGCCAGCGCGCGGGCGAAGCCGGCGCTCGGCTCGACCCACGGCTGGGCCTGCGCCAGCGCGAGCCGCTCGTCCACCCAGCGCGCCGGATCGTCCTTCGGGTCAGGCATGGTGCCGCACTCCGTGGTGGGATCTGCATTCGAAGTCGCCGCGGGCCGCCGCGCGCGTGCGCCACCGGTGCCGCAGCTCCCGGCGCCGGACGACGCTGTCGGCGAGCGCGCGGCGCGCCCGGAAGAGGAGCAGCCGCACGGCGACCGGCGACTTGCCGAGCACGCGCGCGATCTCGCCCGCGCCGAGATCCTCGGCGTAGTGCAGCCACAGCGCGTGCCGCTGGTCGGGGGTCAAGACCTCGTCGGCGAGGCGCCACAGCGCGCGCGCCTCGTCCGACTTCGTCGCGGCGTCCGCGGGGTCGACGCCGGCCTCGAGCTCCCCCGCGCCGTCCGGCTGCGAGACGAGCTCGACGCGGCGCAGCCGGCTCGCGACGCGCCGCGCGGCGATCGTGTAGAGCCAGGTCGAGAAGCGCCAGCGCGGGTCGTGCCTGTCGATCCCCTGCCAGGCCTGGAGGAAGACTTCCTGGGCGACGTCCTCGGCGTCGTCCCGGTTCCGGATGCTGCGGCTCACGAAGCTCAAAACGCCGCGCTGGTGGCGCGTCACGAGCACGCGGAAGGACTCGCGACAGCCCTCCCGGGCGCGCAGCACGAGGCGCGCGTCGATCGCACCGGGCGCACCGGGCGCGGGGGTGCCGGCGGGCGGAGGCGTGGCGTTCTCGCTCAGAGGTGCTCTTCCAGCAGGGCGGCGATCGCGTCGACCGGGAGGCGGATCGCCGCGCGGATCGTGCGGCCCTTCGAGGAGATGCGGATCGAGTCGAGGAATCCGAGCCGGCCCGCGCGCACCTCCTCCGAGACGTCCTCGTGGCCGGCGATGATGCGCGCCAGAGCGACCAGGCCCTGGCCCGCCTCCGCGATGTCGCGCGCGGCCTCCTCGGACTTGCCCGTGACCGAGCCCTCGGCGACGACGTGGCCCTCGTCCTCGCCGACGTCGATCGTGAAGCCGACCGCTTCCTTGAGCATCTCCGAGGCGAGGTCGGTCGCGGGAAGCCGCGCGAGGTCGGAGACGGCGACGAACGCGTACGAGCCCTTGCGCGGCTCGAGCGCGGCGAGCGGGCTGCCCGAGCCCGCGAGGCTCTGCGCCTTGCCCTCGACGCAGGTCGCCGCTCCGAGCAGCTCCTCGACGACGGGCGAGAGGACGATCGCGCGGGCGTCGCGCCCGACCTCGACGACGTGCGCGTAGAGGCGCTCGCCGTCGTAGTCGATCGAGTGCAGGAGGCGCCCCTCGACGGTCTTCGTCCAGTGGTCCGCGCCCTCCGGCAGGGCTTCGAGCAGGCCCTCCGCCTTGGCCGAAGTGCTGAGGATCAGCACGGGCTGCGCGTCCTCCCCCGGCGAGACGTAGACGGTCATTCCGCGCAGGTCGCGGCCGAGCTCGATCCCGTGCTCCTCCGTCCACGCCGTCAGCTCCGCGAGGCCGCCGACGTGCTCCGACTCGAGCAGCGCGCTGCCGAGCTTCGACTGCGCCAGGGCCGCGAGGTCGAAGTGCGCGACCAGCACGGCCTCCGCCGCGACCCAGTCGCGGCGCAGGGTGTCCGGAGCGAGGGGGCCGGCGAGCGGGAGCAGGGCGGCCGTGGCGAGGGCGTGGAGCATCGAACCTCCTGGGGCGGGACCGGCGGTGGGCCGGGATCGCCTTCCTTGTTCGCAGGGGAGGGGGTTCCGTTTCGGAGTTTCGGGGGTCGGCGACGGCGAGAGAACCCGGCCGCTCACCCCGGCTGGAGGACCGGGAGATAGTCCGGGCGGTTCCACGGGCCGACGGCGGCGCGGTAGCGGCTCGCCATCGTGCGCGCGATCTGCGCCGAATGCGCGAGGTCGTGCACGACCCAGGTCGCGAGCAGCTGCGCCAGCGTGACGCGCCCTAGGGTGGGGTGCAGGCCCGTGCGCTCGAGCTGCTGCTCGTCGAGCTCCAGGGCCGCGAGCTCCTCGAGGTTGGTGGCCCGCCGCTGCGCGAAGGTCTCGAGCAGCTCGCCCAGCGTCCTGCCCTTCGACTCCGTCACGTGCGCGAAGCGGTCGATCGGCTCGAACGGCGCGCTCTCGCCGCCGGCGACTCGCGGGCCCGGGTCCAGCCGTCGCCCAGGCCCTCGAGGAGACCGCGCAGCATTGCCGGCGTGCGGCGCAGCACGTCCACGGCCTCGTCGCCGGAAGCCCCGGAGAGAGGGGGGAGTCGGTCATCGCGACTTCATTCGTGCCACCGGCGCGGCGCGTCTCACGCGCTCTCGAGGATCGTTCGCCTCGCGCGTCGTCCGGAACGGCTCGCGTAGACTGACGGCATGGTGCGTCCTGACGACGAGTCCCAGCTCCTGCTTCCGTTCGGGGGAGGGGATGAGTCTGGCCGCACGTCTCCAGCGGGTGAGAGTCCCGTCCGGGTAGGCGTCGGAGCGCCCGGTAGCAGGTCCCAGGCGTCGGGGGAGACCCCGGCGGCCCATGCGGGATGTCGAAAGCCCCCTCGGGGGAAGCAAGCACGCGGGCCGCAGCATGAAGCGAACGTTGCAGCCTCGACAGAGAAACAATGGGGGAGCCGAGCCGCTCATGTCCCGGCGAAGGCCACGCCCGAGGCGCTGGATCCGAAGTGCGCCTGGGGTCCCCTCGGGGTAGGGACGGTGGCACGTGTGCAAGGAGACGTGGGGAACAGGAGAGGCCCGTCTGCGCAGCCCTGGTCGGGGCGAGGCGCGCCGTATAAGCCGAGCGCGAAATCGGCCGCCGTGCAGCGGGAGTCCGAGGGGGTCGTAGTACTGCCGACGCCGGTGCAACACAACGCCGGTCGAGGGAAGGACCCCTACGGTGACGATGCCGAACGAGGAGCCACGCGTGAGGGCATGACCGGGCAACAGGACCGGCTCACCAACCCCGTCCGACCCTCGTCGGACGCCAAAGCGCGCCACCTCCAACGCCGGCTGTGGGCGGCTGCCAAGCGGTCGCCGGAGCGGCGCTTCCATGCCCTGTACGACCGCATCTACAGGGATGACGTCCTGTGGGTGGCATGGGAGCGCGTGAGACGGAACCGCGGCGCGGCGGGTGTCGATGCCCAGACGCTCGCCGACGTGGAGCAGTACGGGGTCGGCCGCTTCCTCGGGGAGCTGCAACACGCACTGCGGACGAAGACGTATCGACCGTCGGCGGTCCGGCGTCGGTACATCGAGAAGGAGGGCGGCCGGAAGCGGCCGCTGGGCATCCCGACGGTCCGCGATCGTGTCTGCCAGATGGCGGCCAAGATCGTCCTGGAGCCGATCTTCGAGGCGGATTTCCTGCCGTGCTCCCACGGCTTCCGCCCGCGTCGAGACGCGACCGGGGCGCTCGAGGTCCTGCGCAAGCGCGCCTACCGTGACCTGGAAGGCAACTTCGTGCTGGACGCCGACATCGCGGGCTTCTTCGATGCACTCGATCACGATCGACTGCTCGAAGCGGTCTCGCGGCGCGTGAGCGACCGTCGAGTGCTGAAGCTCCTGCGGCAATGGCTGCGGGCAGGGGTGCTGGAGGACGGGGGATTGCGCTGCCCGACGCGGGGGACCCCGCAGGGAGGCGTGATCTCACCGCTCCTGGCCAACATCTACCTGCACGTCCTGGACGAGCGCTGGTCCCGAGACCACGCGCACCTGGGCACACTCGTACGCTATGCGGACGACTTCGTGGTCATGTGCGACACGGCTGCCTCGTGCGAGGAAGCCGAGCGAGTGGTGCGGGGGATCCTGACCGAGCTGGGACTGGAGCCTCATCCCGAGGTATCTGTTTAGCGGGTCTCAGGGTGGTCTGAGGCCCTGGTTGCGGAGCCAACCCTCTCGAGGAGTCTGTCGACGCGTTGGTCGAGTTTGAGGCTCTT
>Ga0302046_10005087_pt1 | contig 11630 bp, 7 predicted proteins | sample RVTome_11_FD_200261 | JGI IMG/M metagenome (GOLD analysis project Ga0302046, IMG submission 200261) | Soil microbial communities from uranium-contaminated site in the Upper Colorado River Basin, Wyoming, United States - RVT147D111 (version 2) ... | reverse complement strand
TCACCTTCGCGTTCGGGATGGGGGGACCGCTCGCGAACTTCGCCGGCCTGCTCCACATGGTGATGCACTCGCTCACGAAGTCGGCGATCTTCTTCGTCGTCGGCCACATCGCGCAGGTCAAGGGAACGCAGAAGATCGCCGACATCCGCGGCCTCACGGTGAGTCATCCGGCGCTGGGCTGGGCGCTGGTGCTCGGCGTCATCGCCATCGCGGGAATGCCACCGCTCGGGATCTTCATGAGCGAGTTCCTCGTCGTCTCGTCCACCTTCGCCCGCCAGCCGCTGCTCGCCGTGCCGCTAGTATCGGGGCTCCTCGTGGGCTTCGGTGCCCTGTTCCTGCGGCTCACCGGCCTGGCGTTCGGCGAGCCCAGCGCGGGCTCGGCGCCGGACGAGGCCTCCTACGTCCCGATCTACGTCCACCTGGCCCTCGTGCTGGTGGCCGGCGTCTACCTTCCGCCGACGTTGGTCGCTTGGTTCCAGAACGTCGCGGGCCTTCTGGGATAGGGCGCGGCATGACGCTCCACGCGATCCTCGCGGCAGGCCACGCGGTGGAGGCGCACCGTCCGTGGCAGCGCGTCATCGCCACGACGGAGGGATGGGAGGCGGCGGTCTCGAGCCTGGCCTCGGGCGATCTCACGCTTCTGGGCCTGTGGGGCGATGGCGCGACGGTCCACATGTGCGTTCTCGAGGGGGCCGGGACCGAGGGCGCCGCGACCGAGAGCGCCGCGACCGACGTCGCGGTGCTGAGCCTTCCCTGCCCCCGGGGCGCCTACCCATCGGTTGGAAAGCGGCATCCGGCGGCGATTCGCCCGGAGCGCGCGCTCCGCGACCTCACTGGGCTCGAGCCGGTCGGCTTGCCCGACGAGCGCCCATGGCTGGATCACGGACGCTGGGGCGTCCGCCACCCGCTCGGAGACAGAAGCGTGAGCGGGGGAGCTCCGCCGGCCTACCGGTTCCTTACGGCCGAGGGGGAAAGCCTCCACCAGATCCCGGTGGGACCGGTCCACGCGGGCATCATCGAGCCGGGGCACTTCCGTTTCACGGCGAGCGGTGAAACGGTGGTCCGGCTGGAGGAGAGGCTGGGCTACACCCACAAGGGCATCGAGGCATTGAGCGCGGGCGCCGACCTCGCGACGGCGGTGCGTCTGGCCGGACGCGTGTCGGGAGATTCCACGGTGGCCTACACTCTCGCCTTCGCCCGTGCCGTGGAAGCGGCGATGGGCGTCGAGGCGCCTTCGCGGGCCGTCCGGCTCCGCGCGGTGATGGCGGAGATGGAGCGGATCGCCAACCACGTCGGGGACCTCGGCGCGATCTGCAACGACGCCGCGTTCGGGCTCATGCACGCGCACTGCGGCGTCCTCCGGGAGCGGATCCTGCGCTTCGCTCATACCGTGTTCGGGCACCGGCTGATGATGGACGCGGTGGTGCCCGGAGGCGTCTCGGTCGACCTCCGCGCGGAGGGCGTCGCCCAGCTCGAATCGCTCGTCGCGCTGCTCCGAAGCGATTTCCCCCCGCTGGTCGAGCTGTACGACGACACCCCCTCACTCCAGGAGCGCGCGGTCGGCACCGGGGTCCTCACGCCCGCGCTGGCGCGCGCCTTCGGGGCCGGCGGGTTCGTGGGGCGGGCCTCCGGACGCGCGTTCGATGCGAGGAAGGCGCTTCCCTATCCGCCCTACGATGAGCTGGATCTCGAGGTCCCCGTTCTGGAGGCGGGCGATGTGAACGCGCGCGTCTGGATCAGGATTCGAGAGGTGGAGCAGTCCATCCGCCTGCTCTCCGAGCTCATCGACCTGCCGGACGGACCGACTCGAAGCGAGCTTCCCACTCGCCCGGGAGAGGGCGCCGCCCTGGTGGAAGGCTTCCGCGGGGACATCCTCGCCTGGGTCCGGATCGAGGAGGGTGGGACGGTGCGCCGCTGCCATCTCCGCGACCCTTCCTGGTTCCAGTGGCCGCTCCTGGAAGCGGCCGTCGAGGGCAACATCGTCGCCGACTTCCCGCTGTGCAACAAGTCGTTCAACTGCTCGTACTCCGGGCACGACCTCTAGGAGCCGATCGATGCGGAAGCTGCTGTTCCAGAGCCTCGTCCGCTCCCCGTTGACCGAAGCCACTCCACGCATCGATGACGAGGAGACGGCCGCGCTGTCCGGTCGCCTCGACGCCCTCGCCCGACGCCGCCTCGGACGCGGCCTCTCGATCCGCCAGGTGGACGCGGGATCATGCAACGGGTGCGAGCTCGAGATCCACGCGCTGAGCAACGCGTTCTACGATCTCGAGCGCTTCGGACTCCGCTTCGTGGCGTCCCCCCGCCATGCCGACGTGCTGCTCGTTACGGGACCGGTGACAGGGAACATGGCCGAGGCCCTCGAGCGAACGTTCGAGGCGACACCGGGACCGAAATGGGTCGTCAGCGTCGGAGGCTGCGCGCTCGACGGCGGGATCTTCGCCGGGTCGTACGCGGTGGTTGGAGGGGTCGGCCAGGTGATCCCGGTGGATCTCCACATCCCGGGATGCCCGCCGACCCCCACCGCGCTGCTGAAGGGCCTGCTCTCCCTGCTCGAGCCGAGCTAGGGAGCCCTTTGCATCGTCGCGTCGGGCCTCTCCGCCATGATCATGAGGCGGCCAGGCCCGGATCCCGAGGATCGGGACCCCCGGGGGACTGCACCCGCGGGGGCGGGGGCGCCGGGGGGCCCCCGACTTCGAGCGGGCGCTCGTCGATTCTTCCGGATCGGAGGGGCACGCGGACTCTTCTCTCACGCAGTGCTCCCATCCCTCCCGCCCATATCCGCGAGAACGTCTCGCGCATATCTCGCTCGATTCGCCATCCCACGATCCAGGCGACGAGGCCGGCGAGCCCCAGGACCGCGAGCCATTCCGGCGCGACCGCCACGAGCGTCGCGAGCGGCGCGGCTCCGGCCGCGCTCACCGAGTTCCAGAACCCCAGGAGGTCGAGGCGCCGCACGTCCTCCAAGCCGACCATCAGGAAGAACAACGCGACGGATGCGGTCAGGAACGCGTAGTGTGAGACCCGCCGCAAGGCCACCTCACGGCTCACGCGCGCCAGCGGGCTGGGCGACTCGTCGTCGGGAATGGCGGCCATCGCGTCGCCCACGAGCGTCGAGATGAGGTCGGAGTGTTCGCCCTCCTCTTCGCCGGTAAAGACCGCCTGGTACGTACGCGGCAGGTTGCCGGGGGCATATCCCTGGGTCGCGTGGGTGATGCGGTCGAACACGCTCGCGTGGATCCGGACGGGCACACGGTGCTGCGCGCATAGGGTGCCGATGTCCCGCGGCTTGTAGCGGTAATAGATGGCCGGTCCCGAGCGCGAGTCGTAGAGCTTGTCGTGCACGTTCTGGGAGAAGTGATAGTGGTCCCTCCGGCTCTGGAGAAAGCGCAGCCCCGCTGCCTCCGCTTCCGCCATCATCCAGTCGAGGGTCACGAGCGACAGGCCCTGCTTCGGGTAGCCGCCCCCGACGTTCGAGTGGACCCCGGCGAACCAGACCTGGAGGATTCGATCGCTCTCTTCCTCGCCCTCTTCCTCCCACAGGACCGGATGGAACGTATGCCGCTCGTCGTCGATCGCGAGCGCATGGCGGCCCTTCCTCACCCGCGGCGAGAGCTTGGTGTCGGGGAAGCGGAAACGGCGGATCCGGTCGAGCACGTCGGCGGCGTGGTCGAACGGAAGCCCCAATGCATCCACCGTGTCCCATACGCCGATGAACTCGATCCACGCGCTGTCGAACACGTCGTCGCGCATCCTCAGAGGCTCGCCCACGGCGTCCATGTCCTCCGGCTCGACGAACTGCCGATATCGCCGCCGGTACTCCCTGTACGCTTCCATGACGCGGCGGTCGAGCTCGCGACCCGAGTGTATCTTCCACACGTCGATGATCCCGCACGTCAGCACGAGCCCCGCCAGCGTGCGCACCGTGAAGGCCCCCCGGCTGAATCCGAACAGGTAGATCCGGTCCCCGGGCCGGTAGCTGCGGCAGAGCTGCGTGTAGAGCTCCTTGACGTTGCGCGTAAGCCCCAGCCCGAAGGCGCCACCCAGGAGCTTGAGGGGCTTCAACGCCTCGGTGCCGACGCCGTCGTCATAGAACGCGATCTGGGGAGGCAAGTCGCCGCCCTTCCCGTGTCGATGACCGTGCAGATCGACCGCCTCGTAGAGCTTGAAGACGTTCGTGCCCCGTCCCTTGCCGCCCATGTTCCCGGTGCCGTCGGAGCAGATGATGATGTTCTTGGACTGTGACATGGAAGGAGCTCCTGTGCCTCAAAAGGTCTTCAGGTACTCCACGAGCGCCGTCTTCGCCTCGGTGGGCAGATCGGTACCGTAGAGGTGTCCGCCGTTCCCGTTCCCCCGCTCGGACGTGTCGTACGGCCAGCCCTCGTGGGCCGGCATGCATCCCCACTGGAGACCGGTGTCCGTGACCGCGCCGGCCCCGGCTCCATCGGCGTCTAGGCCGCACCTGGTGGTGATGAAGCCCAGGTGCTCGGAGTCCAGGACGTCGTATCCGCGATAGAAGGTGGCGGGACGCCGCTCCGGTGGCTCCAGCAGGGCGCGCACGGTGGGAACCGAGCCGTTGTGCAGATAAGGACCTCGTAGCCAGATGCCACCGAGGTCGAGGGCGATGTATCCCTCCCGCTCCGGCTTGGCCATGGGGGTCCGCTCGACGCCCGCACCGTTGAGCACGGCCCGGTTCGCGCTGTCGGCCGCCTGCCGGGTCCAGGCCAGGGAGCGCTCGGGGTCGGTGCCGATCTCCTCCAGGGGGATGACGGTGCCCAGTCGGTTGTCACGGCCCGGGGCGTGGCAGGTCGCGCATGTCTCCCCGAAGACGGCCGCTCCCCGGGACGCAACGGCGGAGTCGACGGGGAGCGGATAGCCCGGAGGCGGAAGCGTCATGAGCCATTCCTCGAGGTCCTGGATCCGCTGGCGGAAGAAGGGTGAGTCTTCGGCTTGGAGGCCCAGGGCGGAGTCGATGATGACCGCCCGGAAGGACGTCGTGGCGCCGTCCAGGTTCATGAGCATCAACCGAGACGGCTCGACGTCCAACTTGGACAGATCCGCCGTGAGCGACATGTCGTCCGCGGGCCAGGTGCGGCCGGGCTGTACCCGCGCCTGGAGGTTCCAGATGGCCGGGAAGTCCGTGTTGTCGACGCTCTGGTCCACCTCCAGCCCGAGGAAGTTGAACTTGGTCAGGTTCATGGGCGCGTCCCGCCCGGGGCCCCAGTGGGGACGGTCGGCGGCCCACGCGAACTCCTCTCCCTGCTCCCTGAGCTGTTTTCGGACGAGGGGAATGAAGAGGAACTTGTAGAGGAGGCGGTCTGTCCAGCTCAGCGGATAGGCGAGGTCGATCTGGGTCAGGATCGTCTCGGCTCCGAACCGGGAGTCGTTCGCCGCCTCGGAGAAGAAGTTCAGGAGTCCCTCGATGTCGGCCGTGTGGCTGCCGCCGGCGGCGACCACTGTGGGCGTCTCGTCCGGCCGGGTGCGGTACCGGGTGGCGTGGCAGAGGGCGCAGTTGAAGCCGACCCGCTCGAACCCGATCGTCTTCTTGGAGAAGCCCGCCGGCAGCTCGCGGCCCTCCTCCCACGGGAGGCCCAGCGATGCGTACCCGCCGGGACCCGGAAGGAGGTCGTCGAAGATCCGGGGCAGGACCACGACGATCCAGTACGGGATGCCCGCCTGGCTTTCGGTCCCGATGGACCCGTACAGGAAGTTCGCCTCGGGGTCCTCCGTGATCCACGCGGGCTGGGGCACCTGGCGGAAGAACCGGTACCAGACGAAGGCACCCACGGGAAGGGCGAGGACGACCCCGATCAGGAGGAGCCGCTTGCCCCAACGTTTGATCTTGTCCCTTCTCTGCGTGCTCACCATGGTCCGCCCGCCGTCAGAAGGTCTTGAGGTACTCGATGAGCGCGCGCTTGGCCCCCGGATCGAGCTCGGTGCCATAGACGTGGCCGCCGTTGCCGTTGCCCCGTAGGCTCGTGTCCAGGAGCCAGCCTTCCTCCTGTGCCTCGGGGCCCTGGGTCACGAAGCCCACGCGGTCGAAGTCGTAGACGGTGTAGCCCAGCCACAGCGAGTCGGGACGCTCCGCCGGTGGCGCCAGCAGGTCGACGAGCGTGGCCACGGACCCGTTGTGGAGGTAGGGCGCTCGCAGCCACAGGCCGTCCAACGGCATGTTCGCGTAACCGTACGTCTTTCGAAAATGGCTGAATCGCGCGGGGTAGCACGCGTCCCGGTCGGACGGATCCTCCCGGCAGGCCTCCTCGTCCTCGGGGAAGCCGGCGTACAGGGTGTTCTGCGCCGCGGCGAGCTCCGGAGTGTACGAGTCGAGACGCGCCCGGTCGGTCCCGATCTCCTCGATGCGCGTGACCGTCCCCACCCGTCCGCCGTCCCCCTCCGCCCGGAAGGGCGGGGTGCCGTTCCCGTGGCATGACCAGCACTCGGCCTGGTAGACGGCTTCCCCCTCGCTCGCCAGCTCCGGGTCGATGCGGTCGGCGGGAAAGCGCGGCGGCTGAGCCTGGTCCCAGAGCCAGTCGGCGATGCGGAGCACCTTTTCCTTGTCCAGCGTGGTGGGCGTGGCCCCGGTTCCGAAGCCGGCGCTCAGGTTCCGCTCGTCGACGCTGGTGTTGTTGCCGTCCCAGTGGAGCTGCATGCCCTGCTTCCACCGCTGGTTCCAGACCGAGGGGAACTCCGCGGTGCCCACCTTCTCCCGGTCGGGCGCCGCTTCCATGGGGAAGCCCAGCAGCGCCTTGGGCGGGTTGAAGGTGTCCACCCGCCCGGGTCCCCAGCTGCGCGTGTCCACGAACCTCAGCCGGGAGGTCAGCGTCAGGAGCTGCTCACGCATGAGGTTGATGCCCGCGTAGCGGAAGACGAGCCGGTCCACGGGGTTGAGCGGGTCGGGCCGGTACGCTTCGCCGTCCGGCTTCTCCTCCTGGAGCGATTCCATCTCCTCGATAGTGGGAAACATCCGGCTCGAACGGAACTTCCAATCCGACGCGGACCGGAAGAGGAAGTCGGCCAGAGCGCCCAGATCGAAGGTGTTGGCGGGCATGCCGGTCACGATCCGGGCGGGGGCGCCGGAAGACTCCCGCACCACGCCGGTGTGGCAGGCGGAACAGGTGAAGTACACCCGGTCGACGCCCTGCACGCGTCGCATCGACATCCCGACGGGAAGGTCGAGGCGCGGATCCCGCCCCTCTTCGTAGATCATGCCGAAGGCGGTGTAGCCCGGACTCGGCTCGTCGCCCGGGAGGTACTCGGGGAAGAGCTCGGGCAGGGCGACCCAGACCCAGTACGGGATCCCGAAGCCGAACTGTTTCTGCCAACCGCGCTCACCGCCGGTGGACCCGTACTTGAAGTGATCCTCCTCGCTGGCCCACGTGACGGGCTCGTCGTCGGAGAGGCGCACCGCGAGGTAGAGGCCTCCCACCAGCACCGTGAAGATGGTCAGAGCGCCCACCAACTGCAGCACGGTGCGAAGCTTCGCTTCCACGCCGGCGCCTACCCGGTTCGCAGTTGCGCGGCGTCTGCCCCGGCCGGTACGGACCGGGGGAACTCGAGCATGAAGAGAATCAGTCGCCGCTTGCCCCAGAACACCTGGCCCAGGTAGAGCCCCTCACCGACGCTCCGGATCTCGTCCCGGATCATCCTCACCAGGAACGAGCTCCGGGAATAGTCGAGGATCACGGCCGGTCCCTGGGCGAACCAGCTTTCGTCGACGTATACCTCCGCCCGGAAGAGCTCCAGCGACAAGGGGCTGATGAGGTTCTTCAGGGCCGTCCCGTCCCCCTCGGCCCGGAAGTTCTTACCCCGCCACGCCAGGAGACGGATCGACCCCCGGAGGACGCGGTCGATGAAGGTCCCCGGGAGGATGAGGGCGGTGCCCCGTGCGCGTCCGTGGGGCACGGGCCCGGGTGGGCTCGCCCGGAACAGGTCGTCGAGCTCCCGGCGTGACATGGCGCGAAGGTCGCGCGCGGTGATGGTCATGATTCCTCCGTGCAGGCCAACGTCCCGCTATCCCAGCTCTCGAAGGCGGGATCCGCTTCCGCCCCCGGTCTCGGCTTCCAGTCCAGGCAGTAGAACGTGCCCCGATCGCGCGCCCACGGATCGAAGGCGTTGATGACGCCCTCCAGCTCACCCCCCAGCTCCGGGATCGTGCGCAGAAGCACGCGCTTGAAGGGCGAGACCTCGTAGTTCTCGTATCCGTTCGGGGCGCCGGGCTCGTAACGCTTCTCGCCCGGTCCGTTGTTCATGACCCACCGGTATCCGAGCGTCGAGTAGAACTCGGGCCGGAAGCTCGACGTGAAGAAGCGGTCGCTGAACAGGCGCCGGGACGCGTTGATGATGAAGACCTGGAATTGGGTCTCCGAAATGGCGAAGCCGTGGGGGCGCTCGGACGGTTTCTCGGCCAGCCACCCCACCACCGCGTCCACGTCCTCGATGTTGTCCACCTCCGTGCCGTCGGGAAATCCCAGGCAGTCGGTGATGGGATTGCCCTCCTGATCCACCTGCGCGTCGGTGATGCTCTTGGCGGAGTCGCAGACGTGGGTGCCGTAGATCTCCCGCAGCGTCTCCGCATACTCGGACCCGGCCAGCTCCTCGAAGCTTCGGAACGACCGGAGCCCGTACTGACGCCGGAACTCGTTGAAGCGCGGCACGCCACGCTCGCGGTCGCGGATGATGTCGAGGGCGGCCACGTCGATCCGTCCCGTTTCGCTCCGAAGGCGAGGGACCTGGAGGTTCTGCAGGAAACGCGGATGGTTGTTGAGGCTCAGGAGGCCGAGCCGCTGCCGTCCCATGCTCAGGGCCCAGTCGGGCAGCCCTCCGTCCCGCATCGCGCGGGTCGCACCCTGGCGGACCGTCTCCACGACGGGGACCCGCGTCCCGATCGCGTTGGGGTCCTCCACCGAACGGTACTCGATGAGATCGGGCACGAGTGGGTGCAGACGATAGACCGTGATGAACTCCTCTGGGAAGTTGAACGGAGAGCCGAAGTGCGTGACGCCGCGGTTCACGTCCTCGGGGTCCGCCATGCTCCAGTCCGGATCGTCGAGACGGCTGCCCATGCCCACGATGCCGGAGCCCGACGCGAACAGGGACACCAGGAGGTTCGACTTCCCAGGATCCCGGGACTGCGCGAGCCCCTCGCGGATGCGCTCGGCGATGCGGGACAGGCGGGAGCCCTCCTCGAACAAGCCGCTCCAGTTCGCGTTCATGGCCCGGTAGAGGGGGTCGTCGTAGAGGAGCTGCGTCGTCCACTCGATGGTGTGGATCTTGGCGATCTCGGCCGCCACTACGAGGCGGGCGACCTGATAGAGCTCCTCGTCGGTGACCTCCGCGTAGGTGACGACCTCATGCGGCGCGTCGGGCCGCCGCAGACCCGAGTCGCCGTCCGGGACGAGGCGAACCGAATCGCGGAAATGGTCCACGAAGGCGTTGTGCTCCCGTGCGAAGACGTTGTGGTAGAAGCTCAACCCGATGTTGAAGTTGTCCGGGAAGGCGACGGCCTCCTGACCCTCCCACATCGGGAGCATGGGATCGCCGGGAGCCAGCGTGGGCAGATACCCGAGCCCGTCCTCGAGTCCGGGGCCTCCCGGGCGCTCGACCATGAGAAGCTTCGCCGGGTCGGACGGGTCGCGCTTCACCCGCCGGGCCGACGTCGCGTCGTGCCCGTAGATCTGCGAGGCGTCCCACCAGGCCGTCACCGAGTTGTCGGTGGTTCTGTAGGCCCTCGCCAGGCGCGTTTCGCCGTCGTGTTCGAAGGTGCGCGGCGCACCGTCCTCAGCGATGCGAGCGGCGTCGATCCGGTCGCCGGGCCGGCACCCGACCTCCTCCGCGTCCTCGTCGCTGCAACCCACGGCCATCCACGCTCCCGGCCGGTTCTCTCCCTCGTCCAGGTGGGAGAACCAGTCATGGGTCATGAACTGGATCCAGAAGGCGGCCAGCACGTTGAAGAAGGGAGCCTTCGTGTAGTCGCAGCGGGCCTCCGCTTGGCGGCCGGGGAGCCCCAGGCCGTCGTTGCACCGATCCGGCTCGTCCTGGGGTCGCGTGAACAGCTTTCGGCTGATGACCTGCGGATCGGGGGTCAGCAGGTCCAGACGGTCGCCGTGACGATTGCGCACCATCGTACGCAGCGGGAGGTCCTCCGTGGCCGGATCCTCGAGCTCCGGGAAGGTGGTCTCGAACTGCACGTTTCGGGCGAACGGCATCCCCGACGATCCCATGGCGGGGTTCCGCACGTCGTTGCAGATGCCGATGAGCGTGCGGGCCCGGATCAGCTCGCCACCACAGAGCTGCTCTCCGTCTCCACCCACGTCCGCGTAGTTGGGGTGGTCCGAGTCCAGGCGCATGGCGGCCGGCCACCACTGAAGAGACGGCCCCGGGTCAGCGCCTCGACCGAGCGTGTACGCCGGGTACGTGCCGGTGTTGTCGAAGAGGTTGAACTGGATCAGCTCCAGGCGCTGGTACTCCAGGTCCATGAGCGCTCCGTCCAGCCCCCGTCCGTTGCGTTCCAGGCGGTGAGGGAGCAGGGCGTCGAGCCATGTGGCGGACCGGGAGTTGGCGTCACCCGCACCGTAGTAGCCTCTCCAGTCCACCCAGGGCGTCGAGCGGGCGTCGACCGTTGCCGCGCCTCCACGACACCGGGCGGCCGGGACGCCGACCTTACCCAGGAAACGCTCGCCCCGATTCTCAGCCACCTCCCTCAGCCCGCTTTCGACGAGATCGAAGCATGCTTGAATGGACGCGCCGTAGCTGGCGTAGGCGCCGACGCCGAGAACGGGGACCGCGATGCCGAAGCCGAGGGCCAGCTTTCGGGCCAGAACGAACTCGATGGGCGATTCCTCGTGGTCGGGCGCGCCGGTCCAGAGGGCCCATCCCCAGCCTACCAGACCCACGCTGAGCACCACGCCACCGAGCACCGCGACGATCCAGGGCACCGGCCCCACCGGCTCGGTCGGGAGGTTGGTCGCCACCACACCCACCACGACGAGCAAGCTTCCCCACCGAGGCAGGACGCCGGCGCGGAAGCTCACGACGCCCAACCACACGAAGCCCAGCACCAGGAAGATCCGGGCGGCCAGGATCGGGCCGAGGGCCAGGGGATGGCTGAACATGGCGCCGCCGCTTGCGACGAAGGTCGGGGCTTCGGCGGCGATGGCGGGCCAGAGGAAGGTGCTGGTCATCCCGGTCCCCACGAACAAAGCGGTCCCGAGGAACGCGAGGAGAAACCCCACGAGACCCGGCACGCCGGTGCGTTCCCGCTGGCGGAGATACAGCCCGGTGAGACCGAGCAGGAGGAACAGCGCCCCCAGGAAATGGAACCCGTGGGAGACGAGCCACCGCGGGGTGGTGGCCACCGCGCCGGTACGCTCCGCCCACGGGTGAATCAACATGTAGGCCGCGAGCGCCAGGCCACCGAGGGTCACAGATACGCCGCTCCAACGAACCACGTTCCTCTCGGACATATCGCAGCTCCAGGACTCGTCCGGAACCGGGCTGGGGGGAGGGCCTCGGCCACCGGGAAGGGGTGCGACCCGCTGCGCGTCGCGCGGGTCCCTGCGACCGCCGGACGGGGGCGACCCCCGCCGACTCGACGCACCGAAGATCGAGCGCCGGCGCGCGGCGCGCAACGT
>Ga0302046_10005086_pt1 | contig 11632 bp, 9 predicted proteins | sample RVTome_11_FD_200261 | JGI IMG/M metagenome (GOLD analysis project Ga0302046, IMG submission 200261) | Soil microbial communities from uranium-contaminated site in the Upper Colorado River Basin, Wyoming, United States - RVT147D111 (version 2) ... | reverse complement strand
GCGCGACGTCGCCTTCGTGGGCGGACCGCTGGGGGGTGGAGAGCTCGTCTGGGTCGCGCCGGCGGTCGAGACGCCGCGGCTCCAGCTCTTCGCCTCCGCGGAGCTGGCCGGCGATCCCGCGCCGTTGTGGCAGACCGATCCGCTCGTCGGGGCCCTGGGGGAGGTCGTCGTGGCCGCCGGCGACGAGGCGAGCGAGCTCTACGCCGCGGCCCAGTACCCGATGCCCACCGCTTCTCAACGCCGGACCCTGGTCACGCGCCACGACGCCCGTCACGCGGCCGCGGGCAACCCTTTCGTCCCGCGCTGGACCTACGACTTCGGCGACCTGGTGAACGGTCCGGCGCGCGTCGACGTCTCGCGCGACGGGGCGCTGGTCGTGGCCGCGCTGTTCGACGCGCCGAGGCGGCTGCTCCACCTCGTCTACCTCGATCCCGACACGGGCCTGGCGCGAGTCCGACGCGTCTTCGCCGCGACCGCTCTCCGCGCGCTCGTCGTGGCCGCGGGCGGGAAGCGCGTCGCCGTCGCGGCCGGCACGACGCTCTACGTGCTCGACGAGCTCGGCAACCTGGTCTTCGCCGCCGCCGAGCCCGGCTCGACGAAGGCGATCGCGCTCAGCGCTGACGGCTCGCGCTTCGCGCACGGTCGGGCAGGCGGCGTGGACGTCCTGCACGACGCGGGGAACGGGTATGCGCTCGAGACCGGACGTGCCGCCGAGCCGAACGAGATCGCCACTTGCGTCGCGCTCTCCGCCGACGCGAGCACCTATGCCGTCGCCTGGTGGAACGCGGTAGACGGCGTCTCCGTCCGGCTCGAGGCGCTCGACCGCGTCGCCGGGACTCGCACGAACCACTACACCCAGCTCGGACCTGGGCCGCTCGGTCTGCAGAACCTGCCGGTCGAACTGGCCCTGACGGAGGACGGCTCGCGCGTCGCGCTCGGCCTGTGGGGCGCGGGGGACGAACGACCCGAGGTCGTGCTGCTCGAGACGCTCGGAGGGCCGCCGATTCTCGCGGCGGACCTCCCCGGCAGCGTCTACGCGCTGGCCCTGTCCGCGGACGGGACGCGCGTCGCCGTGGCGGCCAAGGACGAACACGCGAACCTGTTCTCGACCACGGGCACCGTGCTCCTCTACGACACGGGCGAGCGGGACCTGCAATTGCTCGGCGCCGCGCGCCCGGGCAGCGCGCTGGGCGCCCTCGTGCGCGCGCCGGGCGCGACCCAGGCGGTGTTCGCCTTCGGCCTGCTCGCACCGGCGCCCTGGTCGAGTCGCATCGGCGAGCTCCGCGTCGACTTCGGCCGGCCGCATTTCTTTCTGTGGCGCGACGTGGTCGGGGACCGGGCGTCGGTCGTCGTGCCCGTCTCCGCCGATCCGGCGCTGCTCGGGCTCCCGCTCGCGATCCAAGCGGTTCGCTTCGGCGCGGTCGGCGTCGAGCTGGTCGAGCCGGCGTTGACTCCGCCGGTCCTCTGACGGGACGGTTCGCGAGTCCGCCGCGACCCGTTCGAAAGCCCGTGGCCGCGTCAAGTACGGCCACGAGCGGGACCGATAGGCAGCGCGCACCCGCTCCCCATCTCCCCCTCGGTCCCCCGAGGTCTCCCCGCCTGAACGGTCAAAGGACTCGCGGCATGTCAACTGGGCAATCTCTCCTCGTCTCCGTCGCGTTCGGCGCCCTGCTCCTCGTCTGTGGTTGCTCCTCGAGCAGCAGCAGCAAGTCCGGCACGCTGGACTCCGCAGCGCAGGACCTCACGCTCGATTCGACGGGGAAGACGACCGTGCTCACGTTCTCGCGCGTGGTGTCGAGCACGCTCACGCCGGGGAACTTCCAGGCCGACGGCGGGCAGCTCGCCACCGGCGTCGTCGTGAACGGCGACGAAGTCACGGTCGTCTGGGACAGCCGCGTGACGCCGAGCCACGAAGTCCGCGCCGTCGGTCTCTCGGGCATCCCGGCGGACTACGTCGCGGTCACGACGACCGATCCCGCGGCGCCGACGTTCACCCTCTCCGTCGGCGTGCAGACGCCCGGGCTGGGCGGCGACACCTTCACGATCACGTTCGCGGGCGCCAACGTAGTCGCGTCGACGGCCGAGGACGTCGCGAACTGGGACCTCTCGATCGGAGGAACGAGCCTCGACCTGACCGGGTCGACCTTCACCTTCGACGAGGGGACGCAGACCGTCGCCGTCACGCTCGGCACGCAGGCGAACCTGCACGCGACCTTCGACCTCGAGGGACCGGGCGTCACGAGCGTGGCCGACGTCGCCGTGGCGGGCCCGGTGGCGGGGGCCGCGGCCGGGGACGTCACGGCACCCTCGCTCGTGTCCGCGGAGCAGAACCTGACGGAGAGCGAGTACGGCTTCGTCGTCGACTTCACCTTCGACGAGGCGATGGCCCCGGCGCTCATCCCTCTGATCGCCTTCGACGCGGGCTTCCCGACCTTCGCCACGGGCTACGAGCTGCCGGCCGACGACGTCGTGCGCGTGACCTACAACGCGCCCATCATCCCCGGCCAGGACTCGATCGACCTCTCGGGCGTGATCGACGCCCACGGGAACGCGCTGCCCGATACCCTCACGGCCATCGCTGCTCCGACGACCGTGGTCAACGCCTACGCCGGCATCGGACCGGTCGTCTCGACCGTCGCCAACGTGGGCGGCGACACGATCGTCGCCACCTTCGTCCAGGCGCTCGACCCCGACTCGGCCGACCTGGCCGCGACTTGGGACTTCGAGTCGCCGACGGGCAACGACGTCGACCTGTCCACCGCGACCCTCGACTACGACTTCATCGGCAAGACGTTGACGATCACGCTGAGCGTCGACGACCTGTTGACGGGGGACACCTGGACGCTCACCCCGGTCGGGGCGGGTCCCATGGACATCGACGGAGAGAAATTCACCGACACCGTCTCGGGCAACGTCGGCGGCGACGCCACGCTCCCGACGATCGTGAACGTCACCCAGAACCGGGTCCTCGACCCGGAGGGGATGACGTTCGAGGTCCTGCTCTCAGAGGACGTCGACAGCGTGGAGGCGGAGACGGTCGGGAACTACGTCTTCTCGAGCGGCGCCGCGACCCTCACGGCGAACCTGCTGGGCGACCAGAACACCGTCCGGCTCACGGTCGACACGCAGACCGTCCCGGGCCAGCACACCGTCGCCGTCTCGAACTTGGTTGACATCGCCGGGAACGCCATGGCGGCGGTTCCGGCCAAGGCACTGATCTCGACCGACTCGATCGCGCCGGAGCCGACGTCCCTGGACGTGTTCGCGGAGGTCGGTCTCGACAACGACACGATCACCGTGGTGTTCGACGACGACATGCTTCCGGCCGAGGTGACCGACCCGAACAACTGGGTCTTCGAGTCGCCCACCGGGACCATGGTCGACACGACCACGGCGAGCGTCTCCTGGAACGCGGTCTCGAGGCAGGCAGTCCTCACCTTCGACGGCGGCGACGGGATCAACCTGAAGACCGGCGACAGCTTCACGCTCAGCTTCGTCACCATGCGCGACTTCGGGGGCAACCTCGTGGACGCGACCAAGGCGGACGGCACCGTGGACGCGGAGGACGTCTTTCCGCGCATCACCTCCGCCTGGGTCGAGACGGCGAACGCGACCAAGGTCCACGTGAGGTTCGACGAGCCGGTGGAGCTGTGGAGCGACGCCCTGACGTTCTACACGATCCGCGATTCCATGGGCCTCGACGTCGGCGGCGGACCGCCGACGATCGTCGAGGACGCGGACAGCATGGGCGCCACGCTCACTTGGGCCCTCGGCGTCGTCGCCGGAACGCATACGATCGACGTACGCGGCATCTCCGACCCGGCGGGCAACCAGATGTTCCCGGCGGAGCTCGTCCCGATCGTCTCCGAGATCGCTGCGGCGGCGGCGCTCGACATGGGCGCGTCCGAGTACACGGCGGTGTCCGGCGAGGACAACGACACGATCACGATCGAGTTCGATCAGCCGGTCTCCGCCTGGAAGCTCTTGGATCCGGCGAACTACGACCTGACGAACGGAGCCGACACGGCGAACTTCTCCACGGCGACGCTCTCCTTCGACGGCGTGGACACGGTCACGGTCGACTTCGACGGGGCCGCGTCGATCAACTTCGACAACGGCGCCTACACACTGACGGTCGACGGCGTGCTCTCCGCGCAGGGCGTCCCGATGGGCGGATCCTCGGTCGACACTGCGAACGCGAGCCTCGCCACGGACGCGACCACGGCGGTCGCAGTGGGAGGCCGGACGCGCCTCGACGCGGCCTCGCCGGCGGACTCCGTGCTCATCGAGATGAGCGAGGCGCTGGACGCGACCGAGGCGGTGGACGTGAACAACTACGCCATCCTGGGCGTGAACCCGGACACGGTCGATCAGCTCGGTCCGCGCACGGTACGCGCCTTCTGGTCGGGAGGCGTCACCGCCGGACAGACGGTCGACATCACGGGAACGGACTTGGCCGGCAACTCGGGCCTGGTCTCGGAGGCGATCCAGGTCGCCGACTCCTCGGGGCCTGCCGTCACCGGCGTGGCCGGTGTCGTGTCTCCGGGTGTCGGCGGGGACGTGGTCACCGTGACCTTCAACGGGCCGGTGCGGGCGTCCGACGCCGTCACCCAGTCGAACTACACGATCACGTCCGGCGGGACACCGATCGACGTCTCCTCCGCCGCGATGACCTACTCCAGCGTCTCGAACAGGGTGACGATCGCGCTGCCGGTGGACCTGCTCGAGAGCAACACCGTCAACGTCATGGTCTCCGGCGTGAGGAACCACGCCGGCCTGACGATCAGCCCGCCGGCGAACGTGAACGGCTCGATCTCCGGAGACGGAGTCGCACCAGGCTTCCTCGCCGGCTTCGCGAACCTCCGGCAGAACCCCTTCGGATTCGTCTTCGACGTGATGTTCGACGAGGACGTCGACCTGACCTTCGCCACGGACGTCCTGAACTGGACGGTCTCAGGCGGCGGCACGACCGTCCTCTACGCCGAGGCGGTCCGCGCGGACACGGTGCGCCTCACGGTCGACGCGCCCCTGTTCCCGGGTGAGGAGCTCCAGCTCACCGGGCTCCCCGACCTGGCCGGGAACGCCTCCGGGGCGATCACGCTCCAGCCCACCCTCTGAGCTGCAGGGCCTCCGGATCACGAGCACCCGAGGCTCCCGGCGGCGGTCGCACGTTTCCTTTCAAGGTGTCCCGAGAAGGGCGCCGATACGAGCGGAAGTCCGTGTCCCGCGGACAGCCATCCCCGATGACCACCCTGATCGTTCGAGACGCCACCCTCGCCGTCAACGGCGCTCCGGAGACACGCAGGAACACCGCGGACCATCTCGTCGAGCGCATCACCGAAGCGCGGAAGATGGACGACGCGTCCGCCGAGGAGTGCCTCGAGGTCCTGCACTCCGCTTGCGGCGACGGGGACGACGTGGACATCGAGGTCCTCCTGGCGCTCACCATCCTCGGTCTCGCCCGGCCCGACCTCGCGGAGAAGGCCGGCATCGGCGCGGTCGCGGTGGGTCGACGGACGGCCTCCCGGCTGGAGCAACGGGGCGACTCCGACGGGGCGCTCGCGCTGATCGAGCACCTGCGACTCGCCTCCCCCGGACACCGAGCGCTCGAACGCGACTACGACGCAGTCCTGCGGCGGCTGGGGATGATCACCGATCTGGCGGACCGCTACTACCACCGCGCGCAGAACCTCCTTCGACAGGGCAAGGAGGACGAGGCGGTGGGCTGGTTCAAGGAAGTCCTGCTGCTCGATCCTTCCCGCAGGGACGTGGCTCGGACGATCCGCGACCTGCGTCTCGGCGAGTTGCGCAGCCTCATGCCCAAGAAGCGCTTCGGCTTCGGGCTCCTCCTGGCGGTTCTCCTGCCGGTGACGATGGCCGGAGTCGTGCTGCGCGAGAAGAGCCTGGGCGAGCGCTATGCGCTCCTGCCCGAGGCCGTTCCGGGCAACCTCGACACGATGGTGCAGCGTCTGGACGCGCTCGATCGCTTCTTGACGCAGAACCCCCTGTGGCACGGGACCTTCGACGCGCTCTCGGAACGTACCGACCTCCGTATCGCGGTCGCGATGCTCCGCGAGGAGCACAACCGCAGGCAATTCGAGGCCGAGGCGACCTTCTGGGAGAGAGCGGAGCAGGCGCGCCTCCTCTACGAGCGCGCGCGCATGTACGCCCTGATCGAGGACTACGAGACGGCACTGAGCGACTTCTGCATGGCCCTGGAGGCAGCGCCGAGGAACTGGGAGCACCGCGACCGCGTCGAGCGGGACATCGCGGCGATCAGCGAGCTCCTCGGGATCGGGGAGGAGAGCGGCCAGTGAAGTTCCTCGCGAGGATCCTGGCGCGCGGCCGCGTACGGAGCGCGCGCATCAAGCTCGCGCAGGACCCGTGTCCGCGCAGCTACGCCACCCTCGCCCAGGAGTACGCTCGCAGCCGCCGGCTGGAGGAGGCGCTTCGCGTTTGCGAGGAGGGCCTCAAGGCGTTCTCGGGCAACACGCTCTTGCTCAGGCTCGCTGAGCGCACGCGACGCGCGGAGCGCGAGGAGCGCATGACCGCGCTCCGCACCGTGCTGGCCGAGGCTCCTCGGCCCGCACTGTGGAGCGAGATGTGCGAGATCCTGATCGAGCTGGGTCGCATCGGGAAGGCCGAGGAGACGGCGCTCGCTTGGGTGGTCAAGCAGGACGACTCCGAGTCCCGTCTCATGCTCGCACGCGTGCGCTACTCCCGCTTCCTGGCGGATCGCGGACGCGACCTCGGGCTCGCTGCCCTGTCGGCACTGGCGGAGGCCGAGCACCGGGCCCCCAACGACCTCAGGCCGACGCGCATGAAGCTGGCCCTGCTCATGAAGATCGGGGCCTGGCGCGACGCACGCGAGACGGCCAGGCAGCTCCTTCAGCTCCAACCGGGTGCTCCCGAGTTGGAGGGCAGGTTCCGTTCCCTCGAAGACCGGCTGGGAGAAGCCCCTACCGTGGATCAGGCGCTCCTCACGGTCGAGCGCACCGGGCGCTTCGTCGACGAGGAACAGGGCGACGAGGGAGTCACGCGTACCGCCGGCAGCGTCCGGCCGATCCTGCGCGACCTGGCGAAGGACGTGGACGTGCATGCTGCGTTGTACGTGCGCGGGTCCACGGTCCTCATCCAGGGGCCGAAGGGCGCTACCGCGGAGCGCATGGCCCGCGGCGTTCGCTCGATCCTCACCGGAGGCCGATCCACGGCGCGCCGGCTGGGGATGGGGCAGATCTTCCAGATCCAGATCGAAGGCGACTTCGGGAAGCTCTGGATCGCTCCGGGTGAGCAGGATGCCGGCGCCATTTGGAGTCGCGGCACGCTCGGTCGCGCACGCGAGGAGGCGCTCCTCGGGCTGGCCGGCATCAACGCCGAGCTCGACTCCGGCGAGGACGTGGAGGTGGCCGCGTGATCGAGGTCCTGGAACCCCTGGCGGCGCTTCCCGGCGTCGAGCTGTCCATGCTCGTCACCCCCGACGGGATGCCCATCGCGGTCGCGCACCGGCGCGACGCGGTCGAGGAGGAGGGCAGCTCCGCGCTCAAGGGGGAGGCGCTTGCCGCCCTGGCGATCGGATGGTCCAACGAGCTGCGCCTCGCGACAGCTCCGCTCTCCTGGTCCGAACCGACGCGCGCCGTCCTGCGCTGTGCGCGCGGCTCGATCGTCATGCGCCGCATGCGCGGCGCGGTCCTCCTGCTCGTCCTCGGCCGAGGAGTCTCGCCGGAGGACGTGCGCCTGTCGATGGACGGGACGGTCGCACGCATCGAGCGCTCGCTCAGAGGCTCCGACGATCGGAGCTCTTCCACCCACGCCACCTCCAATCCCCCCGGTCCGATCCCCAATCCACGGGCGGTCGAGCCCGACGGACTGGTCCAAGAACGCACCAACACCGCTAGGAGTGAAGGGCTCCCGGGAAACTGACATGGTTCAGATCAACTTCGCCCAGAAGACCGTCAACGTGAAGATCGTCTACTACGGTCCCGGGATGTCCGGCAAGACGACGAACCTGGAGATCGTCCACCAGCGCGCCCCCGACAAGAACTGCGGCGAGCTGACCAGCATCAGCACGGACGGGGACCGGACGCTCTTCTTCGACTACATGCCTCTCAACCTGGGCACGGTGGCCGGGATGCGCACGCTGTTCCAGCTCTACACCGTCCCGGGGCAGGTCTACTACAACTCCACGCGCAAGCTCGTCCTGCAGGGCGTCGACGGAGTCATCTTCGTCGCCGATTCCTCGGCCGCGATGCTCGACCAGAACATCGAGGCGCTGAGGAACCTCGAGGAGAACCTGAACGAGTACGGCAAGAGCATGGCGACGCTCCCTCACGTCATCCAGTGGAACAAGCGCGACCTTCCCGACGCCATGCCGACGGACGAGCTCGCGCGGCACATGAACCACCATGGGGCACCGACCTTCGAAGCGGTCGCGAACACGGGGCAAGGCGTCTTCCCGACGCTAAAAGCGCTGGCGGCATCCGTGCTCCGCGGGATCATGCAGGAGACGAGTGGAGGCGCGCGTCCCTCGGGAGGAACGGAGTCGCCGGCTCCCGCCGCTCCGCGGCAGCCGGCCCGTCAGCCCGCGGTTCATGCCGCACCGCAAGCCCCGGCTCGCCAGCCCGCGCGCCAAGCGGAGGCTCCGGCTCCGACGCCGAGCCGAGTGAGGCAGGTCGCTGCGCAGCCGGTCCCGCAGGAAGTCGTCTCGACGGCGGCCGTGCGGCAGCAGGCTCCCGCGGTGCAACAACCCTCGGCCACGGGACTGATGCAGCAGCCTCAGCCGACGGCTTCCGCGCGCCCGCAGACGCGCCAGCGCGCCCGCCAGCAGGGGACCGCCGTGCGGCGCGCCAGACAGCAGACCGCCGCGATCGCGACCAAGAAGGGCGGAGCGTCGACCGGAATCTTCATCGCGGTAGCGGCTTCCATCGGAGCCGCGATCGCCTGGGCCGCCATGAACTACCTGGCGTAGACGCCACACGGAGGCACTGCGATGACACGGGATCAAAAACTGCGAGACGACCGCCTGGTCTTCTACGCGAACGACATCACGCGGCTCGACAGCGAGATCGACACGTTCCTCGAGCTCTCGAAGGCGCGCTGCGTTCTCCTGGTGGACCGCGACGGGCACCTGGTCACCCGCCGAGGGGAATCGGTGAAAAGCCACGAGGACACCATCTCGGCCCTGATCGCCGGATCGTTCGCCGCGACCAAGGAGATGGCCCGCTTGATGGGCGAGAACGAGTTCGCGATCCTGTTCCACCAGGGACAGCGCGACTCGCTCCAACTCCAGCTCATCGGGGAGCGCACGCTCATGGCGGCGCTCTTCGACGGCCGGACCAACCTGGGCATGGTCCGCTTCTACGCCCAGGAGACTGCCGAGCGCATCGAGGCCATCCTCGTGGAGATCAGGGCGGAGGACCGCGGAACCGGCCTGACCGAGGAGTTCGGAGCCGGCGCCGCCAGCGCCCTGGACGACATCCTGTAGTGCCTCCGAGCGGAGGGTCGGGGGTCTCTCCGGCGCCCGCCGTCCCGGCATTCTCCCGATCCGGGAGGACTTCGCTTGCCCGGCCTCGCTCCCGCGATGTAGATTCTCTGCCCGTTTTGGACCAGAGCCGGGCCACCGCTCGGCGGAGAAAGCCATGGCCAGGGTCTGCGAGATCTGCAAGAAGAGGACGACGAGCGGCGGCTCGATCGCACGCCGAGGACTCCCGAAGAAGAAGGGAGGCGTCGGTCTGCGAACGACCGGGCACACGCTCCGGAAGTTCCGCCCGAACATCCAGCGGGTTCGCGCGCTCGTGGACGGCGAGGTGAAGCGCGTCAGCGTCTGCACGCGCTGCATCAAGAGCGGCAAGGTCAGGAAGCCGTTGCTCGCGGACGCAGCGACGGCCTGAGCGCGAGCGGCGGCTATCGCCGCGTTCTCCTTCCAGGTCGTCGCCGAAAAAAAACCGAGGTCTCCGGTCGTCGTGCTGCGGCCTGACTCGACCTCGGGACGTCGCTCCCGGCGAGCGAGCCGAGTTGGCGCGACGTGCTCGGCGCCTCGACGTCGAACCCCACGGCAGCACGGCGCGCCAGCATCGGCGCGCAGGCCGAGCGTCTTTTTCTAAGTGTCGTCGATGCTTGGGGTTAGCACCGGGACGCAGGGGCCGGCCGGTGCCTCCCACGGACACGCGACGGCGGCGAACCTCGCCCTCGCGCAGCTTCGCTCGCGGGTCGTCCGCGTCGGCGCGACGCTCGTCGCGAGAGGATGCGAGCGCACTTCCGAGCGGACCTGCGGAGTCGCACGAGCAAAAAAGTTTCTGAGATCACAGGAAAGCAATCTCGGATCCGCGCCGATGGTGGCCAGAGATGTCGTGGTGTGTGCACCAAGGTGCACATCTGTGGGACACGAAGCCCCAAGGAGTTTCTCTCAATGGCTAAGCGGAAGAAGAAGGCCAAGAAGGCCACGAAGCGCAAGGCGACCAAGAAGGGCACCAAGCGCAAGGCTGCGAAGAAGAAGGGCACGAAGAAGGCGGCCAAGCGCCGCAAGAAAGCCTAGTCAACCGGAACCGGGCCTGGCCCCTTCCGGGGGGCCAGGCCTTCTCTCTGTCCTAGGGAAGAGCCGTGAACAAGAGCGACCTCATCGCGTCGATCGCCAGCGAGATGCACACCTCGAAGCTGGCGGCGAACCGGGTGCTCGACACCGTGCTCGACAGCATCCAACGGGGGCTGCGGGACGAGGGGACCGTGACCATCACGGGTTTCGGCACCTTCGAGGTGAAAGAGCGCAAGCCTCGCCTGGGACGCAACCCGCATACGGGTGAGCCGATCCAGATCGAGGCCGGACGCCGCGTCGGTTTCCGGGTGGGCAAGGGCCTGAAGCAGCACGTCTAGTCCGCTCGACGAGCGGGCTCCGTCCGCCACGAACCTCCGGCCGCCGCCGCCCTTCGGGGCAGTGACGGCCGGGTTTGCTTCAGGGCTTGGAGCGTCGCTCCAGAGCCTCGATCTCCGAGCGGATCCCTTCGTCCGCGAGCTTCGTGAAGGGTCCCACGATCTCTCCCAGCGGCGTGCCCACTGCGAGCGTTCGCCAGGCGCCACGGCGGGGGAGTCCTGGCCAGCCGGTCGCCTCGACCGGGCCCTGTCCGCCGACCATCGCCCACAGGAGCTGGGCCTTGCCGGGCATGAAGGGGACCATGCAGCGGGCCATCCAGGCGAGCCACTGGATCGCCGTGTTGAGGACGCTCGCGGAGCGCTCGGGGTCGGCCTTGCGCAGCGACCAGGGCGCTTCGCGGTCGATGAAGACGTTGGCGACGGTACCGCCCGCGACGAGGCGCTCGCAGGCGCGCCGGAAGCGGAACTCGAGGATCGCCTCGGCCGGGTCCTCGATGGGCCCGCACTCCTCGAGCAGCACGCGGTCGAGCTCCTCGACGTGCGCCGTCGCGATCGGAGGGATGCGGCCGTCCTCGTACTTCTTCACGAAGCGCAGGACACGCGTCGCCAGGTTCCCGATCGTGTCCGCCAGGGACGCGTTCACGCAGCGCTGGTACTCCTCCCAGCGCCACTCCGAGTCGGCGGCCTCCGGCGCGCTCGACAGCAGGTAGAACCGCGTCGCGTCGCGGTCGTAGGTCTCGAAGAACCGCTCGAGAGGGATGGTCCAGTT
>Ga0302046_10005085_pt1 | contig 11632 bp, 10 predicted proteins | sample RVTome_11_FD_200261 | JGI IMG/M metagenome (GOLD analysis project Ga0302046, IMG submission 200261) | Soil microbial communities from uranium-contaminated site in the Upper Colorado River Basin, Wyoming, United States - RVT147D111 (version 2) ... | reverse complement strand
TCTCGGCGCCGATCGGGCCGATCCAGAAGAACGTCTGGTACGACTTCGTCTACCACGTGAAGTGGTCGTCGGGCAGCGACGGCTACTTCGAGGCCTGGGTCAACGGCGTGAAGAAGCTGTCGCACCAGGGGCCGACGCTGTACGCGGGGCAGGGCGTGTATCTCAAGCTCGCCAATTACCACGTGCCGGTCTGCGACCCGTATCCGGCGTGCATCGGCACGCATGCGGGCAGTTCGGTGATTCACGATCGGATCATCCGCGGCAGCACGCCGCTCGCGGTCGCTTTGGGGCCGCTCGAGGGCGTGCTGGGGTTGGTCAACGGCGTGCTCACGCCGTTGCTGCCGTGAGCGATTCGCGGCGTCTTCAGAACGAGCAACGCACGCCGATGCCGGCGACGTTCACGCGGTAGCTCCCGCCGCCCGCATTCGCCGAGCGCCGCTCGTTGCGCCAGCTAAAATCGAGCGTCACGATCGGCGTGACATGCAAGAGCGCACTTACGGCCTTGAGGCTCACGCGCTCCGCCGGTTGCGGCACCAACCCGAGGGCGAACAACGGATCGCCGCGGTAGGCGCGGTTGCCGCGCTCGAAATCGACCGTGAGCTCGACCCTGTCCGCGTGGCGCCAGTGCGACCTAAGACCCGCGCCCTCGACGAGCACGAACCCTACGTTGACCTCTTCCGTCGCGCTGATGCCGCGCTGCTTGATCGCCGTGAGCGTGAGCGAATCGACGGGTTGCCACGCGTAGGTGACGTGATACGTGTTGCCCGTGTAGTTGCGCACCCCAAGATCGTCATAGCCGCGACGTACGCGCCCCAAGCGCACGTCGAGCTGCGAGTGCCGGCTCGTCTGCCATTCGATGAACGTGCCGACCTGGCGCTCGTCGAACGAGTTATCGATGGCTTGCGCGGCGACGACTTGGCGGTTCGGCAGCCTCCCGTCGACGAACTGCATCTCGAGGCCGAGACGCGTGCCCGCGGGCGTCGCATAGGCGAGCTCGAGGCGTTCGGTCGTCACGCGCAGGTCGCTCAGCGCGTAGAGGGGCGCGCCGTTCTCCTGCGCGCCGCGGCCGAGCTCCGCGCGGAGCGCCCATTGCGGCGTGATCTCGTAAGTCGCGTCGGCAAAAGTGCGCCGGTAGTCGATGAAGTTCGGCGCGGTGCTCTGGGCGCCGCCCTGGAGGTTGCTCAAGGACGCGAGCGTGCGCGATTCCGTGTAGCCCAGGCGCGTGGTCAGCACGTCCGCACCGCTGAAGGTCCAGTCGAAGCTGCCGTGGTGCCCTTCGAGCTCGAGATCGTCGAAACGCCCGAATTGATAGCGATCGAAACCGACGTCGCCGCGATAGCGATGTGACGCTTGCGGCACGTCGAACGCCAGTCCCACCGACGTCGCGTGGTAGGTGTCGCTCAGGTCGGGCGTGCCGAGCGCGGCGACGGGATCGATGCCGCGCGGTAGACGGAAGACGTTGTCGTCATGGGTCGCCGACTGCGCGACGACGACCTCGAGGCGATCGTCGAACAACGCCACCGCGTCGCTGCCCGTCAGGAGCAGCCCGCAGGTGGCCGTGCGCACTGCGATCCTCGCGACGAGGGTCTGGCGGTCCACGTTGTCAGGGTCCGATGAGCCGCGACTCCAGCGCCTTGCCCACGGCCTGTGCGCGATTCACGACGTTGAGCTTGCGCAAGATCTTCTGCACGTGGTTCTTGACCGTGAGCGGGCTGATCGCGAGAATCGCGCCGACCTCGCCGTTGCTCTTGCCGTTGTAGACCCACTTGAGGATTTCCCGCTCGCGCTCCGTGAGCACTGCGGCCGGCGCAGAGCCCTTGGCTGTGCGGTGTGGGGCGCCCGCCGTCTGCGCGCGCACCCAGGCGGCGTGCAGGAACGGCACGACGAGCTCGAGGATATAGGCCTCCTTGCGTATGACCTCGCGCGGCGCGCGCGCGAAGATGTAGAAGCCGTTCGCTTCGCGATCGACCGAAGCGCTGCCGTGCAGGGACACGTGCGTCGCGCCGATACGCTTGAGCTCGCGCGTGAAGGAGCCGCCGAGCGCAGCGCCGATCTCGTCCACCGTCCTGACCACGGGGTTGAATCCTTGGTCGGCCCATAGCGTGACGAGGCTCGGGATCGTGGCCGCGTCGCTTTGCAGCATCTTGCCGAGCCGTGCGGCATCGGGTACGAGCGTCGAGAATGTGTCGAGCCGGAACGCCGTCGACGTCGTCGCGCGGAGCGCACAGATGAGCGCGCCGTGTGGCACCAAACCTTGGAGCAATCCCTGCGTCCAACCGAAGAAATGCATGCGCTCGTGGACGTTGAGCGAGGCATCCATGTTGAGGAGTAGTGACTCGAGGTCCGCGATCTCCAGCAACGAGTTGTCGGGCGTGTAGCCGCGCCGGGCCGCTCGCGCCTCGCCGTCCCAACCGGTCGTCACGAACTCACTGACGTGCTCACGCATTGCCGTTCCCCCCGAAGTCACCAGGCGTTGCTTCGACGCGCTACGACACCGAACGTCTTGACCAGTATCCAAAGGTCGAGCGCCGGCGACCAGTTGCGCAGATAGTCGAGATCGCACTCGATGCGGGCGCGCATCTTGGCTACGGAATCGGTTTCGCCGCGCAAGCCGCGAACCTGCGCCAAGCCCGTGATACCGGGCCTCACCTTGTGCCGAATCATGTAGCCGCGGATGACCTTGCGATAAAGTTCGTTGTGTGCGACGGCATGCGGGCGCGGGCCGACGAGGCTCATGCGCCCCTGGATCACGTTGACGAGTTGCGGCAGCTCGTCGAGAGAATACTTGCGCAAGTATGCGCCGAGCTTCGTGGTGCGCGGGTCGTCGCGCACGGCCTGCTTGACGACGTCGCCGTCCTCGAGGCACGTCATCGTGCGAAACTTGTAGACGACGATCTCCTTGCCGTCCAATCCGTAGCGGCGCTGCGTGAACAGAACCGGTCCCGGCGAGCTCGCCTTCACGGCTACGGCGATGAGCAGCAGAAGGGGCGTGAGCAGCACCAGCCCGAGTGCCGCTCCGGCGACGTCGCTCACGCGCTTGAGCACGGCGGCGGGGCCGTAGCACGGTGACTCACAGACGGCGATGACCGGCACGCCGGCAACCGACGAGACCTGCGCGTGGATCGGGTCGAACGCCGAGACGTCGGGAACGAAATACACCGACGCAGTCGTGTCGCGCAGATCCTCGAGCAGTGCGCGCACGCGCGGCTGTCCGCACAGCGGAAGGGCGCTATAGATGAGATCCACGCCGCGCGCCTTGACGAACCCGGCGAGCGTCTTGATGGGGCCCAAGATCTGCCCCCGCTCGACGCCGTTCAAGCGGCTGATGTCGCGGTCGTCGAAGAAGCCGACCAGGCGAATGCCGAGGGAGGGGTCCGCGGCGATGCGCTCGGCCAAGTGCCGCCCGGCCTCGTTGGCGCCCGCGATCACGGCGGTGCGTCGCACGCCGTCGCGCGCGGCCACGCGAGCCAGCAGGGCCGGCAGCAAGCGCTGGGCGCCGATGATGACAGCCGGCGTGACGAGCGCCCAAACGACGACGACGCGTGCGTCGAATGCGCTCAACGTGTGCGAGGCCCAACCGAGCGCGAGCAGCAGCAGCAGGATGAATGCCCAGCGCGCGATGACGATCTCTGCGCGCTCGGGGCGGCTCGGGAACATCATCGCGAAGACGAGTAACGCGAGGAACGCATACTCGCGGCCCACGGGCACGTCGAACGCACGCGCCGCGACGAGCAGCACGGCGACCGCGATCACGGAGTCGAGCAGCATGCGGATGCCTGCCGCCGCGTTCGGCGGCGCGGTTTGGAGTCGTAACGTGGCCGATTGCGGCGTCATGCCATGCTCGGCACCGCGACCGCAAGGCGCGGCCTCAAGCGCCCGCTTCTCGCGAGGTCGAGCACGGCGCTCGAGAGGGTCGGAGTCGACAGCGCGGCCGCGTCGGGCCGGAAGCGAAAGCCGACACCGCGCACGGTCTCGAGGAGCCCATCGTGACCGGTCTGCGTGAGGGCGCGACGCAGTCGGCGCACGTGCACGTCGACGGTGCGCTCTTCGACGAAGCTCTGCTCGCCCCACACCGCGTCGAGTAGCTGGCGACGGCTGAACGTGCGATGCGCGTGCGTCATGAAGAAGTGCAGGAGCCGGAATTCCGTATTGCGCAGGTCGAGCTCGCGATCGCCGGCCGTCACGCGGCGTGCCGCAGCGTCGAACCGCAGGCCGGAGCTCTCGAGAATGTCGTCCGCGAGCTGCGGCGCGCGGCGGCGTACCACGGCCTTGACGCGCGCGAGCAGCTCCCGCATCGAGAACGGCTTGGTCACGTAGTCGTCGGCGCCGCTCTCGAGCGCTGCGATGCGGTCGGGTTCCGTCGACCGTGCGCTGACCATGATGATGGACATGTCGGCCGTGCGTTGGTCGCCGCGCATTTGGCGAGCGAAGGTCAAGCCCGGCTCGCCCGGCGCCCAGTCGAGCAGCGCGACGTCGGGGCGTGAGCCGCGCGCGAGTCCCGCCGCCTGCGCCACGTGCTCGGCACACGCGACGTTGTAGCCCGCATGGCGCAGGTTGCTGGCCATGAGCTCGCGCAGCGCGCCATCGTGCTCTACGACTAGAACGGAACCTTCCATGAAAGTCTCCTCGGATTTAGTTGCTGACCTCGTATAGGCCGGAAAGCCTACGGAACCCGCCGCACGCGCTCCATCAGTGCAATCGCGTAGTACGCGTCGGTAAAAGGCCTGATGCCGGGCGCCTATTTTTCCCGAGCTGCGCGCGCGCGTAGTCCGGTTCGGTCAGGCGTGACGACGTTCGCGTGTCGTGCCGTGTCATGTGGAGCGCGCATCGTGTTCGTCTCTTTCGCGCGAATGGCAAATCTGGAGCTAGGCACACATGTGGCGTTGCACGCTGGTCTGCGTTGTCTTCGGTCTCGTCCTTGCATCGTCGGCCGCCTCGCAAGCGGTCGAGGGCACGCAGGTCGTCGCCTCCTTGGCGGAGGGCGTGCCCGAGCCGCCGGATTGGATGGTGTGGCTCTGCGGGATCGCCGTTGCGGCCGTCATCGCGCTGCGTCGCATCCGCGGCCGCGGGCTCGGGGAGTAGTCCGTGCGGCTCATGCAGCGGAGCGATGACGCCGGCACCACGTCGCTAGACTCGCGCTCCATGACGACCCTGCGCGCAAGGACGATGTTGATCTCGCTCGCCGCGGCGTGCGCGTTGACGCCCGTCGACGCGGGTGCGGCGGCCGACGACGCGCTCGGTCCCGGCGACACGGTTCGCGTCACGGTGTTTCAGAACCCGGACCTTGCAACCGAAGCCACGATATCGGCCGATGGCACGCTGGCGTTCCCCTTGCTCGGCGAAGTGAAGGTGGCCGAGAAAACGCCGATCGAGGCCGGGCAGCTCATCGCGGAGCGCCTGCGGCAGCGCAGGTTCGTGCTCGATCCGCAAGTCAGCGTGACGTTGGTCGAGCTGCGTAGCCGGCAGGTAGCCGTGCTCGGCGCCGTCGCGAAGCCGGGGCACTATCCCCTCGAGGCCGCGCACAAGCGCGTCACGGACCTGCTCGCTCTCGCGGGCGGTGTCAACGAGGCGGGTGACGATACCGTCGTCGTCGTGACGAACCGCAACGGCTCGCCCGAGCGCATCGAGATCGACGTGCCCGCGATGTACGAGAGCGGGAATCTCGCGGCGAACATCGAGCTCGTGCCCGGAGACACGATCTTCATCCCGAGCGCTCCGGTCTTCTATATCTACGGCGCCGTGCAACGTCCCGGCGCCTATCCGCTCGAGCCCGGGACGTCGGTGCTGCGCGCACTGGCCCTCGGCGGTGGTTTGACGGCGCGCGGCACCGAGCGCGGCCTCACGATTCACCGCCAGGGTGCGGACGGCGCGGAGCTCGAGCTCGAGGCGGAGCTCGCCGACGGCGTCGAGGCGAACGACGTGCTCCGCGTCAAGGCCAGCGTCTTTTGAGCGTCATGAGGGGCCGGACGTGAACGCTGCATTGTTTTGGTCGGCGCTACGGGCCCGCCGCGCGGTGTTTCTCGCCGTCCTCGCGGTCACGGTCTTCGTGGCGACGGCCGTGAGTCTCGTGTTGCCGAAGTCCTATCGCGCGACCGCGTCGCTCGTCGTCGATCGCCGCAACGAGCAGTCGCTCGATCAAGCGTTCAATGCGCTCGTCTCGCCCAACGAGCGTCTCGGCTACATTCAGACGCAGGTCGACGTCATCATGAGCGGCACGGTGGCCCGCCGTGTCGTCACAGAGCACGATCTCGCCACGCGGCCGGAGGTGCAGGCGGAGTTCGCCGCGCGCGGCGAGGAGCACGGCTCGATCGAGGACTGGCTCGCGCAGGCGCTGCTCCAGGATGTCGACGTCGAGACGTCGCAAAGCAGCGTCGTCGACGTGAGCTTCGTCCACGCGAGCCCGACCGGAGCCGCGGAGATGGCCAACGGCTTCGCGAAGGCCTACATGGATACGACTCTCGAGCTCCAAGTGGAGCCCGCGCGCAGGGCCGCGGCGTGGTTCGACGACCAGCTCCAAACGCTGCGTGCGGACCTCGAGACCGCCCAAGCCAAGCTCAATGAGTTCCAGCGCTCGCACGGCATCGTGTCCGCCGAGGGCGATCTCGACATCGAGCAAGAGCACCTCGCGGACCTCTCAGAGCAGCTCGTGCGCGCGCAGGAGCAGACGATGATCCTGCGCGGGCGAGAAGGGCAGGCGCTTGCCGCCATGAGCGACGCGTCGCTGCTCGAGCAACTGCCCGAGGTCGCAGCGAACGAGCAGATCGGCCGGCTCAAGGGCGACTTGCTCGCGGGTGAGGCGCGGCTCGAGGTGCTGGCCACCCAGTACGGCAGCAACTACCCCGAGTATCGCCGGCAGCTCGCGGAAAACACTGCGCGTCGTCAGCGGCTCGCAACCGAGATGGCGAGGATCGTCGGCTCCGTGGAGGCGCAGCGGCGCGAGAGCGAGCGGCGCGAGGTCGAGATCGAGCGTGCGATCGAAGCGCAACGCGCTCGTCTGCTCGAGTCCAAGGAAGGGCGCGACGACCTCGCGATCCTGGCCGGCGACGTCAAGACGGCGCAGTCGGCCTACGAGACGGCGATGCAGCGCTACGTCGTGACTCAGGTCGACGGCCGCGCGAGCCAGACGAACGTCGCGCTGTTGAGCGCGGCCGTCGTGCCGACGCGCGTCTACCGCCCGAACCTCGGGCTCAACGTGGCGCTGTCGGTCGTCGTCGGTTTGCTGCTCGGGATCGGCGTCGTGATCGCGATGGAGCTCGCCGATCGCCGTGTCCGCACTATCGCCGATCTCGACTGGGGCGCCGACGTGCCGCTGCTCGGAACGCTTGGGGCTTGGCGGCCGCCCGAGCCGTTGGGTCTACCGAGTCTGGGCCGCGCCGCCGAGCAGCCCGCGGGAGCGACCTGAGTGGCGGCACAATTGAACGGCGATCCGGAGCCCGCAGTCCCGGAAATGGCATCGCAGCGACCGGTCCGCGACGATCGGCGCATCGGCGCCATCCTCGTGGCGAGCCGCAAGCTCACGCTGCCGCAAGTCGAGGAAGTGCTCGACGTGCAAAAACTGCGCGGTGCGCGTTTCGGCGAGACGGCCGTGCGGCTCGGGCTCATCGGCGTCGACGATCTACGGCGCGCGCTGGCCGAGCAATACGACGCGCCGCATCTGCTGCCCGACAACCGCCGCGCCAACGACGAGCTCGTCGTGGCGTCCATGCCGTTCCATCCGTGCGCCGAGCAGATTCGCGCCGTGCGCACGCGGCTGCTCGTTCGTTGGGCCAAGGGTGCGATTCGCGGGCGCATGCTCGCAGTCGTGAGCCCAGGCCCGGGCGAGGGCCGCAGCTATTTCGCCGCCAACCTCGCCGTGGCTTTCGCCCAACTCGGCGAGCAGACGCTGCTCATCGACGCGGCCTTACGGCGGCCGAGGCAGCAGCGCATCTTCCAGGTCGACGATTCGGTGGGACTCGCGGCGTTGCTCGCCGGGCGCGCCAGGGGCTCGGCCATCGTGCCCGTCCCGGAGTTCGGCCCGCTATCGGTGCTCCCGGCCGGCGCGAGCCCGCCGAACCCCCTCGAGCTGTTGTCGCGCGACGCGTTCGCGATCCTGCTGCACGAGCTCCAGCGCGAGTACCAAGTCATTCTGATCGATACGCCGGCCGCAGAGCTTTGCGCGGATGCCTATACGGTCGCGTTCCGCGCGGGCAGCGCTCTCGTGCTCGCCCGCAAGAACGTCACGAGCGTCACCGCAATGAATCGCGTGATCGCGGAGCTCGGCGAGACGGGAGCGGGGATCGCCGGAACCGTATTCAACTCGTTCTGACGGGAAGCGCGGCATGCTTCGCATCTTGTTCGTCACGAGCTCCTTGGAGCACGGCGGCGCCGAGCGTCAAACCGTCACGTTGCTCAACCGGTTGGGCGAGCGGGGCCACGATGTGCATCTCGCCTTCATCAAGGCGCACGGTGCGCAGCTCGAGCGGCTGCGGCTCCCGCCCGCGGGCTCCGTGCGCTGCCTGCATGCGCGCCGCCACGTCGATATGGCCGCTCTTGGCGCACTCGCGCGCGCGATCGAGACACTCGCGCCCACGGTCATCGTGGCAGCCAACGAGTACGCCTTGTTGTACGCGACGCTGGCGCGCTGGCGTGCGAGGAACAAGGCCCCTCTCGTCGTGACCTATCACGCGCTGCGCGCGTATGGGGCCAAAGAGCAGGTCAAGCTCGCGGCCTGCCGCCCGTTGTTCTGGGCCGCGCATTGCGCCGTGTTCGTGTGCGAGACGCAGCGGCGCCGCTGGCGGCCGCGCGCCTTGTTCGCGCGCCGCAACGAGGTCATCGTGAATGGCGTCGACGTCGACGCGTTCGCGGACCGGGCGATACCCGCCGAGCGCGCGGCGCTGCGCCGGAAGCTCGGATTCGCCGACGCGGACTACGTCATCGCGAAGACGGCGGCGCTCCGGCCCGAGAAGAACCACTTGCAGCTCGTCGACGCCGTCGCGCTGTTACGCGCCCGCGGAATTCCGGCGCGCGCGCTCATGATCGGCGATGGGGAAATGCGCGGCGCCATCGAGGCCCGGGCGCGAGCGCTCGGTGTCGTCGAGCACGTGACGATCACGGGTTTCGAGCCCGACGTGCGGCCGCTCGTCGCGGCCGCCGACGTGACGGTGCTGTGCAGCTTCACGGAAGCGTTGTCGCTCGCGGCCCTCGAAGCCATGGCGCTCGGCAAGCCCGTGGTGCACTCCGCAGTCGGCGGCGCCGCTGAGATCATCGCGCCCGGCAACACCGGATTCCTGTTCCCCGTGGGCGATACACCCGCGCTCGTGGACAAGCTCGCCGCGCTCGCCGATCGGCCGCTGCGTAGCACGATGGGGCGGCATGCTCGCGCGGCCGTCGTGAAATCGTTCTCCGAGAACGCGATGGTCGATGCGTACGAGCAACTGCTCTCGGAGATCGCGACTCCGCCGAGCTCCGTCACCATCGGCTTGCGCGTCCCGGCCGAGTAGCGCCATGTGCGGCATCGCGGGTTGGGTAGCATCGGGACCGGCGATTCCGCCGGCCGACACGTTGAGCGAGATGCTCGGCGCCATCGCGCACCGCGGGCCCGACGGCTCCGGTGCCGTGCTCATTCGGTGCCACGCGACGCGTCACGAGGTGGCGCTCGGTCACCGGCGGCTCGCGATCATCGACCCCAAAGGCGCGCCGCAACCCATGCGCGACACCGGCGCGGGCCTCACGCTCGTGTTCAACGGCGAGATCTACAACTTCCGCGAGCTACGCCGCACGCTGGCGCTCGCCGGCTTGCGTTGCGAGCGCGACTCCGACACCGAGGTGCTGCTGCGCGCCTATGAGCTCTGGGGACACGACGTGGTGCATCACCTGCGCGGCATGTTCGCGTTCGCCGTGTGGGACGAGCGCGACGAATCGTTGTTTCTAGCGCGCGATCGCTTCGGCGAGAAGCCGTTGTTCATTGCAACGCGCGGCGACAACCTATTTTTCGCGTCCGAGATAAAAGCGCTGCTCCGCGTGCCGGGTCTCGCGGAGGGCGTCGATCTCGACGCCGTGCGCTCCTACTTCGCCTACCGCTACGTCCCGGGGCCGGCGACGTTGTTCATGGGCGTCCGCAAGCTGCCACCGGCGACCACGCTCGTCTGGCGCCGCGGCGTCGCCGTGCAACGCCGCTACTGGACGGCACCCGACCGCGCTGCGCGCAATAGCGCTGCGCGCGATAGCGCCGCGCGCGACGATGCACGGGGGTCGAGAGCCGACGCGGTAGGCGAGTTTCGAAAGCGGCTCGAGGAAGCCGTCCAGCTTCAGATGGTCAGCGACGTGCCGTTCGGCGCGTTCCTCTCGGGCGGCCTCGATTCGTCGGTGATCGTGGCGCTCATGAGCCGCCGCGGCGGCAAGGTCAAGACGTTCACGGCCGGTTTCGTCGACGGCACGAGCGAGCTGCCGTACGCGGCGGCCGTCGCGCGCGAGTTCGGCACCGATCACCACGAGGTCGTCGTGTCGCACGCCGACGTCGTGGCCCGGCTCGGGTCGCTCGTGGCCAAGCGCGATGCGCCGGTCTCGGAGCCCTCCGACGTTGCGCTGCACATGCTCGCGACCGCAGCGGCGCGCAGCGTCAAGATGGTGTTGACGGGCGAGGGCAGTGACGAGGTGCTGGGCGGCTACCCGAAGCACGTGGCCGAACGCTTCGCGCCCGCAGTGCAGTGGTTACCTGCGAGCCTGCGCCGGCTCCTCGAGCCGCTCGTGCGCGCGCTGCCGTATCGCTTTCGACGCCTCAAGACGGCCGTTGCGAGCTTGAGCGTGGGCGATCGGCGCGAGCGCTACGTGCGTTGGTTCGGCGCGCTCGATAGGGCCGAGCTCACGCGACTCACGGCGCTCGGCGCGGCGCGGCACGATAGCCATGCGCCGCCGTTCGATGCCGAGCCCGACGCGAGCGCGCTGCGCCAGGTGCTCTACTTCGATCAAACGAGCTGGCTGCCCGACAATCTGCTCGAGCGCGCCGACCGCATGACGATGGCGGCATCGATCGAGGCGCGCGTGCCGTACCTCGATCACGAGCTCGCGCAGTTCGTCTCGGCGTTACCGGACCATTGGCGCGTCCATGGTTTCACCGGCAAGCGGATTCTGCGCGCCGCCGCGAGGGAGCTCTTGCCGCGGCCAATCATCGAGCGGCCCAAGGTCGGCTTCCGCGTGCCCGTCGACCAATGGTTTCGGGGTCCGCTGCGCGAGTACCTGCTCGACCATCTCCGCGACGGCGGATCGCTGACGCGCGCCTACTACGACGGGCAAGCGCTCGATGCGCTCGTCCACGAGCACCTCGAAGGTCGGCAGAACCACGACAAGCTGCTCTGGATGCTGCTCAACCTCGAGATCTGGCATCGGCAGTATGCGCCGCGCGGGCGCACGACGGCAGCAACCCCGCTGCAACGGGTGGCGTAGGGTGGCGGGATCCACTCCGCGAGACTCGAGCTCGACTGCGCACGGCGGCATGCCACGCGCGCGCTGGTATCTCAACCGGCTGCGCTGCATGGAGCCCGCCGAAATTCCGCACCGTATCGCGCGCGCGCTCACGGCACGCGTCGAGCATCTCGTGGCGTGGGAGAGCGCAGCCCCGCAGCCGAATCTCGCGGCGCCGGAGGCGCCCTGGATT
>Ga0302046_10005084_pt1 | contig 11632 bp, 10 predicted proteins | sample RVTome_11_FD_200261 | JGI IMG/M metagenome (GOLD analysis project Ga0302046, IMG submission 200261) | Soil microbial communities from uranium-contaminated site in the Upper Colorado River Basin, Wyoming, United States - RVT147D111 (version 2) ... | reverse complement strand
CGCAGCACGCCGGCGGCGTTGACCGCCTCCCAGAACATCCCCTCGGCGCACGAGGCGTTGCCGATGGTGCCGAACGCGATCTCGTCGCCGTCGCGCGAGAGCCCGTCGCGCGCGGCCAGCGCGGCCAGCTCCGGCAGCTCGCGGTAGAGGCGCGAGGCGTAGGCGAGCCCGACCAGCCGCGGCATCTGCGAGCCGGTCGGCGAGACGTCGGCCGAGGAGTTGATCATCTCGACGACCCGCCGCCAGGTGCCGTCGGGGTGGAGCGTGCGGCTCGCGAAGTGGGCGTTCATCTGGCGCCCGGCCGAGGCCGGATCGGCCTCGACGTCGGCGTGGGCGTAGAGCTGGGCGAAGAACTCGTCGAGGGTGAGCGCGCCGAGCGCGAGCATCAGGGTCTGGTCGCGGTAGTAGCCGGCGCGCCAGTCGCCCTTCCGAAAGGCGCGCGCCATCGCCACCTGGGCGACCTCCTTGCCGTCGCCGAAGATGCCGAACTTGGCCTTGCCGGTGAGCACCTCCTTGCGCCCGAGCAGGCTCGCCTCGCGGCTCGCGACGCACAGCCGGTAGTCGCGCACCACCCCCTCGCGGGTGAGCACGACCTCCTCGCGGCCGCTCTCGGGTGCGGCCTGGTGATGGGTCTCGACGGTCATTCCCTAGTCTCTCGCCCGCGGTCGGAACCGCGGAATCCTACCAGCCCGCCCAACGGGCACGCCGAACGGCGGCAGCAGGACACGCGCCCACAGGCGCGCGCCGCGAAGCGGCGACTCGGGGGAGGGGCCCCGCAGGACCGCGCTCCAGCGGGGAGGGGGGCTGGAACAGCCCCCCTTGAAAAGGCTAGCGCGCCGCGAGCCTCGCCGCCCGCGCGCGCCTCGAGGCCTGGGTCTCGGCGCCGAACCAGGCGTCGACGAAGCCGCCGACCTGGTCCGCGAAGCCGGCGAACGCGGCGTGGAGATCGGCGCGCGCGACCGCGCGGGTGGCGGCGAGCGCGGCCGGCGGGCGCGCGAGCAGCGACCGGCACCACGCGAGCGCGCGTTCGACCACGGCGCCGGCCGGCGCCAGCTCGTCGACCAGGCCGATCGAGAGCGCCTCGGCGGAGTCGACGAGGAGCCCCTCGAGGCACAGCCGCTCGGCCTCGCGCGGTCCGGTGCGGCGGGCCATCGCGGCGAAGATCGCGGGCGGGACCGGCAGCCCGACCTCGATCTCGTTGAGGCCGATCCGGAAGCGGCTCTCGGCGTCGCCCGCGGCCATCACCCGGCGGTCGCACATCAGCGCCAGCACCGCGCCGCCGGCCGGGCTGTGGCCGGTGACCGCGGCGACCACCGGCAGCGGCGAGAACGCGAGCGCGCGCAAGGCGCCGAAGAGGCTCGCCATCAGCCCCTCGATGCCGGCGCGGTCGAGCGCGAGCAGGTGCGGCACGTCGAGCCCGGCCGAGAAGTACCCCGGCCGGCCGGAGACGACGAGCGCGCGGGCGCCCGCCGCGGGCGCCGCCTCGACGGCGTCGCGCACGAGCGCGAGCAGCTCGGGGGTGAGCGCGTTGACCGGCGGCCGGTCGAGCGAGAGCTCGCGGATCGCGCCGCCGTCGTGGTCGAGGATCTGGAGCATCGCCGCGTTCTCCCCTCTAGTCGCCGAGGACGTAGGCGAAGACGAGCGGCGCCACGATCGTGGCGTCGGACTCGATGACGAACTTCGGGGTCTCGAGGTCGAGCTTGCCCCAGGTGATCTTCTCGTTGGGCACCGCGCCGGAGTAGCCGCCGTAGGACGCCGGGGCGTCGGAGATCTGGCAGAAGTAGCCCCAAAACGGCGTCTCCTCGAGCTTCATGTCCTGGATCAGCGCCGGCACCGTGCAGATCGCGAAGTCCCCCGCGATGCCGCCGCCGATCTGGAAGAAGCCGACCGACGGCCGCTCGCCGCCGCCGTGGTGCGCGAGGTACCACTCCATCAGCATCTGGAACTGCTCGGTGCCGCTCTTGACACACTGGTGGTGGGAAACGGCGCCGCGCATCACCGCGGCGCCGAACATGTTGCCCAGCGTCGAGTCCTCCCAGCCGGGCGCGAAGACCGGGATGCCGGCGCGGGAGGCGGCCATCAACCACGAGTCCTCGGGGTCGGCCTGGTACGCGTGCGCGAGATCGCCCGAGAGCAGCAGCTCGGACATGAACTCCGGCTCCGTCTTGCGCTCGCCCTCGGCGCAGGCGCGCGACCAGCGCTCGATCATCCGGTGCTCCAGCTCGCGCATCACGTCCTCGGGGATCGCGGTGTCGGTGACCCGGTTCATCCCGCGCTCGTACAGCTCGCGCTCCATCTGCGCCGACAGCCCGCGCCAGTGCGGCAGCGTCTCGTACTCGTCGTGGGCGACCAGGTTGAAGACGTCTTCTTCGAGGTTGGCGCCGGTGCACGAGATCGCATGGACCTTCCCGGCGCGGATCATGCGCGCGAGCGAGATCCCCAGCTCGGCGGTCGACATCGCCCCCGCGAGGGTGACCAGCATCTCGCCGCCGGCCGCGAGGTGCGCCTCGTAGGCGCGCGCCGCGGCCACCGTCTCGCGGGCGTTGAAGTGCCGGAAGTTCCGGTCCATGAACTCGCGGATCTCACCCATGAATCCTCCCTCCTCCTCGGCCTCGTCGAGCGGCGCAGAGCTTATCGCCTCAGCCCGGGAACCGTACTTGGCAGGAGCGCTTTGCGGCCTCGCGCTCCTTCGTCCAGACCCTGACGATGCAGCTCCAGGCGGCGGCTGACGACCAGATCGCGCGGGGAGAGATGCAGGGCAAAGGGGAAGAAAGCCGGGTTCGCCAGCAGACTCCGCAGGGAGCGTCCGCCACTCTCGCAGTTGGAGATGACGGCTTCGATGAGCCAGGCACCTATCCCGTCCCGGTTGCCGACCTCGATCTGGGGTGCGGAGACGAAGACACCACGATCCTGGGTCTCCCTCAACTTGCCCCACTCGACGAGCGACCGAACCACGCGCTGCGCCGCCCGGATGACCGTGCTTCGCTCTCCCCACAGCTCCGCCGTTCGCCGGGTGATCTGGGAAAGCGCCGCCTTGCCTTGAAGGGCGAGCAGCCGGCCGGTGGTCGCCGCGACTTCCCGGAAGAACGGGTAGTTCGAGACGCACAGGCCCCAGTGCAAAGGCAGCCGATTCACGCCGGACCGTTCCCGGAGAAGCGCCAACCCGTCGTCGCGCAGCGGAACGAGCGTGCTGGGCACGATGACCCAGACGTGGAGGAGAACCGTCATCGTCTTGCCGCGCGCGCTATGGGCTCCGGTCCCGGCGACTTTCCCCTCGAGCAGCCGCTCGAGTTGCTTCCGGATGTCGGCAACCGACAACCCTTGCGCTCGAGAGCCCGCCGGTACTCCGCCGGAGCGGTGCCGCACCACTGGGCCGCCACGCCGGTCATGCCCGAGCCGCAGAAGCCGTCGAGAACGATGTCGCCCGGCTTCGTGTAGTGGAGGATGGACGGGACGATCGCCAGGTGCGGGACCTTGGTGTGGTAGCCGTGGGCCTTGTAGAGGGGATCGGTCTTGCCTTCGCTCACGTCCACGGCGAAAGGCTCGCGGTGATAAGGCACCTCGGGGTTATAAGGGCGGCCGTAGTGCTCGACGAAGTCCGCGAGGAACGGGTTCGGACACGCGGTGTAGGAGGGAGGATCCGAGAGCCGTAGGATGTCCTCGTCGGCCGCCGGTCCGCCGTCCAGGCCGAGCGGGAAGTCCGGCCGCTTCCGAAGCTCTGGGAGCTTCTCCTTGAACCGCTCCAGGAAGTAGGTCCGGCGTGCCTCGTCCGTCTCGAAGGTCATGCCGAGACACTCGACCGGACCGGTCTTGGCCGCACGCTCCTCGGGGAACAACGAGGGCTCATTGAGGCGAGGGTGGTCTACCATCTGTTCACCCACTCCTGGAAGAGGCGTTCCATCATGGTCAGGCTCCGATCGATCTCGCCCGACGGTGCGTCCGAATCGGTCCGAGAGACCTTGCGCGGCCGGTCGTAGACGAGGAGCGGATTCCGAGGACACTCACCCGGAAGCGAAATGCCGCCGCCCGAGGATCGGAGCGGTTCGCCCCAGTGTCTGCTACCCACGTCGTGGAGTGCGAGGTTGAATAGGAGCGGATCGTGGCGCCTGTACGGATCGCGGTCCTTCCACCACGAGGCGGCGAATGCCCAGGCCCGCTCGAGCCGCTCTCGCACGACGGAGGGGGCGAGGAAGTACATGTCGAACACGCCGTCGGGGACGCGCGTCCGAGCTTCTGTCCCGCTGACGTTCTGGGCGATCGAGAGGGTGCCATCCGAGCCGATCTCGAGCCTCACCAGGTCCCGAGCCTCGCGCCAGGTCGCCGGGTCGCCCTGCGTGATCGTCAACCTCGATGTCGAGACTTCGGCCTGCTTGGGCTGCTCGTAGGAGCAAAGCGGCCGATCGCAGTCGTGCGCGAGGCGCTGGACCCGTCTCTGGAAGCCAGCGTCGCCGAAAGCCACCGGGTCGACCACCTCCTCGTCGCGGAGCGTCGCCCACGCGGTCTGGAGCCACACGATCCCCTGGGACTCCGGCGGTCGGCGCCTCAGGACCGCGTCGATGCGCTCCCGGGCCCGGTCCTCCAGATTCGGAGCTGGGGTTAGATCCGCCTCGGCGACCGCTTCGAATACGAGCCTGGTCAGCTCGCTGGGGTCCCGGAAAGTCTTCCGCCAGTGTCCATCGACGAATCCCTGCACTCGGTCGACGAACGCCTCCTGCGGTGTCTCTCGATCGGGCACGTCCTCCAGGAAGACCATGATTCGCTTGTGGCTGCGACGCGCCTCCTCGTACTCCTCCTCCGTCGCCGCTTTTCCGGACGGCGCCACGAATCCTTGGCGCCGGCCGAGAAGCAGAACGAGGGCATCCGCGCTTCGCACTCCGTCGAGGCAGGCGTTGCGGGGAGAGGCTCCGGAAGCAGCGAAGTCCTCGGCCCGCACGGGCTCGCAGCCGGCCTGGCGGATCCCTTCGGCGGCCGCGTCCCTGAACTGGCCGTAGCCGTCCATCACGGAGCTGACGAAAACTCTCGGGCGCGGGTCAGGCATCCCGTTTCTCCTCGTCGAGGCGCCGTCGGCCCGCTTCGGTGATTCGATACCGCTGCTTCGAGCTGCGCGGCTTGTCAGGGATCGTCCGTTCGAGCAACCCCGCGTTGAGCGCCGGCTCGAGGTGGGCCTTCCTGAAGTGTTCGCGGTGCTTGATTCCCGCGGCCTCCTGAAGTGTCTCCCGCGACACTGGGCCGCGAGCCGCCGCCTCGAGCATGGCGGTGACTTGCGCGGTGACTTGCGCGGTGACTTGCGCGGTGACTTGCGCGGTGACTTGCGCGGTCGGACCGATCGCCGCAGGAAACGTCACCCACAGCGAGCCTGTCACTACCTCGAAGCTCGGCGACTCGACGCCCCAGCGCTCGCACTCCTCGATGACGCGGTTGGTGCCCCGGCCCCATACCTCCACGGCGCCGGTGCGGTGGAAGGTCCCGGCAATCAGCGGGTTCCGGAGGATCGACTCGTGCGGGCCGCTCAGCATGGCGGCGGTGATGCCCGCAGGGAGAGTGCCGGTGCTCCGGATCTCGATCCGATCATCGAACACGGCCACCGCCACGTCGCCGCCGGGCTGCGAATAGTCCCTGTGCATCACGGCGTTGAGCAGGACCTCCCGGAGGGCGTCCGGGGGTACGGGCAGGCGATCCTCGCGCTGAATCCGCCCCTCGACGAAGTACCCCGCCAGCGGCAGGGTCCGGTCGAGGAAGGCCATCGCCTCGCGGACCATCGCGAAGGCGTGCATGTATTCCTGCTTGTTGTCCAGGATGTCCCCGGTGATCTTCGTGCCGCGGAACCGTCCCAGTTTCAGCTTCGCCTGCGGGTAGTCGGGAAGGAAGCGGGTGCCGTAGAGGATCTGCGCGGCTTGGGTGAGCTCGCCGGCGATCCGCAGGCCGAGCCGGTCGAGGATGTCGCCGACGTCCGTGCTCGTGCCGGCGGAGATTCGCCGGTGCCGGATCGCGTCGTCGCGCGTGCGCAGGATCTCCTCGTGATCCAGGTCCTCGAGCCGCACACCGACGGCTGGTTGGTTCTCCCAGCGCCGGCGGGCGTGCATGCGCTCGAGGAGCAGCGACTCGTAGCGGTCCTGCGGCATCCGCGAGGTCGAGGTTCCCACACGCTGGTAGGGGCGACCGTCGTAGGTGAACGGAAGCCCATCGGCGGTTGCGGGCGCCTGTAGGACGATGACGGCCCGATCCGACCCGGGAAGTCCGATCAAGGTCGAACCGACCGGGGCCGGCGGCTCGAAACGGTCCAGCATCCGCGCGATCTCCTGGTGCGTCTTGTCCGCGACGTGCTGGCCGGTGATCGCCCCGTCCGGGGACACGCCGACCAGGACGCGGCCACCCTTGCCGTTCAGGAAGGCGCAGAGCGTCTCGCCGGCGCGCGGGAGCTGCGCGGTCGACTTCTTGAACTCGAGCGTTCGCGACTCGCCCGCCGCGACGACGCTCCGGAGCTCCTCCAGGTCCATCGAGCGCTACTCCAGCACGATCCGCACTTTGCTCGGGTCCGCGCCCTTCGCCCTCTCGTCGAGGTAGTCCCCGAAGCGCTTCTTCATCTCGTCGAGCGTGGCGGGGGAGCCGCCGGAGAGCAGCGCCGTCCGGAGGTCGTTTGTCGTCACCACGACCTTGGCGAGACCGCGGAGCACCTCCTGGAGCGCCTGGATGAAGTCGTGGTCCAGAGGATCCGGGAGCTGCTTCGAGTCCGCGAAGCGCTTCACCACGTCCCGCTGGTCCGGCTTGAGGAGTTCGAGCTGCTCTCTTGTCGTGGGATCGGCGAGGTTCCCGAGGAGCGTCCGGGTCCAGGCAGCGAGGATCTCGTCCAGCTCGTCGTCGAGCGCCCTCAGCACCTGGCCTGCCGGTGCCGGCACTGGCTCCGCGACCGGCCGGTAGCGGCAGTGCGGGCACTCGGGCGAGGCCTCGAGCTCCTGCTCGGTCAGCGCGAAGCAGCTCTTGAGCCCGGCGAGACGGTTCTGGAAATCCGTGAAATGCTGGCGCGGCATGAGGTCGATGGTCGTCAGGCTCCTCAGCGTCTGGAGCCGCTCGTCCTGGAGGAGCCTGCCCTTCTTGCGGTCCTCGTCGACGCCCAGCCGGGCTTTCAGGTGCAGCGCCAGGTACGCCTGGATATACCCCTTCTTGAGATCCGCGAGCCGGCGCCGCACCCGAGGGCGGAAGCCGGCGGCCGAGCGCTGCGCGGGATCGGTGACCTGGCCGACCAGCTCGTCCCGCGCGTTCTTCATGTCCTCGACCCACGCGTGGTCGGGTGGAAGCACCGCCTCGGCGGTGGCGAGATACGACGCGCCTGCGCCGAGGTCGGCGATCAGCTCCTGCAGGGCCTCGATCTGCTGCAGCGCTTCGAGCGCCGGCTGCTGTTGGAGTACGTCGTCTTGGCCGAATCGGAAGTTCTTGAGCTTGCCGGGCGAGGTGTACGGCTGGAGCGCTTCGAGGAAGGTCAGGATCTCTATGTTGTCGAGGAGGACAAGGGTCGCATCGGTGCCTACGATCTCTTGGAGCACGTGCGGGAGCTGGAGCGCCCGTTGCCGCACCGTGAGATCGAGGAGCCGTCGCGAGACCTCCAGGTTCAGGTTGAGGAGCGGTGCCCGAGTCTGCCTGGCGAGGTCTTGGAGGGCAGCGGTCTTGCCGGATCCGCTCGGCGCGACGATCAGGAGAAGACGGTGATACAGCTCCGCCACCTTCTCGATTCTCGCGAGGACTCTCTCGGACAAGGCCTCGGCCATCAGCGTCTCCTTTCGCCGCGCTGCTGGTCTCGCCTCGGCGACCCTCATGAGGCCCTGTCGGTTCCTTCGCGTCAGGAGAATCTATGGCCCGCCGACTAGCGGTGCCGAAGGTACCAGACCGCCACGCGGCATTCAACAGAATGCGGTCGCTACAGAGCGGTGCGGCTCGTTCCTTTTTCAGCGGCGTCCGGCCCGCAGGGTGAGCTAGGCATGGCAGACGCGGGTCCCGCGTCGGGCGTCCCTGCTGGGCCGGCCAAGCGGCAGCAGGCTTGAGGGATGCGGATGGCTCCTGGGGAGGGATTCGAACCCCCGACCAATCGGTTAACAGCCGACCGCTCTACCACTGAGCTACCCAGGAACGGGCGGGGCGTCGCGAAGGCGAGGCCCCGGGGGGCCAAGATGGTAGGTCCTCCCGGCGCCCGGTGTCAACACGGGGAGGACGCGCGAAAAGTCCCTCCGCGCCGCGGCCCGGTTCGAGCCGGCCGCGCGGTCACAGGAGGATGTTGGAGCTGACGACGATCTGGATGCTGTCGCTGGTCGTCTGGCCGGCGGAGTCGGTGGCCTCGAAGACGACGCGGTAGAAGATCGTGCCGCCGGGCGGGAAGTCGACGTCGGCGGTCAGGCTGCCGGTCACCGGGTCGGGATTGGGCACCGGCGGCGCCGGGTCGGGGGCGCCGTCGAGGCCGGTCAAGGCGATGAACGTCCAGCGCAGGTCGAGGTCGCCGATCGCGTCCTCGGAATCGAACGCGCTGGCGACGAAGTGCGCGGTCTCGGTGACCGCGTAGCTGCGCACGAGCGAGCCGCCGACGGTCAGCCGGTCGGGCTCGCGGATCACCACCACCGGCGGCGCGTCGCCGCCGCCGGGCACCACCCGCACGGTGCGCGCGGCGGTCGACTGGCCGCCGCCGGCTGTCGACGTAGCGGTGAGCCGGATCACCACCGGGTCGGCGGGGTCGGCGAAGACGGCGGTCGTCTCGTGCCCGCCGCCGATCGGCACGAACGGTCCGCCCGGGACGACCTGCGCCGACCAGGCGAGCGACGGGTCCGGGAGGAACCCGGTGTCGGGATCGTGGGCGTGGCCCTGGAGCAAGACCGGTGCGCCGGCGGCCAGCGTCGCGCCCGCGGCGGGCAGGAAGATCACCGGCGTCTCGGGCGGCCGGTCGACGATCGTCACGCGCACCGACGCGCGGTCGGTCAGGCCGCCGCTGTCGGTGACGGTCAGGGTCACGCGGTGCTCCCCGGGCACGAGGCCGGTGGCGACGAAACCGGGCGTCTGCCCGGCCGCCGAGAGGAACCCGGGCATCGGCGACTGGCGGCTGGAGCGGAAGACCATCCGCTCGAGCGGGAAGCTCGTGTCTTCGTCGACCACCCGGCCGTCGAAGAAGATCGGCTGCCCGAACGCGAACGCCGGACCCGACGGCACCGCGAGCGTGACCACCGGAGCATCGTTGCCGCAGGCGTCCTTGCGCAGGACGACCGTGCGATTCTGCACGCTCGCGCGCAGCTCGATGCCGTCGGAGGAGAGCGTCGCGCTGCCCTGCTGGCGCATGTTCTCCTCGCCGAGCGCGGGGATGGTGCCGGCGAGGCGCGCGCGCCCGAGGCCGGTCACGCTGCCGGCCACCGCGAGCGCGCCCGGCTTGCCGTCGAGGCGGAACGTGCCGCCGCCGCGGACCGTGCCGCCGGCAGGGACCTCGAGGTGGTCGAGGCTGATCCGCGCGCCGCTCAGCGTCACGCAGGGGTCGGGCAGGAACCGAATCGACTTGCAGAACTCCTGCGGTGACGGTTGGCAGTAGGTGCCGAAGAAACGGGCGTCGGCGCGCCCCTGGGCGCCGGCGGCCGGGGCGAGAGCGAATGCGACGAGGACGGCCGCGAACGTCCTGCCCCGCATCCAGCCCCTCGGCGCGCCGGCGCTCGCCGCGGGCTTCGGCTCGAGGTTCGTCATGGCAGCTCCAGCACCGGCGCCGGCGCCGACCGCATCGAGGCCGCGAGCGCCGCACAGGTAACCACCGGCGCGCAGCGCGCCAGGTTCGCCGCCTGGGTGAACGGGGCGCCGCCGGCGTCGGTCACGTCGATCTCGACGGCTTTGACCGCGCCGACGGGCTCGCGCGCGATCAGGACGTCGAACGGCGTGTCGCCGCCGGCGGGCATCGCGGTCATCACCGCCCGCTGGCTGGTCTCCGGGTCCAGGCTCCCCGAGAGCGTCGCGAACTGTGCCTTGAGGCCGATGACCGTCTGGATGCAGCCGGTGATCGGGCCAGCGATGCCGCCGGGCTCGATCACCACCGTCTCGATCACCACCGTGACCTTGCCTTCGATCGGCGGATCGGTCACCGCGCCGTTGAAACAGCCGAGGAAAAAAACAGCGTCGGGAAGGGGTCGCGGATTGTAGCACCGCGCCCAGGCGACGATCGCGCCGAGGACGACGACGGCGAGCAGGATCCGGCTCTTCATCGCGGGCCTTTGCGCGTGAAGGTCAGCGGCTCGCCGTAGCCGCGGACGACGAGCGACCGGCCGTCGGCGGCCAGCTCGGCCGCGAAGCGGGTCTGGCTGCCGTCGAGGAGCGTCACCACCCCCGCGGCGGTGCGCGCTCCGGTGGTCCGGCCGGCGATCCCCGCCGGGTCGCCGGCGACGACGCCGACGCCGGCGATCAGCGCGCCACTCTGGACCAGGGTCACCTCGGCGAGCGGGGCGCGGCCGAGCACGGCGCGGTAGCGGCCGGTGAACGGGCCGGAGGGAGCCGGCGGCGAGCCGGCGCCGACGCGGGTGAGCGGAACGGGATCCGCCCCGAAACGCTCGAGCAGCACGGTCTCGCCGTCGGCGGCGAGCGACAGCTCGACCAGCTCGGCGGTCCCGTCTTCGCGCGCGAGCGTGCCGACGCCGCGCCAGCCGACCGCGCCCGCGACGACCACCGGGCGGCCGCCGATCGTTCCCTCGCCGCGGAAGGCCTCGGAGGTCTCGCTGAAGGTGAAGACGATCGGGGTGCCGTCCTCGGTCTCGCCGCTGAACGACCCGGAGAGGACCTGCGGGCGGACGGTGAACCGCGGTGCACAGGCCGCGAGCAACCCGAGAAGCAAGAGGGGGAGCGCGGACTGCAGAACCACCCGCCACCGAGCCGCCGGCGACATCCCACGCATATCGACCTACGCGAAACGCCGGACGTCGCCTCGGACGGGAGGTTCGAGACCGCCGCGTTGTTCTGGACCGGCGACGGACTCTAGCACTTCGTTACACCGCCGGCGCGGAGTCAGGCTCCGCCGGACCGTCGGCGGCGGGCGGGCCTTTCGACCAGGGGGGCCGGGCGGCTCGGCGGGCCGCCCACCAACCGAAGCCGGCGAGGGCGATCACGACCAGGCTCAGCCCCTGGTTGAAGGTCAGCGCGTGCACTCCCGGCCGCCAGCCGTCGGAGTCGGCGCGCAGAAACTCGACGGCGAAGCGCCAGATCCCGTAGAGCAGGCCGAACGCGGCCACCACCTCGCCCGCGAAGCGCCGGCGCGGGAACCGCCACCAGAGCAGCCCGAACATCGCCAGCGCGGCCGCGAACTCGTAGAGCTGGACCGGATGGACGGGCAGCGACGGCGCGCCGGGCGCGATCAGACCGAGCGCCGCCTGCGCCTGCTGCGGCTGGCTCCCGGGCGGGAAGGTCACCGCCCACGGCAGATCGGCCGGCTCGCCGTAGCAGCAGCCGTTGAGGAAGCAGCCGACGCGGGTGACGGCGAGGCCGAGCGCGCCGAGCGGGGCGACGAAGTCGAGCAGATCGGGGTACGGGATGCGGCGCCGGCGCCCCCACAGCCAGAGCACGGGGAACGCCGCCGCGAGCCCCCCGTAGTAGGCCATGCCGCCGCGCTCGAGCGCGGCGGTCCAGCCGCCTC
>Ga0302046_10005081_pt1 | contig 11634 bp, 12 predicted proteins | sample RVTome_11_FD_200261 | JGI IMG/M metagenome (GOLD analysis project Ga0302046, IMG submission 200261) | Soil microbial communities from uranium-contaminated site in the Upper Colorado River Basin, Wyoming, United States - RVT147D111 (version 2) ... | reverse complement strand
GAGACGGCGATCTTCTCCGAGGGCGGCGGCGCCCTGCTCGCCAGTGAGTACAACGTGCCCCTGCTGGGCAAGGTGCCGCTGGATCCGGTGGTACGCGAAGGGGGCGACAGCGGCATGCCGGTGGTCGCCGCCCATCCCGAATCTCCACAGGCGGAGCGGTTCCGGGACATCGCTCAGTCCCTCTCCGAGCATGTCACCCGCGCCAACCTCAAGAAGGCGCTGACCCATGTGAAGCCGGTCTTCACGTTACGTCAGGCGTAAGAAAACGGGGTGGGAGCTACGGCTCCCACCCCGTTTAGCGCTTAGCCGACAGCTAACCTCTAATAGCCAATTGCTTCCTAGTATCCCGCCAGGCGCAGGAACTCGGCACGGGTGGTGTCCTCGTCGTGGAACTCACCCAACATGCACGAGGAAACCGTGGTGGAGTTCTGTTTCTGGACGCCGCGCATGACCATGCACAGGTGCGTGGCATCCATGATCACGCCGACTCCCTTTGGCTTCAGGAGGTCGTCCACGAGGTTGGCAATCTGGGTGACCAACCGCTCCTGGACCTGAAGCCGGCGAGAATAGATCTCCACCATACGAGCCAACTTGGACAGCCCTACGATCCTGCCGTTTGGGATGTACGCGACGTGACACTTGCCAAAGAAGGGCAGGAGGTGGTGTTCACACAACGAGAAGAAGTCGATGTCCTTGACGATCACCATCTCGTTATAGCGGTCGGTGAAGATCGCCTCATTCAGCACCGCCACCGGGTCCGCTTCATAGCCGCTGGTGAGAAATTGTAGTGCCGTGGCCACTCGGTCCGGGGTCTTGAGCAGCCCCTCCCGGTCTGGGTCCTCGCCGATCCCTTGCAGCAGGGCGCGGACGTGGCTATTCATGTCCACGGCATTCGTGGCGCGGGCCTCACTGTACGCCTTGGCCACCTCGACGTGGTGCTCGATGGGAGGCATGCCATTCCCCGGGAATTGTGGTGGGTGTGCGACCCGCATCGTTGGACGTATAGTGCGGTGCGGAACGGTAGGGGAGCCACCATCATTATTAAAGGGAAACCACCGTGTGGGGCTGGGTGCATGCGATCCATCTGTTGTGTGCCGCCCTGTGGATCGGGGTGATGGCCGGTGACCTGCTGATGGTGACGCCGCTGTTGAAACGGGTAGACCTGCCGTCGCGGCTGGCGCTCGTGCCGCGCGTGCTGAAGGTCAATGCCGCCGTGGGGTGGGCGAGTGTCACGTTCCTCACCATCACCGGGCTGGCGCTCACCTTTCGTTGGGTGCCCATCGAGCGCTACGAGTCGCCCTACGGCCGGTTCTTCCTGGCGAAGCTGGTGGTCGTGGCCGTTCTCTTTCTGGTCTACGTCATGTTCTACTCCGGTCGTCAGCAGCGACTAAAAGGGGTATTGGAGCAACACGCACGGGAGGGCATGACCGCCGAGCTGGAGGGGACAATGGCGAGCCACCTGCGGCGGTTGGATCTCTACATCGCCATCGACTTGGCGTTGGCAGTACTGGTGGTGTTGTTGATTGAGATGGCGGCCTACGCCTAGGGTGAGGCCGTTACCGACAGGAGAACGCGGATGTCGATTCGGTCGGACCGCTGGATTAGGCGGATGGCGAAGGAGCACAGGCTCATCGAGCCCTTCGAGGAGGGCCAGGTACGCAAGGGGGTGGTCTCCTACGGCGTCTCCTCCTACGGCTACGACACGCGGGTCTCGGACGAGTTCAAGATCTTTACCAACGTCAACTCGTCGATCGTCGACCCGAAGGACTTCGACCCGGCGTCGTTCGTCGACGTGAAGCGGGATGTGTGCATCGTCCCCCCGAACTCCTTCGCCCTGGCCCACACGGTCGAGTACTTCCGCATGCCGCGCAACGTCCTGGCCATTTGTCTCGGCAAGTCGACCTACGCCCGCTGCGGCATCATCGTCAACGTCACGCCCTTCGAGCCGGGTTGGGAGGGCTACGTCACGATCGAGATCTCCAACACGACCCCCTTGCCGGCGAAGATCTACGCCAACGAGGGGATCGCCCAGGTGATCTTCTTCGAGGCCGACGAGGAATGCGCCATCTCCTACGCCGACCGCGCGGGCAAGTACCAGAAACAGACCGGCGTCACCCTGCCAAGGATTTGATTTCGAATCCTACGTTCCATCCTGCCTTTCCCGCCATTGGGCTACGAGTCCATCTAAGGAAGGCAGGAATTCCAGGAAGGCAGGAAGGCAGGAAGGGAGCAGCGGTGTCTTGTGGCTTCCTGCTTCCCTAAGATAAAGGGCGCACAGCCACCTGCCGTGAGATGCCGTCGATACCAGCGGTTGCCACATGACCGAGCTACCCATGTCCGAGATCGTCTTCTATAACCGTTCGTGAAGCGGCTGTCGCGTGGCGAGAGAGTTTCTCTTGCGCAACAAGGTGGCGTACCGCAACCACGATGTCCGTAAGGACCCCATCGATCCGGTCGCTACCCTGGCCATCGTCCGGGCCTGTGACGAGGTCTTCGTCAAGTGGGGACGTGGGGTCCTGCACCGCGAGCTGCGTAAGGAGCAAATGAGCGACGAAGAGATCCTGAAGCACTTCCTGGGTCGCTCCGGCACCATGCGTGCACCGGTCCTGCGGACGCCCGCCGGCATTATGGCGGGGTTTGAGGAGAGCGTGTACCGGCGGCTCCTCAAGGGGTGAAGACCGGCCTGCCGGGGGCACTTTCGCGCGAAGCAAAACCGACCGGACACCATGGCCGCGAGTGTTCGCGTGGCAGGTGTGGGCGTGGCACGCCGGGGGCGAGCGAATACCGGTTGCCGGTTTGCGGCGCGTCGGGCTACTGCTACCCTTCTGCCCACCTGATTGTCAGTCCACTGAGGAGCACCATGTCTTCCAAGCTAGTCGGTAAGGTCGTCGTTGCCATGGGGGGCGGTCCCACGGCGGTCATCAACGAAAGTCTCGTCGGGGTCGTGCTGGAGTCGCGTAAGTTCCAGCAGGTGGAGCGGGTGTACGGCGCCGAGCACGGGGTATCCGGGATTATCAACGAGGACTTCCTCGACCTCACCCAGGAAACCACCAACAACCTGGAGCGCGTCGCCGTGACGCCGTCGTCGGCCATGGGATCGACGCGCGACAAGCCGGACGAAGCGTACTGCCGGGAAATCTTCCGGGTGCTCAAGGCGCACGGGGTACGGTACTTTTTTTACATCGGCGGCAACGACTCCGCCGACACGGTGCGCATCGTCAACGACGAGGCCCAGAGCGCGGACTACGAGTTCCGCGCGATCCACATCCCGAAGACCATCGACAACGATCTGATGGTCAACGACCATTGCCCGGGCTATCCCTCGGCGGCACGCTTCGTGGCCTCGGCCTTCATCGGTGCCAACCTCGACAACCGGGCGATCCCCGGCGTCTACATCGGCGTGGTCATGGGGCGCCACGCCGGCTTCCTCACCGCCGCCTCGGCGTTGGGTCGAAAATACCCCGACGACGGCCCGCATCTCATCTATCTACCCGAGAGTCCTTTCTCCGTCGACAGCTTTCTGGACGACGTCAAGGCGGTGTACGAGCGAAACGGCCGGTGTGTGGTGGCGGTGAGCGAGGGCGTCCACGACGTCGATGGCACGGCGATCGCCGCGAAGCTGGCCAAAGAGGTGGAGAAGGATTCGCACGGCAACGTGCAGCTATCAGGGACCACCGCCCTCGGCGATCTACTTTCGGGGCAGATCAAGGCGCAGTTGAAGATCAAGCGCGTGCGGGCCGACACCCTCGGCTATCTGCAGCGCTCGTTCATCGGCTGCGTCTCCGACGTCGACCAGCGCGAGGCGCGGGAGGCCGGGGAGAAGGCCGCGCAATTCGCCCTGTGGCACAACCGCGACGGCTCCGTGACCATCCACCGCACCGGTTTCTACTCGGTCGACTACCGCCTCAGCTCGTTGAAGGAGGTGGCGGGCATGACCAAGCTGATGCCGCCGGAGTTCATCGACCCGTCGGGGACCAACGTCACCGACGCATTCCGCCTCTACCTCCGTCCCCTGCTCGGGGCCGGGATGCCCTCCCCGAGCCGGGTGCGAGCGCCGCGGGTGGAGAAGATCCTCAACAAAGGGTAGTCCGTAGGGGCGGGGTTTATCCCCGCCCGCCGGAATACTGGTCGTTCCGGTCCCGGGAGACGTTAAACCCTTCCCGTATGTGTCCCGGGCAGCGCGGCCTGGGCGCCGCAGCGGTGCGCTACGACACTTTCCCCCTGCGCATGCGCTCCTCGATAGAGCGCTTGAACGCCTGTACCGCCCCTTCTGCCCCGCCCTCCGCGGAGCGTACCGAGTAGACGGTGTCGATGAACCGACCCTGGGCGCGCAGGAAGTGGCTGTTGTAGCCCGGGCGCGGGGGCTGGATCGCCGCCTCCTCGTAGACCGTGACGGTGACCGTGGCGACATGGATGCCGTCCAGAAAGAGGTGTACCCGGTCGGCATGGATGGCATCTCCCGGGACGGGTACCGGGGCGGGTTTCGCCGGCGCCGGCGTAGGTGGGGCCGGCGCGGGGGCGTCGAGGTGGGTGAGCTTGATCGGTTTCATGAGTGGCAGTGGGTAGCGCCCGGTCCGGGGACGGCGGTGCCTCAGGCGTAGCGGTTCTGCACGGTGCGGCGCAACCCCTCGAGGGTCGCCACGTGCTCGCGTTCCGCCGCGAGCAGCTCGGCGAAGGCCGCCTTGCCCTCCGCATTGGTACACGCGGTCACCATGCGCTCATAAAAGGCGACCGACTGGCGCTCCGCCTGCAGCCCGAGATCGACCGCGGCGAGCAGTCCGTGGTCGGAGCGGGCGATCCTGCGTGCCTCGGTGGTGGGCGGGAAGAGGTCGGAGCGGATGGTCTCTTGGACATAGCTCGTGAGCAGAGCCGCATCGTCGTAGGCGGTGTCGTCCGCCGGCACCTTGAGCAAGGCGCTGAAGCCATCCAGATGCAGGGCCTCGTCGTGGGCGAGGCGGTAGAAGACGGCGCGGGCCTTGAGGTCCTTGGTGTGCGGGGCGATCGCCTTGTAAAACGCGATGCCGTCTTCCTCGATCTTCTGGGCCACTGCCAACACCTCGGATTTGATCAGATTCATCGTCGGTGTCCGTTTCCTGCGGATGAAGTTTCGCGTGCCGATTCAGTCGCCGTTGTTGACCGCCGGAGGAAGGTGGCGTAAGGGTAGACGACGGCGGGTGACACGGCCATCGCGCGGTGGTAGCTGTCGGAAGCGGGTGGTACCATCGCTGCCCACCAGCAGGGCACCTCTCCCTTTCCCTCCGACCGGAGCGCTCACCCATGCCTTGGGAAACCCCACCGCGTAACCCCTGGGGACAGAAGCGTCCCCCGACACCGCAGGAGGTCGCCAAGCAATTCGAGGCGATCGTCGGTCGCCTCCGGGCCAACCTGCCCGGGGGGGGCCTGTTGATACTCGCCGCCTTGCTGCTCTGGGGTTTCAGCGGCGTGTACATCGTCAGCCCCGACGAGCAGGGCGTGGTGCGGCGCTTCGGCGCGGCCGTGGCGGTTCTGGAACCCGGCTTTCACCTCCAGATGCCGCGCGGCATCGATCGGGTAGACAAGGTCAAGGTCACCCAGGTGCAGCGCCTGGAGATCGGCTTCCGTACCATCAGCTCCGGCCCGCCGGCACGTTACCAGCCGTTCCCCAAGGAGTCGCTGATGCTCACCGGCGACGAGAACATCGTCGATTGCCAGCTCATCATCCAGTACCGCATCAAGGACCCGAAGGCGTACCTGTTCAACGTCGTCGAGCCCGACCTCGCCCTACACAATGCCGGTGAGGTCGCCCTGCGCCAGGTGATCGGCTCCTCCACGATCGACGACGTCCTCACCACCGGCAAGCTGGTGATCCAGGACCGCACCCGCGACCTGCTGCAGGAGATCATCGATCTGTATGAAGGGGGCATCCTGGTGACCGCGGTGAAGCTCCAGACGGTGCAGGCGCCCAAACAGGTGGAGGATGCGTTCAAGGACGTGGTGCGCGCCAAGGAGGACCGGGAGCGGCTGATCAACGAGGCCAAAGGGTATCAAGAGGACATCGTGCCCAAGGCCCGTGGCAAGGCCGAGCAGATCAAGCGCGAGGCCGAGGGGTACAAGGCCGAGCGGGTGCAGCGCGCGCACGGTGACGCGAATCGCTTCCTCAGCGTGCTGGGAGAGTACCGGAAGGCGAAGGAGGTTACCCGCCGGCGCCTCTACCTGGAGGCCATGGAGGCGGTGTTGCCGGGAATTCAGAAGTACATCATCAATCCGGAGGCGGCGGGCAATCTGCTCCAGACCCTGCCCCTGAGCCCCGTGCCGCCGGCGATCCGGCCCACGGCCGAGGAGCAACCATGAAGCGCCTCAATCTGATCGGGCCCGTCGTCTTGGTCCTCATCCTCGTCGCGACCCAGTCCTTTTTCACCGTCGATGAGACCGAGGTGGTGCTGGTCACCGAGCTCGGCAAGTTCAAGCGCTCGATCGAGGAGCCGGGGCTGCACTGGAAGCTGCCCTTCATCCAGAAGCTCCGGGTGTATGACGCCCGGCTGCTGAACTACGACGCGACCCCCGCGGAGATCCTCACCCGCGACAAGAAGAACCTGGTGATCGACAACTACGCTCGCTGGCGCATCGCCGACCCCCTCACGTTTTATCAGCGGGTCGGTACCATTGAGGGGGCGCAGTCGCGTCTCGACGACATCATCTTCTCGGAGCTGCGTGAAGAGCTCGCCAAGGACACCCAGAGCGACATCATCGACGCGCAGCGGCAAGAGATCATGGCGGCGGTGACCAAGAAATCCGCGGCCAAGGCCGAGGAGTACGGCATCGAGCTCCCCGACGTGCGCATCAAACGCGCCGACCTGCCGCGTGAGGTCGAGGAGTCGGTGTATGCCCGCATGGCGTCGGAACGCGCCCGGATCGCCAAACGCTATCGGTCGGAGGGCGCCGAGGAGGCGGCCAAGATTCGTGCCGAAACCGACAAGGAGCGGGTCATCCTCCTGGCGGAGGCCAACCGCGAGGCGGAGGAGATCCGCGGCCAGGGCGAGGCCGAAGCGGTGACCATTTACGCCGCGGCCTACCAGCAAGATCAGGAGTTCTATACCTTCCTGCGCACCCTCGACGCCTACCGCGCCACCCTCGCTCAGGGAGCGACCGCCGTCCTCGACTCGAGCTCGCCGTTGTTCCAGTTCCTGGAGAGCCCCGACCGCTAGCGGTGTCCGGAGCGGTAGAGTCATTCCTCTAAGGAAGGCAGGAAAGGAACAGGAAGGCAGGAAGGTGGGGATACATCCGAGTTTCCTGCCTTCCTGTTCCTTTCCTGGCTTCCGCAGCGAGACGCAAGGCCGGTGCCGTGTTCTGCGCTGACCGACTCTGGACTCCGCTTGGGATTCTTGGGATGGTGGTCGTAGCCTTCTGTAGGAGCCGAATCCCTCCTGCCTGCCGGCAGGCAGGTCGGCGACCTCAGGCCCGCAGGGCCTGCCGCGCCGATGGCGCGGATCGCCGGTGCAACCGGCTCCTACCCTTTGTTGGAAAATCGCGGCGCGCTCCCGGAATCACGGTAGGAGCGAGCTTGCTCGCGAACCGTTCAGGGCGGCGGCGTCAGTTCGCGGGCAAGCCCGCTCCTACGATTCCCTCCAAGATTCCCGGATGAACCGAACGGTCGGACAGGCATGACCATGGACGAGCGATACGAGCCGCAGCAGATCGAGGCGAAGTGGCAGGCGCGCTGGCACGACAGCACCGCCTTCCGGGTGGCGCGCGACGCGCCGGGTCCCAAGTACTACGTGTTGGAGATGTTCCCCTACCCATCGGGGCGCATCCATATGGGCCACGTGCGCAACTACGCGATCGGCGACGTGGTGGCGCGGGTGAAGCGGCGGCGCGGCTTCCACGTCCTCCATCCCATGGGCTGGGACGCCTTCGGCATGCCGGCGGAAAACGCCGCCATCGAGCGGGGTGTCCACCCGGCCAAGTGGACCCGCGAGAACATCGCCTACATGCGCGGCCAGCTTCGTAAGCTCGGCCTGTCGATCCCCTGGGAGCGGGAGTTCGCCACCTGCGACCCGGCCTACTACCGGTGGGAGCAGCTCGTCTTCATCCAGATGGTCGAGCGCGGTCTCGCCTACAAGAAGCGCTCCCAGGTCAACTGGTGCGACACCTGCGCCACGGTCCTCGCCAACGAGCAGGTCGAGGCCGGTGCCTGCTGGCGGTGTGGCAATCCGGTGCTGCTCAAGGAGCTGGAGCAGTGGTTCCTCAAGATCACCGACTACGCCGAGGAGCTGCTGCGCGACCTCGACCGCCTCGATGGCTGGCCGGAGAAGGTGCGTACCATGCAGCGCCACTGGATCGGCCGCTCGGAAGGGGCGCGCGTCCGTTTTCCGGTGGTGGACACCGGCGAGGAGATCGAGGTCTTCACCACCCGCCCGGACACCCTGTTCGGGGTCACCTTCCTGTCGCTGGCGGCGGAGCACCCGCTCGTCGAGCGCATCACCGCCGCCACCCAGCGACCGGCGGTGGCGGCGTTGCGCGCCAAGCTCGCCACCGTCGCGGCGGCGGTGCGGGAAGAGGTGGCCCAGGACAAGGAGGGGGTGTTCACCGGTGCCTACTGCCTGCCGCCCGGCGCCGGCGAGCCGGTGCCGATCTACGTGGCCAACTTCGTCCTCATGGGGTACGGCACCGGCGCGGTGATGGCGGTCCCGGCCCACGACCAGCGCGACTTCGAGTTCGCCAGGAAGTATGGCCTGCCGATCCGGCCGGTGATCTTCCCCCTCCGCGAGGACGGCACGCCCCAGCCCCTGGACGGTGCCACCATGGAGGCGGCCTACGAGGCGGCCGGGGTGATGGGGGGATCGGCGCAGTTCGATGGCCTCCCCTCGGAGGAGGGCAAGGGCGCCGTGGCCCGCTGGCTGGCCGACGTCGGCCAGGGCGGTCCGGCGGTCACCTACCGCCTCCGTGACTGGGGGATCTCCCGCCAGCGCTACTGGGGGGCACCGATTCCCGTTCTCTACTGCGACGCCTGCGGCATGCAGACCGTCCCGCCGCGGGACCTGCCGGTGGTCCTGCCCGAGGACGTGGCCCTCACCGGCGAGGGCGGCTCGCCCCTGGCGGCCCACGCCGGCTTCGTGACGGCCACCTGCCCCTCCTGCGGCGGCCCGGCGCGGCGCGAGACCGACACCTTCGACACCTTTCTGGAGTCGTCGTGGTACTTCCTGCGCTACGCCTCGCCGGACCCGCGGGCCAGTGCCACCGGTGACGCCCTGCGCCTTACTCCCGAGGAGATCGCCCGCGGCCCCTTCGACCGGCAGGAGGTCGACTACTGGATGGCGGTCGACCAGTACATCGGCGGCATCGAGCACGCGGTCCTCCACCTCCTCTACGCCCGCTTCTATACCAAGGTCCTGCGCGACCTCGGTTACCTCTCCGCCGCCGAGCCCTTCACCCGGCTGCTCACCCAGGGGATGGTGTGCAAGGAGACGTGGCGCTGCGCCACCCACGGCTGGCTCCTGCCGGCGGAGGTCGATGGCGGCGCCTGCACCCGCTGCGGCCGGCCGGCCGAGCAGGGGCGGGTGGTCAAGATGTCCAAGTCGAAGAAGAACGTGGTCGATCCCGACGCCCTGATCGCCCGCTACGGCGCCGACACCGCGCGCCTCTTCTCCCTGTTCGCCGCGCCCCCCGAGCGCGACCTGGAGTGGAGCGAGGAGGGGGTGGAGGGGGCGTACCGCTTCCTCGGCCGGGTGTGGCGCCTCGCCGCCCAGGTGGCGGTGCTACCCGACCGCGCCTCCGCGGCGCCGGCGTCCGGCAAGGCCGAGGCCGACCTCACCCGCCGCCTCCACCAGACCATTCGCAAGGTGACCCGCGACGCGGAGCAGGCCTTCCACTTCAACACCGCCATCGCCGCCATCATGGAGCTGACCAACACGACCCAGGGCTACTGCGCCGGCGCCGCGCCCGACCCGGCCCTGAGCCGCCTGGCGATGGAGACCATCGTCCACCTCCTCAATCCCTTCGCCCCGCACATCACCGAGGAGCTGTGGGAGTCCCTCGGCCACCGCGCGCCCCTGCATGCTGCTCCGTGGCCCGACTACGACCGGTCGCTGGCCAAGGAGGACGAGATCGAGCTGGTCTTGCAGGTGAACGGCAGGGTGCGCGGCCGCGTCACCGTGGCCGCCGACGCGCCGCAGGCCGACCTCGAGAGTCTCGCCTTGGCGGACCCCGCCGTCCAGAAGTGGCTCGACGGCAAGGCGCCGCGCAAGGTAATCGTCGTCCCCGGCCGGCTGGTGAACGTGGTGGCGTAGCGGACCGCTGCAGGTGGTTGCGGGCGGCGCGCTAGCCCGCATTTCTCACCATGTATCTGCTGCGCCCGCGCAACCACCCGCATTTCCTGGCCGGGTCCTCGTCCGAGTCCTCGACAGGGGTAGGAGCCGGTTTCACCGGCGATCCGCGCAACAGGCCCTGCGGGCCTGGGTCGCCGAAGGGATTCGGCTCCTACCGCGGGCCGGCCACGATCTACGGGCGTTTGCACGGTCTCGCCACGATCCCTGGTGAGAAATGCGGGCTAGACTGCGGGAGTAGATCTGGTCTCGCCAGAAGAGAGGCTCGACAGTGAACGATTCCTGGCACCGGCTCGCCGAGGCGCGGAGCCTCGCATACCACCGGCGGATCGCCGAGATGATCCGGGAGGAACCCGAGCGGTTGACCCACGTCATCGCAAAACTGCGGCGCCAGGTCGCCTCCAACGACGCCACTCAGCGCCACTGGGCACGGGCATGGCTGGCCATTCTCGAACAGCCGCTGGAGGATGCCCTGGCCTTCCTGACGGATCCCGGTGAGCGGGCCAATGAACTCCGCCAGTCCACCCCCTTCGCCGGCCTCTTGCCGCCGCGCCTGCGGTGGCAGATCCACAAACAGGTGCGCGCCGACTGGCTGGCGCAGAGAGATGTGGTCTCGTGACACGGTCGGATCTCGAGCACGTGATCCGTGCCGCCGCGGGCATCGCCGACGAAGACCACCTCATCATCGTCGGTAGCCAGGCGATCCTCGGCCAGTTCCCGGAGGCCCCCGAGGTACTGTTGCGCTCCGTGGGGGCCGATCTCTTTCCGCGCGACGCACCGGAGAAGGCCGACCTCATCGACGGCTCCGTCGGCGAAGGCTCGCCGTTCCACGAAACCTTTGGCTACTACGCCCAGGGGGTCGGCCCCGAGACGGCGACCCTGCCCGCCCGTTGGGAGGAGCGGCTGTTCCGCATCCATAACGAGAACACCGGTCGTGCCACCGGCTGGAGCCTGGAGATCCACGATCTCCTGGTGAGCAAGTACGTCGCGGGTCGGGAGAAGGACCTCGCCTTCATCCGTGCGGCCATCGAGCACGGCCTGGTGGACGGCGAGACACTGGCGGCGCGCCTGGCCAGTACACCGATCGAGGAGGGGCGGCGAATGGAAATCGCAGCGAGTATCCGGCGCAATCTCGGCGGTACGGAGTAGTCGTGCCGGCAAACGTCACAGTTTTGCTTAGCCCGCAGTTCTCGCCAGGGATCGTCGTGAGAGCGTGCCAACGGCCGTAGATCCTGGGTGGCCCGCGGTAGGAGCCGAATCCCTCCTGCCTGCCGGCAGGCAGGTCGGCGACCCAGGCCCGCAGGGCCTGTTGCGCTGGTCACGCGATACGACG
>Ga0302046_10005080_pt1 | contig 11634 bp, 14 predicted proteins | sample RVTome_11_FD_200261 | JGI IMG/M metagenome (GOLD analysis project Ga0302046, IMG submission 200261) | Soil microbial communities from uranium-contaminated site in the Upper Colorado River Basin, Wyoming, United States - RVT147D111 (version 2) ... | reverse complement strand
GCTCCGGGCGCCGCTCGAGATCATGGGCGCGCCGGCGCTGCGGCTCGTCTTCGACAGCGACCGGCCCGTCGCCCAGGTCATCGTGCGCCTCAACGACGTCTTCCCCGACGGCACCTCGGCGCGGGTCAGCTACGGCGTGCTCAACCTCACCCACCGGGAGAGCCACGAGCATCCGAGCCCGCTCGAACCCGGCCGGCGCACCGAGGCGGTCATCCGGCTCAACGACATCGCCCACCGCTTCGCCGAGGGCAACCGGGTGCGCGTCGCCATCTCGACCGCGTACTGGCCGGTCGTCTGGCCGGCGCCGGAGGCGGTGACGCTGGGCGTCCACACCGGCGCCAGCGCCCTCGTGCTGCCGCTGCGGCCGCCGCGCCCCGAGGATGCCGGGCTGCCCGCCTTCGCGCCCCCGGAGACCGGCCCGTCGAACGAAGGCACGGTGCTTCGCGACAGCACGCTCCGCCGGACGGTCGAGCGCGACCTGCCGACCGGCGACGTGATCTACCGCATCTACAACGACGGCGGCGAGTTCGACGGCGCCGCGCTCATCCATCTGGAGGAGATCGATCTCGAGGCGGGCTTCGCGATGCTCCAGCAGTACCGCACCGGCGAGGCCGACCCGCTCTCGGCCAATGCCGAGATCGTCGCGCACACGCTGCTGCGCCGCGACGCCTGGGCGCCCGAGCTGCGCGGCCGCATCGTGTTGTCGGCCACCAAGGACGCCTTCGTCGTCAGCGCCAAGGTCACCGCGCACGAGGGCCTGAGCGTAGTCTTCGACCGCGAATGGACCGAGACCATCCCGCGGGATCTGGTTTAGGGAACGAGCGGCGGCGAGCCCCCTCCCCCCTACGGAGGCTTCAGACTTACCCACTCCCCCGCTCCGCGGCCGCGCGCGCCTGGGCGGTCTCCAGGATGAGGCGCAGCATGTCGCGGTACTCCATCCCCGCGAACCCCGCCATGTAGGCGAGCTTGCCGTCGTTCGACCAGGCGGGGTTGGGGTTGCATTCGATGAACTTGATGCGGCCGGCCGCATCGGCGCGGAAGTCGAAGCGGCCGTAGTCGCGCAGGCTCAGCCGTTCGAACATGGTGGTCGCGGCAAGCTCGATCGTCGCGCGGTCGCCGGCCGACAGCCGCGCCTGGCGGAAATGGATGTCGCTCCAGTAGGGCGTTCCGGGCATCGCCTTCGACTCGAAGCCGAGGAGGCGCGGCAGCGCCGGGTCGAGGCTCCCGTAATCGACCTCCAGCGGCGGCAGCACGGTGAAGCCGCGCTCCGGATTGCCGATCACGCCGACGCCGTATTCCGTACCGGACAGAAACTCCTGCACCAGGATCGCGCGGCCCGGCAGCTCGCCCCGCACCGCGCGCACCCGCGCCGCGGCCGCGGCGCGGTCGTGAACGATCGCATCGACCGTGATCCCGACGCTGCCGTCGGCGCAGGCCGGCTTGACGAAGGCCGGATAGGCCTCGGGCATCGAGGCGTCCACCTCGTCGCCCGGGGCCACCACCACCTCGTCGGGAACGTCGATCCCCGAGGCCAGCGCGATCGCCCGCCCGATCGACTTGTCCCAGGCCAGCACCATCGCCGCCGGCGGCGCGCCGGAATAGGGCACGCCCAGCATTTCCAGGTAAGCCGGCAGGTTGAGCTCCCTGGTCGGCTCGTTGCGGAAGCCGGTGTCGCAGAAGTTGACCACGAACCGCGACGGCGCGGCGCGCAGCTCCTCCAGGACCGTTTCGTGGTCGTCGAGGTAGCGGAAGCTATAGCCCGGAAGGCTCGCGAAGGCCGCCTTCATGGCGTCGCGCGTCGCGAAGTCTTCGTCGTGGAAACCGCCCTCGCGTTTCGAGCCGTCGGCGAGGCGCGGATCGCCGAGCAGCACCGTCACCTCGGGGAAAACGGGCTGCGCGGGCGCGTTCGTGACGGCGCTCATGGCCCCTCGAATGCGGCGGGAACGACGGCCCCCGTGGTACGCCGTTGCCCGCGGGCGCGCTACTGTTTCCTGGGCGCGCTTTTCTTGGGCGCGGATTTGGGCGCCGACGGTTTGGGCACCGTGGCGTTCAACGGCTTGGAGCCCGGCGGCGGCAGGAAGAGGGCGGGATCCTGGGCGCCGCGCTTCAGGCCGGTCAGCTGCATCGTCACGGTCTGCTGGCGTTTGTGGACGGTCGCCGTTCCTTCCATCTTCATGACGATGCCGTCGGGCGTCTGCCAGACCGTCACCTCGCCGGTCGGAAAGCTGAGCTTGATCTTCGTCGTCTTCTCGCCCCCGACCGTTTGCTGCCCGACGGCCTCGGCGCGAAGGTCGGCGCGCTTCAGACCCGGCGGCAGGTAGACGGCGCGCGCCTGCCCCACCGCCGAGAACTCCAGGTAGTGCTTCTGGCCCGGCAGGAACTGCTGCCAGCGCTGGCGCCGGTAGTCGTGGAGGATGACGGTGCGGCCGAGATGGGTCCGGGTCACGCCGGGCCGGTGCGCGACGGTGCCCTCGATGCTCACCTGGCCGTTGGAGAGCTTGATCCGGGCCGCATAGGCGACCTTGGCGTCGACGATCCTGAGGTAGACGTCGGCCGGCTCGGCGGCCCGGACGGGCCAGGCGGCAGCGCCCGCGAGCGGGATCGCGGCGAGCACGAGAATGACGGTCTTGCGGCGTGGTGTCGGCACGGGCATGAGCCTCCTGTGGCCTCCTGTCTTACGCGGGTACACTATCGCGCAAAAATTCCACTCATTCGTTAAGCGCGGCCCTGCAGGGCCGCCGGGGCGTCAAGCGCGGCCCTGCAGGGCCGCCGGGGCGTCAAGCGCGGCCAGCAGGGCCACCGGGGCGTCAAGCGCGGCCTGCGGGGCCGCCGGGGGCCATTCACTGCGCCGCGCCGCCTTGAAGCCCGGCGCACGGCGCGTTATATCCGCCCCATTACCCTGCCGGGCCGATCGCGGCGGAATTTAGACAAACCAGGGATAAACCCCTCATGTCCAGCAAGCCAGCACCGCGCTTCGCCGAGCGGGTCAGCGTCGAGCAGGTCGAGGAAAGCGCGGAGCTGGCCCCGAAATTCGACGCCGACGGGCTGATCCCCGTGGTCACCACCGATGCCGCCACGGGCGAGGTGCTGATGCACGGCTACATGAACGCGCAAGCGCTCGCCCGCACCATCGAGACCGGCGAGGCGCATTACTGGAGCCGCAGCCGCCAGGCGCTCTGGCACAAGGGCGCCACCAGCGGCCTGGTCCAGCGGCTGGTCGAGCTGCGCATCGACGACGACCAGGACGCGGTCTGGCTCCGCGTCGACGTCGAAGGCGGCGCCTCGTGCCATGTCGGCTACCGCTCGTGCTTCTACCGCTCGGTGCCCTTCGGCAAGGACTACCTTGGCGACCTCACGCTCAGCTTCGAGGAGACCGAAAAGGTCTTCGACCCCAAGGAGGTCTACGGCGACGCGCCCAATCCGACGAAGCTCTGAGAGCCGTCCGCCGCCGCCTATTTCTTCTCCGCCGTCGCCCGCCGCAGCACCGCGTTCACCGAGCGCAGGGGCTTGCCGTCGCGCAGGCTGACGAAGCGGAGCTGCATGCCCTTGTCGGTCAGCGTGCGCTGGTAGATCGCGGTCGTCAGGCCGCCCTCGGGATCGGCCGCGACGACGTAGACCGACAGCACCTTGCCCGCCAGCCGGGCCCAGACCATCGCCCGCCCCGCCAGCGGATCGCCCGAGCGCGCCGCGCGCCAGATGCCCGTCTTGCCGGTCGGCTTGAAGGTCAGCGAGGAGAAGCGCCGCTTGCTCGTCTCCGACCGGGTCCAGCGGTAGAGGTAGACGGTCTTCCAGCTGAGCGAGAAGCCGCCGTCCGATCCCGCGATGATGACCACGTCGAGGTCGCGGTCGCGCGCGGCGATGCTGCCCGCCGGCTGCTTCACCCGGGTGGTCCCCTTGCCGGTGAAGTGGCCCTCGAAGTCCTTGATCGTCTCGGCCGCCGCGCCGCCCGCCAGCAGCAGCACGCCGAGCCCCGCCAAACCGGCCATCCGAAGCGCGCTCATGTTCGGCTCCCCCTTTTTCCATTTCCCGGTGGCGCATGATAGCCCCGGCGATCCGCCCCAGACAAACCCAGACAAACCGAGACGAACCGGGGCGAACCCGGGCGGATCGGAGCGGATCGGCCGTCGCTCAGGGCCGCGCCGCGCGCCCGGCCAGATCGTCGGCGAGCCGCGCCAGCACCTCCGACCAGAAGGCCTCGTGGCGCTCGCACGCGAGCGCGCCGGCCAGCCGCTCGTGGGTGAGCTCCAGCCGGCTCCGCGCGGCATCCGTGCCGAGCCCCAAGATAACGAGAGTGACGATGGTCGGCCGGTCGTGGGTCACCGGCGACACCCAGGAGAAGCGCAGCCGGCGCGGCGGCGCGACCTCGAGGTACTTGCCGGTGATCGTCCAGCGCCCGCGCCGCCCGGCGAGCTCGAGGCGGAACCGGTTGCCGCTCGCGAAATCGAGCTCCGCCCTGACCAGCGCCGCCCCGAAGGGCTTGAGCCAGCGCATCAACGCCCCGGCGTCGGTGAAAGCGGCGTAGACCGCCGCCGGCGGCGCCGGCAGCTCGCGCGCCAGGGTCAGCGTCTCGACGCCCCGCGGCCGCATCCTCCGGAATTCGCGCATCGCGCCCTCGCACGCCTGCCACCCTGCCGATCATAGCGCCCAGGCCGCCGCCGGCCCATGGCCCTGCCGGCTGGCCGGAACCGGGCCGATCAGGCGGATACGACCGGGCGGACATGATCAGGCGGACACGATCAGGCGGACATATGCGCGCCCAGCGCGTCGAGCACGTTGTTCCAGCCGCTCTCGTGCAGCCCCAGCGCCCTGTCGTCGGGCAGCTTCTCGTGGGTCAGCGTGAGCGTGCTGCGCGCGCCTTTCGCGGCGATCTCGATCGTCACCAGCGTGTCCGCCCCGCCGGTCGCCGGCGAGCGCCAGGTGAAGGCGAGGAGGCGCGGCCGCTCCACGGCGACGAAGCTGCCCTCGTGCACCAGGCTGGCGTGCTCGCCCTGCAGCACGATCCTGAGCGTCCCGCCCGGCCGCGCCTCGCAGACGATCTCGCCAACCTCGACCGCGCCGGGCTGGAACCAGGCGCGCAGGCTCGCCGGGTCGGTCCAGGCATCGAAGACCGCCTCCGGCGCCGCGTTCAGCAGCCGCGTCAGGCGCAGGACTTGCCGGGCTTGCCGGGTTTGGGCCATCTCCGTTCCTCGCAGCCGCCGCAGGGAGCTTTTACTTAACAGATTAGTTAAATATTATCGCGTACTCTCAGCCCGGGTCAACGGCGCCTTCGATCCACGGCAACGCGACGGCAGTCGAATATCGGCTTTCAAGGCGCGCGCGATCGGCTTAGCATGATGCCGATCCGCCCGATACCGGCCGGCCGACGCCAATGCCGCGCATCCCGTCACGCATCCGACCAATGCATGCCAGCCGTCCCGTCCTGCTGGGCGCGGCCGTCTTGGCGTTGCTGCTCGCCGCCTGGGATGCCGGCGCGGCGGAGCCCCGGCGGCCCGATCCGCCGGCCGGCGCCGCCGGGCGCGACCTGCCGCAGGGCGCCAGCGAAGCCGAGGTCAGGGTCTACTGCACCCGGCGTTTCGACAGGGCCGCGGCCGATATCGCCGACATGGCGGGCGGGGCCGGCGGCATGCTGACCGATCGGCTGTTCGCCGAATTCCAGGCCTGCCTTCGCCGCAACGGCATACGTCCATAGAGCAGGTCGTGATCAGATCGAATCACTTCTCGATCCGACCTGATCACGACCTGCTCCATTATCAAATAGTTAGATCGGATTCACGCATTTGGGCCGGATCAGTTTTCGATCCGGCCCAAATGCCACCCGATCTAGCCGCCGACCCGGGCCGATTCCGGCCGCGCCTTCATGGACCATAAACAAACGCCCGATACGATGGCGCGCAATGCCTCCGGCGCGGGCGGGGCCCCGCGGCGTTCCGCCGCCAGCCAAGGAGCGTTCCGCCGCCAGCCAAGGAGTACCCGGTGACCTCTCGGTGCAGAATACGGGCCGTCGAGCTGGCGTTGCGGGGCCACCCCTACGACGACCTCGATGAGATACTGGACTACTGGGACGCCAAGCGCGGCGACCGGTTCGCGCCGGCCCGCGCCGATATCGAGCCGCTCGACCTCAAGTCCGCCATGTCCCGCATCGTGCTGCTCGACGTCATCGCCGATCCCTTCGACGTGCGATTTCGCCTTGTCGGCACCCATGTCGCGGGGGTGCAGGGCTTCGACGCCACCGGCATTTCGGTCCGCGACATGCGCCCTCAGGAGTACGCCGAGCTCATCTTCGGCCACTACGCGGCCTGCGTCGAACGCAAGGCCCCGTCGATGCATCTCATCTACCTCGACACCTTCGGCCGGTCGATGTCCTACGCCCGCCTGGCGCTGCCGCTGTCGGAAGACGCCAAGACCGTCACCATGCTCATGGCGGTGAGCAATCGGGACCAGAACTCGCAGGATCTGCGGGCGTACTTCGAGGAGATGCAGCAGCTTCCGGTCGGCTGACGCGCGCCGACCTGCTCAATTATCAAATAGTCAGATCGGATCGGGCAGGGCGTAGAGCGCCACCAGCAGGAAGTGGCAGACCGCCCCGCCGAGCACGCAGAAGTGCCAGAGCGCGTGGTTGAAGGGCAGCCGCCGCCAGACGAAGAAGACCAACCCGCCGGTATAGGCGATGCCGCCGGAGACCAGCAGCCAGCCGCCGGTGTTGCCCAGGTGCGTGAACAGCGTGTCGCCCCAGACCAGGCCCAGCCAGCCCATGGCGACGAAGATCGGGACCAGGATCCAGTGCAGGTGGCCGATCACGAGGCGCGCCGCGATGCCCATGACGGCGAGCCCCCAGATCACCCCGAAGAGCGTCCAGCCCAACGCCGGCGGCAGCGCCAGCAGCAGCACCGGCGTATAGGTCCCGGCGATCAGCACGAAGATCGAGCAGTGGTCGAGCGTCAGGAACACCGCCTTGGCCGGGCGGTGCCAGATGCCGTGATACATCGCCGAGAAGAGGAAGGTCAGAAACACCGTCGAGCCGTAGATCGCGCTGGTCGCGACCGCCTTGGCGCTGTCGGTGAACGAGGCCAGGACGACCAGCAGGGCCAGCGCCGCGGCGGCCAGCACGGCGCCGACGAGATGCACCAGCGCGCTCGCCATCTCCTCGTAGAGCGTCTCGCCCTCGCTCTCGATCGCATCGCGGATCTCCGCGAACCTGGTGACCGCCATCCTCGAACCCGCGACAGACAACAACGCAGCCTTACCGGGAATCTAGCCGTAGATCGCCGCCGATCAACCGCTAGCGTATTTTCCGCCCACGCGCCATCGAGGCAACAAAGACGGGATCTCGGCGGCGATCGGAATTACTTGGCCGACCCGCGGCGCCGACTGGATGGCCCGGCCCCGGCGCAATGAACCGTCGTCACCGCCGGCGACCCGCCCAAGCGCATTCAGGCGCGATATCTTGGCCCGAGTCTCAAATAGAACGTCAAATCGATTCGTACATTGTCTTCCAGCTTGTCTTTTGTTTATTTAATCATACCCCACATAGTTCAATACTTATGGTAAATCAAAACAAACAACTGATTGCTTTTTATTTGGATCAACACCATATCTTTTAAGGGTGGGATATCCGTCTCCGATTTGAGAAAGGTGCATTGCATGTTTCAAGATTGGTTTTCGTCTTTCGTTGGGGCGCCGCTGACCAGGGCCTGCCTTCTCGCCGCCACGGCGTTCGCGCTGTTGGCCGGTCCCGCCGCCGCCGCCCAAAAAAGCGCGTCGGCGATCCCCGGCAACGCACATGCGCGGCCCTATGGCAGCGGTTGGGAGTGCGACCGCGGCTACCGGGAGGTCGAAGGCGCCTGCGTCGCCGTCAAGGTGCCGGCAAACGCCTTCGTGACGCCGACGACCTACGGGCGCGGCTGGGAATGCCATTGGGCCTATCAGACGGTCAGCGAGGCCTGCGTCGCAATCACGGTGCCGGCCAACGCCTATCTGCGAAGCTCCGGCGACGGCTGGAAATGCTCTCGGGGATACCGCAAGGTCGACGAGACCTGCGTCGCCGTGAAGGTGCCGGCCAACGGCTACCTCGAATCGTTCGGCGACACCTGGGACTGCAACCGCGGCTTTCGCAAGCTCGACGCGGCCTGCATCGCCGTCAAGGTGCCGGCCAACGCCTATCCGACCAACCGGTCGAGCGGCAACGGCTGGCAGTGCGAGCGGGGCTTTCGCGAGGTCCTCGATACCTGCGAGGCGGTCAAGGTGCCCCGGAACGGCTACCTGATGGATGCCTCGTTTGGGCCCGGCTGGCGCTGCAATCGCGGCTACAGCGTGATCGGTGCCGACTGCGTCGCCGTCAAGGTCCCGGCCAACGCCCACCTCAACTACACGGGCGACGACTGGGACTGCAACCGCCCCTACGAGCGGCGGACCGGAAAATGTGCGCCGCCGCAGTAGCGCGGCCCCGCACCCCCCCGCGCTTTCGTGCCATACTGGTCCGAACGCACGCCGCCTTCTTCGACCCGGCCGCCGCAAGGGGCGGCCGAACCGCATTGCTCACCCGAGGAAATTGACCCATGGAAGCTTCGGACCGTGGATTGCGCCATATCTGCCCGGATTGCGCGACCAAGTACTATGACCTGAAGAAGCCGGACCCGACCTGTCCGAACTGCGGCGCCAAGCCGGTCGCCCCGAAGCTGCAGCGGGCCACCCGGCCGCCCAGGGATGCCGGCCGCGCGAATTTCCGGCGCTACCCGCAATAGATCGGGTCGCATTTAGGTCGAATCAGGAAGTGATTCGACCTGATCACGACCTGCTCTAGATCGGGTCGCATTCAGGCCGGATCAAAAATTGATCCGGCCTGAATGCGTGAATCCGATCTAACTATTTGATAATAGAGCAGGGCGTCGCCGCCGCCGGTCGCGCGCCCGATCGTCCCGGGTTTCGCTGCCCGTTCGCTGACGGATCCGGCGCGCGCCTTCGTGCTGGAATCAGGCATTTGGTGTCCCTTATAGTCCGGGGATCGATACCTCGAGCCTCGGGCCATGCCGGGAGACCAGGCGATGCCGCCGGCCGACGACGACCGGACGAGAAGCGGCGCCGGGCGCCGGGACCGTGATCGGGCCGGCGCCGCATCGCCCGCGGCCTCCGCCGACACCGTTCCGACCTCGGTTCAGCTCGCCGACCTGCTCGACGCGGCCGACGGCCCGCGCGTTTCGGTGCGCTGGCTGGTCGAGGCGCTGGGCGAGCGCTCCTTCGGCCTGACGCTCCTCCTGATGGCGCTCATCGCCCTGGTGCCCGGCGCCTCGACCTTCGTCGGCGTGCTGATCGCCTGGCCCGCGATCCAGATGATCCTGCGGCACGAGGCGCCGGTGCTGCCGGGCTTCATCGCCCGGCGCGAGATCGCGGTGGACCGGCTGGCGCGCGCCTTCGCCGTGGTCACGCCGCGGCTGCGCTGGATGGAGAGGCTGATTCGGCCGCGCTGGCCCGCCGGCGTCCGGGCGGCGCGAAGGCTCACCGGCATCCTGATGCTGCTGCTCGGCGTGACCATGGCCTCGCCCTTCCCGTTCAGCCACGTCATCCCGGCGATCATCGTCATGCTGCTCGCGCTCGCCTATCTGGAGGAGGACGGCATCGTCCTGCTGATCGCGCTCCTGGCCGCGCTGAGCTCCTTCGCCATCACCGCCGCCGTGCTCTGGGGCGCGGTCGAGACCGCCAACTGGCTCGACCGGCTGTGGTGACGCGCGCCGCGACCGGTCACGCGGCGGCGCGGACGGGCGGGTTGAAAACCCGCGCCTGCAAATATTCAAATATTCCAAATATTCAAATATTCGCCTGATACCTGCGCCTTTGATTGTAGGGGCGGGTTTCAAACCCGCCCGCCTTTTTCACCACAGAGGCACAGAGAATTAGGCGTTCGCTGCCGCGCCGGCGATCCTCCTCCGTGCCTCTGTGCCTCTGTGCCTCTGTGGTCATCTTTCCGATCGACGCGGGCGCACCTCCCGAGCCTACCCCGCCGGCGCCAGCCCCAGCCCGCTCAGGAAGGCCACCGCCGCCTCCGCGCAGGCGTCCGGCGCCTCGATCTGCAGGAGATGCGTCGTCTCGGGGATCGCCACCCGCTCGAGGCCGAACTCCGCCTCGGCGGCGCGGTTGGTGAAGGACGGCGCGCGCGCGTCCTCGATCTCGGGATCGCTGGAGACCAGCAGCACGCGCTCCCCGTGCGCGGCCAGGCGCGGCAGCGCCTCCCAGATCCGCGAATAGGCATTGGCGACGTAAGTCGCGGCTTCGAGGGCGCGCGGACAGGCGAGCGTCCAGCCCTCGCCCTCCCGGCGCAGCACCGCCCGCGCCATGCCCAGATGCGCGCCCTCGACCCAGCGCCGGAGCCCTTTCGCGCCGGCGAACTGCGCGGCCAGCTCGCCCGGATCGGCGAAGCGGTCGGGCCGCGCCATCGCCCAGCCCGCAAGGAAGAGCTCCATGCCCTGCGCCGTCGCGTGCAGCGCGTGGCCGGGGCTCGGGATCAGCGGCGGGTCGAAGAGCACCAGCGCGTCCCACGGCAGCGCCGCGCCCTCCGGCAGCGAGGTCGCATGCGCGATCGCCCCAAGCGACGAGACCGAATGGTAGAGCCCCGCCGTCGGCTTGGCGCCGAGCTCATCCGCCAGCGCGGCCAGGATCACGCCGTGGTCGGCCGCGAAGCCCTCGATGGTGTGCCCCGGCGAGCCGAAGAGCGGGTTGGCCCCATGGTTCCGCAGGTCGTGCACCACGACCTCGTAGCCGTCGAGCAGCAGCCGCCAGAACGGCGCGTAGGCATCGATGGCGAAGCCGTTGCCATGGGCGAGGACGAGGCGCGGGCCGTCGGGACGCCCATGCACGCGCGCCAGGATATGCGCGCCGTCGGGCATCGCGAGGTCGAGGCTCGCGCGCGGCGTCGGGACCTCGGCCGTCATGCGCTCAGGCGTCCGCCTCGCGGCGGCGGACATATCGAAGGTCGGGTCCAAGGTCGGGTCGCAGGTCGGGTCGAAGGTCGGGTCGAAGGTCGGGTCGCAGGCCCGCCCTCGACGCCCAGCTCAACGCCCGGATCAACGCCCGGATCGACGCCCGGATCGACGCCCAGATCAACGCATCGCCTCGAGGTTGGCGATCAGCGCGACGATGCTGCCCTCGATGTCGGTGGAGATGCGGTTCGCCGATCCACGGTCGAGCTTCTCGTGCGAGCGGGCGACGTCGGCGGCGGTCTTGGATGTGGTCTCCGAGGCGGCGATCACCGCGTTCACGATGACCTCGCGCAACGCCTTCTCCTGCGCGGGCGTGAGCGCGCCCGCGGCCTTCATCCTGGCGATGGCCTGCTCGACGATGGCATTCATGTCGCTCATGGGTCTCGCCCTCCCCCCCTTCCGGATCGCGGCGCGCTCTCAGACCTCGAAAGCCCGGTTTGATCAGATCGAGGCGTCATTTCGACCGAGGGAGCGCGAGCGACCGAGCGGAGAAACCTAGCCGGATGCCGCGCGCGGCTTCAACCCGGATTTCTCCGCTCGCTCTTCATCCTGAGCGACCGTCTTGTTGGTCAAGGGGTTTGCCATGGGATTTGGTCTCTCAGGATGGCGTTGAGGATGCCGAGGAGCTTGCGCATGCAGGCGACGATGGCGACCTTTGGCGGCT
>Ga0302046_10005079_pt1 | contig 11635 bp, 10 predicted proteins | sample RVTome_11_FD_200261 | JGI IMG/M metagenome (GOLD analysis project Ga0302046, IMG submission 200261) | Soil microbial communities from uranium-contaminated site in the Upper Colorado River Basin, Wyoming, United States - RVT147D111 (version 2) ... | reverse complement strand
CTGCGCGCTCCTGGGTCGCACAGACGATGCCTTCGCCTATCTCGACCAAGCTTTCGGCTGCGGTTTCGATCGCCGCGGGCTGGTCCCGATGGACCCCGACCTCGCCTCGCTGCGCGGGGACCGGCGCTTCGCCAAGTACCTGCCCGTCGAGGATCCGTCGAAGCTCTTCAAGGGCGACGTGCGCGTGCTCTTCACGTTCGAGGGCGAGTCCGCCGGTGACCAGTTCGGATGGGAGGGTCGGAACGCGGGCGACGTCGACGCGGACGGAACGAACGACATCCTCCTCTCCGCTCCGTTCCGCTCGGAGGACGGAGCGAACGCGGGCAAGGTCTACGTCTACTCCGGTGCGACGGGTACTTTGCTCTTCGCGCACACCGGGATCCCCGGTGCGACGCTCGGCGTCGGGATCGAGTCCGCCGGTGACGTAGACGGCGACGGACACGCGGACGTGCTCGCCAGCGCCACGTTCTCCGGACGCGCACCGGGGATCGTCTACGTCTACTCGGGCAGGAGCGGGGAGCAGCTGCACACCCTCACGGCGGGCGAGCGCGGCGACCTGTTCGGCGCGCGCGTCACCGGGATGGGCGACTTCGACGACGACGGCTCGGCCGACATCGCGGTCGGCGCGCCCGGTAGCGACCACGCGGGCAAGGACGCGGGCCGCGTCTACCTCTTCTCCGGGAGCACCGGCCGGCGGCTCCTGGCCCTCGACGGCGAGAAGGCGGGCGACGAGTTCGGCGACAGCATCTCGGCCGTCCGATTCGGCGACCAACGCCTGGTCGCGGTCGGCGCCGGCGGCGCCGGCCGTGCCGGTCGCGGTCGCGTGTACGTCTACGACTACCAGGACCGCTCGGCCCGGCTGCGCTTCCCCATCGAGGCCGACCAGACGGGCGTCCAGCTCGGCCACCTGTTCCTCTCCTTCCTGGGTGACATCGACGGAGACGGTTTCCCGGACGTGTACGTCGCCGACTGGGAGAACAACGCGCGCGGCTACACGACCGGCCGCATCTACGTGCACTCGGGAGACACGGGGAAGCGGCTCCTGCGCCTGACGGGCGAGCACCAGGGGGACGCGTTCGGCACGGGCCCGGCGACTGCGGGGGACATCGACGGCGACGGCTACGACGACCTGATCGTCGGCTCCTGGCGCAGCGACGAGGGCGCGCAGGGCGCTGGCAAGTGCACCGTGTTCACCGCCGCCGGCGAGGTCCTCATGCAGATCGTCTGCACCGCGGCCGGTGACGCCTTCGGCTACGGCGCCGTGGGACTGGGCGACATCGACAAGGACGGCGGCATCGACTTCCTGATCACCGCCGCGCGCAGCAACGTGCGCGGCAAGAAGTCCGGACGAGCCTTCGTGATCGCCGGCCCGCGACCCGCCTGCATGGAACAGGGTCCGCTGGCCAAGGAGCGCTAGCCCCAGGACGAGCGCTTCCTGGGGCGTGACGCCCGTCGAGGTTGGCCCGCACCTCCGCGGACCTACCGGAGTCAACCGCGCAGGCGCACGGGAAGCGGCGCTTCCGGCGGCCGCCGCCTCGCGAAGGCGACGTGGACGGCACAGGCGAGGATCAGGACGCCGCCGAAGAGCGCGAGGTCTCCGGGGACCTCGCCGTGGACCAACCAGGCCCAGACCGGGTTGAGCACGGGCTCGACCAAGAAGAGGAGCGAGGCCTCGAAGGCGGAGACTCCGCCGATGCCGCGCGACACGCACAGGTAGGCGAGCCCGATCTGGAAGACGCCGAGCCAGAGCATCACCAAGAGGTCGGCCGTCCCGCCGAAGGCGATCGGCCAGGCGAAGGGCAGCGTGCAGAGGAACACGACCGCGTTCCCGACCGCCACGACGAACAGCGTCGCGGTGCGCTCGTTCGAGATCCAGCGCAGGCCGAGGATCGAGAGCGCCCAGGTCGCTCCGCCGACGGCGGCCAAGGCATTGCCCAGCGCGGGGTCGGGCGCCGTGGCGCGCGCCTCTCCCGGTTCCATAGGGGCCGCCAGGAGGAGCGCGAGCCCGAGCCCCATCCCGATCAGGGGGACGAGGTCGCGGCGCTCCAGCCGCTCGCGCAAGAGGAGCGGGCCGAGCACGAGGACGTAGAGCGGCGCCGTCGACTGCAGGAACACCGCGTTCGCGGCCGTGGTCGCGCGGCTGGAGAGGACGAACAGGAGCATGGTCGCGGCGAACGCCACGGCAACCAGAAACGGGCGCGCGCTCTTGGGCCTGCGGCGTACGTCGCGCGCCAGGCACAAGAGGATCGTCGCGGCGATCGCGGAGCGCACGCAGGCCACCTGGACCGGCAGGAGCGAGACCGCCTTGATCGCCGCGCCGCCGGTCGAGAAGAGCGCGGCGGCGGCGAGGATCCACAGCCTCGACGCTGCCCCCTGCGAGGTCCCTATCGCTGCACCTCGACCCGCCAGCTCCGCTCCGAGGACAAGAGACCGAGCTCGTCCTTCAGGACCCAGGGGAGCTTCTCCCCGCGCAGCTCGGTCGCGTCGCGCACGCGGACGATCACGCGGTACTCCCCCGGCTCGAGTCTCGCGGTCTCGAGCCTGAACCGGTGCAGGCCGCCCTTCGAGCGCGTCTCCCGCGCCGGCTTCGCGTCGATCGGAGCCAGGGGACCGCGCAGCGAGCGCGGTCGCAGCCCGGCATCGCCGCTCTCGGGCGGAGCGACGCTCGCGGGAAGGACGTACCAGGCCACTTCGAGCGCGTGCCGCGCAGGTCGCTGGACGATCACCTCGAACTCGCGCGACTCGTGGTCGAGGCCGTCCGTCGACCGGACCGACGCCTGCTCGATGGGGTCCACGTGCTCGTAGAGCTTCCGCACGAGCGCCTCGTGGCACACGGGACAGTAGGACTCCCCGTCCTCCATGCGGCAGCCCGAGGCCTTGGGCTTGAAGGCGCCGCGCAGGCGTCCGGCGGCTCCCTCGTACACGCCGATGCCGCGCGCCTTCGCCTCGATCCAGTGCGCCCAGGGGACCCGCTCGGGATTGCCGTTCTCGCTCACGTTGATCCCGGTTCCGCCGGTCGTGAGCGGGCCGCGGTAGCCGCCGTCGATCACGGTCTCGTCCTGGAGTCCGGCGAAGGCGTGCCCCCACTCGTGCAGGGTCGTGCTCGCGCTGCGACCGCCGACGGTGGCGAGGCCGGGGCCGCCCGTTCCGCGCAGGCCGCGCGGCACGAACACGATCGCGTAGCCGTCGGACGCGCCCATGCGCTCGAGCACGGGTCGGACGAGGTCCGGGTCGGTCGCAACGTGATCCCCGACGGCGCGCGGTACAACGTGCGCGCCCAGCGCGGTGTTCGCCTCGCGTCCGTGCCCGTCCAGCCCGTCCTCGACGCTCACGACCAGGCCCTGCACGAAGTTCAGGTAGCGGAAGTACTCGCCGAACACGAGGGTCTGCTCGAAGAACGACGGGACGTCCTGCGCCAGGTCGTCGAAGGAGTCGAGTTCGCCCAGCTCGCAGCCGTCCTGCAGCAGCACGACCGTCACGCGGTTCTCGTCCGGACCGTGCCGCAGCACGTCGCGCCAGCCGAGGAGCGCGTTCGGGGCGACGCGGTCGGCGGCATCCGCGCCGAGGGAGGTGTCCGGCCAGCGCTCGGCGATCTGCCGGAAGCGGCGGTGCGCTGACTCGAACTTCCCGGCCTCCAGGTCGGCGAGCGCCCGCGCGTGCTCCTCGGCCGGGTCGTCGAGTCCGTGCGAACCCGCGCTCGCCGGCGTGCGCGCCGGAGCATGGGCGAGAAACGTCAGGGCAGGGACCAGGAGAGCCAGGCGGAGCATGGGACGGTCGCGCCGACGGACGGCGATCGCGGGAGTGGAATGGTCGGGGACGCTGCGCGGGACGTCGAGGGGGCAAACGACATTCCGCGGTCGTGGCCGGCGCGGATAGAGTCCGGCCCGTGGCCTCCTTCGTCACCCACCTCGAAGCCGCGATCGACGGGACGCGGCTCGAAGCCCGCCGGCTCCAGACGACCCACGCGGGACGGCCGCTGTGGGTGCGCTACGACCTCGACGCGGTGCGGCACGCCGTGCGGCGCGAGGACTTGAAGGAACGAGTCGACTCGCTCTGGCGCTACCGCGAGCTGCTCCCGGTCGAGGCGGAGGAGCACGTCGTCACGCTCGGCGAGGGGCTGAGCCCCCTGCTCTTCTGCGAGCGGCTCGGACGCGAGCTTGGGCTCGAGCGCCTGTGGGTGAAGGACGAGTCGCAGCTCCCCACCGGTAGCTTCAAGGCCCGCGGCCTGTGCCTGGCGGTGAGCATGGCGAAGGAGCTGGGCGTTCGCCGGCTCGCCATCCCGACCGCCGGGAACGCCGGCGGGGCCCTGGCCGCCTACGCGGCGCGCGCGGGGCTCGAGGCGTTCGTCTTCATGCCGGCGGACACGCCGCTCGTGAACCGGCGCGAGGCGGCGCTCTACGGCGCGCGCGCGTTCCTGGTCGACGGCCTCATCACCGACTGCGGCGCGATCGTGCGCGAGGGTGCGAGCGAACTGGGCTGGTTCGACGTCTCGACCCTGAAGGAGCCCTATCGGCTCGAGGGCAAGAAGACGATGGGGTTGGAGCTGGCGGAGCAGCGCGACTGGAGGCTCCCCGACGTGATCCTCTATCCGACCGGCGGCGGCACCGGATTGATCGGCATGTGGAAGGCCTTCGGCGAGCTGGCGAAGCTCGGGTGGCTCGAGAGCGAGACCCGGCCGCGTATGATCTCGTGCCAGTCCTCGGGCTGCTCCCCCATCGCGCGCGCCTTCCACTCGGGCGACCGGTTCGCACAGGAGTTCCTCGGAGCAGCGACGGTGGCGAGCGGGCTGCGCGTCCCCAAGGCGATCGGCGACTTCATGATCCTCGATGCGGTGCGCGAGTCCGGCGGCTCGGCGCGTTCGGCGCCCGAGGCCGAGCTCCTGCCCTGGATGCGGCGCGCGTCGGCGCTCGAAGGGATCGCGCTGTGTCCCGAGTCCGCCGCGTGCCTCGCCGTCCTACGAGAGCTGGTGGCGACCGGCGCCGTCGACCGGACGGAGGAGGTCGTCGTGTTCAACACGGGCGCGGCGCAGAAGTACGCCGAGGTGTTGCCGGCGGACCCGGGACGCGTGCCGCGCCGTCCGGACGGCTCGGTGGACTGGGCGCGCGTCGCGTTGAGCTACTTGTAGGCGACCACGTAGGTCACCCACGCCTCGCAGTTCTCGCCGCGCCGCGACTTCCGGTAGACGCCGTTGCCGCTCTCGCCGTCCTCGTCGGTGCCCTCCCAGAACGTCTCCACCTCCGGGAACCCGACTTCCTTCAAGGCGTCCACGACCTCCGTCAGCGTCCACAGGCGCCAGTCGTAGCTGAAGGCGCGCCGCATCTGTGAGCCGTCTCGGAACTCGAAGTGGATGTGCGCCTTGTAGTCGCCCGTCGCCGGCCAGTAGGCGACCTGGTCCCAGACGTAGGTGAACCCTTCCTCGATCTCGCGCTCCTCGCGCGTCTCGACCATGGAGTCGGGGCCGCCGTAGATGTCCAGCACGAAGATCCCGTCCTTGGCGAGGTCGGTGTAGGCGGCGCGGAAGTACTCGAGGAGCTGCTCGCGCTGCTTGAACACGAAGTAGGAGAAGTTCTGCGCGGCGCGAACGTCGGGCCGCTTCGTGCTCGCGTCGCGAACGTCCTTGACGTGGATCGTCGCGCGCTTCGCCGAGTCGCCGAGGGGCTCGAAGTTGTGGACCACTCCCCACCCGACCGTGTCCTCGCAGATGTCGAAGCCCTCCGCCGTGTACTCCTTGCCGCGCTTCACCCAGGTCGCGCACAGGAGGGCCGTACCGCAGAAGTCCTCGCGGAAGTGTCGCGGGAGATTCTTGCGCTTCGCCCTGTAGACCCTGCTCAGGAACTTGACGTCCTCCTCGGGCGACTGGACGGCGAGCTGATAGAGGACCTGGCGATCGGCGGTCTTCGAGGTGAAGGCGGGCGCACGCTTCCTGCCCTTCTTCGTCTTGGTCCTCTTGTCGCCGGCCTTGGGTCGGATCCGCTCCGAGTCGAGCAGCACTTCTCCCTTCACCACCCTCGCGTTTCCTTGCCTCGCGGGCTTGCGTCGCTTCTCTTTCGGTTGTTTCGTCTTCGTGGCCATGTCGATGAGGGGGCGGTCGTCGGGCGGCGGATCCTAACCGCGCTCGCGCGGAGGGGACAGGACGAGCGACGGGAGGCGTGACGACCGCTCGACGCCGGACTCGAGCCCGGCGGATTCTCCACGGACGACGACGCGCGCCGGCGATCAGGTAACGACGGTCGTCTTCAGCGCGCGGAAGAAGGCGGTGCGCGCCTTCTTGAGCATCAGATCGCGGATCACCTGGAAGAGCTCCTCGTTCGCCTTCGGCTCGCGCACCGGGATCCGAACGGCTCCGGGGATGTGCCGAGGCACGCTCAGCGTCCCCGGATCCAGACGGCGGTTCACCTTGCGCGCGAGATCGGCCGGGTTGTCCAGCTCGATCAGGATCCAGGATCCGATCGAGGGCATGGTCCGGACACCGGGGATGGTTGCCAATCTCGAGAAGAAACGCTCACGTTCCTCGGTCATCGGTCTCCTCCTACCCGTCAGGGAGGCGCGAGGGCTGCGAACGACCTCCGTGGTCCGTCCGAACAACCCCCCGGACACCACTGTATCTGGTGTAGGAAGATCCCTCAAGCACCAAGGAAGCCTCGTCCGAGCCCCGCTCGCCGTCCGCGACCGAGGAACGCGTGCCCCCGGGGTCGGGCCTTGGCATCCTCGCCGCGACACGACCGATGCAGGCCCTCACGCTACGCGTTCCCGCTTCGACCTCCAACCTCGGTCCCGGTTTCGACTGCCTCGGACTCGCGCTGTCCCTGTTCCTCGAGGTCGCGCTCGAGCGCGACGACGCGAGCGGCGCCTCGAGCGTCGAGACGAGCGGACCGTCGGCGAGCGAGTGGCCCGAAGCGGATCGCGACCTCCTGCTCCTCGCCCTGCGTCGTGCCGAGCGAGAGCTCGGGCTCGTCTCCCCCTCGGGTCGCCTGCGCATCCGCACCGAGATCCCCGTCGGCCGCGGCTTCGGCTCCTCCGGCGCGGCGGTCGCCGCCGGGCTCCTGCTCGCGAACGCCTGCGCGGAGCGGCCCGTCACGCTCCACGAGCTCCACGCCTGGGGCGTCGAGCTGGAGGGTCATCCCGACAACGTAACGGCTTCCCTCTTCGGAGGCTGCACCGTCTGTCATCCGGACCCGGACGGCCAGGGTCCGGTGCACGTCGCGGTCGAGGTCGCGGACTCGATCGGCGTGGTGCTCGCGTGGCCGCGGGAGCCGCTCGAGACGGCGCGGGCTCGCGCCGCGCTCCCGGCCGAGGTCTCCCTGGCCCGCGCGGTCGAGAACCCGCGCCGGCTCGCGCTGCTGCTCGAGGGCCTGCGGACCGGCGACCCCGCGCTGCTCGCGGTCGGCGCGGTGGATCACCTGCACGTCCGCCATCGGCTTCCGCTGATCCCCGGGTCGGCGCGCGTCCTGGAGGATGCCCGGGCCGCGGGAGCGTGGCTCTCCACCGTCAGCGGCGCGGGCTCCGGAATGGTCGCGCTCGGACCGCGCGGAGAGCTCGCGGGCGTCGCCGAAGCGATGGAACGGGCCTTCCGCGAGGAGAGCGGCTGGGGAGCGGCACGCGTGGTCGACGTCGTGCGGGAAGCGCCGGCCGTCCGCCGTCAGCGCGCGTAGCCGTGCCGGAAGTCCGCCATGGCCGAGCTCGCATCTTCGACGCTCGAGCCGCGTGCAGCGACCAGCGCCTCGCGTCTCGCCTTCTCGCCGTCGATCGCCTCCACCGCGCCCAGGAAGGCACGCAGGTCGCCGGGTGGAACGCAGAACCGACGGAGGCCGATCCCGACCAGCAGGGCGAGGTTCCGCGGCCGGCGGGAAGCCTGACCGAACACCCACAACGGACGGGATTCCATCTCCGCCACCTCGTTGGCCTTGCGCAGAGCACGCAGCACGAAGGGGTGGAGCACGTCGATCGCGCCGGAGCGCTGCGCATCCTCGCGGTCGACCGCCAAGAGGTACTGCTGCAAGGAGTCGAGGTTCAGCATGAGGAAGTCCGCTTCCCGCGCGAGGTCGCGGATGCCCAGCATGGAAGAGGGCGTCTCGACCACGACGCCCACTTCGAGCGCGTCCGCGAAGCGTTCGGCGTTCTTGCGCAGGTCGAGGCGCTCCTCGAACAGGATCTCCCTCACGCGCCGGAGGTCGTTGCAGTCGGTGACGAAGGGCAACGCGAGACGCGCCTCGGCGTCCAGGGCCGCGAGCATGAACGCCTGGAGCTGTCGGCGCAGGACGGCCGGGTTCTCGAGGAGCGCCCGGACGCCGACGCTCCCCAGGCTCGGGTTCCGAGCGGGCTCCGGGTGCAGGTACGGGATGCCCATGCCGGAGTCGACGTTCAAGAGCCGGAAGGTCACCGGTCCACCCTGCGCGGCTCCGATCACCGACGAATAGTGTTGGACGAGCGCCTCGCGCGAGGGCGGTGCCTTGTCGATGAGATAGAGCAGCTCCGTGCGATAGAGCCCGACCGAGGGCATGCCGAGCGCGCGCCCCTGCTCGACCTCCGGGAGGTTCCCACAGCTCGAGGCCACGACGATCTCGAGACCGTCCAGCGTGCGGGCCGGGAGGGCGGCCCACTCGGGCGCGTCCGTCGCGGTGCCGGAAGGGGCGCCCTCCTCCTCCGCGCTCGACGAGTACTGCGAGCGCACGACCTCGTCCGGCTCGACGCGCAGGATGCCCTCGGTGGCGTCGAGGATCACGAAGTCCCCCTCGCGCACCGTGTCGAGCAGCCTCTCGACGCCCGTCAAGGTCGGGATCCGCATCGAGCGCGCGAAGATGGCCGCGTGGCTCGTCAACCCGCCCTCCTGGGTCACGATGCCCTTCACGTGCTCGTTCGAGAGGTTGAACATGTCGACGATCGACAGCTCCTTCGCGACCAGGACGTACTCGCTCGGCGGAGCGGCGCGGGCGGCCGAGTCCTCTGCTCCGCGCTCGAGGTTCCTCAGGACGCGGATCCCGACGTCGCGCAGGTCCACGGCGCTCTGGCGCAGCGCGTCGCTGCGCACGAGCCGGAAGATCCGGTCGAAGTCCCCCACGACCTTCGCGATCGCCGCGTCGAGCCGCATCTGCTCGTTGAGGATCAGGTTCTCGACGTCCGCGATGAAGACCGAGTCCTTGAGGTAGGTGAGGTGCGTGTCGAGGATGCGCGCGTCCTCCTCCCGCACGCGTCCCGCCAACCGCCGCCTCAGGTCGGCGAGCTGGCGCCGCGACTCGTCGAGCGCGCCCCGGAAGCGGTTGAGCTCCTCGTCGACTCGATCGAGCGGGACGCGCTCCAGCCCGACGCGCGCGAGGTCGTGGTCCTTGCGGTGGACCTTGCCCAGGACGAGGCCGGGTGCCACGGTCGCTCCGCGCAACAGGGTGCCGCCCGGTGAGACGGGAGCATGCTCGCTACCCAGGGTCCGGATCGCCGGTGCGGAGGCGGCCGCGTCCGCCGGGTGTGGTTCGAGAGGATCCGCTTCGCTGGTCTCGCCGGCCATGCCGCTCATCCTAATCCGCGCGCGGCGCTCGGTTCAGGCCGATCCCCGGACGCACCGCGGACGATTCCGGTTGCGAGGAGCGCTCGAACCTCCCAACCTGACGCGCCACTCGGCATGGAACGTCGACGCGTCAGCACGGGGACACGCTGGGAGCCGATCGTCGGCTACTCGCGCGCCGTCCGCGCCGGGAACACGGTGTTCGTCTCCGGGACGACGGCCACGGACGAGGACGGCTCGGTCCTGTTCGCCGGAGACGCCTACGCCCAGACGCGCCGGATCCTCGCGAACATCGCCGCCGCGCTCGAGCGCCTGGACGCCTCGCTGGCGGACGTCGTGCGCACGCGCATCTACGTCACCGACATCACCCGCTGGGAGGAGGTCGGTCGCGCCCACGGCGAGGCGTTCGCCGAGATCCGGCCGGCGACCAGCATGGTCGAGGTCGCGGCCCTCATCCACGCGGACATGCTGGTGGAGATCGAGGCCGTAGCGCTGGTGGACTCCTAGGAGCCGGCTTGCAGTACGGCAGGAGGAGCGCCGTCCTCCGCGAGCTCCGCCCGCAACCGAGCCCGGCTCGGGTGCTCGGGGAGCAGGACCCGCGCGTTCGGGAACCTGGACGACGCGAAGGCGCGATGGCGCTCGAGGTGCTCGGAGATCTGGAGACAGCACCATTCGAGTAGGTCCGGGTGGTCGCCCTTCCTGAACCTCAGCTCGATGGCGCCCTGGTCGACGCGCCGGTGCTCGCGCTTCTCCTCCACCTCGTAGAACACCTCGAGCCGGAAGGTGTACCGACCGACGACCGGCAGCATGGGTTGCTCGAGACGGACGTCGTAGCCGACCGAGACCGTTCGCCGCGGACGGACGACGTGTCGGGCGAGGTGGAGCAGGGCCCAGGCGACGAGGACGGCTGCCAGGGCGACGAGGACGGTCGTGACGTCGATGACCACCTGGAACCGGAACACGGCCGCGAGGAGGAGCAGCACTCCCGCACACAGGAAGAGGAGCAGCAGTCCGAGCAGGAGCGAGCGGACCCGCAGGAGGCGCGCGAGGAACGAAGGGAGTCGCATGGATGCGGGTCGGAAGCCCCTTTGGAATCGAACGGGCGGGCTTCCTCCGCCGCTCCACGGTACGCCCCGATCCGAAGGCACGCCACGAGCTCCGGCGGGGGGGGAGCGAGGGTGTTGCACCGGGAACTGCTTTCTGGACCTCCGTAAAGGTCGGCCCCCCCTCCGATCGATAGCATCGTCGTCCCTCCCTACGAGATGGCCCATTCGAAACTGAAAGACGTCGCGGGGACGCTGGTGCGCGCGAGCCTGCGCTCGCTCGAGACGCGCAAGATCGTGATTCACGGTCTCCTGGCGGAGCGGGATCGTCTGAAGGCGGAGATGGAGGAGAGCCTCGCCGGCCTGCTGCACGCCTCCGCCGTGCTGGCGAAGTCGAGCCACGATCTGAGCGAGGAGGCGGTGGAGCACGTCCAGAAGGTCGTGCTCAGCCTCGTCCGACTGGTCGCCTCGATCCAACGCGAGGACGAGGACGACTCGGGCGTCGAGAAGAACCTCGGTGACCTGGCGCTCGGAGGGCTCCTGGTCCAGCTCGGCTTCGTCGGCGCCTCCGACGTGAAGAAGGCCATGAAGTCCGCCGGCGGCCGGCGCCTGGGCGAAGTGCTCGTCGATGCAGGCCTGGTCTGCCGCGAGGACGTCGAGCGCGCCGCCACGTTGCAGCAATCGCTGTCGGCGGCCAAGAACCCGCACAGGAAGCGCGACGCTGAGGAGGCCGCCGGCGTCGTCCGGCTGGGTCACATCCTCCTCCGGAACGGCGTCATCGGGAAGAAGGAGTTGGACGAGGCGCTCGAGCTCCAGTCCCGCACCGGCGTGCGGATCGGCGAGGCCCTGGTCGAGCTCGGACACGCCACCTGGGGACAGGTCACCGACGCGGTGATGGAGCAGGCCCGGCACGGCGGGTCGACGCGCGGCACGCTCGACGAGACGGTCGTCCAGCTCGACTGAGCCGGAGCGGCGCGGGACTGACAGCCGGCGCCGGAGGGACTAGGATCCCGGGCCCACGGGAGGCTCCCCCACCATGAAGTCGATGCTCCTCCTCCTCGCGACCCTCGCTCTCGGCGCCTGCATCGTCGTCGCG
>Ga0302046_10005078_pt1 | contig 11636 bp, 10 predicted proteins | sample RVTome_11_FD_200261 | JGI IMG/M metagenome (GOLD analysis project Ga0302046, IMG submission 200261) | Soil microbial communities from uranium-contaminated site in the Upper Colorado River Basin, Wyoming, United States - RVT147D111 (version 2) ... | reverse complement strand
GACAACTTCCCCACGCGCTACCTGGTCAACGACGCCTGCGTGATGCTCGGGAAGCCGTACGTGTACGGGTCGATCTTCCGGTTCGAGGGACAGGTCTCGATCTTCGGCGCCGAGGGCGCGCCGTGCTACCGTTGCCTGTTCCGCGAGCCGCCTCCTCCCGGACTGGTCCCGTCGTGCGCCGAGGGCGGCGTGCTCGGCGTGCTCCCCGGCATCATCGGGAGCCTCCAGGCGCTCGAGGCGATCAAGCTCATCCTCGGCAAAGGCGAGACGCTGATCGGGCGTCTGGTGCTGTTCGACGCGCTGACACTCAAGTTCCGCGAGCTCCAGCTCCGTAAGGATCCCGAGTGCTCGGTGTGCGGTCCCAACCCCACGGTGACCGAGCTGATCGACTACGAGGCGTTCTGCGGGATCGGCGGTCCGGCGGAGCCCACGGGTCCGGAGGTGGACGTCCGGACGGCGAGCCGCGAGATGCGGGACAATCCCGACTTCCTGCTCATCGACGTGCGGGAGCCGCTCGAATGGGAGATCGTCCACATCGACGGCGCCACGCTGATTCCGTTGGGGGAGTTGCCCGAGCGGCTGAACGAGGTGCCGGACCACAGAGACATCGTGGTGCACTGCCATCACGGCGCCCGCTCCGCGACGGCGTGCGACATTCTCAGAGCAGCGGGGTTCGTCAGGGTGCGGAATCTGGCCGGCGGGATCAACGCGTGGGCGGAGGAGGTGGAGCAGGGGATGGCGCGGTATTGACCGCCAAGCGACAAGAGTAAAGGGAAACGGGGCTCACGTGGCGACCCCGTTTCCCTTTTCTTGCCCGTGTCCCTTACCGCAATGCCGAAGGTGGGATTCGAACCCACACGGGCTTGCGCCCACGGCGCCCTGAACGCCGCGCGTCTACCAGTTCCACCACTTCGGCCCGTTGGGGAGGGGAATTATAGACGGCGCCGGGTGGCTGGGCAACCGCTCAACTCGCCGCCACGTCCTCGAACGCGAATCCCAACCTATCGGTGACCGCGTCGAGCCGGGCCAGGAGCTCCGCCCGGCTCGACCCGCCCACGTTGACGATCCCGTAGCGGCAGCTCTGGCCGTCCTCGATGCGCTCGAAGTCGGCCAGCTCCTGCTCCGCCTCGCACTCGATCCATACGAGCGTTCCGGGATAGAGCGCCTCGGCGGCCGCCACGTCCTCGGCCGTCGGCGCGCGCCGCACGCGGGCCGGCCGGAACAGCCGCAGCGGAAAGCTGGTCGCGGCGGCCTCGCCGCGCCCCGTCCCGCCGGGCACGGGGTCGCCCGCGGCCAGCGCGAGCGCGATCGCATAGCCGTTCACGCCGTCGACCTTTTGGTAGAGATCGGCGAACTGGCCGCAGATCCGCGGGTTGATCTCGATGATGCGGATCGTGTCCCGCGCCGGCTCGTAGATCATCTCGATGTTGAACATCGCGCGATCGAGCCCGATGCCCGCGATCGCGCGGCGCGCGATGTTCGCCATCCGCTCCCGGATCTCGGACCGCATGGCCGAGGGGTAGTCGAATCGGGCGAAGCTCCCCGTGCCGGGATGCATGATGGAATCCACGATGCCGACGATCTCCACTCGCCCATCGAGCGCGTAGCCTTCCACCGTGACCTGCGTACCGTGGAGCAGCGACTCCGCGAGGAAGTAGCCGCCGTTCACCTCGAAGTCCGTCAGCGCCCCTACCAGCTGGTTGAACAGGTGCATGTACTCGGTGGCGAACTCGAGCACGGTGGGGCGACGGAGAAACGCCACCAGCTCGTCGCGGCTGTCGAGCCGGCGGGCCATGACGGAGAACGCGCCTTTTACCGGCTTGATGAAACACGGGTAGTCGAAGTCCGGCGGGTCGTCCGGCCGCCTGGGGTCGACGAGCGCGAAGTGGGGGGTGGCGTCCGGCACGGCGCGCTGCTGCGCGACGCGCGAGTAGTACTTGTGGGAGCAGCCGATGATCGTGTGCGGTGGCGAGCCCGGGAGCCCGAGCCGCGTGGCGATCGCCGCGGCCACCGTGGCGCCTGGGTAGTCGCTGGAACTGAACACGCCGTCGATCGTCCCGCCGTACTCGTCCACCATGCGGTCGATATAGCCCACCATGTCGAGGTTCCACGCGCAGTCCTCGTCGGTGGGCTCGGCATAGATCAGGTCGTAGCGCTCCTCCCAGGCCGCGCGGCAACGGCCGAGCTGCCGCCGGTCCCAGGAGGTGGGGAATACGAGGAGGAGGCGTTTCTTGCGCATCAGGTCCCGAAGCTCGGTCTACCAGGCGGCGGGCGCGGCGGTAAACTTCGCAGATCGAGGGAGGAGGGAGAAGGGAGAGGAGAGCAGGGCCGGGGTCTTCTCCCCGCTCCCGTCTCCCTTCTCCCAGCGCCATGAATGCGTACCGTCCACGCCTTTCCGCACCCGATCCACGAGATCGAGCACGTCTGGATCCCCATGTCCGACGGCTGCCGTCTGTCGGCCCGGGTGTGGCTGCCGGCCACCGCCCTGGACCGGCCGGTGCCCGCGGTGGTCGAGTACATCCCCTACCGCAAGCGCGACGGCACGCGCTGGCGAGACGAGCCGATCCACCGATACTTCGCCGGGCACGGGTACGCCGCCGTCCGCGTGGATCTGCGCGGCACGGGGGAGTCCGAGGGGGTCCTGCTCGACGAATACCTGCCCCAGGAGCAGGACGACGGGGTGGAGGTGCTTCGCTGGATGGCCGCGCAGCCGTGGTGCGACGGCAACGTGGGCCTGATGGGGAAGTCGTGGGGCGGCATCAACGCGCTCCAGATCGCGGCCCGTCGCCCGCCCGCCCTGAAGGGCATCCTCACGGTGTGTTCGACCGACGACCGGTACACCGACGACGCGCACTACATGGGCGGCTGCCTCCTGTTGGAAAACCTGCGTTGGGGAGCGGTGCTCCAAGTCGTCAGTGCCCTCCCGCCGGATCCGGCCATCGTCGGCGCCGCGTGGCGCGACATGTGGCGCGAGCGACTGGAGCGGGCGCCGCTCTTCCCCGCCGTCTGGATGCGTCATCCCCACCGCGACGCGTACTGGCGCGCGGGATCGCTGTCCGAGGATCCGGGCCGGGTGGCGTGCCCGGTGTACGCCGTCGGCGGGTGGGCGGACGCCTACACGAACACGGTGCCGCGGCTGCTCGCCGAGCTCCAGGTCCCCGCCAAGGGCCTAGTGGGTCCGTGGGGGCACGTATACCCGCACGCCGGGCGGCCCGGCCCGGCCATCGGATTCCTCCAGGAAGCGCTCGCCTGGTGGGACCAATGCCTGCGCGGGGTGGACCGCGATCTGCTGAACGAGCCCGCCTTTCGCGTCTGGATGCAGGAGCACGCGCCCCCCTCCGCGGCGACCGGCGGTGCGCGCGCGGGCCGCTGGATCGCGGAGGACCGCTGGCCCTCGGAGCGCGTCGCGCACCGGGCCTACTACCTCCACGCCGATCGGCTCGATCGGCGGCCCGCCGTGGAGCACCGCCTCGAGATCGCGTCGCCCGAGACCGTGGGTCGCGCCGCCGGGAACTGGTGCAGCTTCGGCACGGACGACCTGCCGGCGGACCAGCGTCCCGACGACGCGGGGTCCCTGGTGTTCGACTCGCCGCCGCTGGCGGAACGGGTGGAGGTGCTCGGCGTGCCGGAGGTCACCCTGGACTTGGCGAGCGACCGGCCGGCGGCGTTCGTCGTCGTGCGGTTGTGCGACGTGTCGCCCGACGGCGCCTCGTCGCGCGTGACCTACGGCGTCCTGAATCTCGCGCATCGCACCGGGCACGCCGCCCCCGAGCCGTTGGTCCCCGAGCGGCGCGAGACGGTGCGGGTGCCGCTGGGCGCCGTGGCGTACGCGTTCTCGCCGGGACACCGCGTGCGTGTCGCCCTCTCGACCGCGTACTGGCCAATCCTGTGGCCGGCTCCCGAGCCGGTCCGGCTCGCGATATGGACGGGCGAGAGTCGGCTCGATCTGCCCGTGCGGACGCCGGGTGCCGAGCACGATCTGCGGCCGTTCCCCCCGCCCGAGGCCGCGTCCCCGCCCGCGGCGGAAGCGGTGACGGCCGGCGGTGGCGTGCATCGGGAAGTCGAACGGGACCCGGGCAGCGGAGAGCTGGTGCACCGCGTGGTCATCGACATGGACGACCGCGGCGAGCCGACGATCGAGCGTCTGATGGACATCGATCTGGAGATCGGGCACGGCCTGGTGGAGGAGTTCCGCATCCGCGACGACGATCCCCTGTCGGCCCGCGCCGACGTGAGGCATCGCACCGTGAGCCGGCGCGGCGACTGGGAGGTGCGAGTCGATGTCAGGGTGCGACTGCGGGCGACGGCGCAGGCGTTTCGACTGGAAGCGGAAGTGGTGGCGTGGGAGGGCGGCGAGGTGTTCGTGCGACGTGTCTGGGACGAAACGATTCAGCGGGAGTTGGGGTGATGTTGGCTCGGGGCACGGAGCGCGGGGTGTGGGGTGGACTCCGTGCTCCGCGCCCCGCGCCGTCTCACCCCCTAAACAACGACTCGATCAACTTCGCGCGAAACTCCGACCTCGGCGCGAAGTAGCCGCCGAGCACGGAGCGCCGCCGAAAATCGCCCACGTCCACCTGGTTGAGCGGGACGTCTCCCTCCACCGTGCGGTACATCGTGTAGAGCGAGTCGCCGCGGATGCGGTACAGCATTTCGTCGCCGTCCTTGATCCCGCGCTCGGCGAGGAAGTCATACCACATCGGGAGGCTGGCCGTGAGGTCGTCGTATTGTTCGGGCGTGATGATCCCGGCGTCCCGCGCGGCGCGCGTGTTGCCGCGCACGCCGTTCAGGAACTGGTCGAGGCTCACGTTGCGCTCGAAGTGGAGCCGGATGAACGCATCGTCGGCCTCCAGCGCCACGGCGGCGATCGAGTCAGCGAGCGCCGAAGTGCGCCGTCGTCCCTCCGCCAGCGCCTGAAGCCGCGCCGCCGTCTCCGGGCCGAAGCGCACCTCCAGCGTGAGCACGTCCACCTTGAAGATCGTCTTCTCGAACAGCATCCGCATGGTCGCGTACCGGGACTCGCCGAGCCCGAGCGTATCCGGGAACGTCGACTGCGCGTCGAGCGTGCCGCCCGCGAGCAGCGCGGCGGTGATCATGGTGATCATGGAGATCGGTCGTCTCATGGCTTCGTTCGCTGAGCCTATCTCTTTTTGGCCGCCTTCTCCGCCTCCTCCGGCTGCCCGTTCTCCTTCCGCACGCGCCCCAGCACCTCGGGCAGCTCGATGCCCGCCTGCTGCGCCAGCTCGTGCATCGCCGGGAGGGCGCCGATCAGGCTCGAGAGGAAGTTCGCGGTCGTCCCGTTGCCGGCGCCGGTGCCGCGCCCGCCGTCCCAGACGGTGATCTTGTCGATCCGCAGGTTCTGGATCGCCTTCACCTGTTCGGCCACGAGCTGCGGCAGCTGCTCGATGAGCAGCAACGTCGGCGCGATCTCCGGGTGGTCGGCGCACGCCTCCACCATCTTGCGATACCCTTCGGCCTTGGCCTCGAGCACCTGCTTCACGCCGTTCGCTTCGGCCTGGTAGCGCGCCAGCATCGCGTCGGCCTGACCGCGGGCTTCGCGACGAGCGCGCTCGGCGACCGCCTCGGCGTCGATCTCGATGCGCTTCTTCTCGATCTCCTGCGGCGCCAGCTCCTCTTTGGCCAGACGCGCCAGCTCCCGCTCGCGCTCGGCGATCAGGATCGCCTCGTCCGCCTTGGCCGACGCCACGTCCGCCCGTTGCTTCGCGGTCGCCCGCACTTCGGCGAGCTGCGCGTTGGACCCGGCGATCTCGGCCTGCGACTCGTTCTCGCCTTGCACCGCCACCGACTCCGCCCGGGCCACTTGAATCCGGCGCTCCCGCTCGGCCTCCTTGGTGGCCGACACGGTCTCGGCCATACGCTGCGCCGCGGCGATCTCCTGGTCGCGCTTGGCCTGCACCTCGCCAACCACCGCGTCCGCCTCGAACCCGGCCACCGCGATGCGCTGCTTCTGCTCCGCATCCTTTTGCCCCTCGACGGACGTTGCGGCCTCGCGCGCGACGTTGATGGTGCGCTCCCGGTCGGCGATCGCCTGTCCCGTCGCGCCGTCCCGTACCTGCTGCGCCACCTCCACCCGTGCGCGATTGATGGCCTCGGCGGCGGCCCGCTTCCCGATGGCCTCGATGTAGCCGCTCTCGTCCGTGATGTCCCGGATATTCACGTTGATCAGCGAGAGACCGATCTTGTTGATCTCCTCGGTCACGTTGGCGTTGATCAAGCTCATGAACTTCTCGCGATCCTTGTTGATCTCCTCGATCGACAGCGTCGCGATGACCAGGCGCAGCTGCCCCAGAATGATGTCCTGCGCCTGCTCCTGGACCTTTTTTTCCGGGAGGAACAGCAGGCGCTCCGCCGCCGAGTTCATCAAGACGGGATCCGTGGAGATCCCGACCGTGAACGTCGCCGGCACATTGACGCGGATGTTGTTGAGCGACAACGCGCCGGAGAGCGGGATCTCGATGACCATGGGCTCCAGGTTCAGAAACGCATAGTCCTGGATCAGCGGCACGACGAACTTGCCGCCGCCGTGGATGCACTGCGCCGCCCGGTTGGTGCCGACCTTGCCGTAGAGTACCAGGATGCGATTGCTCGGGCACCGCTTGTACTGCTTGACCACGAACGCCACGAAGAACAGGAACAGCAGTACCACCGCCCCGATGGCGCCGAGCCACACGAGCGGATTGGGCGGGGCGCCGCCGGCCTGAAGCGCCAGCGCTGTGGCGGACAACGGGGAGAACGTCATGTGGGCAGCTCCTCGATCTTCGTCACGGTTACCGAACTGTCCGCGTTGATCCCGATCACGCGCACGCGAGTTTGAGAGGGAAGGGGGTCCCGTTCGGAGACGGCCTGGTAGTATCGCATGCGGTCGTCCACCACGACGCGCACCACGCCGCGCCCGCCACCCGGCGCCGGCACCGCGGTGTACACGATGCCTTCCTCGTGCAGCGCCGCCGACGTATCCATCGTGCCGCTGCTCTGAAGCCGCGCGATCCAGCGGAGCAGCTTGCCGAGCAGCCACATCATCCCCGTGCCGATCGCGAATCCCACCGGCACGCTGGCGAGCGCCGGGAGCCCCCAGCCGCGGTACGCCCCGAGGCCGCCCCACCCGAACCCCATCAGAAACGCCGCCACGGCCTGCACGGAGAGCACTTTGAACGCGCTGCTCGAGTCGGCATGGTCGAGGTCCAGCGACGTGGCGTCGTCGACATGCCAGTCGCCGTGCCCGAACGCCAGCATCGCCAACAGGCGAAACACGAAGAAGACCGTGCCCGCCACGGCGGGGACCGTGAACCACAGGGCGCGATCACCGAAGAGGAGGTCCTGCATCACGACTCCTGCGGAGGCACTGTCCGGACGGGTGGGGAGGACAAAGATATCCCCTCGCGGAGGCCCGGGAAGAGCCGCCGCAGCGGTTTCCCTTCCCATTCCCCCTTTCCCGCTCGGCGAGGCCGCGCCCTTGCTTCGCCGCAACCGATTCTCTATCTTCGACTTAGCTCGTGTCAGCCCGCGCCAGGCAGGAGGACCAGAGCGGGCGGATGATTGCCCGGAACCCGAAGGCCCGCCACGACTACCATATTCTAGACACGTGGGAGGCCGGGCTCGTGCTGTCCGGCACAGAGGTGAAGTCCGTGCGGGAGGGCAAAGTGAGTCTCAAAGGCGCGTTCGGGGTGGTGCGCGGCGGCCAGGTGTGGCTCGAGGGGATGAACATCTCCCCGTACGATGCGGGCGGCTACGCGAACCACGAGCCGCAGCGTACCCGCAAGCTGCTGATGCACCGCCATCAGATCCGCCGGCTGATCGGCGCGCTCGAGCGCAAGGGGCTGACCCTCGTACCGCTGGACGTGCACCTGTTGGATGGGTGGGTGAAAGTGACCATCGCACTGGCCCAGGGAAAACGGGTGCACGACAAGCGGGAAGACCTGAAGCGGCGCGACGCCGAACGCGAGGTGGCGCGCGCCATGGGACGACGCCGATGATCAAGGCCGCCCTGCTCGCCGCATTCATCCTCTGGCCGTGGCCGGGCGCCGCCCCGGCCCGGCCGCCCGCGTCGATCGTGGTCGCGACGGCACGGGGGGAGGCGCGCGTCGCCGTGTCGGTGGAGCGGGGGCATCCGGCCCTGCCGGCGCCGCCCCTGTCCGGGCTGCTGCCGCTGGAGGTGTCGCGCGACGGCGACTGGGCCACGGTGGCGTTCGCCGGGCACCCGTTCCGCTTCCTGCTGGATGCGCCGGTGGTGGGGCTGGACGGCCGGCTCGTGCCGCTCGTGGGCGGCGCGTACGTCGCGCGGGACACGCTGTTCCTGCCGCTCCAATGGCTGACGGCCCACGTGCCCGCGATGTTCCGCGAGGCGTACCGCTGGGACCCCGTTGCCGCGCGCTTCGAGGATGCCCGCATGACGCCCGTGGTGCGGCACACGACGCCGAGCGCGATCGCGGCCGAGGTCCGTCCGGCTTCCGAGGCGGCGCGGACGGCCGGGCTGCGGATGGCGCACAAGGTCGTGGTCGATGCCGGCCACGGGGGGAGGGACGCGGGAACCGTCGGACTCCGCTTGCCGCGCGGCGTGCAGGAAAAGCACGTCGCGCTGGCGATCGCCCAGAAGCTGCGCACAGAGCTCGAGGCGCGCGGCATCGACGTGTTGATGACGCGGACCACGGACACGCTGATCAATCTGTTCGAGCGCGCACCGATGTGCCGGGCGGACTGCGACCTTTTCGTCAGCATTCACGTCAACAGCCTCGAGCCTCGGCGCGGCTACGAGAGCGTGAGCGGGCTCGAGACGTACTTCCTCAGCGAAGCCCGCACCGCGGACGCGCGCCGAGTGGCCGCCGTCGAGAACGCCGCGCTGCGATACGAGATGGACGCCGCGGCCCAGGAGAGCGCCCTCGACTTCATCCTCAAGGACCTGCACACCAACGAGTACCTGCGGGAGTCGGCGCAGCTCGCGGAGTTCGTCCAGCGGTTGGCACAGGCCGTGCACCCGGGCGAACGCCGCCACGTGTCCCAGGCCGGGTTCGCGGTCCTGGGCACGGCCCGGCGGCCCGCGATACTCGTGGAGACCGGGTTCGGCACCAACCGCACGGACGCGGGATTCATCTCGTCGCCGGACGGCCAGAAGAAGCTCGCCGCCGCCATCGCCGACGGCATCGTCGCGTATCTCAAGCATTACGAGAGCAAGATCCTCGCGGAGAGCGGTCCGTGAGACGTGGGGTCCTCGCGGCCTGCGCGCTACTGGCGGCGGGCTGCGCGTACTACAACGGTCTCTACAACGCGAACCGACTGGCGGGGGACGCCCGCCGCGCCGAGCGCGAGGGCCGCCCGGGCGAAGCGCGCTCGCTGTGGGCCCAGGCCGCCGTCAAGGCCGAGTCCGTGGCCACGCGGTTCCAGGGCAGCAAGTGGCGTGACGACGCGCTGTTGCTCTGGGGGCAAGCGCTGTACCACACCGAGTCATGTCCGCGCGCCGTCCGGCCGCTCCGCGCGGCCGCCGATTCGAGCACCGACGCCGCGGTCCGCGACGATGCCCGCCTGCTGCTCGGCGAATGCCTGGTCCTGCTGGGACAAGCCGATTCCGCCGTCACCGTCCTCACCCCGCTCACGGTGCGGCCCGATGCGGCGGCCGCCGCCCGCCCGCGTCTCTGGCGCGGCCGCGCCTACGTGCAGCTCGGCCGGCACGACGACGCCGTGCCCGACCTCCAGGCCGCCTTGGAGCAACACCAGCCGGCCCATTTCGATCTGGCGTTCGCGTACGCCGGACTCGGCGCAACCGCCGCCGCCGCCGCCGTCCTCGAGGCCCGGCTGTCGGCGCCGTACGAGGAGGATCGCTGGCTCGCGGCGCTGGACTCGCTGGGCCGCCGCGCGCCCGACCACGCCACCCGGTTGGTGGACGTGCTCCGGGAGCGTCCCGATCTCACGCCGGGGCAGCGCGCCCGGCTGCTGCTCGCCGACGGGCGCCGCTGGCGCGGCGTCGGTGACGTGGCGCCGGCCGCGGAGCGGTTCGAGGAGGCCGTTCAGGCCGCTCCGGATTCGGCGGCCGGACTGGCCGCGAGCGGCGAGCTGGCGATGGCACAAACGCCCGACGCCGAAGTCCAGGACGTCTCGCGGCTGCTCGGGATGCTCGAAGCGGCCCGCCAGGCGGGCGCTGCCACCGGCGAGATGATCCTCCACGGCGACATCCTCCGCCGCGTCCTCCAGGCGCGAACCGACGAGGGCGGCAGCGATCAGAGTCTTGCGATGTTCATGGCGGCGGAAGCTGTGCGGGACACGCTCGCGGCCCCCCAGCTCGCGGCCGGCGTGTTCCTGCAGATGCCGCAGCGCTACCCCCAGTCCCCCCTCGTCCCGAAAGCCCTGCTCGCGGCGGCGATGCTGCGGCCGGAGATGGCCGACTCGCTCGTGGGGGTCCTCCAGCGCGTGTATCCCGAGTCGCCCTACACCCGCGCGCTGTGGGGAGCGGCGGGCATCGACTTCGTGATCCTGGAGGACTCGATTCGCACGGCGATCCTCGGTCCGCGCGCCGCCCCGGAACGGCGGAGTGGGGAGATCCGGCGCTTGCGCCGCGGTGTGGACGAGGATCCGCCGCCGCCCGCCTCGCCGGCTCCGCGCCCCCGTCGTCCCATCGATCCGTGACCCCGGCCCGGGATCCCATCCGGCTGTTCGGCACCACGTTCCAGAATCCCATACTCCTCGCCGCCGGCACGGCCGGGTTCGGCCGGGAGCTGGCGGACGTGGTGGACCTGGAGCGGCTCGGCGGCATCGTCACGAAGTCGGTCAGTCCGGCCCCGCGGGCGGGCCACCCGCCACCTCGGGTCGCCGAGTTCGCCGCCGGCATGCTCAACGCCGTCGGCCTCGCCAACCCGGGACTGGAGGTGGCGGCGGAGCGCGAGCTGCCCTGGCTCGCCCGCCACACGCGTCGCGCCCGCGTCCTGGTCAGCGTGGTCGGCGGCACGGTCGACGAGTTCGTGACGGTGGTCCGCCGGCTCGACGCACACGACGTGGTGACGGCGTTCGAGCTCAACGTGTCGTGCCCCAACACTTCGCGGGGTGGCGAGGAGTTCAGCGCGGACCAGCGTATCCTGTCGGATCTCGTGGCGCGGTGCCGCGAGGCCGGGACGAAACCGTTGATCGTGAAGCTTCCCCCCGTGCTCCCCGACCTGCCCGGCGCCGTCCTCGCCGCCGAGCGGGCCGGCGCGGACGGTGTCGCGCTCGTGAACACCCTCCCCGGGACGTTGTACCGCGAGGGCGGGGTCGCACGCGGGCGCGAGTCGCGCCTCGGGTTTGGACAGGGTGGCGTGAGCGGCCCGGCGCTGCTTCCCGCCGGGGTGCTCGCGACGCGGCGGGCGCGCGAGCGGACGGACCTGCCGATCATCGGTGTAGGCGGCGTGTGCACGATCGACGACGTGTATCAGTATCTGGCGGCCGGGGCGAACCTGGTGGCGGTCGGGACGGCGGGGCTCGCGCACCCGCGGCTTCCCGAGCGCCTCGCGGCGCGCTGGAACCGCGGTGGCTGAGCTCATCGTGGCGCTCGACGTGGCGTCGGCCGGGGAAGCGTACCGCCTCGCCGACGCGCTACCGGGGCTCCGCTGGGTCAAGATCGGGCCGGTGCTGTTCGTGCGGGAGGGTCCGAGCGTGGT
>Ga0302046_10005077_pt1 | contig 11638 bp, 14 predicted proteins | sample RVTome_11_FD_200261 | JGI IMG/M metagenome (GOLD analysis project Ga0302046, IMG submission 200261) | Soil microbial communities from uranium-contaminated site in the Upper Colorado River Basin, Wyoming, United States - RVT147D111 (version 2) ... | reverse complement strand
GCAACGAAGTTTTCGCCGAGCAATTCAACATGCACCGGGTCGCAATCCGGTTCTGGCAATTCCGAACTCAACAGCGCCGGAATCCAGAAGTGACGCATCGCTTTGCCCATGGGGGTTTCCCGTCCGGTTCGGCACATCAGATCGTTGTCATTGCTCGAAAGCATACTTCGACCTGCTCTCCGCCAGAGCCGTTTCTATACGGCCTCGGACAGTTCATGATGGAATGGCGCCACGGTTCGCCAATCGGTCCCCACCGGCACGTCAACATCCGGGGCTGCGACAGCGGTCAGGTCTTCTATCTGCGACCCCAGTGCGGGCGCTCCCGACTTGATCATCTGCGCGGCTTGCAGGAGTCGGCGACGTAGTCGCACCACGGCGACATCGGCTGCGACGAGGTGTTCCTTCGTCCGGTCATAGATCGAGCCGTACGCCAGCCCGATCGCAGCATCTTCCTGCTCGATGCCGCGGAAGCCTGTCCAGTTGCTATGCATGGAATCGCGATCCTGGAAGAAGCCATTGTCCCAGCTCGCCCTGTAATCGGGATCCTCTTCTGTCCAGAACCGCGGGTCATCCAGCCCAAGGGTTTTCAGCACCCAGTTCTTGTCCAGGGAGTTTGAGTTGTAAACCGTAATGTAGGTGCTTGTGGAATAATCGTCTGTCGGCGTCTCCCAAACGAGGAAGTCCGCGATGGGCCCCCTGATGATCCGCCCGGTCGGAAAAATTGCCGGCGTGATGCGCACGTTCCGCATGCCTTCGTTCTCTCGGCCGGGCGGCAGCGCCCTTGTAGCGGCATAATGATAGCCGAACAGCGTGTCCTCCACTTGAAACACTGGGGAGGGATCATCCATCGCCGTCCACTTGGTCGAGTGGTTGTCGTGACCTCGCGAAGCCGCCCAAGACGTTCGTGCCTGGTTGGTGTGTAGAATGCTCACATGAGAACTATCGAGTCCTCCTTCCCAGAGCTGCAGATAGTTTGCCTTCATGTTGATGCGCAAAACATACCGGTTGGCGACGGGCACTTCGTCGGCCGCAAATCGTCGGAAGGGCGGCTTGTGTTCCTTTGCCCCGATATACGCCCAGATCAAGCCGCTCTGCTCGACAACATCGTAGGCTGGCGCCTTCATACGCTGCCGATACTTGCAATCGGCATGGTTGGGCGTCTCGAGGATCGTCCCGTCGACCGCGTACTTCCACCCGTGATACAGACAGGTGATACCCCCCTCTTCGACTCGACCGAGCGCTAGCGATGCACCTCTGTGCATACAGAGTTCGTCGAGCATGCCAACCCTGCCTTCGCTGTCCCGGAATACCACGAATCGTTCGCCAAGCAGTTTCGTGCGCAGCGGATTGCCATCTGGTTTCGGCAACTGCGCAGACGTCGCCACGGGATGCCAGTACCGGCGCATGAACTCGCCAATATCCGTGCCGGGTCCGACACGTACTAAGGTCTCGTTCTCCACCTTAGTAACCACAGCGCACCTCCTTAATTACTTCCTTGGAAGATAATAGAAAAACAGCCCCCCCTAGTCAAGCGGGAACATCAGGACCTTGAAACAGCGATTGACGCAAATTCGGCACCGCGTTGGGACTGGCAAACCGCCTGATACAGCAAGGAAACAGGCAAAATGAAGATACCAGGCCAGTCGAAGCCGAATACGGAAATATTTGGCTCCCCATTCTCCTCGGGAGCAATTTGCTGGCGAGTCTTATGGTCGGCAGCGCCCCTCATCACCGCTCTACAGATCGTCCTCGTAAATTCGTTTCTCAAGGTCGTGAAGCATCTTCGCCAGTAGCTTGCAGACGGTCTGACGCTCCTTTGCGGTCAACGCCGAGTGTGAGACGATCGATGAATCCGCCAATGCGGTCAAAGCGTCGTCGGCGACCTTGTAGCCCTTGTTAGTCAGGTGGATCAAGAAGCCGCCACTCTTGTCCGGACCTGGCTGCCGATCGACATAGGCGGCCGTAATGAGACGATCGACCTGCTTGGTGATCGCTCCCGAGGTCACGAGCAGGGAACGAAACAACTCTGTCGGCCGCAGAGCGTAAAGCGGGCCCGCTCGTCGAAGAGCAAACAAAACTCGCATCTCCGCAGCGCTGACACCAAACTCAGCACGACAATACGCATCGTCGACCGAATTGAGGATGCGCCCCACGCGCTGAGCATAAAGAAGGTACAGATAGTCGGTCGGATCCAAGTCAGGGCGTTCACGTTTGAGGGACGCGGCAATGTCGCGCGTGAGGCTTCGCGAATGGGCAACTTTAGGGCGGGCCATCAAGAATTCTCCGAATCGGCGGAGAGCTTACCGAGATTGGCGAACAGATCAAGTCCACTCCGGTTGGTCCCGCGACCAGACGTAAACGTAGCGCTATCGAGTTGAGCTTGAACGATCTACAATCGTCACCGTGAGCGGCGTGAGGTCGGCAACGCGTCCCACGACCACGTCGCCTACCTTCAAGGGGCCAACCCCGGCGGGAGTTCCGGTATAAATGAGGTCGCCCGGCTCGAGCCGATACTGGAGAGACAACCGGCTCACGATCTCCGCGCAGCTCCAGATCATCTGCGACAGGTCACCTTTCTGCCGCACATTCCCATTGACGGTCAGGCTTAGAGGACCTGAGGTCGGCAAAGCAGAGCCACTCGTGCGATGTAACAAGCCGATTGGCGCCGATTGATCGAAGGCCTTGCCGATCTCCCACGGACGCCCCGCCTTCCGCGCATCGACCTGAACATCCCGTCTTGTCAGGTCGATGCCTACGGCCTGGCCAAAAATATAGCCTGCGGCCTTTTCGACCGGAATGTCGCTGCCGCCGCGGCCGACCGCCACGACTAACTCGATCTCGTGCTGGAAATCGCTTGTGATCGACGGATAGGGAACCTCGGCATGGTCGAGCACGATCGCGTCCGTCGGCTTTTGAAAGAAGAATGGCGGCTGCCGCTCGTCCCCCCCCATCTCACGGACATGTTCTGCATAGTTCCTGCCCACGCAGTAGATTCGGCGCACGGCGTACGAGACGTCGGAGCCTGAGACCGGAATCGCTGTGCGCGGCGGCGGAGGAAAGACGTAGTCCGCTTCAGGCATCGCCGCGCGACTCTCGGAACAGATCAAGCTTCTCTTGCACAATTCGATCCGAATAAGAAAAAAGGATCAGATCAGTTTCCGCCTCAAACCGAATGCGAAACCAGCTGGGCACCACGAAAAGGTCCTTGGGCGCAAGCTGAAAACGCAAGTCGCCGACAGTGACAGATCCTTTCCCTTCGACGACCGAAAACACCGTCCCTGCCGTACATTTATAGGATAGCGATCTGAATCCTTTCGGCAACAACTGCATCGCAGTGGTAATCGTCGGGATCGCCGATTTCCCGTTGAGCGGATTGATGTAGTGCATCTTGAATGCGTGGCACGCATCCGGTGCACGCGTGCGACTGACCATTTCCAGTGCTTCGCGCGTCCGCCGGTAAGGATAGTTGAAAATTGGCGACGTTTGAGAGGTCGTTTCGAAATCGACCGGGACAAGATTAAATCCCACCTCGGCCATCGCAGCACCTTCCGGTCGGGTAACAGGGTGGGACCGACCGGGATAACCCTCCCGGAAACTCGCGCAGAACAGGTTGACCATGTGCATGTCCAGGCCGTCAATCCAGACCATCAGCGCGTCGGATTCATTGCCGTGGTCATGCCATGTCCATGACGGCGTGATCACGAAATCACCCGTCTCCATCATCGTGCGTTCCCCGGCGACCGCAGTGTATGCGTCCTTGCCCTCCAGGATAAAGCGAAGTGCCGAGGCGACATGCCGATGCGCCGGCGCCACCTCACCGGGCCGGATGATTTGATAGCCCGCAAACAAGCTTGGGGTGATCCGCGATTGCCCGGGCAACCCCGGATTCTCGAACACCAGAACACGGCGTTCCGCCTCCTCAGTCGAGATGAGGTCGCAGGCCTCAATCAGGTAAGGGCGGACATCGCTATAGGCCCAATGCGCCGGCACCGCGAGCGACCGTGGTTCCTCTGTTACCAGGCCACCGAGAACCCTCCACAGGGGTGCCAGATTCTTCTCGCGCGCCCGCTCATAGAACGGTGTCCGGCCTGCCTCCGCTGCTCGATCAACCGTCTCCACAAAGCCATCTGCTGCGCCCATCGTGCACCTCACTAGTGTTTAACCCGATCTCGGCTTGAGTCGAAACGGAGACGGGTAGTTTCTGGAGTGCTGCTAGTACATCTTCCACGTAAGGTTTACATGGGGATGTCCGAGCGGTCAACCGTTGCCGCGCATCCAAGGCACTGCTCGCCGGGCTCATGTCTCCATCCCTGAAGCGTATCCTCTGCCCTGCCGTATGCCGTCTGCACGGTCTTTGGGGATACGAGAACCGCATCAGGCGATCCGGTTCGCGGCCTTTCCGCCAGCGGCGTGCAGTTCGACGGCGTCGACCAGCACATCAGCCATAGCCAGTCGTGCTTCCCAAGTCGAACTTCCGATGTGTGGCAAGAGAAAAGCGTTCGGCAAGAGGAGATACTCCGGATGCAGCTCCGGCTCGTTGTCGAAGACGTCGAGTCCGGCGGCGAAGATCCTGTCGTCGCGCAGCGCAGCTATGAGATCCTCATCCTTCACCAGATCGCCCCGACCGATATTCACCAGAATCATGGCTCGCTTGGCGAGGCCGAGCGTGTCGGCGGCAATGAAGTAGCGTGTCTCCGGCGTCGAGGGCCAGGCGAGCACGACAACATCGGACTCGGCAATGAGCTCGCGCGGGTCCGCGTAAAATCGGGCGTCGTTGTCACTCGTGATCTCTCGTCGATTGTGATAGGCAATCTGCATGCCAAACGCGCGCGCGCGGTAGCCGATCCGGCAGCCGATATTGCCCATACCGAGAATACCCAGGGTCTTGCCTCCAAGGCCCACGCCGATCAGTTGCCCCGGCGACCATCCGGTCCAGCGCCCTTCTCGGAGCAGAGAGATGCTCTCCGTGGCTCGGCGCGCTGCACCGAGAATCAGCAGCATGGCAGCGTCGGCGACAGCATCGGAAAGGACACCCGGCGTGTTGAAGACTGCAACATTGCGATCCACCGCCGCAGAAAGGTCGATGTGGTCGTGGCCCACGGAGTAGGTTGCAATCATCTTCACCGAAGTCGGAAGCTTATCTATCACCTGCCGGTCGAACCGGTATGGTTCGATAGAGCAGAGCACGATGTCTGGTTGGATAGCCGCAGCATCCTCGAGGCGACCTTGGATGAACGACATCCGCGCCCTGAACCGATCATTGATCCTGTCTGGCATTTCCACGACGGACAAGAGTTTCACCAATGTCTTCCTTTCGCCGTCAAAGCGCGAACGCTACCGAGCTTGTCGCAACCAGCCTTCCGCCGTGCCGTTGTGCGGGTGCTTGCAAACAATTCTTCCGTGGAAGATGACGATAATCAAGCGGCCTTGGGCTCGCATAGGCGCCGCACCCAAGGGCTGATACCGCAGACGTAACCCGGCTATTACATGTTACTAATCCGGTGCTTGAATAACTTCCACGGAAGTTTATCATTCAGGAGTGAGTCGGCCTAGCTTCATCGATCGCCGGCCTGTGATGGTGGCTGAGTCCGGCGTGCGCCGAGCAGCCTGCCTCGCCACGATAATCGGAGGCAGTGAATGACCGAACCTTTGTTCCCCGCACGGATTATTGCAATCACCTTGGAAGCCGAGGACATCTTGTCCTTCGTGTTGCGCCCGATGAATCCTGCGCTGCCCGAGCAGATCGATCCAGGCAGTCACGTCGACGTCCATCTACCGAACGGAATGATGCGCAGCTATTCCCTCTCGAATGGCCCGGACGAGAAGCGCGGATATCGGCTCACGGTGGCGCGGGACGCCAACAGCCGCGGCGGTTCCGTCTATCTGCACGACCAGCTCCGCGTCGGACAGATCATAGACATCAGCAAGCCTCGCAACAATTTCCGATTGGCGGAACAGGCCTCGATGTCGGTATTCATTTCAGGGGGAATCGGCGTAACGCCGTTCATTCCGATGATCGCGCGCCTCAATGAACTCGTTAGCCCGTGGCGCCTGCACTATTGCGCCCGCAGCCGGGATCGTGCGGCGTTTGTCAAAGAAATCGAGCAATTAGCAGCGAGCGGGTCGGGCGAGTTCATCTCCAACTATGACGATGAAAACGGACTGCTTGATCTTGCAGGAACGGTCGCAGCGGTGCCGGCCGGCGCGGATGTGTATTGCTGCGGCCCCACAGGCATGCTTGACGCCTTTCGCGCCGGTGCGCAGGACGCAGGCATCGCATCCGATCATGTTCATTTCGAGTATTTCAGTTCAAACATAGAGAGAGCCGCCGCGGGCGGCTTCCTCTTGGTGCTTAACAAGTCAGGAGCGGAAATTCCTGTAAAGCCAGGCCAAACCATATTGCAAGCACTAATTGAGCATGGCGTGAACGTGTCCTACTCTTGTGAAGAAGGCGTCTGTGGGTCGTGCGAAACTAGAGTAATCGACGGACTGCCTGATCACCGCGACATGATCTTGAGTGAAGAGGAACGACACGAAAGCAAGACGATGATGGTCTGTTGTTCGGGATCTAAATCCCCGCGTCTGGTGCTTGATCTTTAGCCTGCATTTCTCAAAGGTGTGGGTTATTCGATTGAGATGCTTGCCATCGCAAGTTCGGCGATCATGTTTGCTGCTTCGCCGGCCGTCGTTTAGGCGAATTCTAGCGACACTGATCCTGCATCACGAGTGGCGATGGTCAGACAACGAAGTAAAGTAAAAAGCTTAGTTGGCAAAAAGTGACCTAATCGCACCGCGGCGCTCAACGCGTCGAAGGCCGACACGCAACGACCTGTCAGCGCCAGCAGGCACGGCCGCTTGGGACGACCTCTGCTTTCGTGGTCATTGGATGCCGTGCAGGCCATAATCCGGGATGAGGGCGCGGCCCGGAGAGGGTAGTGTTCACCTTCGCTGGACAGGTCCGGATCACTCCTCCACAATAGACGAACATGCACAAATCCACCGCCAGAATCATTTCGATTAGCAACCCGGTTCCCACGGGGAGCCGGGGGCTGTTGATCGTTCTGTTTCTGCATTCTTGGATTTGCCATGTTATCTCATCGAAGTTTGTATCGTCTGTCCGTCACTGGAGAGCCTGACAGCGTTTTCCTCGCCAGACTCACCGATACCTTGGCCTGTCTCAATCTCGTTCCCGAATCCTTTCACGCGCGACGCGAGGCGTTCGGCGCTGAAGAGGAATTGCTCGCGATCCTTCTGGTCAGCGCCACATCTGCACAGGTAGACATTCTGAGGCGAAAGTTCATGCAAATGCCGTTGGTGCATGCTGTTGAAGTCGAAAAAAGCCTGACATAGACCAAGAATTGAAGCCATCTCCCTACTACGCGTAATGAGTTAGGAGAAGCTGCCGAGTACACTTACACGGTGCGAGCGGTGTCGGGACGGCTGCTAAAATGGGCGAAAATCGTAACGCTCTTTAATGTTTTGCCGGAAGATTTCCGGAATTAACACAGCACTGCTCATTCCGGTCATCGTCGCGGCCGCGTGCTGAAAGCTGAATCCGTTGGTCGAAAATATCATTGCGAGAAAATAGAAGAATGCTGCCCACCTTTTGCTGGGTATCATCTCTACTATCCAAGCCGTCGCCAGACCTCCACGGCGTTCAAGTTGGTGGTCAATGCGCTGCGCTATTGCGAGAACTATGTACATCCCGATTCGAAATACACAGACCGCTTCTACGAAGGGGCCGCGCGTTGAATTGCCAATGTTCACCCGGCCGGCCCCGGTTAGAGCACGCGTCAAGCCAAGCCCGCAAGAGGCCGTGGGCAAGATCGCCACCACTCACAGCATTGTCACCCGCGCCAGCCGCTGGCGCGCCGAATCCACAACCAGGTGGCCGTAATGCTTCTCAATCATCTTGAGGCTCGTACCGGCCAGGCGGGACACGTCGAGCGTTGCCATGCCGCCGCGCAAGGCCTCGGTAATCCAACTGTGGCGGAGCGTGTACAGCACCGTGTCGGCGGGCAGCTTGGCAGCGGCCGCCGCCGCCCTGACGAGTTCATGCCATTCCTCCTTGCTCCAGTGCGTACCGTCTGCCTTGGCAAGCAGCGGCGCATTCGGCGGCTTGCCTTTCGAGACGCGTATGAACAGAGATTTGGCCGCCGGCGACAACGGGATCGTGCGCTCGCCCGTCTTGCCACGGAAGGTCACTGTGGCCGACCGGTTATCGAACTGTGAACGATTTGCCGAGGCGAGTTCTCCCGGCCGGGCACCGGTGAGCGCCGCCGCCTCGACAAGTTCGCCAAATGCGCCGTCGCATTGTGCCAGTAGTAACTGCCGGTGCTTACCGGGCGCTTCCGCCAAGCGCTCGCGCAAGCGATTCCCGGAGCACTCTGCGAGTAGCGCTCGCCGCTGTTTCAAGTTCAGGCAGACCGTCCGTCGGCCGTCGGCGTCCGGGTGCGGCTTGACCGCCCTCCACTGCGCGGCAACCGTGGGGCTCACTCGGCCGCGGGTAACTGCGAGATTCAGGGCTGCCCGCAGTGGGGTCCAGTTCCGATTCTGGTTCGCCTTCGAGCCGCCAATGCCGTTGCGCCATTCCTTGAGCTTTTTGGTGCGCAACTTTTGCAGAGGCAAGCGTCCGAGCGAGTGGTCGTAGACCAATTTTTTGAACCGAGTATTCGCATCGTGTGCCGTATCGGGTCTGTCGTCAGCTTCCAGATCTGTGACGTAGGCGCGGCAAGCATCCGCAACTGTGTCGGTAGGCGCTTCGGGCATGCCGTGCTCGGCGTTGTCGAACCATTCCTCGGCGGCGCCCTTTGCCTTCCTGTAGTCGAGGGCATCGGTAACCTGGCCGAGCGAGAGATAGCGCTGCTTGTCTTCATCGTCGCGCCAGCGGGCGATCCAGGTACAGGTGCCGTCCTCAAGTTTCCGCACGCCGAGAAATCCGCCTTTCGTCTGCGGCGCCCCCCAATACGGTTCGCGACGAGGCGTCAGGGACTTACGAACGCGGCTCAGATGGATATCATGTGACATAGGTCCCGCACCTGTCCGTACGATTTGCTCTAACTCCGCTCATGAGGCGAGTACGAATATTCGCCCGTACGGAAACTATACGGAAAATGTACGTGATATTCTGGTAGACTTCAAGAAAAAACCATTAGAGAATTCAATAACTTATATGTTTTCCAGAGACTCCGAGATGCATCAAAGTAGCTCCGTCACGGCGGTAACACCGGTTCGAATCCGGTAGAGGGTGCCAATTATCAAGTAGCTATGCAAAGCGCGCCGAAATTTTGAGCAATAGAGAGTGATTTCCTTGGCTATTTTTCGAAAAACTCGGCGAAGTGATTGACGGGTTCATTAAATGGCCAAATCATCCAAGAAGAGATCGCCAATTAAGAAAGCGGCAGGGCCCAAGCCGACCAAGAAGCGGTCCAAGAAGCCGTCGAAAAGGGACGCTGAAACCAAACTCTCGCTAAAGGCGACCCACCGTGCCAAGACCGTTCTCGCACAAGCAGAAGACTGTACAAATAGTTTGCTAAGCACGTTCGACTCAGTACGAGCCGGCGCACACGGAGCTCTAACTGACGAGCAGCAAGATCTCCTGAGAGCTATGTTGGTATTCGCAGCAGCCGGTCTTGACTCTGCCTTGAAAGAGCTCATGAAGGGTTCGCTTCCACATCTCGCGATGTTCGAACTAAATGTTCGAGAGAAACTTGCTGATTTCGCTGGTCGCCGACTACGCGATGAACACGCGACTCAATCGGAGTCAGCCGCAGGTTATTCGTTCCTTGCAACCATTATCACTAGTCCATTGCCGATCTACAAGGTAACGGAAGCCTACGTTAACGACTTAACCGGTAGCAGTCTCCAATCCCCTCAAGAACTTATGAAGGCGGCAATTGCGCTGGGCTTTAAACCGAAGAGTGTTGGCATCGATGAAAATGAACTCAAGCCCATCTTCGATGCTCGCAACAAGATCATTCACGAACTCGACGTTGACCTGGATAGCCGCGCAAAGCGGTATCAGACACCAAGAAACAGGGTAACAATTGAAAAATGGTCTAAAAAGCTTCTAGGTATAGCTAATGACTTAGTTGCAGAGGTCGAACGCAAGCTGGCCGCTCGCGAGCCAAAGTGACCATGCCGTAGAATGATGCGCCTACCTACGTCACAAGACCCAGCGGCCTGGACAACGCAAATTCGACCCTTACCGGACCCGACCAACACGCTTGTCCCTCGGCGCCCTTGCCGGGCCGCTAACAATCAAAAAAATATCTCGATTCCACCAAGGGGCACCAATTCCTGACACGCTCTTGCCGTGAACACCACGGCACTCGGGCCAAAACTTGTCACCACCCGGCCCCACTTCCATCGATTTTAACTATTGCCGAGAATTCGGATTATTCACGGCGCATCCTTAGCTCGCGCGTAAGGCCTAAAGTCGAAAGTTGTCACCTCGTCGTAACGGGCGGCGATCTAGACCATACGAGTTTTTTAGTCTCACAACACGTGAAGAATTTTGATCGCTATTCTTCGCACCGCTACAAATAATAAAATCGCCGCCGTATTGCAAATTGAACTCGCAATTTAGGCAATCATCTATCACATTGGCATAAGGCTTCCCACGCCAAATTCGCGCAGGGATAGGACAATTGTCGACATGGACAGCCATTCCCCGATTGGTTACAGGCATTCTTGTCCCACTATTCAGAAGACGGCGAAGCTGGTCCTGTGCATACGCGTTGAATAACCAAGCTTTGCGTCCAATAGACTCAACCACATGCAAGCGAATCAAGTCTTTGTCCAAATCTCTTGGTAAGCCCGACAGGTCGATTTCAAGCGTAGACACGCAATCTCGAATAATTCGAGCAAGCTTTTCGTCGTCGACACCGTGCGTGACTTTGATTTCAATTGCCAACTTCTGACCAGAGATAACAGCAGTTACGTCGGGAATAGTCGACCCGAGCTTCCTCTCTAGAACAATAGACTCAATCCTGTGGTCCTTCTCAGGAGCAAACCCTACCGGCGCCCGGTTGTTCGCCAACTTCGCTGTGACTGGAGGCAGGACAATATGCATTTCTTCTTGCAACACCGCTTTCGCGGCCAGGTGTAGTGCCGATTCGTAAGCACCTTCACAGTCGGCGCCGCTTGCATGGGCGAAATGATGAGCATTTTTGGTACCTTGGCGCGCAACCAGTGGGGCTTCGCAGCCCGGACACACGCAGCCGCATCCCAGTCCTCGCTCTACTTCATCGATATGAATTAGCTGTCCATCTCTAAGCCCAAACGGGATCTGATTGTCTGAGGCAGTGCCGGGTCGAGTTTGCCGGAGTCCGTCGGTTTTTAAACCACTGTAGATATTTTTCATGTTGAGCTCCCTTGAGTCGTCGTTCAACGCGCCACTTGCGATGAAGCCAATGCCTCTTTTACAGTGCACCGCCTAACGAAAGAAACACGGCCTTTCGATGAAAAAACCGTTACGGAACGATGAGGAAGTCTTTTTCAGTCTGGTTGAGGGAAAACTCAGCGCACTGGGTTCGGGCGAAGCATGGGTTGTAGTTCAAGCTGCAAATCAGTCACTTAAGCGTGGTTCTTCGGGCGGAATAATAGTTCTCGATGAGATTTTGGCCTTCGAGGATTG
>Ga0302046_10005075_pt1 | contig 11639 bp, 10 predicted proteins | sample RVTome_11_FD_200261 | JGI IMG/M metagenome (GOLD analysis project Ga0302046, IMG submission 200261) | Soil microbial communities from uranium-contaminated site in the Upper Colorado River Basin, Wyoming, United States - RVT147D111 (version 2) ... | reverse complement strand
GTCGCATGCGCCCATCGACCGCGGCCGCTTTCTCGAGCGGTGGCCGGCGTACGTATTGGTCCGCATCCTCCAGGCGCTCGGGGCCTACGGATATCGGGGGTTTTTCGAGCGGAAGCCACGATTCCTGCAAAGCGTGCCGTACGCCGCCCACAACCTCGGGTCGCTGCTAGCCGGCGGTCTCTCCCTGAAGGTGCCGGAGCTTCAAGCCGCCCTCGAGCGCATCGTCGATCGCTGGGTGGACGCGACCCCCGACCCGCCCGTCAGGGCCGGGCTCAACGTACAGATCGGGAGCTTCCGGTACGCCGGTGGCTATCCCCAGGACACGACCGGCCACGGAGGCGGCTACGTCTTCGACTGTCGAGGGCTCCCGAACCCCGGGCGAGAGCGGGAGTATCGGAGGCTGACGGGGCTGGATCCCGAGACCATCGCGTTTTTCGAGGGGCGCGAGGAGGTGGCCGCGTTCTGGCGTGGCGTGCGCCAGATCGTCGAGGCACACGTGGACAACTACCGTTCCCGCGGATTTCACACGCTCACCGTCTGGTTCGGGTGCACGGGTGGACAGCACCGCTCCGTATACTTCGCGGAGAGGCTCGCGTCCCACCTGCGGGAACGGACGCCGGATGTCGGTGTCGAGGTCACGCACCGGGAACGGGCGGATTGGCCGCGGAGGACCGCGCAGGGGACGGCGGTCCGATGAGCCGGCCGGGACCGCCGACGCCCGCACGGGGGGCCGTCTGGAGGCGATGATCCTGGCGGCGGGTGAGGGCCGGCGGCTTCGCCCGCTCACCGATGCGTTGCCCAAGGCGCTGGTCGATGTCGCCGGCGTCCCGATGCTGGATCGTGTCGCCGGCGCGCTGATCGCGGCCGGCGCGGACCGTCTCATCGTGAACGCGCACCACCGCGCCGACCAGATCGAGGCGCACTTGCGGACCGTATCCGGATACGGCGCCTCGTGGGCGGTCAGCCGGGAGGATGCGGTCTCCGACCGGCCGCTCGACACGGGTGGCGGGCTGCGCCACGCGGCATCGTCGTTCAGCCGCGAGGCGCCGTTCATGGTCCACAACGCGGACGTGCTGTCCGATCTCGATCTTCGAGACGTGCTCGACGCCCATGTGGAGGGGGCACTCACCGACGACCGGATCGCGACGCTCGTCGTGACGCGCCGTCCCACCACCCGTCCGCTGCTCGTCGACTCCGCCGGCGTCCTCGGGCGCGCCAACCGGAGCGAGGGGTGGGAAGTCGTCGCCCGTCACCCGATCGCCGGGGCGACCGCGAGCGAGGCGGGGTTCTGCGGCATCCACGTCCTGTCGCCGCGGATCTTCGACCTCCTCGTCGAGCGCGGGACATTCTCGATCATGGATGCGTATATGCGGCTGATCGGCCGCGGCCACGTCGTCGCGACCTACGATGCGTCCGGGGCCGCCTGGCACGACATCGGCACGCCGGAGCGTCTCGCGGCTGCCGAGCGCGCGCTCCGCGGAGCGTTGGCCGGTTAGGGCCGACGCCGTATCATGGACGGTCGCACCTCCCCTGGCAGCCGGCCGGGTCCGGGGCTGGCGAGGCGACCCGCCGAGGAGCGACACATGCAGGTTTGGGCCGGGACCAGCGGCTTCAGCTACACGGCATGGAGAGGCACCTTCTACCCCGAGGATCTTCCGACCGGGGAGATGTTGTCGTTCTACGCCACGCAGCTGCCCGCAGTCGAGATCAACAACACGTTCTATCGGATGCCGCGCGAGAGCGTGCTCGAAGGCTGGGCGGAGGCGGTACCGGATGGGTTCCGCTTCGCGCTCAAGGCGTCGCGGCGAATCACGCATTTCAAGCGGCTGAGCGGAGCCGAGGAGGAGACGGAGTTTTTCGTCCAGACCGCCACGGCGCTCGCCGACCGGGCAGGAGTGATCCTGTACCAGCTGCCTCCGAACTTCAAGCGCGATGACGAGCGGCTCGGCGAGTTCGTGAGCCGATTGCCCAACCCGGGCAGGTCGGCGTTCGAGTTCCGTCACTCGACCTGGTTCGATGACGACGTCTACTCGATCCTCCGGGCCCGCAACTGCGCCCTGTGCATCGCGGAGACGGATGATGGGGACGACCCGCCCCCCGTCGAGACGGCGGACTGGACCTACATCCGGCTCAGAAAGACCGAATACTCCGATCGGGCGCTTCGCGGCTGGGCCACCCGTCTGAGGGATTCCGCGTGGGGACAGGCGTATGTCTTCTTCAAGCACGAGGATGCCGGAATCGGGCCGGCGCTCGCGGCGCGCTTTCTGGAGCTGACATGACCCGCGTCGTCGGACAGCTCGTACTGCTGAACCTGCTGGGGATGGTGTTCGCGGCCCGCGGCACTCCGCTCGGCCAGGCGTTCGAGCTCGTTCCGGCGCTGATCCTCCAGCGCCCGTGGACGCTGATCACGTATCAGTTCCTGCACGGGGGGTTCGGTCACCTGTTCTTCAACATGATCGGTCTCTTCTTCTTCGGCCCGCGGCTGGAGATCAGGCTCGGCAGCCGCCATTTTCTCGGGCTCTACCTGGTGAGCGGGCTGGTGGGGGCGGTGGTCCACATCCTCTACACCCTGCTTCCGATTTCCACCGGCGGGCTCTACGTGCCGATGGTGGGCGCCTCGGGCGCCGTGTTCGGTGTCCTGTTCGCGTACGCGAGGTACTGGCCGCACGACAAGATCCTCGTGTGGTTCGTGATCCCGATGGAGGTGCGCGTCTTCGTCATCGTGATCACCGTGCTGTCGCTGTGGTCGGGACTCGGTGGGGCCCAGGACAGCATCGCGCACTTCGCGCACCTCGGCGGGTTTCTGGGCGGCTGGCTCTACTTGCGGGGACGCGACTGGCGTTCTCCGGCCCGGCAGTTCCAGCGCAGGGTCGAGCCCCCCGGCGCCCGCATGGGCGATCGGCAGCTCATGGAGTGCTGGTCGCGGATCGACCCCAAATCGCTGCACGAGGTGAACCGCGACGAATACGAGCGGATCGGCCAGAAGATCCGCTCCGCCGGGTGGGGGAGCCTTTTGGCCCGGGAGAAGACGTTCGTCGAGCGATTCGGCGGCCGCGGGTAGACGGGAGGCCCCGGTGGGTCAGGCGCTCTCGACCTCGACCGCTGCGACGTGCGGGTCGCTCACGGCGGGCTTGCCGGCCGAGCTCCCCCGCGGCCGGGTCTCGTCCCCGCCGGGGACCGGGCCGGCCGTCAGGCCGTGGTCGACCCCCTCGAGCGCCGCCTTCTGGAGCCCCACGATGCCCTCCTCGAGCCACTCGAACTTCCCGGCCATGATGTCCTGCGCGATCGAGTAGCCGAGAGCATCGACGTTCGATCGGATCGCGCGGAACAGCTCGCCGACCCGGCGTCGCGAACTCCATGCAAAGGAATCGGCCAGACGCGCGGCCTCGACCGCCTCCGGCCCCCCCCGGCGTTTCATCATGTCCGCCCGCAAGACCGCCGCGGAGATCGCGAACAGCTCTGCCCCGATGTCGACGACCCGGAACAGGAGCCCCTGCCGGCGCTCGAGCGAAGGACCGTGACGCACCATGAGGTGGAAGATCGTCCGCGCCAGCCTGCGACTCGACCGCTCCACGAACCGCAGGTGCTTCGCCCCTGAGCCGAAACGCGAGTATTTGGGCGGCAGGCTCCAGCCGATCCAGCGGGTGGGGTACCAGGCCGCGTAGAAGGCCGCCGCCCTCGGGAGAGCCTTGAGCCTGGCGCCGAGCCCGTTCTCGGGATCGACGAGGCCGCCCGCCATCTCGAGGTGCTTGTCGACCGCCTCGCGCGCGATGAACAGCCGCATGATCTCGCTCGAGCCCTCGAAGATCCGGTTGATCCGGAAATCGCGCAGCATGCGCTCGATCGGGATCGGCTCCTCCCCTCGCGCCGCCAGCGAGTCGGCGGTTTCATATCCGCGGCCGCCGCGAACCTGGAGGGCCTCGTCGGTGAGCAACCAGCCCATCTCGGTGTTCCAGAGCTTCGCCACGGCGGCTTCGAGCCGGATGTCGTATCCGCCCCGGTCGGCCATGGTCTGCGTCAGGTCCGCGACCGCGCGCATCGCCCACGTGCGCTCCGCGATCGACGTGAGGTAATGCGCGATCGTCTCGTGCTTGCCGATCGGCACCCCCCACTGGATCCGCTCGGCGGTCCAGCGGCGGCAGAGCTCGAGGGCCGCCTGGGCGCCCCCCGCGGCGGACGCCGGGATCGTGAGCCGGCCCGTATTGAGCGTCACGAGCGCGAGCTTCAGCCCCCGACCCTCCTCCCACAGCAGGTTGCGTCTGGGCACGCGCACGCCGGTGAACCGGATCACCCCGTTCTCCAGCGCTCTGAGACCCATGAAGTGGCATCTGATGACCACCTCGACACCGGGCCAGTCGCGCTCGACGATGAACGCGGAGATCTTGCCGTTCTTCGGATCCCGGGCCATCACGACGTAGAGCTCCGCCAGCGTCCCGTTCGTGATCCAGAGCTTCTCGCCGTTGAGGACGTATGTCTCTCCGTCCTCGCTCAGCTCGCACGTCGTCGACAGCCGGGCCGGGTCGCTGCCCACGTCCGCTTCGGTGAGCGCGAAGGCGCTGATCGCCCCCTTCGCCAATCGCGGGAAGTACTCCTTCTTCTGCTCCTCCGTCCCGAACAGCTTGAGCGGCTGGCCGACGCCGATGGACTGATGGGCGGAGAGCAACGCGACCAGGTTCCCGTCCACCGAGCCGACGACTCGCATCGCGTTGGCGTACTCGGTCTGGTTGAACCCGAGCCCGCCGTACTCCGTGGGGATCTTGATGCCGAAAGCGGTCCGCCGCCGAAGCTCGTCGACGACCGCGTCGGGGATGCGGCCCTCGCGGTCGATCGCGTCGGAGTCGACCTCGTCGCGCAGGAAGACGCGCAGGCTCTCGGTCCATTCCCGCGCCTCGTCGGAGATGAAGTCCTCGGGGTCCGGGTATGGGTCGATCGCGTCGAGCCGAAAATTGCCGAGAAACAGGTTTCGGACGAACGTCCGACCCGTCCAGTCCGTCTCGCGAGCCGCCTCCGCGACCCGGCGGGCCTCCGCCTCGCTGACATGAGTCTTCGTATGCCCTGACATCGCTCTGCGGCCTCGGTCTGGCGCGTCGCCCGGCGCGGGCGTCGAGAGCGGGCGTGATGCACCCCTCCCGTATCGGGAAACCTACCCCGCCAGTCTCGTTCCAGCCAACGACCGGGAGGGCTCAGCGGGGGTCGGGAAGCGACGCGCTCACCCACTCACGCGCGACCTCGGCGAGATTCCGGTGGTCCAGATCGACGGCGCGATTGAGCCTCCGCATGGTCTCCGTGTCGATCCGGCCGGACAAGCGCTCGAGCGTCTCGCGGAGCCCCGGGGTTCGTGCGAGCGCGTCATCCCGCACCACGAAGGCGGCTTCGTACGGAGGGAAATAGCTCCGATCGTCGGCGAGATGGCGCAGGTCGAGGGTCTCGATCCGACCATCCGTCGAGTTCCCCGCGGTCAGGTCCACCTGGCCCTCGGCCACCGCGCGGTACACGAGCCCGAGATCCATCTCGCGGGCCGGGGCCCCGAACTCGAGCCCGTAGGCGGCGACGAGCCCCGCGAACCCGTCCTCCCGCTCCATGAACTCGTACCCGAACCCCGCGCGGAGCGCGCCGGGGTGCGCCGCGAGATCGGACACGGTCGCGAGCCCGAGAGAGTCTGCGGTCCGCGCGCGGACGAGGATCGCGAACGTGTTCTCGAATCCGAGCGGTGGCAGCCAGGTCAGGTTCCAACGCTCGGCGTACGCGGCTCGGACGCGCGCGAGGACGGAGTCGGGACGAGAGCCGGGGTCCTGTTCGAGCACCGCGGCCAGCGCGGTGCCGGTGTACTCGGGATACAGGTCGATCTCGCCCGCTACGAGGGCGCGGTGAGCGATGAACGTGGCCCCGAGGTGCAGACGACGCTCTACCGGGATGTCGAGCGTGGCCTCGATCCACTGGGCCGCGATCTCGCCGAGCAGATCCTGCTCCGTGAAATTCTTCGACCCGACGACCAGCGTTTCCCGAGAGCCGCAGCCGGGAGCGAGCGAGAGGGCGGCCATGAGGGTGGCACACGCTCCGTTGACGCGCGGGCGTCGGGGCGCGCTCAACGCCATCTCGCGAGCCTGTGCTCGATGAGCCCGAGCACCCGATCCGCCGTCAAGGCGAGCACGGCCGCCGGCACCGCGCCGGCGAGCACCAGCTGTCCGTCGACCATGGAGATCCCCCGGAAGATCAAGGTGCCGAGACCGCCCGCCCCGATGAACGCGGCGATCGTCGCCACACCCACTCCGATCACGGTAGCGAGTCGAACCCCCGCCATGATCACGCCGAGCCCGAGAGGGATCTCGACCTGGCGCAGCAGCTGTCGCGCGGTCATCCCCATCGCCCGTCCGGCCTCCTTCGCCGCGGGATCGACGCTCCGGATCCCCTCGTAGGTGTTCTTGACGATCGGCAGGAGCGCGTACGCCACCAACGCCACCACCGCCGGTCGAGTTCCGAGCCCACCGATCCACGGCACCGGGATCAGAAACCCGAGCAGCGCGAGGCTCGGGATGGTCTGGATCACGTTGACTCCGCCCAGAATCGGTCCACGGAGACGAGGCCGGCGAGTGAGCGCGATCCCGATCGGAATCCCGATCAGCGTGGCGATTCCCACCGATACGGCGACGAGCCAGACGTGCTCCCACGTTCGGAACAAGATCTCCGTCCCGTTCGCGGCGACCACCTCGAAGAACGTCCTCACAGCCAGACTCCGGCATCCCGGAAACGGGCCACGACCGCGTCCTCGGAGCGCAGGAAATCGTGCGGCGTCCCCAGAAACCCGAGAGAGCCTTCGACCAGATAGCCGATCCGGTCCGCGAGGAAGAGCGCTTCGCGGACGTCGTGGGTCACGAACAGCACGGTCGTGGGTACCCGCTCCCGCAGCTCCTTGAACTCCCGTTGCAGGTCGAAACGCGTCACGGGGTCGAGTGCCCCGAACGGCTCATCGCAGAGCAGAAATCCGGGTCCGGCGGCGAGGGCCCGGGCGATTCCGACGCGTTGCCTTTCGCCCCCGGAGAGCTCGGTCGGCCGCCGGTCGGAGAACCCCTCCCCCAGACCGACCAGCTCGAGCATCTCGGCGACCCGTCTCTCGATCCGATCGACGGACCACCCCAGGAGTCGAGGGACCAGCGCCACATTCCGGTGCACGCTGAAATGGGGGAACAACCCGACGTCCTGAAGAACGTATCCGATTCCGCGGCGGAGCTGGATCGGATCCCACTCGCGCGTCGATCGTCCCTCGATCAGCACCTCGCCCGAATCCGGCAACAAGAGCGCGTTCGCGAGCTTCAGGGTCGTCGATTTGCCCGAACCGCTGCGGCCCAGCAGGACGAGCGTCTCCCCACGCTCGACCGCGAAGCTCAGGTCGCGGAGCACCGACCGGCCACCCAGCCGCACGTCGACCCGGTCCACCGTGATCGCCCCACCAGCCGGATGGATAGCCTCCTCGTCGCGGTCCTCGACCGGATCGCCCGGTTCGCGGCTCATCGGATCAGACGGCCGCCGGCGCCGTACCGGGCGCAAGCGGCGCGGGCGATCGAAGCCGCGGCACCCGCTCCACCGCTTCAGCCCTCGTGAGCCCGAAGGACGCATGGTGATCGACGAGCGAATCGAGCTCCACGGGGTAGAGGCGCCGGCGCCGGGCATCCGCGAGACCGGCGACGTTTCGCCCCGACAGAAGCGGTGCCAGCGAGGGCTCCAGGTCGCCCGGGTCGCGCCCGTCGACGGCACGGGCCAACCGCTCCGCGGCCCTCGGGATGATCCGGCGGATGACGGGGTCGGACGCCCCCAGAAACCCGATCGGCGCCCACCCCTCCGGCGAGGGGGCGTCCGCGAGCCGCTGCCAGGACTCGTGGAAGCTGGCCGCGGCGAAATAGACGTGCGACCAGCCACAGAACGCATCGAAGCGGTGCCGCAGGCGATAGGCGGGGCCGGTGAGCTCCGCGATCGCCGCGGCCTCGGTAGCCAGAAGCTCCGCGTACTCCGAGACGGCGGCGGTCCTGGCTCGGGGGTCCGCGAGCGCCAGCCCGCGCGCCAGGCGCTCGACCGCGATCAGGCTCCAGGCGATCCCCGTCGAGAACAGCGGGCTCGCGAAGAAAAATGTGCTCGGAAGGAGCGCCCACTCCTCGCCGCCCGCCCGCTCGAACCAGTGCCCGATTCGGGGGGCCAAGGCGGGCGCGCGCATCGGACGGCTGTCCCCGAACTGGACGCCCAGCGTCGGATATGCCTCGAGACACCGGGACCAGGCCAGCGAGGGGTCCAGCCCCAGCCACTCCCGCGCCCTCGGGTGCGCGCGGTCGAGGACCACACCGGCGGAGACCCGCCCGTCGTCGAACGGGAGGACGTACATCCAGCCCTCCTCGAGCAGGTGGTGCACGGCCGCGCGCTCGTCGGGATATGGGCCCTCCCGGAAACCGGCGCCGCCGCCGGCACTCTCGACGAAGGAGGCCACTCCTTCGAAGTGGGCGAACACGAGACCGGTATCGGGGAGCCCCGCGGATCCGGCTCGCGCGCCATAACGGCGGTCCGGGAGCCCGAGTCGGCGGGGAAGGAAGGCCCCCGCACCCGACCCGTCCACCACGAACGACGCCTCGAGGCTCAGCCGCCCACGCGGCCGCTCGCCACCGACCCGCCACCCGGACGGGGTGCGGCGCAGATCGGTGATCTCGCAGTCCTCGACCACCTCGACGCCTTCCGCACGCGCGCGCTCGACGAGGTGGTGATCGACGTCGCTCCGCAGCCAGTGCGCGTCGGCGAGCTCGTCCACGGGACTGGCGGCGACGAGCAGCCGGGCGGAATTGGTCTCGCCGTTCTCGTATCGACGCCCGTGCCGGTGGGCATAGAACGTGAACCCGCGCTTGAGCCCTCGCCGCAGGTGGGGGAGCTCGCGGCTCCAGCGCCCGTATCCCGCGAGCGCCGCCAGATCGGGGAGCCCGTAGTCCGCCGCCAGACGCTCGAGGCAGATGGCCGCGAGCGGGGTGGATGATTCTCCCAGCGCGAATCGTGGGTGCCGCCCCCGTTCGATCACCACCACGGGGACGTTCCGGCTCGCCAGGAGCCGTGCGAGGATCGTGCCGGCGAAGCCGGAGCCGATGATGGCCACCGGCCGGCGTGGCGCGCGCCGGCCGACCCCAGTGCCGCGTTGCGGTATCATGGCCGGCAGCCGCAGACGACGGGGGGCGCGGACGTCTGTTCGAGGTTCATCCTCCTGAGCCGGGCGAGTCGAGCCTCCCGACACGCGGGGCACGCAGGCAGTCGGTCCACGTCCCACAGGTCGGCTTCGACGATCGGTCCGTCCGTGGAGGTCTCGAGCGATCGTTCGAGCGCCTGCTCGAGATGCTCGAGCGACGTGGGGTCGAGCCGGCCTCGACGCGCCAGCTCATCGAGAGCCCCGTTTCCCCTTCTGAGGGGGATGAGACCGACCCGATCGACCCCGAGCCCCGCGGCGTGCGCGACAGTCCGGGCCGCCCAGGTGGCGAACTCCGACGGGGGCACCCACGGGAGGCCGACGAGGACGAACACGCGCGTTCCGAGCCCCCGCTCGCGGGCCCGGTCGACCGCGGTCTCGAAGTCGTCGAGCGTCATCCCCTTGTCGAGTCGCGGAAAGACGTCGGGGTGGCAGGTCTCGAGCCCCATGGCGAGCTCCAGCCGGCCGACGAGGCGCTCCGAGAACCGGGCCGCCCCGTCGCCGACGAGCCGTGGGTGGCACTCCACCGTGATCCGCTCGAACGGACGCGCGAGCGCGGCCAGGCGTTCGTGGTCGGCCGCGGGGACCGCGCGCTCGTCGAAGAAGTTGCTCGCGTTGTAGAGCTTGAGGGCGGATCCCGGTGGAATCTCCCCGGCGGCGGTCAGCGACTCGGCGAGCTGCCGTGGGAGCGCCCCCGCGGGGGTGGGCCCATCGATCGTGTACTTCCAGAGGTCGCAGAAGAGGCAGGTGAAGGGGCACTCGGCCCCTGCGAGGAACACCGTCAGGGCACGGCGCCGAACGACGCGCGTCCCGCGCTCCCATTCCCACGAATGCCCGATCGGAGACCACGCGTCGGGTCGGGGGTGGTCGGGGCGCGCGGCACGGATCGTTCTCCGGCTCCAGCCCGACCGATCGTCCCGGACACCGTCCGGTCCCGGGACGGAAACCGCTCCCGACCCTCCCGTCACGGGTAGAGGGCGGCGAAGTGGCCCCGATACCGGACTTCGCTCCGCCCGTCGCGCGGACGCGCGGCGAGCGCCCCGTCCTGGAATCGTCGCTTGGGATACGCGGGCATCTCCGCCCCCGTGAGCTGTCGGATCCCGCTCGCGACCACGCGGCCCTTGAGAGTGTACAGCGCCTCGTGCGACCCCCGCGTGAGCTCGGCGAACGGGATCGCCTCGGAGACCGCGATGACCCGCGGCGACACGAGCGGCGAGAACAATCGAAACCCGTGCAGACGGGCCGGCGCATAGCCGCGAACGCACCCCCGGCTCAAGCCCCCGGAGTACGTGAGCGAGTGCTTGATCGCGTCGATGCCCCACCCCTCGTGGTACAGCATGCGATTGGCGACCACGGACCGGATCGTCAGCTCCGGGTTCTCCTCGATCGGATAGTCCTTGAGGTTCTCGTCGCCCCCGTCGCCGTCCACGAGGTGGAGCCAGGTCGGGTAGCGATCACGGATCCCCTGCATCAAGGCCATGCCGACCGCCGCGCACTCCACGTCGAGCGGTTTGTAGTCCTCGATCACCTCGACCGCCCGCAGCGGGTCGACGGCGCGGGCCGATACCTCGATCGGCTCGCCGAGCATCTCCAGCCCCACCGCGGCGAGAAAGGCTCTCGCCTGGGTGGCATCGGATCCCCCACCGTCGACGGACAACGTGAAGGCCTTGAGCCTCGCCGGCGACATCCCCGCCTCACGCAGGACCCGGTGCAACGCCAGCAGCACCGCGCCGCTGTCGACCCCACCGGAGAACAGGACCCCGAGCGGCTCGGTCCCGGGTACGTCCTCGACGAACCGCCGCGTCTCCTCGATCAGCGCTCCCACATAGGCGCGGCCGATCGCATCGACATCCGCCGGAAGGCGGTTGGGGATCGGGTCGAAGAACCGGCGGTGGACGGGGTTCGGGTCCGGGCACCCGACGAGGCGGATCTCGGTGACGTGGTGCGCGGGGACCATCCGCGTGTACGACGGGTGGAACTGGTCGCCGTAGCCCTCGGTCTCGAGCGCGTCGCGGATCGCGTCGACCCGGTCGGCGACGATCAGCATCGGTCCGGTCGCTTCCTTGGCGAGGAAGTACCGCAGCGGTCGATCCAGGCTTCGGGCGAGCCTGACGAGCTCTCCGTCGCGCGCCACGAGCGCGAACGAGCCCTCGAGCTCGAGCAGCGATCGGGGGTAGTCGGACAACAGCCGGGTCCGGGCCTCGTCGAGCGACGCACCCCTGAGCTGCTGGCTCTCTGCGGGGACGAGATCGAGGATCCTGCCGACGTAGGTGGACCGCATGCTGGACTCCGGTGGGAGAAACGGGTCGCCCGGTCTGGTCGCGCGCTCCGGCGTCGGTATTGTACCGTTGTCCGGAATCGGCACGCCACCTGGCGCGGAGGCCGTTACTCCGATCCGAAGGAGCGGGGAGCGTGGAGGAGACTTCGAACC
>Ga0302046_10005074_pt1 | contig 11639 bp, 11 predicted proteins | sample RVTome_11_FD_200261 | JGI IMG/M metagenome (GOLD analysis project Ga0302046, IMG submission 200261) | Soil microbial communities from uranium-contaminated site in the Upper Colorado River Basin, Wyoming, United States - RVT147D111 (version 2) ... | reverse complement strand
CTGCCGATCGTCTACCTGGTCGACTCGGCGGGAGTCTTCCTGCCGATGCAGGACGAGATCTTCCCCGACCGGGAGCACTTCGGGCGCGCCTTCTACAACAACGCCCGGCTGTCCGCGGCGGGGGTGTTCCAGGCGGCGGCGATCATGGGCTCGTGCGTCGCTGGCGGGGCGTATCTCCCGATCATGAGCGACGAGGCCCACATCGTCGAGGGCGGCTCGATCTTCCTCGCCGGCGCCCACCTGGTCAAGGCGGCGATCGGCGAGGAGATCGACAACGAGTCGCTCGGCGGCGCCGTGGTCCAGGCCGACGTCTCCGGCATCGTCGACCACCGCCACCCCGACGACGCGGCGTGCCTGGAGGCGATCCGCCGCCAGTTCGCCCAGCTCGGCCGCGGTGAGGTGGCGCCGTTCGCGCGCCGCGAGCCGGTCGCGCCGCTCTATCCGGCCGAGGAGCTGTACGGGGTGCTGCCGCTCGACCGCTCCCGCCCCTACGACATGCGCGAAATCCTGGCGCGCCTGCTCGACGGCAGCGAGCTGGACGAGTACAAGGCGACCTACGGCAAGACCCTGATCTGCGGCACCGGCTGGATCGGCGGCCGCGCGGTCGGGGTGGTCGCCAACCAGCGGCTGGTGGTGCCGGCGAAGACCGGCCTCAAGGCCGCCGACAAGGAGCTGCAGATCGGCGGCGTCCTCTACTCGGACTCGGCCGACAAGGGGGCGCGCTTCGTCGAGCTGTGCAACCAGAAGCGCATCCCGCTGCTCTTCCTACAGGACGTCACCGGCTTCATGGTCGGCAGCCGCGCCGAGCGCGGCGGCATCATCAAGGACGGCGCCAAGATGGTCAACGCGGTCGCCAACTCGGTGGTGCCCAAGATCACGCTCTTCGTCGGCAACTCCTACGGCGCCGGCAACTACGCGATGTGCGGCAAGGCCTACGGCGCCCGCTTCCTCTACGCCTGGCCGTCGGCCTCGATCGCGGTGATGGGCGGCGACCAGGCCTCGCAGACCCTGCTCGCGATCCAGCTCAAGAACCGCGGCGAGGAGGTCTCCGAAGAGGAGAAGCGGGAGCGGCTGGCGGACATCCGGCGCCGCTACCAGGACGCGATGGACCCCCGCTACGCGGCCGCCCGCCTGTGGGTCGACGCGATCATCCACCCCGCCCAGACCCCCGAGGTGCTCGCGCGCACGCTCGAGCTGGTGGCACAGAACCCGGAGCTCGGGGACTTCAGGACGGGCGTCCTTCAGACCTGAAGCGCTCCCTCTCCATCGGGCGGCTCGGCGACGACCGTCCGGGGGCGAGCCGAAGCGGCGGCCCGATCCCGGTCCCGCCCTGCCGCCAGCGGTCCCGCAGCCGGCCCGGCGTGATCCCGCGGATGCGCTGGAACTCCCGCGTCAGATGGCTCTGGTCGGCGAAGCCGGCGATCGCGGCGAGATCGGCGAGACCGCGGTCGGGGGCCTCCAGGAGCGCCCAGCAGCACCATTGGACGCGCAGCGTGCGCACGTACTCGTAGATGCCCATCCCGTAGTGGCGCTTGAACGTTCGGGCGAGATGGTCCGGGCTGATCCCGAGGCCGCGCGCCAGCCCGCCGATCGACGGCGGAGAGGCGAAACGGGCCGCCAGGAGGCGCTTGGCCCTGCGCAGCCAGATCGGGGGATCGCCGGGACCGACGGCGCCCGGAAAAGGGCAGGCGATCCCGACCACGCCCACCAGCGTGTCTGAGGGCAGGATCAGGGGGGACTTCAAGGTATCGAACAGGTCGTCCCCCTCCCCGAACTCCTCGAAGAAGAGCGGAGCCAGGACCTGCCGGCAGCGGCGATCGCTCAGCCGGTAGATGCGCGCCTCCTCGGCGGCGAAGAGGTCGTGGTCCGGCCTCCCCTCGAGGTCCGCGCGCGGCAGGTTCATCGACCGCGCGAAAGCCTGGTTGACGAAGTAGAAGCGGTGATCGTTGTCCCGGATCCAGGCCGGCTCGCCGACCCTCTCCAGGCGACGGGCCAGGTGATCGACGGCCGCGGCGAGAGCCCGCGAGTCAGCAGGGTTCATACGAGGTCGGATCCGTTCAAGACAGGCTGCTCTCCCCGCCGGTATACACCGCGCATCGCCAGCGGGTTCAGGAAACGATTCCCTGATCGTCGTCCAGCGGAGGCGGCCAGTCGCATGAGGCAGCAGAACGCGGCAGAGAGGGTCATCCGTGGAGGACAGGCGGACGAGGCGATCCGCATCCTCGAGGGGAACGAAGCGGCTTTGCGGCTCGAAGCCGGCCGCCTCGCCGCCGCCGAGGCACGGCCGCTGGTCGTGGACTGCCGTCCGAATCCGTCCCTGAGCTGGTCCGGGGTGCGCCAGATCCTGGCCCAGATCCTGGCGTCGGCGGGCGAGCAGGCGGTGACGGCGACGCTCGAGCGCCACGCCGGTCCGGCGCGTCTCGTGCTCGATCGCTGGACTCCGAGCCGGCCCGAGGAGGCGGAACGGCGGAGCGCGGCGCTGGCGGCGCGGATCGAGAGCCACCTGACCCACAACTGGACGGTCCAGCGCCCGGTGATGAACGGCTGGGCGCGGATCCTCGCCGAGCTGACGCGGGGCCGGGACTTCTGCCTCGTCGTGCCGTACGTCAACCGCCTCGACTGGGAGACCCTGGCGGTCCTCAAGAGCCTGTACCGGCTCCCGCGCGAGAGCCGGCCGCGCCTGGTCGTCGGCTACGACAAGGACCTCGCAGCGCCCGAGCGGGACGATCGGGGGATCGAATGGCGCCTCCGGTCGCAGTACGTCCGCGACGCGGTCCTCGGCTGGCTCGGCCGGCGTCACGCCCGGTGCATCGCGGCGCCGGAGCCGGCGGCTCCCGATGCGGCGCCGCCCGGGGGCCGTCCCGGCGGCCTGCCCGATCTGGTCGCCGGTCTCGAGCGGGAGGCGTGCGCCGTGCTCGCGGACCCCGCGGACCTCGACCGGGCCGCCTGCGAGCAGATGGTCGAGGCGCTGGAGGCGTGCTTCCGCCGGTTCGGTTTCACCGCCGCCCTGTGGCTCGGCCTCGAGCTATTCCGGCGGGTCCCCGACCTGAGCGGCGAGCTGGCCGCCCGCGCCCACGAGGTGGTCGCGCTGTCGGCGCACAACCGCCAGTTCAGCTCGCAGGGCAACACCGTCCTGGGCGAGCTGATCGCCGCCCATCTGGAGGCGGCGATCGCCGAGGAGAGGCGCCCGCTCGTGCGCTGCGCCCTCCTCTACCGGCTCGCGGTGGCCTACGGCCGGCGTCTGGGGAGGCTCGAGGACGCGGACCGGTGGGCCGGGCGCGCGACCGCCGAGGCCGAGCGCGCCGAACGCACCGGGCCTAGGTATCAGGCGGTCTGGGCGCGCAACGTCCACGCCTACGTCCACGGGCGCCGCAAGAGCGGGGAACGAGCCCGCCAGTGCATGCAGGCCGCGTTCGAGCTGGTGTCGGCGCCGCAGTGGGAGGCGGCCGCCCGGGGGTCGAACGGTCGGCCATTTAGCGGCGGCGATCTCGCCCTGACCCGTTCACTGGTCGCGCACAACCTCGCGGTCACCGAAGCGTTCGCGGGCGAGGCCGAGCGCTCTTCGCGGACGCTCGAGACCGCGTGCGCCCTGGAGTCGGAGATCGAGGGCTCGGCGAAGTACTGGGCGATGGGCCTGGTGCACAGCCTCCGTGGACGCCACCGCCCCGACTTGGCGCTGCCCCAGGCGCTGCTCGGGCTGCGGGCGGCGGCGAAGGACCGCGAGACCTCGCTCGAGCTGTACTTCCTGCTGCAGCTCGCCGACCTCGCCTACCGGGCCGGCCGGCCGCTGCCGTCGTCGCGGTACTTCCTCGCTGGCCGCCGGCTGGCGGCGAGGCTGGAGCCGCTCGTCGACGGCCATCCGGATCTCGACCTGCCCGCGGCGGCGGCGCTCGAGGACGCCGGCCGGCTCGACCTCGCCGAGGCGATCCTGCGGTCGAAGCTCGGCGGGCCGGCGGAGTCGAGCGCCGAGATGTCGGCGGAGGTCGCCTCGCGGCTGGCCGTCATCGCCGCCCGCCGGAACGACCCGGACGCGGCGGACGCCTGGGCGGACCGCGCCTCCGAGGCCGCGGCCGACGACGCCCATCGGCACTGCCTGGTCAGGACCGCCGTCCACCTCGGCCGCGCCGCCCGGCTGCTCGAACGCCGCCGGCAGGCCGAAGAGCTGCTCGCCTGGGCGCTGCAGCTCGTCGAGGACAGGCAGGATCCTGAGAGCGTCGCCCCGGCCGAGGAGCTACTGGTGCTGACCGAGCTGCACCGCTGCCGGGCGCTGACCGCCGAGCAGGCGCGGCGGACCATCCTGCTCGTCCCCCGGTCGCTGTCGTCGCCGGCCGCCTGGTGGGCGCTCCCCGACGCCCTGGCGATCTGGCTCGACCACGGCGAGGGCCTGGAGCTCGGCGGTCCGGAGGCTCCGGACCACGCCCTGCAGCTCGTCCTCACCGCCGGCGAGTCGAGGGACGACTGCCGGGCCGGCGTGCTCGCCGTGCGCGCGATGCTCGATCGCCGACCTGAATCGATCACCGCATGAAGAGCCGATCCGCGCTCGGCCGGAGATGGGCCGTGCCGCCGCGCGCGACGACCAAACCGACGGCCCGAAGGAGGTAGTTCGAAATGAACAGACTCGTCACGCTGAACCAGGGCCGGGCGCCGCGCGAGCAGGGTCCCGACGGACAGATGCTCAGGGAGCTGTCCGACCGCGACCTCGACCGCGTGGCCGGCGCCGGCTGCATCTTCAACCTGCCCGGCGAAGGGCCGGTCGTGCACGCCAGCTATCCGAACCACGCCTAGGTTCCGAGATCACCTTGAGGAAATCGTGAACAGGCTGAACGAGACCGAGAAGATCGAGGAGCGCCGGGGCGGGGTGCACCGGTTCGGGGAGCTCTCGCCATCGGATCTTGATCGGGTGGCGGGCGGCTTCAACTGCTGGTGGACCGACGGGTCCGGCTACGTCATCCACCGCACCTACGCCGAGGCGTACTGAGCCACCGACGTCACCACCAAACGGTTTGGAGGTAAACCATGAGCAAGCTCAAGAACATCGAGAAGATCGAGGAAGGCCGGGGCGGCGTGGAACGCTTCGGCGAGCTGTCCGCGTCGGATCTCGAACGGGTGGCCGGCAGCGCCGACTGCTGGTTCATCGGCACGAGTCCCACGGGAGGCACGGGCTGGTACAAGCACGGCGGTTACCCGCCGGATGCCTGAGCCATCGATGCCCGGGGCTCCGTGCGCGGCCGATCGGCGGCTCGCGGGGCCCCGATCTCTCCCGCCGCCGGCGGCGAGCGCGGCGCCGGCGGGGAAGCGAGTCGGCCTGAACCGAACTCGCCGACGAATCTGAACAGGAGCACCACATGAGCAAGTTCAAGAACATCGACAAGATCGAGGAAGGCCGGGGCGGCACGGACCGCCTCGGCGAGTTGTCCGCATCGGATCTCGAGCGGGTGGCCGGCGGCGCCGGCTGCGGCTGGGTCTACGTCCACGATGGGGGGGGCTGGATCCTCCACACGGGCTACCCGCAGGATGAATGACCACCACTCCTAGCCCCGCGCGCGCCACTCGGCGTGCGCGGGGCCCGATTCCCGGCCGCCGGCGGCGAGTGGGCGCCGGCGGGGAAGCGAGGTCGAGAGATGAAGACGAGTTGGAGCAAGGTCGGCCCGGCCCTTTGCTTCGCCGCCGGAGGCCTGGTCGCCGGGCTGCTGGTGCCGCAACCCGCGCAGCGTCCCGCGTCACGAGGCGAGGCGTCTCCGGCGCCGCCGCGGCCGGCGGTCGCCGCCGGGGCGACCGCGGACACTGCCGCCGCCGAGCCCGCGCGCCCTGCGCCGCCGCGCGCCGCGGCCGGCCTCCTGGGCGTGCTCGCCGCTCCGGAGACGGTGGAGCTGGCCGCCGCGGGCACCGGGAGGCTGGAGGAGATGACGGTCGCCGTCGGCGACGTCGTCCGCCGGGGGGAGACGATCGCCCGGATCTCGCTCGAGGACCTCGACGCCCGGCGGGCGGCGCAGGCGGCGCGGCTGCGCGACGCCGGCGTCGCGGTCGAGAGGTCGCGGCTCGAGGTCGACCTGGCGCGGCGCAAGGCACAGCGGCGCCAGGGGCTGGAGGAGCTGTTCTCGCTCGAGGAGCGCGAGCAGGCGGAGCTGGAGCTGGAGCGGGCGCTGCTCGAGCTCGAGGCGTCGCGGGCTCGCGAGGTCGAGGCGGAGGCCGAGCTGGCGTCGCTGGACGAGCAGATCGGCCGCCGGACGGTGGTCGCGCCGATCGACGGCCTGGTCAGCGAGCGCTTCGCCGACCCGGGCACGACGGTGGGGGCCGGGCGGCCGCTGGTCCGCATCGTCGCGACCACGCCCTGGATCGTGCGCTTCGCCGTGCCGGAGGCCGACCGCCCGCGCTACGGCGCCGGGACGCCGGTGCGGGTGGCGCTCGAGGGCGCGGCGGAGGCGAGCTGCGGGACGATCGAGCGGGTCGCCCCCGAGCTGGACGAGAGCTCGCGGCTGGTCTTCGCGGAGGCGCGGCTGCCGCCCGGCGGGCTGGCGGGGGTTCCGGTGGGCACCGCGGTGCGGGTGCGCGTGGCGGGGGGCGGCGACTGTGGATGACCCGCTCTTTCGCCCGGCGGCCCTGCGGCATCGCCACCGTCGGGTCGAGGACGAGGGCCGGCCGCTGCGGGTCACGCCCCCGTGGGTGGATTCGCTCTACCGGCTCCTGCTCGTCTCGACTCTGCTCGGGTTCGCGCTCCTGCTCCTCTGCCCGAACGCCGAGTACGCCAGCGGACCGGCGATCGTGCGGCTGGCCGAGCGGCTCGAGGTGACCGCCAGGGCGGGCGGGACGATCGGCGAGCTGCTGGTCGCGCCGGGCGACCGGGTGGTCGCGGGGCAGGTGCTCGGGCGGCTCGACGACTCCCGGCAGGCGGCCGGGGTCGCCAAGCTGCGCGAGCAGTTCGAGCGCCTGCTGGTCGAGCGCCTGCGCGCGCCCGGCGCCGGCCCGCCCGCCGGCGGCCTGGACGCCCTGCAGCGGGAGATCGAGCTGGCCGAGGCGGAACTCGAGCTGCTCGATCTCCGCGCTCCGCGCGCCGGCGTGATCGGCGACGTCCTGGTGCGCACCGGCAAGCCGGTCGGGGCGGGCCAGCTCGCGTTCACCGTCGTCTCGCCGTCGCCGGCGGGTGGGCCCTCCGTGCTCACCCTGCTGCCCGGACGCTACCGGCCGCTGCTCCGGCCGGGCATGCCGATGCGGTTCACGCTCAGCGGCTACGTCGGCGGCGAGCAGCGCCTGACCGTCGACCACGTCAGCGCCAGCGTCGTCGATCCCGCCGAGATGCGCGCGCTGGTCGGCGAGATCGCCGGCCGCCAGGCCGGTGCGGGCGGCGGCTGGGTGCTCGTGCGGGCGAGCCTGCCGGCCGACTACTTCGAGGTGCGCGGCCGGCGCTACGGCTTCTACGACGGGCTGATCGGGACCGCCGAGGTGGCGGTGCGGACGCGACGGCTGGCGACGCTGCTCCTGCCCTGGGAAGCGGCGGGCGGAGAGCACGGCTGACGTGGCGGCACCCTCGCTGTCGGACCGCTTCCCCGCGCTCGGCCGTCTGCGCGCCACTCGGCGCCGCGTCCTGCCGTGGATCCCCCAGACCACTTCGACCGACTGCGGCGCCGCCTGCCTGGCGACCGCGCTGGCGTACTTCGGCAAGGAGCTGCCGCTCGAGGAGGTCCGGTCGCTGGCCTTCCAGGGCCGCGACGGGACGACCGCCCGCTTCCTGCTCGAGGCGGCGCGCGACCTCGGCCTGCGCGGGCGGGCGGTCTCGGTGCCCGAAGCGGCGGACCTCCGGCACCTGCCGCGCGGCTCGATCCTGCACTGGAGCTTCTGCCACTTCGTCGTCCTCGACCGGGTCACCCGCAAGGGCGCGGTGATCGTCGATCCCGCGGGCGGGCGGGCCGAGCCGAGCTGGGAGGAGATCGACCGCCGCTTCACCGGGGTAGCGATCGTGCTCGAGCCCGGCGCCGACTTCCAGCCCGAGCGCCGGAAGGCCCGGGTCGGCACCGCCCGCTTCGCCGCCGAGCTGCTGGCGCGCTCGGGCGCGCTCACCCGGGTGCTGACGACGTCGGTCCTGCTCCAGGTGCTGGCGCTCGGGCTGCCGATCCTCACCGGCGTGGTGGTCGACCGGGTGGTCCCGCACCACGACGTCGGCCTGCTCGAGCTGCTGGCCGCCGGGTTCGTCGGCCTGATCGGGTTCCGCCTGGTCGCCTCGCTGGTGCGCTCGTTCCTGCTCGTCCAGCTCCGGACCGAGCTCGACGCCAAGATCACGCTCGAGTTCCTGGACCATCTGGTCGATTTGCCCTACCCGTTCTTCCAGACCCGCTCGACCGGCGACCTGATGATGCGCCTCAACAGCAACTCGACGGTGCGGGAGACGCTCACCGGCGGGGTGCTCTCCGCCGCCCTCGACGGCACCGTGGTCGTGCTCTACCTGGTGCTGCTGCTGATCGCGAGCCCGACCCTCGGCGTCCTGGTCGCGGTGCTCGGCGCCGCCCGGGGCGTCTTGTACATGGCCGCCCGGCGGAAGTACCGCGAGCTGACCGCGGTGTCGCTCGAACGGCAGGCGCGTTCGCGCGGCTACCAGGTGCAGATGCTCGCCGGCATGGAGACGCTCAAGGCCGCGGGCGCCGAGAAGCGGGCGGTCGACCGGTGGTCCAACCTGTTCGTCGACGAGCTGAACACCACCGCGGCGCAGGGACGGCTCAGCGCCTGGAGCGACTCGGCCCTCGACGCCCTGACCACCGGCTCGCCGCTGATCGTGCTGCTGGCCGGCGCCCACCTCGTGCTCCAGGGCGAGCTCAGCCTCGGCGCGATGCTCGCGCTCAACGCCCTCGCGATCGGCTTCTTAGCCCCGCTGTCGACCCTGATCTCGACCGCGCTGCAGTTCGAGACCCTGCGCAGCTACATCGCGCGCATCGACGACGTGCTCGGAGCGGAGAAGGAGCAGCCGGCGCGGGCGAAGCTGGCCAGGCCCCGGCTGGAGGGCCGGATCCGTCTCGACGACGTCTCGTTCCGCTACGGCGCGCGCGGGCCGTTCGTCATCTCCAACGTGTCGCTCGAGGTCGAGCCCGGAGCGTTCGTCGCTCTGGTCGGCGCCTCCGGGGCCGGCAAGTCGACCCTCGCCAACCTGATGCTCGGGCTCTACCGGCCGACCCTCGGGAGCGTCCTCCTGGACGGTCACGACCTCGAAACGCTCGACCTGCGCTGGGTGCGCAGGAGGCTCGGCGTCGTGACCCAGAATCCGTACCTGTTTGGCCGCTCGATCCGCGACAACATCGCTCTCGCCGACCCCGGGCTCGATCCGGCCGACGTCGTCGCGGCGGCGGAGCTGGCCCAGATCCACGACGAGATCTCCGCCATGCCGATGGGGTACGACACCGAGATCGGACAAGGAGGCAACACGATCTCCGGCGGGCAGAGACAGCGCATCGCCCTCGCGCGAGCCCTGGCCAGCCGCCCCTCGGTCCTGCTGCTCGACGAGGCGACCAGCAATCTCGACGCGATCACCGAACGCCGAATCCACGAGCAGCTCGAGCGTCTCCGCTGCACCCGGATCGCGATCGCCCACCGGCTCAGCACGATCCGCTCCGCCGATCAGATCGTGGTCCTCGATCGCGGCCGCGTGGTCGAGGCCGGCAGCTATGACGAGCTGCTCGGGAACGACGGTTGCTTCGCCGCCCTGATCGCGGCGCAGCGCGACTCGACGCCGGCCCCGGTCGCCGCGCCGAGACTCGTCTCCGGCGATCTCTGATCGGGCGGGCCGGCCCAGGGCGCGGCAGTCAGTTCTCGCCGCCGCCCGCCTCGCGCTCGACGACCGCGCGCAGCTCGGGGTGGGCGTCGAGGTACTCGGCGGCGGCGGCGCGGTGGGCGGGGTGGAGGGAGAGGCGGTACATCGAGGCCTGGTAGGGGTCGACGATCTCGTTTTCGTCGAGGCGCTCGAGCACCGCGGTGACGAAGCCGCGGGCGGCGGTGGTCCCCCGCTCGCCCTCGAAGCGCTCGCCGAACGGGCGCGCCGCCTCGGCCAGCAGGTCGCTCCGCCGCGGCCACGGCACGCCGCGCAGGCGCTCGGCCCAGGCGTCGACCATCTCGCGCATCGGCGGGTCGAGCTTCTCGTAGAGCACGGTCCCTCCTATCCCTCCTCGGCATCCTCGCCGCCCGCGGGCTCGGGGTAGACCCTGATCGAGTCCCAGCGCCGGAGCACCACCTCGCCGGCCGGGGCGCCGCGGCGCTTGGAGACGTCGGCGGCGCGGCAGACGTGGACCTCGACCTTGCCGCCGGCGGCCCGCGCCTTGGAGTGCCAGGCGGCGAGCTGGGCGGCGCGCCGGAGGACGTCGCGCGGCAGCTCGGCCAGCCCTTCCGGGTTGCGGACCACGACGTGGCTGCCGGCCGTGCCGCCGGCGACGTGGAGCCAGAAGTCGCGCGGCTCGGCGACGCCGAAGGTGAGGGCGTCGTTCTCGCGCGCGCCCTTGCCGACCAGGACCTCGAAGCCGTCGATCTCGACCGCGCGATGGCCGCGCCCGGTGCTCGCCACGGCGCCGATGGTACCCCGGCGCCTACCTCCCGGTCTCGAAGTTCGAGCATCCGCCGGCCACCCTCGAAGCCAGGCCGCCTTGCATCCCGCCCCTCCGGCGAAGGACAATCGTCCGAGTCCTGCCGTGCGAGTCGGATTCGGCCGGTCGATCGGTCCAGCCCGGGAGGTGTGCGATGAGCGAGAAGCGATTCCGGTCCGTGGTCGAGATGTTCCACCACCGCGTGGACGCGAGCGGGGACGCCGACGCCATGTACGGCCGGCGCGGCGGCGAGTGGTACACGCTGACGTGGCGCGAGGTCGGCGCGCAGGCGCGGCGCGTGGCCGGCGGGCTGCTGAGCCTGGAAGTCGAAAAGGCGCAGCGCTGCGCCATCCTCTCGCTGACCCGGCCCGAGTGGGTGACCATCGACATGGGCATCCTCGCCGCCGGCGCCGCCACCACCACCATCTACCCGTCGAACACCGCCGAGGAGAGCGCCTACATCGTCAACGACTCCGAGGCCGTGGTCTGCTTCGCCGAGAACCCCGAGCAGGCGACCAAGCTCGCCTCGGTGCGGCTGGAGATGCCGAGCCTGCGCCAGGTGGTGCTCATCGAGGGCGATCCCGAAGCGGTCGCCGGCGGCGCCGGCTGGGTGATCACCCTCGACGAGCTGACGGCGCGCGGCGCCGCCTGGGACGCCGAGCACCCCGGCGGCGTCGACCGGGTCGCGGCCGCGGTCGGCCCCGAAGATCTCGCCACCCTGATCTACACCTCGGGCACCACCGGCAAGCCCAAGGGGGTGATGCTGTCCCACGACAACTGGGTGTTCGAGGCCGAGGCGATCGCGCAGATCGCGCTCCTCGAGCCCGAGGACAAGCAGTTCCTGTTCCTGCCGCTCGCGCACTCGTTCGCCAAGGTGCTCGAGGTGGCGATGATCGGCATCGGGACGCCGACCGCGATCGACGGCTCGATCGACGACCTGGTCGCCAACGTCGGCGCCACCCGGCCGACCGTGCTGGCGGCGGTGCCGCGGGTGTTCGAGAAGGTCTACAACCGGGTGGTCGCGGGGGCCAAGGAGGCCGGCGGGCTCAAGTACAAGATCTTCCTCTGGTCGCTCGGCGTCGG
>Ga0302046_10005073_pt1 | contig 11641 bp, 8 predicted proteins | sample RVTome_11_FD_200261 | JGI IMG/M metagenome (GOLD analysis project Ga0302046, IMG submission 200261) | Soil microbial communities from uranium-contaminated site in the Upper Colorado River Basin, Wyoming, United States - RVT147D111 (version 2) ... | reverse complement strand
GGGAGGTCTTGGAGTCTGCCGACATCCCTCTTCATGTCAATTACGAGTCGGCGCATCTTGAGCGCGAGGTCGCGACATTGCCGATGATCGATATCGAAGGCTATCTTGTCGACGGCGGTGAGACTTGCGATCACCAAGCCCAATATCACCGTCGCCCACCTCACATACCGGTGTGTAAGGGCTTGCAGTGAGCTCGCAGCCAATCCGAAAATAGCAATCAGTAGCGCGATGGTGAGCAGAACGGAAGCATCGTCTTCCAGGGAAAGAATCTCCTGTTCGAATCGCTGGATCTCCTCCCGATACGTAGCAAGCTCGTCGTCGGCCAAGATGGTGGGCGCCAGGAGCACGCCGACTACGCCGAGGATTACGAGAAACGTGAGTCCCTTGACGAGAAGACCGATAGCTCTTTGCGTGGGAAATCTTGTGCAGTGCTCCATAGTTCCTCCTCCGTTCACAGACCTTGAACGTCATTCCCTTGGACGGCACTCCCCTAAAGCTCGGCCGATGCTTCTTCGCTCAGGCGAGTGCAATAGTCGAACCAATCCACGACCCCTGCCCCGTCTCGCAATCGTGCAAGCGCGCTGCCAATCAGGGTCTGCAGCCGGCGCAGTCCTTGCCGCTTATAACGAGCCAACGAGTCCTGCGATAGCGTTTCGATAGTGGTCACGTCGAAGCACGGGTTGAAGTCGAAAGCGATCGGTCTGAGAACGCCCGTATCCGTGATCACCAAAGGATTGACCAGTTCGGACAGCGGTCGGTCTTTCGGGCAGATCGCGCCCTGTCGATCGCAGGACGCCAGCAGGTTTCCGTACGCGGCCCGTTGTTGCCACAAACCGTGAACGGGAGCCAGGTCGCATTGGATCTGCACTTGGTCCCCCAACTCCTGCTGAAGGGCCAAGACCACCAGGTAGAGACGCGCTCGATCCGCTGCCGTGAAAGCGGACGCGTCCGCCATGGTTTTCGCCCGTCCGGCAAGGGCCGTGGGTCTCACCTGCAGCCTTCGGGCTCCCAGCGCCACCAGATGATCGGCGAGATCCGGCAATTCCGAAATCGCGGAACGGGTCAGCGATATGGCTGCCGCGACCGGATGGCCGTTGTTCGCCAGCCATGCCAGGCTGCTGCAGGCTCGCGCGAACGCATCGGACCGACTCCGCAGGCGGTTGTGAGCCTCGGCCATCCCATCGAAGCTGATCGCCAGGCCGTCGAGTTTCGAGGCCGCGGCGCCAAGTTTCTCCGTTGGGAAAAGACCATTCGAAATCATGGTCACCCGGAAGCCGGCCGCGCGCGCCCTCTCGATCAACGGCAGCAAGTCGACGTAGGTCAGGGGCTCCCCGCCGGAGATGCTGATCGATTGGTAGCCTTCGGCTTTGAGCAGTGCGAACGAGCGTTCGAGAGACTCCAGATCCAGGCCAGTCTTGTGCTGTGGACCTGAATCGGAATAACAATGCAAACAAGCAAGGTTGCATAGCCGGGTCGGATGAAGATGCACGATGCGGCCCGGCAGAAAGCCGGACCGCATCTCAGTGGGCATCGCCTTCTCGATCATCAAGGGCCGGGACGGTTACCGGCGTTCATGCCTTCGAGCTCATCGACGCCGAATCCGACGCGAACGAGGAATCGATCCCAGTCGATAATCCCATAGGGAAAAATCTCGACTCTCCCGACGTCCACCTTCGAGAAAATGCCGTCCAGGCGGGGAATCTTGTCCGTGAAGTAGTCGATGCAGATCCCGTAGATGCAAACGTCGAATCTCCGGATCTCCAGGCCATCCACCAGGATTCGTTCTGCGATCCTGGAAATGACACCGTCCTTCAGCTTGTAGTTCGCCAAGCGCTTGGACAGCCGTTCGGACAGTTGCTTGCTGTTGACTCCCATGGTTCCAACACCTCCAACGTTCTTGAGCGGTTCTACATTCGCTTACGCGATCCAATAGACGGCCGTTTTGACAAATTTGCTCACGTCGCGAATTCCTGGCGCTGTCCGACTACCAGAGTCCTCACATCCTCAGTGTGAGCGTCAACTCCCCCGACTCCGTGTCCCTCGACGTCTCCAGGGACACGCCTCTCTCCCGCCGACCGCCGTTCGCCCGCGCGCGAAAGCTGTCGGGCTTGTCCTGGTAGGGGATGCCGCTCGTGAAACCATGGGTGCGATGGAATGCGGGGGCCTCCGATGGACGGAACGTGTCGGGCACGGAATCGCGGCCGTTCGTTGCCGCGATCCGGAAGGTCTCCGGCACCCTCGACGCCTGGCGAGCGGCGAGCTCTGGAAGTCCCACCGCGGTCGCGGCGGGCGTGGTGCGGACGTGGCACTGAATTCCCTCGTAGTGCCAGCCGTGGGCGCCGCTGCCGAGCTCGTTCCAGTCGGTGGTATAGAAGTGATCTCCGATCTCGGGGTTCCAGTAGCGGTGAAGGGCGGCGGCACCGGTGCCGGCCGCAGCGTAGACGTAGCACTCGACTCCTTCGTAGATGTAGCCGTACCGGCCGTGGCCGAGCTCACCGAAGTTCGTGGTGTAGAAATGGTCGGTGACCCGCGGGTTCCAGTATCGATAGAGCGGGACCGTGCCGGGGCGCGGCTCCTCGTGCACGTAGCACTCGACTTTGTCGAAGACCCACCCGTAGGCCCCGTTTCCGAGCTCGCTCCAGTCGGTGGTGTAGAAGTGATCGCCGACCGTCCCGTTCCAGTAGCGATACAGCGGCTGGGCGACCCGGCGCGCACGGCTCACGGCGCCTTCGGTATCGAGGAACACCCCGACGGGCTTTCCCGCCTCGCTGTTCACCGCGGTTCCCGTCTCCCTCAGAATCTCCCGGATCTCCTCGTGCGTCAGATCGGGGTTCGCCTCGAGCAGGAGCGCCACGGTGCCCGCGACCTTGGGGGTCGCACCCGACGTACCTCCGAACCGGTTCCGGTAGGCGTCGTCCGCGGTGCTGTCGCAGGTGACGTCGTGGTCGCCGTCTCCCGGGGCCGATACCACGATCCTCGGACCCCAGTTGCTGAACCAAGCTCTCCGGTTCTCCGTCGGGTGGTAGCCGGTCGCCCCGACGAGGATCGACCCCGTCTCCTGGATGGGATTGCCGATGTCGTCGATGCCGGCATCCCGGTCGCCGTTTCCCGCGGCGACGCATACCACGACCCCGCTCGCGATCGCCGCGCGGATGGCGGCGTTCACCGAGGGCACCATCTCGTAGTTCCCGAAGCTTCCCGTCTGGACCTCGAGGATGATCACCTTTCGCCGCCCGCCGCTGTCCGCCGTACGCACCCATTCGATCGCGGTTGCCCAGGAGTTTCCGCCGAGGGCGGGCCCGGGCCCGGAGTTCGCCTGGATCGGCCAGAGAGTCGCCCCGTGGGCGAAGCCGGCCATGCCGCGATCGTTGTCGTCGCCCCCGGCGATGCCGAGAACCGCGGTACCGTGGCTGATGCTCGCTCCGTGCGACACGTTGTTGCTCCCGTCGAACGAGTTGTAGGCGCGCCCCAGGTCGAGCCTCGCCGCGAGGTCCTGGTGCGTCGTTCGATAGCCCCAGTCGATGTCCGCGATAACCACCCCGTTGCCGCTCAGGCCGTTCCATGCCTGGTTGCCCCGGCACCGGAAGACGTACCACTGGTTCTCTAGCCCGGAGATCGGATCGACCACCACCTGGTCCGTCACTCCGACCAGAGGCTCGTTCAGAGGCGTCTGGGGCGGGATCGCCTTGGGAACCGGAACCGCCCGCCGGACTTCGGGAAGCTCCTCGAGCTCCTCGCAGATTGCCTCGAGGTTCGCGGCGGCCGCGAAGTGGAGCGTCATGAACTTCTGCGCGTAGGGAGCCTCATCGCGCTTCCCCGGGGAGAACGCGAGCGACGGCGCCGCGGGGTCGGGGGCAGCCTGGATCGAAGGCTCCGCGCGCACGAGCTGGTGCCTCCGCGCCACTTCGTTGACCATCGAAAGGTCGGCTCCCGACGGGCTCCGGAACGCCTCGCCCGCGTCGGCGCCCGCGATCACCGGTTTCACTCCTTCCTCGAACTCGACCTCGATCGCACCCGGCTCAAGCGCGCCCACGAGCGAGGTCGAGGGTGCGGCTTCCCCACGAGGTTTGAACCGCGGGGCTCCCGCATCGCCTTGCTCGACGAGCTGGGACGGTGAAACGGATCGGGGATCGCTCGCGCCATTCTTCGATTTCTTCGCCATGGGAATCCGCTCCTTTCGGCCGCCGTCTGGCGCCGGAATTCTTCTTGCATCGCAAAGGGACTCGATTTCGTTGCCTGCTCAGAAGCTCAGATGGGCCAGGGATCCGAGAGGAGCTTCGAGACCGACTCGAGCTCCCCCAGCACCGAGCTCGTGGGAGCCCCTGGAGTCGCCGGCATGCTGAAGGACGCAACGGCGCTTTCACGGAACGTACGCGGGCCCGCGCTCAACTGTTTCAGCGTCCGATCGACCGACTCTTTCGCCTGAGCCATCCGCTTGTGCGCGTATCGGATCTCCCGCCCTCGTTCCTCGTTCTGCCGATGCGCTTCGCCCGCGGCCCGGTTTGCCTGGCCGGCCATCGACGCCATCTCGGCGCCGGTCTTCTCCGCGGCTTCCGCCCGCCTCTCGGCGGGCACACGCCCGAAGTAGTGGCCGATGATGGCGCTCAGGAGCGGAAGCGTGTAGAGCAGGATGTCCTTCTTCCGCTCCCAGCTGTCTGCCGAAGTGAAGAACATGGAGTACAGCATCAGAACGGAGAGCACGAGGATGACGAGGGCGAACCCCGTGGCGGTCATCTCCTTGATCGCTCCCACGATTCCCGAAGCCGCTTGAGACCAAATCGCCTGCGCCGGCTTCGTTTCCGGCGTTTCCGCGGGCTGGCTGAGCGGCGGGACGGGTGCGTTGACGATGGTGGTCGACATGTTTCCTTCCTCCTCGATCGCTGCGGCTATCTCCGCCGCCGCGGCGGTTCCGGACACTCGCGGCGTACCTTTTGGACGATTTGCTCGGTTTGCTCCTGCGAGACCGCGTGGACCCGATACCGCCGCTCCCGGGGCTCGGGTGGGGCCTCTCCCTTCACGGCGGACGCGGCTTCGATCGCGATCTCGCGCGTCACTTGTGCCGTATGGAAATCGAAGCCCGGCATCGGCCCCTTCTGGACGCGCTCCAGGTGAGCCAGGGCATCCCCGCTCCTCGCCTCCGTCACCTGGAACTTCCCGTCCTGGAAACGGACGTACGTTCGCTGGGCGTCGAACCCCGCGGCGCGCTCGATGTGCGCCACCAAAGGGTCCTTCAGGTCGTGTTTGCGCCTGTCCGCGATGTCGCTCAGCACCTTTTGCGCCCTCGGGAGCGCAGGCGAGCCCCCGAGCGCCATGTACAGACCGACGTCATCGGTGAAGAAGTCCATCGCCTGCCGCTCGTCCTCGCGCGACCTGGGGGTTCCGATCCGGATCCGGATGGTGTTGGACCTCACCACGAGCTCGCGCTGCGTTTCCTCGTGGAAGATCACGAGAAGCGCGGTGACGTCATACGTGCCCGGCTCGGCGAAGGAGAAGCCGGCGGAGCCGAAGGTCAGGTTGGCGTTGTCCTGGAGACTTTCGCCGTGAGCGAGCCGGAGGTCGTCCCGGGCGCTCCACTGGAAGCAGCGCTGCATCGTGGGAACGAAGCCGAGCGCCCGGGACCCTCCGGAGACGAAGGCGCCCCCGTGCACGCGGCGGATCACGATCTCGGTGAAGCCCGCCTTGGGATCCAGCAGGAAACTGGGCACGTCCACGGTCCGGCCCGAGCGATTCGTGAGCATCAACCCCACAAAGACCGGCTGCGCGAAGTCGAGGAGCGTCCCTCCCTCCGGCGGAGTCAGCGTGAGCTCCCAGCCCGCAAGAGGCACCTCGGGCACGTAGGGCGAGTAGCCGCCGTTTCCGTCCGCCCAGTAGGTCACGGAGTGGAAGGGCGCTCCTCCAGGGATGAGCGGCGGAAGAGGCGCGTGCCGCAGGAACTCGATCTCGTCGCGATCGAACGCGAACCGGAACTGGCTCCAGAACTCCTCGCTGCGCCGGCCTCCGCGGTATCTCCAGTCGTAGTTCATGAACGAGGGAGAATCCGCCCGACCCACCACGCGCTCGAACCGATGCACCAGGTTCAGCGCGTGGCCGAGCTCGTGCACCGCGGTCTGCAGGACCTTCCGGTCGTGGTCGATACCCGGAATCCTCCTTATCTCTCCCGCGAACACCGCCGCTCCCTGCCGGGGCAGGGTGTCGGAGCTGTCGAACATGACGCCGAGCAGCCCCTCCCGGTCCGAGTCGGAGAGGAGCAGCATGTGGATCTCCCAGGCCCGCCGCTGGAGGGGCGACTGGGCGAGGTCGCTCATCAGCGCGTGGAGCTGTGCCATCCCCCAGCCTGCCGCGACCCGCGGGATCCGATCGGCGATCCCCGTGGTGTAGGTAGCGATCCCCGCGCTCGCGAGGGCCTCCTCGAGCGTCATCAACCGGTCCGAGAACGAATATCCACGAATCGGCTCGACCCCCTCCTCGATCTCGATCTCGAGACCGAGGCTGCGAAAGGCCGAGGAAAGCCTTTCGAGAGCGAAGGGGATCGACCGGCGCGGCGGTATGCCCTCGAGCGGGCCTTCGAACCGGATTCGCCCCGAGAGGCTGTCTGGAGGATCCGAGAGCGGCTCGAGCCAGAGCCTTCCCTCGACCCGGCGATCGTATTCGTCCTGACCGATGATGGGCCAGGAGCCGTTCTCCCGCACGCCCCCCGGCGCCGTGCGGAACGAGGCCACGTAGTGGCGGGCATCGGGCTGGAGACGGTAGAGGTCGCCGCTCACGATTCCGCATTCCCGGAGATCGAGTCGGAGCTCGATCCAGATCTCGGGACTACCTCCCGCGTAGCGGCCGTCATTCCACTCCGTGACCGCGGCGGGCTCGTTGACCGGCGCGGGGACGGGAAGCATTCCCGAGGCGCCTCCGTTCCGGCGCGGGGGCTCGGCGAGAAAGCTGCTCTCGAAATCCCTGGCGGGCAGGGGCTCGTTCACGTTCCACCTCCTATCAGCGAGCGATCGATTTCGCGGCATCGACGCACTCTTGTTTCACTTCATCTCCGGAGTCGACGGGCACCAGGCTGGACTCGCCGAACGGTGACGGCTGCCCCGCTTTCACCGCCGCGAGGTTCGCGGACTTCTGCTTGATGCGAGCCGCTCCCGCTTTGGCGACGGTCGGGTCCGCGGCGCAGGCTTCGAGCGCCGAGAGGGCGTCGATGAGCGCCTGGTCGTACGCGACCGCGAGCGCGTGATCGGCCTCGATCCCCGCGATGCGGGCCTTCTGCGCTTCGGTGGCGATCGTGGCCCGCTTCACCAGCGCTTCCAGATCGTCCCGGGACTCCGTGAACACCTCGGCGATAAAACCGAGAAACGCGCTCTCCCCCTGCACCTCGACCGTCGATACCGTCAGCGATATCGGGGCGAGGTCCTTTCCGCGAGGAAGATGGAACCAGAGACTCTCGTCGAGACAGGCCGGGGTCGCGGATGAGGCCGCGGTCCGGGGAAGATCGCCGTTCCCAGCAGCGGGCTGTGGGCCCGCAGGCACGCCGGGCTGCGACGGCGGGGCGCTGCTCGAAGGGGCCGCCGACCCCGGTGCGCAGGCCGCGTCGTACTCATGGAAGGCTCCCTTCCCGAGCTTTCCCAGGATCAGCTCCGTCGCCGGGTTGTCGGTTGCGGTCGCCGACTTGCCGGGAGGATGAAAGGCGAAGCCGAGCTTCACGAAGCGCTCGTCGCCAGACCTCAGGGCGCGATCGCCGATGGACTCCTCGAACGAAGCGACGATGGGAACGATGGAGTGGGCCGTCCCGGTGGCGGAAACCCGGAACTTCCCCTCGAAGTAGAAGTCCGGCGTTCCCGAGAGATAGATCCCGCGCGCTTTCATCCGGTCCACCTGGTGGGCGAACGGTGAGCCCGCCGCCCATTGACTGTTCATCTTGTCCTTGCTGAAGGCGAAGGGTCCGCGGATCACGAGAACGCACTTGGGAAACGACGTCTCGTTCGCCTCGAAGTTGGTGAACGACGTCGATTGCCAGGTTTCCTCCTTCGCGGAGGCCTCGAGGGTCTTTCCGAGCCGGTTGAAGCCCGCCGAGATCAGGCTCGGAAGCACGGCGGCGAGGATCGGTGCGAGGAATGCCTCCTTCTCCGGCTTGGCGAAAAGGCAATCGCCCACGAACACCCGCGACAGGTGCCGGACAGGCGGGGCTGTCCCGGCTTTCGGCGCTGCCCCGCTGGTCGACGCGCAGCGGGCCAGAAAAAGCGCGGCCAGCGCCAGCGCCGAAGCTCTGCGACCGAGGGATGAAAGGATGCCGCGTTTCATGAAAACCTCCAGTCTCCGAGCGGTTTCAGACGAACTGAGCGATCCACTGCGCGAGATCGTCGCGCATCCGCAGGCCCACGTTTCGGGTCCTCGCAATCGAGCTCGCTCCGTGTCCCGTGCCGCCGAGATGAATTCCAACGACGCCACGCTCCGGGGACGGGCCGAGGATCGGCGAGCCGCTCTCCCCATCCTCGACGTCGATGTCGTAGAAAACGTGATCTCCCTCGACGGCGTCGACGGGACCCTCGCCCTCGACAGGCGTTCCCCCTCGATCGACGACGAAGGGGTAGCCGGAGAGCCGGACGCGGTCCGCGTTCTCCACGGCGTTGGCGGCGAGCTTCAGACAATCCCCCGGGCCGAAGGCCGTCTCGGAGCAGGAGACCAGGGCGATGTCATGGGATGAAAGGAGGCCGCTCGCGCGATAGCCTGGGTGAACCTCGACGTGGTTCGCGCGGAAGGAACCAAACGGCCGGTCGCCGTTCACAATCCCGGGAATGACCTCGAGATCCCACTGAGTCGCGTTGGGCACGCGGTTCCACGCGTTCGTCACGTCGAGAACGTGCGCCGCCGTCACCACCAGGGCGGGGGCGACGAACCAGCCTGTTCCCGCGAAGAACGGCACGGAGCCCGATGGAGACTGGATGTGGAACCGCAGGGAGGCGATGGCGTTCTGGGGGTACTGACGCGTCTCGCCTACGCCCAGGACACGCCACCGAGGCTGTCCATCGCGAGGGAGAATATCCTGCGCCCGCCGGTCCCGTCCGTTCATCGGCTCCTCCCGAATCAGGTGTTTTTCACTTCCGACATACGGATAGACGGACCGCGGGGGAATTTTCACATCCGAGTCTCGTGTGCATGGCGGCTCGAACGGGACTCGTCGGGATGGAGGCGCGGTTGCGCACCTAAATCCAACCCTACTGTGACGGCGAGCGACGTGTCAGAACCCGGAAACCCGACTGGTCCCACGCCACGAGCCTCAGCGCCGATCTCCGCGGCGGTTCCGGAACAAAAAATGGGTGCCCCGACAACGCCTCAAAGGCGGCGATGCGGATCTCGGGCCGAAGCGAATCTGCAGAAGCGACGGCTTTCGAGAGATGACAGCGCAAACACCGGATGTCCACGCCGGATTCTGGCGGCAATGGGTTCGCAGGAATCCCCGTCGGCTGCAAGCTCTGCCAGCGTAGGATCGTCGGACAGGAGTTCCGTGGCAAATGACCCGACCTTCGCGACGGGAATCGAATCGATGGTGCGAACAAGTACGCGAATTCTCTCAGGAAATTTGATAGACGAAATCGTCGAATGAGCGGAATCTGAAAGCAGTTTAGCCTCTTCGTGAACGATCACGCTCCCATCTGCTTCCGGGCTCGCAGTGCAGCTCGCAAGTAGAAAATCCGCACCGCAAACGAAGACGACGAAGACCCCAAGAAAAGCAAGACATCCACTCCATTGATGCACGTCCGTAAATTCCGCGTTCGTTTCTGACGGTCGCGTCTTCCGTAGAGAGTCCGAGATCGACGGTGGGAGCGCCTTCTTCAGCCGACTCTGCGGCTGTGTCTGCCATCACAGCCATCCTATTTCTTGTCGGGCAACTTCCCGGCGATGTACCCACCGTGGCTGATGCCGACTAACCAAACCAGTTCCTCCGGCAGAACCGGAAAGCCCTGCGCCTTGAGAACCAGTCCCACGTATGTGAACCCTGCGACGAAGGTAAATACGTAGTTCTGGAACTTCGTAACGTTGATGACCTCGTCGGCAATGAAGCCTTCCTCTTCCAGGAACATCTGCCTAAGAAATGGCTTGCGCTCAATCCGGGTTCCGTCGGCCATCGTTAACGTACCCATACGTCTGACCAGCGCGCCGGAGGCATCTTTCGCGCTCTTGATGGCTCCGGCTGCCGACGCCGAGCCGAGACTTATTCCCATCAGTACCAGTAGCTCGGACGGAATCCGGAGTCGCTCTGGTTCGAAGAATGGGATCAGGACCCCCAACCATGTCGAAAGCACGAGAAGCGTCCACATGAGTACCTGGAAGTGATTGAGGCTGTACCGCCCTCGCCCGTCCAGCAACAGTCCCAGAAAACTTCCGTTTGTCAATCTTCCTGCGACCGCCGCCGCCGCGAGCAATGAAACACCGGATATGAGCCACCATGTATAGAACATTCAATACCCCTCGATCCTTCCAATCAGACGGAATCCCGCTTGACTCATAGACCAAGCTCATTCGAACTTCAGTTGATGCTTCAAATCCTGACTTCAGCCATCCGCGAAGAAGATTCGTACCCCCGATCTGAAACGTGCCCTATCCTCGGGCACTGCGAGAAGGCCCGCAGACCCCACCACACTGACAACCGTGGCGCACCTCATACTGAAATAAGACTCAGGAATTGCTCAGGCCCTTCGGGACAGACCGTTCAACCTCCACTGCGTGGGCTTAACGGGTTGACACGTTCTCAAGCGCAAAACTCCGACCGTGCAGATCGCCTGCTACCGCGTCGACCCGTCGTCACCGATTTCCTTCAACCTCCTGGCGCCGGCCGGTGCGACTAGCTCCTCACAAGAGACGGACACCAAGCTCGTCCGTACATGAAGACCCGAATTCCGACCGAGCGCCTCGCCGTTGTATCAGAGAACCTCCAACAGTTCTTTCTCTTTTCGCGGGGACGAATTTGATCGGCGATAATGAACCCTCCCGAAGGGGAAGATTAGTTGACGCCGGACACGAATAGCCGCTGCTTCCGCAAAGTGCGGTCTGCCGCCGCTGGAAGGACGCCCTCGACTCCCTGGGAACCGCAGCCAACTACGATCATGTCCACAACGCCGTGATGAACCTCCCTGCACTCGAGTTTCGCATGAAGCAGACCGGAGGATTCGATAATAGCTGTTGTAGACGGAACTCTGCTTCAGATTGAGGCGGCGGCTGATTTCGGATATCCGGAGACGCCGCCACAAGCGGAGTTCGAGGATGAGCCGGTCCTCTTCGACGAGCCCGGCCAGGGAATCCGAAAGGGCGCCGCGGCAGTCCGGTTCACCTCGTCGATCTTTCTTGGCGAAGAACCTCGTATACCGACGGGCGCGTATCGAGATGCGGTTGCAAAGCCGCCTCGGGTAGAACGAGAAGCGGGGATGACGCTGCGGAATCTCGAAGAAACGCTCCCTCAGCTCGGAGGAGTAACGATTCAGAAACACAAAAAATGAACCACTCAGCGACGACTCGCCGATCACGCTTCGGGTGGCTGCGGCGAGACCATCGAAGCGACGCCGCAGGTCCGTCGGTTCCGCCGCCGCGTAGATCCTCCGAAGGGGGGAGCGACTGTTTCATACGCGCCCTTCCAGAACCTCGAGCACGAGCC
>Ga0302046_10005071_pt1 | contig 11641 bp, 11 predicted proteins | sample RVTome_11_FD_200261 | JGI IMG/M metagenome (GOLD analysis project Ga0302046, IMG submission 200261) | Soil microbial communities from uranium-contaminated site in the Upper Colorado River Basin, Wyoming, United States - RVT147D111 (version 2) ... | reverse complement strand
ACCGGGATCACTCCTCATGGCTTTCGTAGAGGTTATGTGTCCGGGCTGCTTTCGGCGGGGGTCGACGTGTTCACTGTCCAGGGCCTGGCCGGGCATGCCGACGCCGTAACGACGGCGCGGTACGACCGGCGAGGAGAAGATGAGAGGCGGCGGGCGGCGGCGGCGATGACGCTGCCCTCGGTCTGACGGCGATGTCTCCGTCTTACGCTAATCTGCTGTATCCTCCGCTCGTGTTCTCCCTACAGCTCTGCTCGGGAGCGGGCCAGTTGGTGGGCCTGCTCAGCCTCAAGATCCGCCCAGCTGGTAACGCCGCAAGGCTGTAACCGTGCCGCTGACCTACGCCGACGCCGCCGAAGAGGTCCTCAAGCGCCATTCCAAGGGCGCTCCCCTGCACTACCGCGAGATCACCGATCTCGCCGTCTCGGCTGGACTGATCGAGCCTGGCGGCCAGACGCCGGCGGCGTCGATGAACGTCGCCATCCGACAGGAGATCAAGCGCCTGGACCTCTCGGGCCGCGACCAGCGGTTCCGCGCCCACGGTCGAGGGGTGTACAGCCTCACACTGGCCGACGATCCTCTCGGCGGTGCGGTTCAGCGCAGGAACACGGAGGTCAGGCGCCAGCTGCGAGAGCGACTGGCCGAACTGGACCCGCGACTCTTCGAGGAGCTGATCGGTGAGCTGCTGACCGCCGTTGGGTATGAAGACGTGGCGGTGACGAAGTACGTCGGCGATGGCGGCATCGACGTTCGCGCAACGTTGACCGTCGGCGGCGTCACCCGCGTTCAGACAGCGATCCAGGTGAAGCGATGGGCCAAGAACGTCAGCGGTCGGACGGTGCGAGAGCTGCGGGGCGCACTGGGACCTCACGAGCGCGGGCTGATCATCACGCTGTCCGGCTTCACGAAAGACGCCGCTGCCGACGCCTCTTCCGAGACTCGGATGCCGATCTCGCTCGTGGACGGTGATCGGCTTCTCGACCTCCTCATTGACCACGACATCGGCGTGATTCGCCGCAAGGTGACGGTCTACGAGCTCGACGAGGAAGCGTTCTCGTCTGAGGCCGAAGCAGAAGCGGAGGATGCTGCCGCGGAGAAAGCCGCGCCCGCCGAGCCGCCGACGCCTGCTACCGGCGCGTCTCGGCCCGACGGGAGGGCGCGCTCGCTCTGGCCCCTGCCGGGCGGCCGCCTAGCATGGAAGGCGGCACTGGATCGGATGCTCCGCTTCGTCGCCGGCGAAGCTCCAACGATGGCTGAGGCGGTGGCCTGGATGATCGAGGACTTCGAGTCGGTCTCAAGCGAGAAGGTATCGCGCGGCTACTGGCGGGTGCCCAAGAGCTTCGGTCTGATCGAGGCAACGGGAGAACGCCTGGCCCTGACGACCGAGGGCGCGACCTACCTTAAGGATGTCTCGCCCCGCCTTCTCCTGGAGGCGGCAAAGCGGAACGTTCTCGGGATGCGTGAGTTGATCGACTACCTCAGGGGACGCCCTCATGCGTCTGGAGAGATCCTCGAGCGGATGCGCACGGACCTCGGTGTGACCTGGGAAACCGACCTTCAGGTTGGATTCCGGCTTGGGTGGTTGGAGAACATCGGTGTAATCACTCCGAGAGGTGATGCCTGGGCTCTCGTAGAGGGCTCAACTCCGGCTCCGCCCGATCCGCCACCGACGGCGAAACCCGAATACACACTCGAGGACTACTTCGCCGGCAAACCGGTCGCAGTCGTGGACCTCTTCACGAAGCTTGACGGGAGGGTCCTTCAGCTCGACGAATCGGTTCGGCGCGTCCATCGCAAACAGTACATCGCCTACCAGGTGGGGAAGCGAACGATCTGCAGCGTCATTCCGCAGCGAAAGCGGCTCCGTCTCGTACTGCCGCTCGACCCGCGAGACGTTCAGCATCCGCTGGTCAGAGACGTCAGCGGTATCGGGCACTGGGGAATCGGGAGCTTCGAAGTGAGCTACGACTCTGCCGAGCAGCTCGACCAGATCATGCGTTGGATCGCACAGGCACTCACAGGGGCCCGTACATCATAGGCCCGATTCGCCAAGAGGAGGGGGAGCCGCGGCGGACAGCGAGACCGATAGCCGAGAGCCCTGCTTCCTCGGTAGGCTGCGTTCCATCCGCGCCCTACAGCACCGTCAGTGCGCCCAAGCCCCGAAGTACTCCTCCCGAAGGGTATCGATAAAATCGTGGTCGGCCAGCCGGTAGTAAATCGTCTGTGCGTCGCGCCGGCCGTTGACCAGCCCGTAGGCCTTGAGTTTGGCCAGGTGCTGCGAGACCGCCGACACCGACACCCCCAGAAGCTCCGCGATGTCGGAGACGCTCACCTCGGTCAGGCTCTCCAACAGGTAGAGCAGCTTCAGGCGAGTCGAGTTCCCCGCCAGCTTCATCAGCTCCGCCGTCTCGTCGATCCCCGTGGCGTCCGCGAACTCCCTGGCCGTCACTTTCGCCTTTCCACTCCGCGTTCCTTGCGCCATCCTCTTCCTCCCCCCTGTCTCCGGCCCACCGATAGCGGTCGGCCGCTGACCCGATTGTAGCCCAGAAGGGCGGGCCTACCGGCCGATCAGCTCGCCGCCGGTGGTGTCCGATCCCCCCGAGGACGAGGGCAACAAAGCCACTTCGCGGAAGTCACATTCCAGGGAGCGAGGTTGAGCATGGGCCTTGTCGCTTCGCATCAAAGCTGACGGGTTGAGGTCCAGCATCAATCAGCACTGGGTCCCTTCTCCCCGTCCTTTCCTCTCCCAGGGCTGCCTTCCCATAGCTTCCAGGCTCACAAACTGATGACCGGCCGAGCTCTCGCCACACCAGCGTCGTAAGACGCTATGATCTTGTCCACTAGCTGTTCGATAGTCTTATACTCCCAACCCCGTACGTACTGAGTATCCCGCATCCAGCTCGGTAACTCAAGCGGACCGTCGTTGATCTTGATTGGGATCACGGAAAGCTTCTGGCTGTCAGCCATCCCCACCATCTCGCGGGCTTCGTGGGTGCAATTGCCACTCTTGAAGTACGAAGCCGACAGCAGAGGGATGCCAAGGGCACTGACAGAAAGTCTATCGAAGACCTCGTCGATCCAACGACGCCCTGGCACAATTGAGTCGCCTTGGTCACGATAGTCAAAAACTTGCTGAAATCTCGCGCGAAGTGTCCGCGCCAGGTCGGCAGCGAGTTCTCGATCTTCACCAGAGTAGCTCAGGAACACAGCCTCACTTCTGAGGGCGGCACTTAAGAAGTACTCCCGGGCTTCGTCTGGGGTTCCAATATAGATGCGAGGCTCGTAGAGCGTACCAAGGCGTTGAACAAACTGTCGCTCAAGAGCCCGTGCATCCGGCCAGCGAACGACGTCCTTGGGATCAGAACAGCGAGGTCAGCAGGTCGCCGGCGCCGTCGTAGAGTCCGACCTCGATGCCGGAGATCGGATCTCCGGTGGCTTCCGTGATCACCCTGCCCTGGATGCCGCCGCCCGCGGCGAGGGCAAAGTCGATGCCAGCCGTGGTCGTCCCGACGGTCACCGCGATCGGCGTCCCGGTCGTGGAAGCGCAGAAGAAGGGGCAGGCGATGTCGTCATAGAGCTCGTTGACGTGGAGCGAGAAGACGTCGGTGCGGGCGAAGTAGGTGCCGGTCGGCAGACCGTCGTCGGAGACGTAGGCGCCCGCCGAGTCGGTCGAGCCGAAGGTCACGAACGACCCGCTGCCGTTGAAGATTGCGAGGAAGGCCCCGAGCGGGATGCCGGTTCCGTCCTCGGTGACGGATCCGGTGATCGCCCCGCCCGGCGTCAGCGCGAAATCGATCCCCGAGGTGGTCGAGTTCTCGGTCACCGCGATCGCGGTCCCGGTGGTCGGGATGCAGGAGAAGGGGCAGGGGAGATCGTTGTACAGCTCGTTGAGATAGCTCGACTGGTTGCTGGTGGTCGCGAAGTAGACGCCGGCCGGCAGACCCACCAACGAGGTGTAGAGGCCGGTCGCGTCGGTGGTGCCGGTGGTCGTGAGGCCGCCCTGGTCGTTCCAGATGACGACCATGACGCCTGCGATCGGAGTTCCCGTGCCGTCCTCGGTCACGGTTCCGGCGATCAGGCCGCCGAAATCGAGTGCAAAGTCGATCCCCGAGGTCGTGCCACCGGCGGTCACCGGGATGCCGGTTCCGGTCGTCGGGTCGCAGAAGAACGGGGGACAGTCGATGTCGTCGTACAGCTCATCGATGAAGACCGAGCCGGCGAAGGTGATCGCGAAGGAGGTTCCGGCCGGCAAGACCGCCTGGGTGATATAGCTCCCTCCGGCGTCGGTGAGCGCGGAGGTGACCAACGTCCCGGTGTCGTTGTAAATGTCGACGAACGCGTCGGGCATCGGGTCGCCGGTCGGCGCCGCGGTGACCAGGCCCGCGATCGCGCCGAGCGGCCCCGCTCCGCTCCGGCCGTGGGCGGCGGTCAGGGCGCCGGATGCCGCGAGCCGCCGCTCCAGGCTCGCCAGCTCACGGCGCAACCCTCCGAGCGCCTCGCGCCACCGCTCGAGCTGCGCCCCGGCTGCGGCCCGATCGGCCGCGATCGACGGTTCCGAGCGCGGGCCCAACTCCTGCTCGAGCGCCGCCGCCTGCCGCAGCCGGACCTCCGCACGGCCGCAGGCCGCCCCCAAGGGGGGACTCGCGGCGGTCTGCTCGCGACAGGAGCCGACGGCGTGGAGCAGGCCGGCGCGGATCGCGGCCAGCTCGGCGTGCAGCAGCCCACGCTCGGCGTCGAACGCCGAGGTCGGCGACCTTGAGGTGGACGTGGCCGATTCGGGTCGCGGGATGGATGGGGGGCGGCGAGGGCATGGCCTGCTCGCGACGCCAAGGTACCACGCGGATCGATTCCGTCGCCGCTTGCCATCAGGGGGTAGTGGCGACAGCGCGTACTGGTCGGGCGCCACCCCCGCCGCGGTGGCGCAGGGAGAGGCGGCGATGGTCCGCGCGCTGGGCCTCGAGAGCGCGCCGGACAACGCCTGCTACCTGGCCCAACCGAACCCGGAGAGCGCCAAGGCCGGCCGGTGAGCACGAAGACCGCCGCGACGGAGAGCCGCCGCGGCTAGGCGGCCCGAGGCGGGCGCGCTAGGCAACCTGTCCGTCGGGCTCTGGCATCGTGTTCCGGTGTAGTCGGCTACGTCGTCAGATCCGCCCGCGGAAACGCCTCAACAGCGCCTGCGCCTCGCGGTGGCGCTCGCGCAGCCCTCCAGCCGTCACCCGAGACGCCGCCTCGAGGTACTCGATGGCCGGCACACCTCGTGCGGGCTGGGGCTGCCCCGGTCTCGCAAGTTTTCTTTCACGTTTCCGCTCGCAAATCGTCCTTCACTCATCTGATGCGACGCCGCGCCCGCAGTGCCCGGGGCATCGGAGGCACTGCCGAGTTGGTCCGTCGTCGCTCTTCGTTCGCGACGCGGGGAATGACGCTTTCTTGCCGCCAGATGTGAGGAGGTTCCGTGAACGCAGTACCGAACGCCGACGCCGGCACCCGGCCCGGCGGGCAGGGTGAGAGATCGGAGCCGGGAGCGGCGGAGAACGACGCTCGACCCGATTTCGAAAGGATCTGGTCGCACCACGCCGACGAGCTCCGGAGGTTGTGCCTCTACTGGACGTCGGGCCGGGTGGACGAAGCGGAAGAAGCGCTCAGCCGCTCGAGCCTCGCGGCACTGAGCCATTTCCGGCGGCAGTCGGGACGGATTGCGAGCGTCCGCGGCTGGCTGGTTCGAATCGCTCACAACGCGTGCATGGACCTCCACCGCGAGCACAAGCGGAGGCCGTCGACCGAAGCGGATTCACGAGTTGACGACGACCTCGATGCCGCGAGAGGGCTGGGTGTGACGATCGAGACCCCGGAGCGGGAGGCGCTGCGGTCCGAGCTCCTCCGGTTCCTCGGCGGCGAAATCCAGGGCCTGCCGGAGAGGCTTCGCGAGACGCTGGAGCTGCGCGTCCTCGAGGGGATGAGCTACCGGCAGATCGCGTCCGCGCTCGGGATCAGCGAGGTCAATGCCCGCAAGCGGATGCAGGAGGCGCGCGCCGCCTTGCGGCCGCGCCTGGTCCGCTACCGGCGGGGTCACGCCGGGGTCTGCCGCCGATGGCAGCCGGCGCTTGGTCCGCCGCGGGCGCCTCCCGGCCTCCCCCGCAACGACGCCGTCCGACCGGGTCGAAGAAAAAAAGTTTCTCAAGAGAGGGAGGTAAAGGATGTCCTTTCGATCAGGGTGCGTTTGGTGTGTTCCGAGACCTTTTCTGTTCGTCGCGTTCCTGGCTCTCGTGCCGGCCGCATCGATCGGGGCGCAGGAGCTCAGCGTCCGCCTCGGGCTGTTCGGGGGGGAGCGGCTGACTCGTCACCCCGAGACGGTACGGCTCCGCTTCCACCTCACCAACGAGGGCCGGCGCGCCGTCCACGTCCTGCGCTGGGACCTGCCGTTCGAGGGATTTCGCGGCCGGCTATTCGAGGTCACCTGCGCCGGCCAGCCGATCGCCTACCGGGGTCCGGTGGTCAAGCGGGGTGAGCCGTCACCGGCCGAGTACTTCGAGCTCGGTGCGGGCGAGACGCTGTCGGCGATCGTCGACCTGGCACCGGTCTACGACCTACCACAGGGCGGCACCTGCCAGGTGAGCTGGGACCGGCTGATCCACGACGTGATCGTGGGCGAGGCGCCGCCGGGTGGGGAGCCGCAGGCGCGGCAGCGGGCCCCCTTCCGACCGCAGCGCCTGTCCGCCTCGCCGGTGACCTTCCAGCTCGCCGCTCCTCCGCCGCCGGGCGCCGCCGCCGACAACGGCTGCGACGCCAGCCAGCAGGCCGACCTCGCAACGGCGCTGCCGGCGGGGACCGGCCTCGCCCGTGACGCGCAGACCTATCTCGAATCGGTGGCGGTCCCAGACCGGCCGAGCGACGCTCGCTACCGGACCTGGTTCGGGGCCTACGACGCCGGCCGCTACGGAACGGTCGCCAATCGCTACGACGAGATCGTGACCGCCGCGGAGGGGAGCCTCACGTTCGACTGCACCGGCACCGGAAGCTGCGGCGGGGTGACAGTCTCCTGCGACCCGGGCGACTACGCCTTCACCTGCGCCGGCGGCGCCGGCGCGACGATCTGGCTGTGCGGCGGCTTCTGGAACGCGCCGCCGACCGGCGAGGACTCGCAGGCCGGCACCATCGTCCACGAGCTCAGCCACTGGTTCGGCACCGACGACCACAGTTACGGCTGCCCGTCCTGCCAGCAACTCGCCGACGACGATCCGCCGGAAGCGGTCACTAACGCCGACAACTGCGAGTACTTCGCCGAGAACTTCGGCCTCGTCTGTCCCTAACGTCCATTCCGATCGAAAAGGAGGGACCCAGCCACCGAAGAGCCTGCGACGGAATCGAAAGACCCCGAGATCGAATCAACATCGACAGGAGAACAGAACATGGCGACCAATTATCAGGTGAACATCTCGATGAGCGTGGACTCCGCCAACGCCCTGCGCAACGGCAACTACTACATGTACGGCTTCAAGGCGGTCGCGGCGTCACAGGGCGGCGGCGCGCCGCTGGTCTGGTTCCAGAGCCAGACCTACTCCACGAGCACCAACGTCGAGTGGGAGACGCAGTACCAGGCCTACACCTCATCCAGCGCGATCATCCCGAACGGCCAGATCACCGCCAGCTTCAGCGACGACATCGACCTCAACCAGACCCTGCAGGTCACCAGCGACACCGGCACCGGCACGGTGGTCGCCAGCGGTACGCAGTCGGCCATCTCGATCCTCAACCAGACCTCCTCGCCGTTCACCTGCGGCATCTCGGAGGTCTACGAAGGTCAGGCCAACGCGATGTGCGCGTTCCCCCTCTACGGCAACGGCATGGACGTCATCGCGCCGATCGAAAAGGTACTGCTGACGTTCGCCACCAAGCAGGTGAACACCGGCACCGTGATCGAGAAGGCCTACAGCCAGGGCTTCCTAATCGATCTGACCGGCGCGCCGAGCAACACCCGCGACGTCTTCTTCGACATCAACCAGGGCTGGAGCTGCGGCGGCTGCACCTGGGCGGAGCAGGTGCCGCCCAACGCCAACCTCTCGCCGCTGCTGATCGAGTCCTCGGCGGCGGCGATGCGGAAGTACGGGCTGCAGCTCATCGGCTGAGCCTGGAGTGGGCCTCGCCTGCGAGGCCCTCCGGGCCACGGGCCGGACCGCTTCGCCGGGTCCGGCCCGTGGCCGCCCTTCCCCCTGTTTCGCAACACCGACCTCTTCCAGGAGCCCACGCATGAACCGACGGCGGCGGCGATCGGTGCTCGGCGCCGCCGCGGCGCTCCTCGCCGCGGCGCTCTCGGCTTCCCTGGCCGGGCAGGTTTTCCGGGACGGCTTCGAGCACGGCGACGCACGGGCCTGGGACCTGACGCTGCCCGACCAGCGGCAGGTCACCGTGCTGATGAGCGCCGCCACCGTCGACGCCCTCGCCGCCGGCGGCTACTCGCTCTACGGCTTCAAGGCGGTGGCCAGCGGCGACCGGGCGGGCCGGCCGCTGGTCTGGCTGCGGCGGGAGAGCTTCGCCACCAGCACAGTCTTCGGCTGGACCCCCGAGTACCAGGCCTACACCTCGTTCTCGCCGATCCAGCCGCACCAGGTGATCCATGAGGGCTTCACGATCGACCTCGTTCTCGGGCAGACCTTCGTCGTCGATTCCGCCACCGGCACCGGCGGGACCACCGCCGGCGGCCCGGCCGACGCGATCTCCATCCACAACATCACCACCACGCGGTTCACCGCCGGCATCGCCCAGAAGCTCGACGGCGGCTACCGCCCGCCCTGCGCGTTCCCGCTCTACGGCGGCTTCGTCGACGTCGTCCGGCCGCTCGAGAAGGTGCTGCTGATCTTCTCCACCAACGACTTCGAGCCGCGGACCGTGATCGAGACCCTCGCCACCCTGACCGCCGGCGTCGACTACGGCTCGCGCAGGCTCACCACCAGCCCGGGCGTTCTGATCGATCTCGAGGGAGTGGCGGAGCGCACGATCGCCTTCGACCTCGACTCCGGCTGGGAGACGGAGATCTGGGCGCAGCCGGTCCCGGCCACCGCGGACCTGGTGCCACTCCTCATCGAGCGCTGAGCGACCGGGGCAGTCGGTGGTGGAGAGGATCGGCAGCGCCCTCGAGCGGGACACCGGCGGCGCGCAGCCGGCTCAGTGCATCGGCGAGGGCGGCCCGGGTCGGGTAGAGGATCGCGATGTGGTAGAGCCCCGCCGCCCCGGCCGGCGGCGGCGAGCCGCCCCGGCTCTCCCAGGTGTTGAGGCCGATGTGGTGGTGGTAATCGCCGGCGGAGAGGAAGACCGCCTCCGACCCCATCCGCTGCGTGACCTCGAAGCCGAGCACGTCGCGATAGAAGCCGAGAGCGCGATCGAGGTTGGCGACCTTGAGGTGGACGTGGCCGATTTGAGTGGCGGGATCGATGGGGCGCGCCGAGGTCATCGCCTGCTCGCTGCGCCAAGGTACCACGCTGGTCGATCCCGCAGGCGTCGGCGGCCGGCGGCCGTGTACCTGCCATGCGGGAACGCGGAGACTTCCCCGTCTGCGGCCCGTGGGAGGGCACCAGAGGTCCCAACCCCCGCCGGCCATTGTGACCCTGCCGGTGCCGGTTGAGTGGGACCAGACCATCCGCTGGGTGCAGCCTGACTCCCGCCGCCGGCGGCCCTCAGACCTCCCCGCGCAGTGACCCCGCCCCCTCGAAAGTCGGAGGCCGGGTTCTTGAAAGGAATCTAAGTGCTCGTTCGGATACCTGAGTGCCAGTCGATTACCTGGATCGCCCGCTGACTTTGGCGATCCAGAGCCTCGAGTAGGTCTTCCTCCGTGTGGACGCTCCCGTAGGCCCCGGAACCGACGCTCGGAATCACCTGGGTGCCCAAAGCCTCACCGTCGACGCCGCTCTCGCGCGCCCCCTCAGCCCGCCGCCGCACTTCCTGGGTCGCCTTCTCGGCGCCCCGGCGCACTTCGTCGGAGACCTGGCGATAGCGCTCCTCGATCCTCGCGGAGACCTGTTGCAGCCGCTCACGAGAACTGTCTAGCTTCTCGTGCCTTTGTTCACCACTATCGGTAGGCTCAGGCTCAGCTTGCCCTGCGCTCTCCCTGTCGACCATGTTGGTCTCACCTCCTTTCGCCTACCCGTCCGCCTTTCCTGAAAGGAGCGTACTCCCGTTGCCGTCCTCTCATCCCCTTCGAGCAACGCGCCCGGGTCAACGCCGATTCCCTCTCTGGGCCAGCACAGGTCCCCCCCACCTCCCATACGCGGTAGCGTACTCCTATCGTTCGTTCATCGCAAGCCGGCATCAGCCCAACGTAGTCGGGAGCAGTCTGCGCTGCTGGGTCGGCCAGGGCCGGTTGCCCGACCCCTTCCTCTCTTGGGATTACAGCATAAGCGCCAATGGCGAGAAAAATGAGCGCGAACCCGATCCCGTAGAGACGCTGACCGCGATCGAGCCGCCATCTTTCGATGGCGTTCCTTCCCTCGAGGTGGTTTGCGGCTTCCCGAGTTCTCACGTACGCCCTGAAGCGGTAGTACTCAGGGGTCCCGTGCTCAGGAACCTCTAGACGTAGCGGAATCGGGTCGCGAGCGAGGTCGAGGTACGCGCTCGCTTGGCGTTGTGCATCGCGGGGTACCACGGACGCTCGCCTCGCTCCGAAGACTCCCACGACGTACGCAGAGCCGATCAGGATGGACAGCAGACCCACCACTATGAGGATGCGAATTGCCAGGCCCACGTTGGGGGACCATGCCCCCGGAAGGTCAAGAGAGCCCCCGAGGCTATCCAGGCCGAAGCGGAAGAGACCGACGGCGAGGAAAGCAACAACAGAGGTCAGGAGCAGAGAAGCTCGCTGTGCCAGCCGGCGTGAGTTCTCCTCCGCCGCGTTCCAGCGCCGGGTTTCGTGGGCGAGGAGGGGGCCGAATACGGATTCGAGCGCTTCGCCGTTCTCTCCAAGCATAGCGTCAAGTCTCAGAGCAGGGATTTCATATCAGCTCGAACGCCGTCGCGCAACAGTCAACCCGCGCGCCAGAGGCCCCCACCGCCCGCGGCCATGCTGACCGCGCTCGAGGTAGCTCATCGCGGCCCGCCAGTCGTCGGGCATCTTCTTCTGTATGATCGCGACCGCCCGCACCTCAGCCTCGCCTTCGGCCGCCTTGACCGCCTGCCAGAACTGCCGATAGCAGCCGGCCTTCGCACGCTTCCCCTGCTCCATCCAGCGGTAGAACGTGCGCTCACCGATCCCGGCGTAGACGGCGGCGACCTGGGCGTAGTTGCCCGCCCGGATCGCAGTGACGATCTTCTCCTGCACCTCCGGGGTGAGCTTCGTCGGGCGGCCGCTTTTGGCCTTGCTCATGCCGCCGTCACCGCCGGCCGCCGGCCAAGCCCGCTCGCTCGCGCAGGATGACGTCCGGATGGACGCCGTTGGCGATCCGCCGCAGGGCGTCCCAGTCCTTGGCGGCGGCGAACTCGTGGAGCAGGGGCGTGTAGTCGACAGTCTCCTGCTGGAGCCGGTCCTGCTGGCCGAGGTGCTGTTTGCCGAGCCAGATCAGCATGGTGACGTTGCCGGCGAGGCCGACGGCGATCTGCTTGCGGCGGATCGAGGCTTTCAACAGGCCCTGCCCCTTTCTATAGGACTTGGAGAAATCCG
>Ga0302046_10005070_pt1 | contig 11643 bp, 17 predicted proteins | sample RVTome_11_FD_200261 | JGI IMG/M metagenome (GOLD analysis project Ga0302046, IMG submission 200261) | Soil microbial communities from uranium-contaminated site in the Upper Colorado River Basin, Wyoming, United States - RVT147D111 (version 2) ... | reverse complement strand
GCGCCAAGAAGACCGCGACCCGCTGGCCCGTACAGGACGCGAAGGCTCGCTTCAGCGAGCTGCTGGAGACGAGCCTGCGGGAAGGTCCCCAGGTCGTCACGCGGCGAGGCGTCGAGACGGTGGTCCTTCTACCCGTGGAGGAGTGGCACCGGCTCCAGGAGGCGGCCCGGCCGACCCTCAAGGACCTCTTGCTCGCGGATTCACCCCGCGGCGAGATCCCGATCCCGAGCCGACGTCGCTGGCGCCGTCGGGCACCGGCTGCGCTCAAGTAGGGCTCGCGTGTACCTCCTCGACACCAACGTGGTCTCGGAGCTCAGGAAGCCACGTCCCCACGGAGCCGTCCTGGCGTGGCTCGAATCTGTCCCGAATGAGGAGCTCTTCGTCTCCGCCGTCACGCTGGGGGAGCTCCAGGCCGGCGTGGAGATCACGCGCGAGCAGGACCCCGAGAAGGCCTCGGAGATCGAGGCGTGGATCGACGGTGTAGAGAAGACCTGGAACGTCTTGCCCCTCGACGGCCGAGTGCTTCGCCTTTGGGGCAAGCTCACCCACCGGCGCTCCGACGACCTGCTCGTCGACGCTCTGATCGCCGCCACCGCCCTCGTTCACCGCCACGTGATCGTGACCCGAAACACCCGCGATTTCGTGCCACTCGGGGTCGAGGTGTTCGATCCGTTCACAGCCGGCGGAGCCGATCCGTCCAAGGTGTGATGAGCGGTGGGTTCGGAGGGTAAGGTCTTTCTTCGGTGCGGTTTGCGGCTATTGGTGGACCCGATTGGCCTCAGTTGGAACCACCTCGGCGGCGTGCTGGTCGAAGCAAAGGCGATCTGGGCCCTGGCTTCATCGCTCTGAGCACCGTCGTGGAGCGGATCAGGTGCGGTATGCTCACCGCAGCAGTTGCGAGGATCACGACGATGCCCAACCGCCAATTCCGCGTTCTCGTCGACTGGGACCCCGAAGCCCAGGCATGGGTCACCCTCGTTCCCGGCCTAGGCGACCTGTCGACGTTCGGCGAGACCCGCGAGGAGGCCCTCGCTCAGACCCGGGAGGCGATCCTCGGCTACCTCGAAGCCGCCCACAAAGAGGGAATCCCGATCCCTGCGGAGACCGCGGCGGAGCTCGTCGAGGTCGAGGTCGCGATGCCTTGACCCGGCTCCCGCGGGCCAGCGGAAAAGCCGTGGTCCGCGCCCTCGAACGCGCCGGTTTCGTGCTCGTGCACGTCCGCGGCAGCCATCACTATCTCCGGCGACCGGGGGCAGGGCAGCTCGTGTGCGTTCCCGTCCATGGCGGCCGTGACCTGCCGACCGGAACCCTCCGCGCGATCCTCCGCCAATCGGCTCTGTCCGCAGGCGAGTTGGCCGAGTACCTGTAGATTCCCGTTGCCCACCAGCGCATTCCGCGGGAGCGGCTTCCTCGGGATCGGCCTAGCGGCTCAGACCTTCAGGTCGAGGTAGTACCGTAAGGCCCGCCGCAGGACCTCGGACTTCGAGCACTGCTTCTCCTCGGCAGCTCGGTCGAGCGCCTCTGCCTCGACCTCGCTGAAATACCCGCACTCCCGGATCAGGCCGGTCGTCGTGAACGGTTTCCGGCGCTCGACCGGGGTTCTCCTTCGTGCCGCCATCTCCGAGAGTCTAGACCTACAGCCGGGTCTTTGATAGAGTTCTCCATAACGTCATAGGCATCCCCGGGGTGTACCCGTCGACGCCAAGTGACGAACGAGCGGGCCGACCGAGTGCTGTACACACCCGGCCGACCCTAGCCACCCATGAGGACCGAGCCCCATGAGTGACCGCAAGAAGTCTAACCCGCCCACCGTCCCCATCCCGCCCGAGCTTCAGGGCCGCGAACCCGACCCTCCGACCGCCTCGACTACGACCCCCGCCGACCCCGGGGAACAGCAGACGCGATCGGACCCCGAGGACGTCGTGCTGCGCCGGACCTTCGCCGTTCAGGTGCTGCCCGCCGACGCCCGGGCGCTGGAGGCCGGCGCTGCTCGCGTGGTCGAGGCGGTGCGGGAGAGCCACGAGCACTTCGTGACCTACGCCGTCGCGATCGGCGCCGCCGCCGACGATCTGCTGAGCCTGGCCGAGTACCTCGATCTCTACTGCGACAATCGCGGCGACGGCGTCGAGCGCCACGAGCTGAAGCTCGCCGCGGCGGCGCTCGACGCGGTCGACGTGGTCGCCAGGGTCGGCCGTGAGCTCAAGGCGGAGACCATCAGGGCCGCGGCGGCGGGGGTGGCGCCGTGAGCCGGCGTTCGGGTTTCCGCCCCGCCTCGACGATCGCCGAGGCGGCACCCGACGCCCGCCCGCGCGAGCGGCTGCTCGCCGGCGGCGCCCAGGTGCTCTCCGATGCCCAGCTGCTGGCCGTGGTGCTCCGCAACGGCCGGCCAGGCGCGTCGGCGCTCGAGGTGGCCTCGGAGTTGCTGATCAAGGCCGGCGGGCTCCCGGGGCTCGCCGGCAACGGCGGCGTCCGCCGCCCGGTGCAGGGGCCGGGTTAGGCGCCCGCCGGATCATGAGGGCCGCGCGGCTTCCGAAGTAGCACAAGTCCTACCAAGGTGCACGCGATACCGATGACGAAGAAGGTAACGTCCAGGGAGCCGCCGTCGAACGTGGGTTTCACCGCGGCAAAGAGGAAAAGCACGCCCGCGAGGAGCACTCCCAACTTGACGATCATCGTGCCGGCCATGTTCCTCCTTGTGTACCGTGATTGTGCGGTCCGCCTAACGCTCAGCATCAGCGGCGGCGCGGAGCCCCACCCGCTGCATGCGGCTTTAGGCGGCCTCCCGCCTACTGCTCGCAGTCATGGACTGAGCCACTCGTCGTCGGGCCGGGTGAGCAGCCGCGCATTGTTGTACGCCATGTCGAGAGTAAGAACCGTATAGCCCTTATAGACAGCACCTTCACGACCCACAACTAGCGCTAGGTCGGCCCGACTCGGATCCTCGAGGCAAAGCGGTAGAAGAAGTTGGATGTGGCCCTTGTTGAACTGCGGTATCGCCGTCTTGTAGTTGCGAGAAACACGGCGCTCCGCCTGCTCGACGGCCATGTTGAGAACAGCTGGGAGGTTACGGGGATCGTCCTGGTATTTCTGCGGGAATCGTTCTAGCCGTTCGTCAATGATGTGGTTCACGTTCTTGACGAGCTTTATGCGCCGGTCGTACAAGAGCTCGCCTGGGTCATCAAAATAATTCGCTGGATCAGGATGCTGTGCAAAGAGCGTGAGCGGGTGGTCGCTCTCTTTACAAAAGCCAATAAGCACCCAAGGGGACTCCGCATCTGGCAATCGATTCTCATGGAATGCGGCGAACACAGGTTCTTGATACTTCGTCACCAAGCCGGTGTTGAAGCAAGCCAGTTTCTGATGGGTGTTTGTATCCTCCGCATACGCAACCTTGCCCTCGGCCTGCAGTCTGCGGAAGGTGTAGTGAATATAGCTGTGAAGGATCGGGAACGGGCGTTTCGAGGGCGTGAGCTTGTACTCCCAGGGCTCTGGGGCGAGCTTCGCGAGATGTGACAGCTTCTCCTCCCACTTCGGGAGCACGGCGAATTTGTCGAGAGGTGAGCGAGCGTCGGTGGTGACGCGGACTGCCCGATGATGGGCCCCCTCTCCGCGCTCGATCGAGAAGTCGACGCGCTCGCCCTCGGTCAGTTTCTTGAAGCCTTGTGCGATGATGTGCTTGTAGTGAACAAACAGCTCGACGTCACCGTCGTCAGTGATTATCTTTCCGAAGCCCTTCTTGGTGGAGAAGTACTCCGCGGTGCCCGAGAATCGTGGTTCAAGTCGGATAGCGCGTTTGGCTGCAGGACCCTTTTCAGACGAAACGGACTCGAATTCCACGGGTTCACCTTCGACCAGATAGCGGAAGAGTGGATCTTGGATCGCGGAGCCGTGGACAAAGACTGGTTCGCTCCCGTCGTCCGGCGCTATCTTGCCGAACTTGCGCGCGCGATCGAAGAACATCACTTTGCCGCGTGCGGTGGTCATGTGTCCGTCCCTCTTGCTCCGTATGGTACGTGAGGAAACGAAGGTCTTCCGAAGGCCGCCTAACGGTCTGCCCGCTCACCGGCGGCCGGCGAAGCCGGCTGTCCGGTGCAGCGGGTTGGTTGTGCGGCATTCCCTCACTCCTGCCCCGCGGCACCGGGTAAGTACGTCCTAGAAATGGTGGGAAGCATGAAGTTCCTCTATGTCGGCGAGGTCGTCTGGATGGAGCTCGGTCTCAACTTGACTACACCGCGAACAGCTTCTCAACCTTCGCCGTGGCTCAGAGAGCAGCCTCTCCGTCCAGGTTCCCCAGGCGCCCCACTCATGTGCGACACCTGCCTCTCTCACCGAGTGGCAGCTCCTGCAAACACGGCGCGTGTTGCAAACTCCCGGGGAACTATACTCCGGCGTGCCCCAAGAGTGGACGCCAAGTCTACATCTGAGCGATCGTAACGAAGTCATCGCGTGCGTGATGCCGCACAACGGCCCTGCGGCTGAGCGGCGCCGCCGGAGGCGGCGACCGTCGCGAGCCGCGTGCTATGCGGCAGATCACCCTCGACACCGGCCGATGGCACAGGGCTGCGGTTCATGTGTTGATCGCTGCACTCTCGATTGCCAGCAAGCCAACTTCGCCACCGTCGAACCGCGTTGGCCGGCAACGCACCACCGAGCCCGTGGCGAAGCGCCACACTTCAGATTGGTCCGACTGTAGCGACTCAATCCGGTACAGCCCGCCACCAAGGCTTGTGGCTTGAACCGGCCGGTACACTTCGACTCCTTCCTCCATCAGTTCGACGAAGATCTCGGTCGCCCCGGCCATCACCTTCGACCTGCCGCATAACGAGCTCAAGCTCACCGCGCAACTGTAGCGCGAAGCGCGGAAGTTGTCCGGTGCAGCTTGGGGTTCTGCGCATTTTTAGACTCACTCTTCTTTCTTGTCTTGTTCACCGGGGTCAAAGACCGAAGTTGATCTTGCACTCTTGAGTATGCGTTCAACCTCATCTACCCCATAGCCAGTCAGCTCGACAACCTTCTTGTCTAGCAACTGAACCGTGACCTTGCGAGATTTCCTTCCCTTGAGCCACTCTACGATTACCCAGGCCAGTGCTGCTGCGGGCGGAGCACTTCCAAGTGCTCCAATGATTTCGACGACGGTACCCGCATCTTGTGGGACTCCAGCAGGAGGCTGGACAGTACGAAACTGAATTTGGCCGTCCTTGAGTAGTTCTATAAAGGAGGAGCGCGATTCCTGAAAAACTACGATCTTCTGTGTGTCGTGCTGCATTGGAGTTACCTCACTTACTATCTACAGTTCCGAACGCGTAGTCGCAGATCGCATAGTCGCAGAACGGCTATGGAGTTCAGCGGCGGCAGGGACGGCCACCGGCCGGCCCTGCCGTCCGCTGAAACGACGTGTTAGCCGCGTACGTCAACATAGTAGTGGGCGCGACACGTCACGAGGGCGCGCCTTCTCGCGGCTTCCGCGCACGGCCCTGTTTGACCGCGAGCGCCGGCCGGTAGAGGAAGGGCACTGCGTATCTCTGAGTCTGCGGGTTGAGTCTCAGCACGCCGAGTGCGACTAGGTCCCGCAGTGACTGACTGTGTGAGCCGAGCACCTCGGTGACACTCTCCCTGTCGTGATCCGCCTTCTGGCCGTGGAGTCGTTCAATGGCCGGCCAGAAGTGCGCAAACTCAGCCTTCAGGAAGTTCTCCCGCTTGTTCCGTGACATTGCCTGGTGGCCCATATAAACCGCGTGGGACGACAGAAGCGTGCCGACCTGCATCCGGTCGGTCGCAATGCTGTTCATCTGCTCGTGCTTCGCAAACTTCACCAGGTCTATGAGGTCGCGCGGTGTGACCACGCCATTCCCATCTTCGCAGTGTGCGTACAGCCAATCAAATGTCTTCGCTTGCCGACCGCCAGGCCGGAGATACTCAGGAAACACTCTGTAGAAGCACGTCTCGCGGTACTTCGGGTCACGATCGAGTCTTTCGCGGTCGACCTTGAAGAACGCAGCTAACGCCGATGTTCGCGCGAACATTCTGCTCGTGATCAGTTGGAGCAACTGCTCACGATTCCATCGTAGTACTCCAGAACATCGACTCATGACATGGGTCAGGCCGACGAAGCCCTGTGGGACGTCGGTAATCGAGTCGAAGATGTCGTCTCGCAAGAAGATCTTGAGGCGGATTCTCTGGTCCTTGAATGCTTGGGTCGCGTGCAGCAACGCCCTGAGCGCCGTGCGCTCAACTACGGTGCGGCGTGGAAAGACCTCATCGAGCCTGTCGAGCATGACCCACACTCGCAGGTTCGCCTTCTTCAGAATTCGAAGCAAGGCATCGTGGATCGGGGCAACAAAGACTGGCACGGCCGGGCTCGGCGCGCGCTCGCGGGCGCTGAGCTCAACCGCGATTTCCGGTGCACCGGCCTCTGAGACCGTCGCCTCAATTCGTTTCGGCCTGGGTAGGCGAGCTAGCACCCAGCCTATTAGCCCGAGTAGGCTGTAGTCACTTACCTGCACCGGGAAGCCATGCTCGGTCGCCAGCGTCTTGAACTGGCGGACCTCTTCCTTGGCTGCCGTCAAATATCGCGCGTACGGCTGCTGGCCAAGTATCTGAGACGTGAGCAGCGAAACGAAATAGACCCGCCAGAAGTTTTCAAACTCCGTTTCCGTCAGCGCGTCGAATTCGGCGCGATACTTCAAGAAGATCGGATCGCCTACTGTCTCGACCCCCTTGACGATCGCTATGCGATGATCGTGAAGGAGCATTCTGGCGAAATACTGCGTTATTAGCCTGAAGAGGGCCGTCTTTCCCGAGCCCTTCGTCCCCCTGACAATGTCGAGTTTGTCCGCCATAAGATCGCTGAAGACAGCGGTCTCTACTCGGCACTCGTAGATGAGATCGTCGTCTTCTGCGATAGACGCTCCTACGTCGAACTGCTGGAGGAGGTCAGCGCACTGGGCAGCGGAGAGAGTTCCTGTCATCTAACCCTCCGTGAGGTAACGGGGAATCGGTCAGCGGCTAACGGTTCTCGAGGTGAGCGGCGGCGTCAGCCGTCCGCTCGACCGAGGTGTTAGACGCCGTGGCCAAAGCGTTGAACGACGACTTCTTCGAGTCCATTCAGGAAGCGCCTCTGTTGCTGGAGCACGTGCGGGAGGAACCCAGGCTCCAGCTGCACGATACCGTTCTGTACCGTCACGTGAGGCGAAGCCGCAACACACGCCTCCTGCTTCGCCTGGCCCAGATCAATGTGGCCATCCCCGTGCGCAAAAATATTGCGAACATGCTGGAAACATGGGAACTCCTGCCACCTGGCATTAGCCCACTCACCATCTAAGCCAGCTACTTTGAGGAGGTAACGGCGTGCCCTGGTAAGGCCCTTCCCGGCAAGGTCCCCCACTTTCAGCCGATAAGAGCCAGCCAGTGCCACCTGGCGGCAGAGCTCGTAAATGTGCCGCTCGAAGGAGCCCCAAATTGCCAGAAAGGCTGCGGCTCGCTGAAGGCTGGGAAAGTAGTCAGAGAACAGCTGCTCTAACGCCCAGGTGGTGCCATCAAGACCGTGATAGATGCGGCCGCCTTCCTCGAGGGTCTCGCAACCGCCCTCTTCCAGTTGCTTCATTTGGTGCTTAGCGCTGTCCTCAAGCTGTGTAACCCAGCCATTCAGGATCTCGTTCTCCTCCAGAGCCTCGATCAGTGGCCGAATCGGTCCTTGCGGGGACTTGATGATCATGCTTGGATGCTCAGGCGCCTAACGTTCTTGCGGGTGAGCGGCCGGCGAAGCCGGTCCGTCTCCACCCGCGGGTTATGTGCAATACGGCACGCCTAGTCCCGTCTCCTCCAAACGTAGACGTCCATGTCGTCGGTGTCACTTGACAGCAACTTGATCCGGTCTTCGGTAAGCCGAACCACAGTAATTGCGAAGGGTGTCTCCCCCGCGTTGCAGCCTAGCACGACGACAACGGAGGTTCGATAGCGAGTGGAGCAATCGAAGGTTATCTCTTGCTGACCGCTACGCAGCGTAAGGTTCTCCTCAGTTATTTCAAGAGCCATCTCCTGAGCCCGCTTCTCAAGTGACGCGCGGAGTCTGTCGATTTCCGTCTCAGAAGATGAGCTCCAGCGTGCGACTCGGCCGAGGTCCTCTACAGACGCATTTGGGTCTAGTTCCCACGTCCCCAACACCTTCTCTGCGTCCGATTCTGCTTCGAGAGGCGCCGTCACGACGAACGAGACGAGAGCTAGCATCGCGAGGTGACTAGTTAGCTTCTTCATGAGAGTACCACCCTTGCACATAACGGCTTATGAGGTGAGCGGCGGCGCCAGCCGACCGCTCGACCGAATTGTTAGGCGGATGACGCATGTTGCATGTGCCGGTCGACGGATCGCAAGCCTACAACTGCCTGCGTTTAGAGGTGTCTGAGGTATCTCGTGGGCCATTCTTGAGACGCAGTGGAGGTTGAATGTGAGAGGTTCACGCGGCCAGACATAGGACGAAGTAGAAGACTCCGGCGAGAGCGAGGAGGGTGACCGCGAGCGTCAGCAGCGCCTGTACTTGGGCAGCGTGGAAGAGAAAGCCATTAGCCTTGAGAAGATCGCCCGCGGCAAGAGCCCTAAGCTGGCGTCGAATGAGCCATTTGGCAGGAGGCCAGGTCGTCCGTTCGACCAGGAGCAGAACTCGCCCGATGTCGGGTTCGGCAGACTCGTCAAGACGAGCGATAGTGGTCGTCTCGGCGCTCGAGTCCTTCGCGGATTGTAAGATCATTTCGATATACTTGCCCAGAACTCCAATCGCCAGAGCGACCAAGAGGAGGACCGCACTCCGCTTGATCTGCTGCACTGAGATGTAAGGAGCAAGCTCCGCGAGATTGGCGAGCAGTGCGAGGAGGCTAGCAGCGATTGCCGCCAACAGCCACGTCGAGAAGCGCCCAAGCGCGGCACTGCTGCCCGATGTGGCTGACCGGAGGATCGAGTTCGCAAGGACCTCCTCGGCTGTCGGCGTCGCTGTGGGCTGCTCGATGCTCATTGGATGCCTCATGCCGCCTAACGGCTCTCCGCCTCACCGGCGCGCGGAGCGCGTCCGGTGGAGGCGGGTGTTAGCCGGCGGCGGCATGCTCGTGTGCACCTAGTGTTCAGCCTCGACATCGAAGATCGGCCTCAGTACTCCGCAGGCATAGCATTCGAGAAGGTGCCTTTGGATCCAATCTGGGACGATTGTCCAGGAAACGTGAAGACTCGCCACCGCAAGCTCACGGAGCTCATCGTTGTCTGCGTTCGGGAGTACGGCAGCCAGCCGTCTGAGGATCCTGTTGTTGTTTGGATTATTCCCGAAGTTCTGGCGCAATCGCAAGTACAGGTTCGTTGCCTTCCCCACCGACAGAAGGACGGGAGGTTCAAGATCATCGAAGTGGAGAACTGGATCTTCGATCGCTGCAGCCGCCGCAACTGGCCGGTTGTGCTGAATGGCCGCCCAGCTTTCCGCGTTGGTCCATGTGATCTTGTAGATACCTGCCCTCCGCGGAGCTGTCGGAGCCTCAAGTGGTTCCTGAATTCGCGCTGTTAGAACCAAGGCGTCGTTTTGCCACTGAAGCGCGTCCCACAGTGCGGGAGTCGGATTGACGGGCATATAGGGCACGAAGCCACCTCCGCCGGCTAACGGTCCTTGAGCTGTGCGGCGGCGTCAGCCGGCCGCACGAGCGAGGTGTTAGCAGGCCCTGCTATGCTATGCCTTGCGGCTATCATCATCGCCTCCGGGCCGAAGGGCCTTTGCAGCGTAGCCGATGCCTGCAGCAGCGGCACCTGCACCTCCCAGGAGCGCTGCAATGATCTCGCCCACGTTATACTCGATGCTGACTTCTGCGACCTGAGGATCAAGGAGATTGACCAGCAAGACCGCGAAAGCCACGGAGCCAACGAGTAGCAATCCGAAGAGCAGGGCGTAAGTTACTCTGCTTTTTGTCAGCTTGAGTCTCCTTTCCATCCTGCGTGCTTCACTTTCTAACTTCGCTCTCTCCGTCGCGAACTTTGCGGTTGAAGTGGTCTCGCCTTCGATCCGCGCACGTGCGAGCGCTTCAGCCACCGCTGCCCCGAGCAGTTCTGCTACCGTCTTCGGGAAGGTCTCTTCCAAGTCACGTTGATCGCTCTCGGGCAAGGCCGCGACCTGCGCGGAGAAGGCTTCTAACCAGATGAGGTCACGGCTGGAGATCTCCGTGTTGCCGAAGACCGCCGAAGGCGCGCCTTCAACAAGACCTGCGATGAGGCGACGAGGTCGTTCGGCGGGCGGTAGCTGATCGAGGTAGGCGGCGAGGTACTGGTGCTGCCATTCTCTGACACTGGAGGTTTCGTCCCAGCGAGGTGGCCTCTTCTGAGTGTCAGCGCTGGGATCTTCAAGATCGAGTTTGAATCTCGCCAGGGGAACCGGGCTTAGGCGGTCGTCTTCCATATCAGCCCTCAGGTCCTGCTAACCGGTGCTTCTACGGATTCCACGTCGATAAGTGGACGACGACAGCCGACACGCTGACGCGCCTCCTTCGAATGGTAGTCGTATAGCCATCTGTCTAGGCTCTAAGGATTTAGGCAAGTCTACAGCGAATCGAGACTCCGCCGCAACTGTCCTTCTCCCGCCGCATAATCCTCCCACCCTGGGCGTCGATATGTCTTATGGCGACGGCCGCTTATGCGGAGAGCAGGCGGGCTCCCAGCCTCCCGAACTCAAATCGCGACAGGACTCGCAAGCTGCGACGGTTGTTGGATTTGCGCTCGGTGGGCCGCGAAGGGCCGTTGCAGGCAAGGCCGGCCGAGGGCCGGATAGCCGGCGCTCGAGAGGGGCCAGGGGAGCTTATCCGGCGATCTCACCGGTAGCGGGCGATCCGCTGGGGGTCGCGTAGTGCCTGGGTACGGCGTGACCTGGGCGATTTCTGGGCCTCTTCATCGGAGGCTGAAACCCATTCGGGTATGCACTGCGCCGTGTATCACCCGAGCGAGCGCTGCGTCGGCCGCTCGCCGATCACAGCAGATCGGCCGGGCTGCGCACGCTTCTACCCCCGCGGTTGAGGACGTGGGTGTAGATCATGGTCGCCTTGAGGTGGTGGTGGCCGAGCAGTTCCTGAACCGTGCGGATGTCGTAGCCGTTGGCCAGCAGGTGGGTCGCGAAGCTGTGGCGGAGGCAGTGCGGCGTCGCCGGCTTGGCGATGCCCGCCTTCCGGACGCCCTCGCGGAACGCTCTCTGGAACGCTCGCTCGTGGAGGTGATGGCGTCCCTGTCGTCCGGTCTCGGAGTTGAGCCCGCGCGTCGAGGCGGGAAAGACGTACTGCCAGCCCCACTCCCTGGCGGCGCCCGGGGACTTGCGGGCCAACGCGTGGGGCAGCGGCGCCTCGCCCCAGCCGTCGCGGAGGTCGCGCTCGTGGATCGCCTTGACCCCGCCGAAGGTGCTCTTTGAGACCCGCCTGGATCGATTCGGGGAGCACCGTGACCCGCTCGACACCGCCCGCGAGCGCCGCGCCCGCCTGACCGACGCCTACGTCTACGGGCGGCTCTCCCCGAGGCCGACTACCGCGAACGCCTCGCCTCACTCGATGGCGAGATCCTCGAGGTCGAGGAGCGGCTCGCGAGCGCCGAGGCTGAGGCATGACAGAACCCCCGGACCCTGCTTGCTTTTCAGGGAGT
>Ga0302046_10005069_pt1 | contig 11644 bp, 13 predicted proteins | sample RVTome_11_FD_200261 | JGI IMG/M metagenome (GOLD analysis project Ga0302046, IMG submission 200261) | Soil microbial communities from uranium-contaminated site in the Upper Colorado River Basin, Wyoming, United States - RVT147D111 (version 2) ... | reverse complement strand
AAAGCGGCTGTTTTTGTCGAACCGAACCGCATCGTCCTCGATGAAAAGCCGATCCCCGGCGTCGGTCCCCTGGACGCACTCATCCGTATCACGACAACCACGATCTGCGGCACGGATGTACACATCCTGAAGGGCGAGTATCCGGTCGCGCGGGGCCTGACCATCGGCCACGAGCCCGTCGGGGTGATCGAAAAGCTCGGATCGGCAGTGGAGGGCTACCGCGAAGGTCAGCGTGTCATCGCCGGCGCGATCACCCCGAGCGGCTACAGCGCCGCTTGCCTCTGCGGCTGCCACTCGCAAGACGGTCCCCGAACCCAGCACGGCTTCAAACCGCTGGGTGGATGGCGCTTCGGCAACACGATTGACGGTGCCCAAGCGGAGCTCCTGCTGGTACCTGACGCGATGACCAACCTCGCTCCGATCCCCGATGGGCTCAGCGACGAACAGGTGCTGATGTGCCCCGACATCATGTCGACCGGCTTTTCCGGCGCGGAAAGCGGCAAGGTGCGTCTCGGCGACACGGTCGCGGTCTTCGCTCAGGGGCCGATCGGACTGTGCGCGACGGCAGGTGCGCGGCTCATGGGGGCCACCACGATCATCGGCGTCGATGCCGTCGCGGCGCGGATGGCGATTGCGCGCAAGATGGGCGCCGATCACGTGGTCGATTTCACGAAGGTCGACGTGGTCGAGGAAATCATGCGGCTCACCGACGGACGCGGCGTCGACGTGGCGATCGAAGCGCTCGGGCGCCAGGAGACCTTCGAGGCCGCGCTCCGCGTGTTGCGGCCGGGCGGAACGCTGTCCTCGCTCGGTGTTTATTCGAGCGATCTGAAAATCCCCCTGGACGCCTTCCTGGCGGGACTCGGCGACCACACGATCGTCAGCACCCTTTGCCCAGGCGGAAAGGAGCGCATGCGTCGTCTGATGGAGGTCATCGCGTCCGGTCGTCTGGATACGCGGCCACTCGTCACCCACCGTTTCAAGCTGGACCAGATCGAGGAAGCCTACGAGCTGTTTGCCAACCAACGTGACGGCGTTCTCAAGGTAGCGATCACGCCCTGAGCCGCCGCCAAAGGGTTCGTTCTGCCCGCCGCGAATACGCAGCGGCCGTCTAGCCGAATACCTGGCGCACGGTCTCTGCCAGGCCCCCGAGTGCCGGCAAACGACAGCTGGAGCAAGAAGCCTCAAACGACTAGGGAGAGGCTCGCTACCGTAGCGTGGCCTTCTTCGGTGAGATCGGGTTTGCCTGGCAACGCGCGGTCGCTCGCCGGCACGGGCTACGCGTGGCAGACTCTCGAAGCCACGGCAGCTCTCGCAAGCCGTGGGATGTACTCGACTGAGACCGCGGCCGGCAGAATCGGCCCCCCACGGCGCAAACGTCTGCGTAGGATAGTTCAAGCGCAGCGGACTCACCGCAGACAATGATCGCGGCTGCAGCCTCGCCAGGTTCAGCACTAGAGCCTGGGTGGCGCGAAGCGCAGCCTACCGCGGAGCTCCGATTCCTGGAGGCGACGGTGGCTCCCACAGAAGAGGTGTGTGTCACACAATCGATCGAAGGGCTGTGGGAGCGCCGCGAGGCAGACAGATCGACCCAGCCGCGCCGCCGCCAGTTCCAGGGGCATCCGCTGGGCCTCGGGAAGCACCGGAGCCTGGGTCGAGCTGCTCTAGCTGTCGCTTCATCGTTCAGGAACAAAAACAAGGCCGCCCGAGGGCGGCCTTGGACGTGAGATCCCAATGCTAGGCTGCAACGTTTGCTTCCCAGCGGCCGTCATGCTCTTCGAGAACCAGCTCGGTCACCTGCTCCCGCCGATCAAGCTCGACCAGTCGCCGTAGGAGCGCGCGTACTTGCACCTTTTGGGAACCATCTACTGCTTCTCGGTATAGGAGCCGAACCAAGCGATTCGCAGAGTCATTGGGGATAGGTTTGTCGCCACCCTTCGCGGATTCCCAACTCTCGATGGATTTCACGCCAACGCCGAGTAGCTCTCCAAGGCATTTCTGCGTCTGGTCCAGCTCATGCCTAAGGAACCTAAATTCTCTTCCAGTCAACCTATTAGGTTTCTCGCACAGAGCTTTACCGATAACTGCGTGCAAACCTTCCTGATCAACGATTGCAATAGCATCGCCATAGGGCGTTTTCGTTTTCCGCACCCCATTGACGAGATAAACGTTTTCCAGTCCAGACTCTCTGTACTGATACATGGTTTCGTGACTCTTCATGGCGACACCTTTAGCCCGATTACAACGATCGTCGCCGTGCGAGGGTCAACTCCTTCAAGTGCTACACGGAGCGTGAATATTCACGCCGGCACTAAGTCGGGCAATCGATACCTGCCAGTTCTTGAAGTCATCCAATTCCGGCTCGCCCACGACCGCGCCTTCCCTGAGGCACAGATCGATTTGTCGTGTGGTGACCGTCTGTCTCCATTCCCCACCGGGTATGCTCACCAGGCGCTTTAGGCGAGCGCTGTCGCGCGCCACCGCATGGATGATCTCTTCAGCACGGCTGGGCGATAGCTTGAGCTGGGTGACCTTCTTCATACCCCTAGAATCTAGGGATCTCAACTACCCAAATCAATAGCTAGCGCTGTAGCCTAATGCCGCGCGCATGAAGCTATATCACGGAATTCAGGCTTTCAGTGAAATTCGTTCACGGCCGCGGGCCAAGCCGGGCGGGCTGCATGCGACCATCCCCTTTTCGGTACCCTAGTCGCCAGGAATTGCGGAATTTCGCGGGGAGTAGCCTATAGGTAGTGGAGATGGGCACGAGCCCAGGGCGCTTCACATAAGCCCTTGTTTTGAAATGCCCCGGAAGGGATTCGAACCCCTGACCTTCCCCTTAGGAGGGGGACGCTCTATCCAACTGAGCTACCGGGGCGCTGAGTGGGGCGGGAACCGAAACGGGGGCTGAGGTGGTGGAGCCGAGGGGAATCGAACCCCTGACCTCGACAGTGCGATTGTCGCGCTCTCCCAACTGAGCTACGGCCCCCCAAAACGCGCCGGCATGCTACACCAGTCCACAGCACCCTGCCAACGGCGCGACGCCGGCATCACCGCCCTGTCCATCGTGATGCCGGTGTTGAACGAGGCGGAGACTCTGCCGGCGACGCTGGCGGAGCTACAGCCCATGCGCCGTCGCGGCGCCGAGCTGATCCTGGTGGACGGCGGCAGCGGGGACGACAGCCTGCTGCTGGCGGCGCCGCTGGTCGACCTGATCCTGACCGCGCCCAAGGGGCGCGCGCGGCAGATGCGGGCCGGCGCCGCACGGGCCAGCGGGCGGGTGCTGTGGTTCCTGCACGCCGACATCCGCGTACCCGGGCAGGCCGATCGTGCAATTCTCGCGGCGGTAGCCGGTGGTGCCGAATGGGGCTGGTTCGACCTCAGCCTCTCCGGGAACCGGCCGACCCTGCGGATGGTGGCATGGCTGATGAACCGTCGCGCCCGGCTCAGCCGCATCGCCACCGGCGACCAAGGGCTGTTTGTGACCCGGGCAGCGTATCGTGCCGTCGGCGGATTTCCCGAGCTGCCGCTGATGGAAGACTTGGGGATGTCCCAACGCCTCAAGCGGCGAGCGGGAGCGCCCACGGTACTGGCGGGGCCCTTGCTCGCTTCCAGTCGGCGCTGGGAGGCCCATGGGGTCTGGCGCACCATCACGCTCATGTGGTGGCTGCGGCTCTGCTTCTGGCTTGGCGCAGACCCCGCCTGGCTGGAGCGCGTCTACTATGGGCGGGGGAAATGAGGACCCCGCCATGCACTATCCCCATGGGCGACTGCTGTTGTTCGCCAAGCCGGCCCTGCCAGGGCGGGTCAAGACCCGACTGGCCCGTCGCTACGGCAAGCGCGGCGCCGCCCAGCTGTATCGGATGATGGTGCGGGAGACCTTGGAGAAACTGCAGGGGCTAGCGCCGCTGGAGCTCTGGTGCGTCCCCGGCGGGCGCGACTCCTTTCTGCGCCGCTGCGCCCGCGCCCACCAGGCGCGGCTCGCCACCCAATGTGGCGACGATCTGGGCCAGCGAATGCACCGGGCCTTTGCCGAGGCCCTGCGCTCGGCCAGCTGGGCGCTGATCGTCGGCGGTGACTGCGTCTCTCTGCGGCGGGCGGACGTGGATCTCGCCTGCGCCAGCCTGGAGCACGGTCGCGACGCGGTGCTCGGCCCGGCAGAAGACGGCGGCTACGTGCTCCTCGGCTTGCGTCGGGTCGAGGCGGGGCTGTTCCGCGCCATCCCCTGGGGTGGGCCGCGGGTGCTTGCCACCACCCGCCGCAGGTTGGCCGCGCTGGGCTACCACTGGGCCGAGCTGCCCCTGCGTTGGGATGCGGACCGACCGGAGGACGTCCGCCGCTGGAAGCTCAGTCGGCGAAGCTCTCGGTGGTGTAGCGGTGGAAGCTGAGCTCGGCGGACCAGTAGTCCAGGGGCAGCCCGGCCTTGTATCTCAGCTGACTGAGAAATACGTAGGGGTCTTCCAGCTGCTGCCACACCACGGGGAGAAAGGTGGCGTGGTGCTCGCCGCAGGTCATCAATAGGCCGTGGGTGCCCGGGCGCAAGGCCGCGAGCAGGGATTCTTCGTCCGCGGCTGCTATCCGCTCCAACGCCGAGAGCAGCGAGATCTCGATGCCCAGTTGCTCGATCTCTGCTTCGTTCAGGGGAGGGAAGCGAGGGTCCTCGAAGCCGGCAGCAAAAGCGTGCCGGGCCACATCCGCCACCACCGGCCGGCAAGCCTCCAGGCTGCCGATGCAGCCACGCAGCGCGCCTTCCAGCAGCAGGGTGACGAAGCTTGCGCCGGGCTGGCGCAGCACCTCCGGGTAGCGCTCCGGGTCTAGCGGCGGCGGCGCGTGATAGCGCAGCCCGTGTACCAGGGAGGTTCTGGCTACCTGCAACAGCGTCTGCCGAGAGCCGACGTCGAGGCCGGCAGCGGGCTCACTCGAGGACATAGCCGCCGTAGCCGACTACCTGGGAGCGGTCGCCGGCGGTATCGCCGGAGTTGCGCAGATCCACCGTGTGCGCCTGCAGTCCTCGACGGCGTGCGGACCACAGTAGGCCGGACAAGGGCACGCGACCGCAGGCCCCCTCCCAGTCGATCCTGTGATAATCCAGGGCTTCGATGGCCTTCGAGGTGGCGGCGTCGAGCTGGCAGGCTTCCGCATAGGGGTGGTAGTGGCTGAGGTCGGAGCTCACGACGACCAAGGTCTCGGGGTCGGTCCAGAGTAGCTCCAGCACCCGCCCCACCTCCTCGGCGGTGGCCTCACCCACGACCAGCGGCAGCAGCTGGAACGGCCCCAGGGCCAGCTGCAGGAAGGGCAGCTGGACCTCGAGGCTGTGCTCCCAGCGGTGGGCCTCGTCCAGTTCTCTGAGCAAGCCGCTGGCCAGCAGCGGCTGAAGCGCGCCACGATCCACGGCCACCTCGCCCAGGGGCGTCTGGAATGCTTCCCAGCTGCCGCAGGCGAGGCCACGGAAGGGCAGTCGATGGGAAGGTCCGAGCAACACCACGCGGCGATAGCCGCTTCCCGCAACCTGTAGGCGCCGGTAGACGCTGGCGGCGATGGGCCCGGAGTAGATGTAGCCCGCGTGGGGCGCCACGATGGCCTTCGGCGGCGCCGACTTGGGCTCCTCGACGTTGGCCAGAAAGCCCTCCACCTGGGCGCGCAGCAGCTCGGGTGCCAGCGGATAAAACATCCCGGCGACCGCCACGGGGCGGACCCGCACCGGGGAATATTTGCCGAGCTCCACGTGGACCCCCTCGCCACAGCCGTGGCTCTGGTGGCATCGCCTAGCGACAAATTATAGGAGAGCGGGGGAGCCACGGCGCCTACGGGCTGGTCTAAGATCCAACTGAGGCATGGGTACTGAAGTGCGGCTATGAACGAGATACTCAGAGACGCGTCCGTGGTCGCGACTCGCTACTGGCACCGCCTGGAAGATGAGCGGGTGCAATGCGACGTCTGCCCACGGGCCTGCAAGCTGCGCGAGGGGCAACGCGGACTGTGCTTCGTGCGCGGCTGTCTGGACGGTGAAGTGGTGCTTACCACCTACGGCCGCTCCAGCGGCTACTGCGTCGACCCCATCGAGAAGAAGCCCCTCAATCATTTTCTTCCCGGCACCCCGGTGCTGTCCTTCGGTACCGCCGGCTGCAATCTGGCCTGCAAGTTCTGCCAGAACTGGGACATCAGCAAGTCCCGCGAGGTGGACACTCTGGCAGACGCCGCGGCGCCTGCCACCATCGCCAAGGCGGCCAGGCGCCTCGGCTGCCGCAGCGTGGCCTACACCTACAACGACCCGGTGATCTTCATGGAGTACGCCATGGACGTGGCCGATGCCTGCCACGCCCAGGGCTTGCACTCGGTAGCGGTGACCGCAGGCTATATCTGCCCCGAGCCCCGGCGGGCCTTCTATGCCCACATGGACGCGGCCAATGTGGACCTCAAGGGCTTCAGTGAGCGCTTCTACTGGAAGCTCACCGGTGGGCACCTGAAGGACGTGCTCGACACCCTGGTCTACCTGCGCCATGAGACCCAGGTCTGGTTCGAGATCACCAACCTCTTGATCCCAGGCGAGAACGACTCCGACCAGGAGGTGGACGAGATGAGTCGTTGGGTGGTGCGCGAGCTTGGCGCCGACCTCCCCATGCATTTCACCGCCTTCCACCCCGACTACAAGATGCTGGACCACCCGCCCACACCCCCCGCCACCCTCAGTCGGGCACGGCGCATCGCCATGGACAACGGGGTGCGTTATGCCTATACGGGCAACGTCCACGATGTCGAGGGCGGCAGCACCTATTGCCATCATTGCGGCAAACGCCTGATCGCACGGGACTGGTATCGCATTCTCGAGTGGAGCCTCGACGCCGACGGCCGCTGCCCCCGCTGCGGCACTGTCTGTCCCGGGGTATTCGAGGGACGCCCGGGCACCTGGGGCGCGGAGCGTCTGCCCGTTCGATTGGCGAGCTTTGCCTGATGGATGCCCGGTGGCTGCCCCGTGCTCACGGACTCGGGCGGCACTTGAGGTGGTTTGATTGATGGCGCCGCGTGTGTGGCTGACGCTGATTGCCGTCGACGAACTGCGAGACCGGCTCGCCAGCCCGGACGTGGTGGTGGTCGACTGTCGTTTCGACCTGGCGGTGCCGGCTGCCGGCGAGCTCGTCTATGACCAGGCCCACCTTCCCGGCGCCGTCTATGCCCATCTGGAGCGCGACCTCTCCGGTCCGCGCTCGCCGGGGAGCGGTCGTCATCCGCTGCCGGCAGCCGCCGAGCTGGTGGCGCGGCTCGCGGCCTGGGGCATCGGCGCCGAGACCCAAGTGGTTGCTTACGATGCCGGCCCCGGCAGCTTTGCGGCCAGACTGTGGTGGCTGCTGCGCTGGCTGGGACACTCGCGCGTTGCAGTGCTGGACGGTGGCTTGGCGGCCTGGTCCACGGCCGGCTATACGCTCTCCCGCGAGTGCCCGAGCCCCGACCCGGCCGAGCTCGAGCTGGCGCCCGATCCGGCATCGACGGTCACCGCCGAATTCCTCGTCGGCAACCTGGAGCACCGCCGCGCGCTGGTGGTGGATGCCCGCGCCGAAGCGCGATTCCAGGGCGAGGTGGAGCCCATCGATCGAGTAGCCGGCCACGTTCCCGGGGCCCGCAACGTTCCCTTCGAGCACAATCTGGGCGCCGACGGACGCTTCCTCGAGGCCCCGGCGCTCAGGCGAGCCTGGGCCACCTGGCTGGGCGAGTGGCCGCCGGCCTCGGTGATCCATATGTGCGGCTCTGGGGTGACCGCCTGTCACAACCTGCTGGCAATGGAGCACGCCGGTCTGCAGGGCTCGCGGCTCTACCCGGGCTCCTGGAGCGAATGGATCGGCGACCCATCGCGGCCGGTAACGCGGGGCGAGGACTGATCGGTGAGGGGCGCGCCATCTCACCGTCTGGCGCGGGGCCGAGATGCCGCTTGAGCGGCGTCGCGGCTATTTGCCGGAGGCCGAGCACTGCCCTCACGCTGCGCCAACCAGGCATGCTGTACAAGCTTGCGGCAACCCCACTGGGAGCATCCGGAATGTGTCTGATCGCTTTCGCCTGGCAGCCACGTTCGCCGTTCAAGCTGGTGGTGGCCGCCAATCGCGACGAATTCTACGAACGGCCGACCGCCGCTGCCCGCTTCTGGGAGGACGCGCCCCAACTGCTGGCCGGCCGTGACTTGAGCGCCGGCGGCAGCTGGCTCGGAATCACCCGCGATGGCCGCTTCGCCGCCGTCACCAACTACCGCGAGCCCGGCAAGCTACGGGCGGACGCCCGCTCCCGGGGGGAGCTGGTGACGGAGTTTCTACGCGCCAGAGAGCCGCCAGGCGACTACCTGCGCACCCACGCCGGGCTCGGCGATCGCTACAACGGCTTCAACCTGCTGGTGGGGGACGGTCACGGACTCTATTACTGGTCAAATCGGGCGGGCGCACCCCGGCGCCTGTCCCCCGGTCTCTACGGACTCAGCAACCACCAGCTGGATACGCCCTGGCCCAAGGTGCAGCGCGCCAAGGAGGGGCTGCGGCTGTGGTTGGCGGAGGGCGGCAGCTGCCTCGGGGACCTTGCCCGCGTGCTGGCCGATTCCGAGCCGGCTCCGGACCACCTCCTGCCGGCCACCGGTCTCGGCTTGGAGTGGGAGCGGCTGCTGTCGGCGATGCTGATCGCAAGCGAGAGCTACGGCACCCGTTGCACCACCGTGGTGACCTGGCGCCAGGATGGGCGGATCGACTTCTTGGAGGTGCCACGGGGCCCCGAGCAGGGGCCAACGCGGCGCTTCAGCTTCGCGCTGCCCGCCGCCAGCAGCGCGGGCGCGGACTACCCTGCACTCGGTGCAGCGCCTCTCCGCTGTTGAGCCGGTGACGGCTCAGTCGGCCTTGACCTGATACAGGTCGCCGCTCTGGGTAGCGTAGTAGGTGGCCAGGTCCTCGATATCCTGGTCGCTCAGGGGCGCTACCATGCCCGCCATGATGGGATCCTGCCGCGCGCCGGACTTGTAGTCCCGCAGCGCCTGCACCAAGTAGCTGCGGTATTGGCCAGCGATCCGCGGAAAAGCCGGATTCTCGCTGTTGCCGTCCGGCCCGTGGCAGGCTGCGCAGACAGCGGATTTCTGCTGACCCGCGGCCGGATCGCCGGCGGCAGCCGCCTGGCTGGCAGCCAGCAGCAGGGCCATGGCGGCGACGGTGCATAGTGTCGATTGCATCACGAGAACGGCTCCCTCGAGGTGCGTCGCGAGCGCTGGACGGCTTAACGCTTGGCGGGCTGCGAAAAGTAGGCGGCGATGTCGGCGATGTCCTGATCGCTGAGACTGACCGCGTTCGCGTGCATCGTCTCGTGGCTGCGCTGACTACCCGCATAGGCGCGCAGCGCGGCCTCGATGTAGGTGGCGTGCTGGCCGCCGAGCTTCGGCACCTTGTAGGTGGGGTAGACGTTGTCGTAGCCGGGCGTTCCGTGACAGCCCATGCAGGTTTGCGCCTTGTAATAGCCAGCCTGGGGATCCCCGGCCGCGACCGCCGCCGCGGGTACGGCCGCACAGACAACGGACGCGACGCACGTCCGAGCGATCCAACTCTTGAGCATGCGAACCCCTGGATGAGCGGACAAGCGTGTTCTGTCCGAAATGAAGTAGTGGGCCGCTCGGGCGGCGCTGAGGCCGGCGTAGTATTACATCGCCCCCGCGGGCAGGTCCACAGCCCGCGGCGGCGCTACGGAGGCGACTCCATGAGCGATCGCGAGACCCCAGCAACACACGCGGACCAGGAATTTCTGGAGCTGGTGGATGGCAGTCGGGGAGTGATCATGGCCACCGCCGACGAGGCCGGGGAGCCCGAGGCGAGCTACGCTCCCTTCGTGCGCGACGAGGATCTGCGTATCTATGTTTACCTGAGCGAGCTGGCGCGCCACACCGCTAACGTGCTGGCGACCGGCCGGGCCAGCCTGCTGTGGCTGGCGGAGGAGGTGGATGGGGGCAACCCCTTCGCCCGCCCGCGGCTGGTATTGCGTTGCAGCGCCACCCGGGTAGGCCGCGACTGCGCCGAGTGGGCTAGCGGCGTGGCGCGCCTGCAGCAGCGCTTCGGCGGCACCATGGCGCTGTTGCAGCAGTTGGGCGACTTCCACCTGTTCCGTCTGCAGCCTGTCGCGGGTACCTACGTGATGGGCTTTGGCCGGGCCTACCACCTCTCCGGGGAGCGGCTGGCGACGGTGCAGCTGTCCCGTGGGGCAGACAGATTCGAGAAGAGGTCGTAGGAACTTGCGCTAAGCAACTGTTTTTATGGTGCCGGGAAGAGGACTTGAACCTCCACGGGGTTGCCCCCGGCGGATTTTGAGTCCGCTGCGTCTACCGATTCCGCCACCCCGGCGCAGTGGCGCAGTATAGGAGATTGTGGGCCACCGGCAAGCGCGCGGCCGCAGCGACTGCGCTACCATGCGCGCCCCATGCGCGCCGCCGATTTCGATTACCCGCTGCCCCCCGAGCTGATCGCCCAGAGACCCCTACGAGAGCGCAGCGCCAGCCGGCTGCTTCGGCTGGACGGCGTCGCCGACGAGCCCCGGGACGCACTCTTCCGGGAGCTGCCAGACCTGCTGCGTCCGGGGGACCTGCTGGTGGTCAACGACACCCGGGTGCTGCCGGCGCGGCTCCTGGGACGCAAGGACAGCGGCGGTCGGGTCGAGCTGCTGTTGGAGCGGCTGCAGGGCGATGAGGCTCTAGTGCAGATCCGCGCCAGCAAGGCCCCACGGCCGGGTAGCGTGCTGCGCGTGGACGGCGGCGCCGAGCTACGCGTAACCGGGCGCGAGGGCGCCTTCTATCGCGTTCGTGTGACCGGAGCGCTGACCCTGCTGCAGGTCTTCGAGCGCTGGGGGCTGGCGCCGCTGCCACCCTACATCCGTCGGCAGCCGGACGCCCAGGATCAGGAGCGCTATCAGACCGTGTACGCGCGTCGCCCCGGCGCCGTGGCGGCGCCGACGGCCGGGCTGCATTTCGACCCGACGCTGTTGCAGGCGCTGGAGCAGCGGGGGGTGGCCCGCGGCGCCGTGACGCTGCACGTGGGGGCGGGCACCTTCCAGCCGGTCCGGGAGGCTGAGGTCGAGGCGCACCAGCTGCACGCCGAGCGGGTGGAGGTGAGCGAGGCGGTGGTCGACCTGGTGGCGCAAACGCGACGGCGAGGTGGCCGGGTGGTGGCGGTGGGCACTACCGTGGTGCGCGCCCTGGAGTCCGCCGCGGCGGTCGGGGCGCTACGACCGCTGCGCGCCGAGACGCGGCTCTTCCTCTATCCGGGCTGCGGCTTTCGGGTGGTGGATCTGCTGATCACCAACCTGCACCTGCCGCGCTCCAGCCTGCTGATGCTGGTCTGCGCCTTCGGCGGCTACCGCCGGGTGATGAACGCTTATCGCGCAGCGATGGTGCGAGGCTACCGTTTCTTCAGCTATGGGGACGCCATGCTGCTCAGCCCGGGCAGCCCGGCGGATCTTCCTTCCGGGGTGCCTGTCCCACAGCAGGAGCGCAGCGGCGGCGCTTGAAAAGCTCTGCGCAGCGCCCCATTTTCCTTGGCCCACGCAGCGCGTGACAGTAGTGGAGTGGCATTGGATGAAACGCGTCATCCTGTTTCTCGGGACCAACCTGGCCATCGTCATCGTCCTCGGCATGGTGCTCAAC
>Ga0302046_10005068_pt1 | contig 11644 bp, 12 predicted proteins | sample RVTome_11_FD_200261 | JGI IMG/M metagenome (GOLD analysis project Ga0302046, IMG submission 200261) | Soil microbial communities from uranium-contaminated site in the Upper Colorado River Basin, Wyoming, United States - RVT147D111 (version 2) ... | reverse complement strand
CCGACGGCGTCGAAGTTCTCGAGTGCCAAGCCGAGCGGATCCATGACGTTGTGGCAGCTCGCGCAGACCGGGTTTTCCCGGTGCTGTGCCATACGCTCGCGCATCGTTGCCGGCTTCGCGGCCTCGGTCTCGGGCAGCGCCGGCACTTCGGGCGGCGGCGGCGGGGGCGGCGAGCCCAGCAAGTTGTCCAGAATCCACTTGCCGCGGACCACGGGCGACGTGCGGTCGGCGTGTGACGTCACGAGCAGGATGCCGCCCTTGCCGAGTAGCCCACGACGCGTCTCGTCTAGACGTGAGACACGCCGAAAATGGCTGCCGTAGACGTGCGGCATCCCGTAGTGCCGCGCGAGCCGCTCGTTCACGAACGTGTGGTCGGCGGTCAGGAGATCGAGAACGCTGCCCCCGCCAAGAATGACGCTGCGGAGGAAAAGGTCGAGCTCCCGCTCGAACGCCTGCCGCAGCGTATCGTCGAAGTTCGGAAAGTTGTTCTTGTCCGGCGTTGCGCTGCGCACGTTACGCACGTGCAGCCACTGCGCTGCGAAGTTCGTGACGAGCGCTTGCGACTTCGGATCGGCCAACATGCGCTCGACCTGCCGCGTCAGCACGTCGGGCTCCCGGAGGCGGCCCTGTTCGGCGATTGCAAGCAGCTCGTCATCGGGGATACTGCTCCAGAGAAAGAACGACAGCCGCGCTGCGAGCTCGAGATCGCCGAGCGCATAGACCTCGCCGGGCGCGACGCCGGCCGGGTCGCGCTCGGTCCGGAACACGAACTTCGGGCTCGCCAGCATCGCCCGCAGTGCGAGCTCGATGCCCGCTTCGAAACCGTCACGGCTGCCTTCGTCGTAGAACCGCAGCAGGACTGCGAGATCCGACTGCGTGACCGGCCGCCGATACGCGAGTCGCGCCAGCGCCGACAGAATCCTCGTCGCGCACGGCCGCGCGTCGGCGGCGACGGCGGGACGGCAAGTGAACACCCGCTCGCGGCTTGCCGTTTCGCCGGGGCCGGCTACATTGAATGGGCCGCTGATCGTCATGTGCTCGACGTGCGGAACGCCGAGATGATCGGTGGCCACGATCGTGCTGCGCAGAAAAGACTGCAGACGGATGGGGCCCAGCGAGGCCGAAGGTTGCAAGAACGCGGCGGTGACGGGACGCTGGCCCGCGCCGACGAAGACGCGCGCCTGCAGCCGTGCATCCAGCGCGTTGACCATGTCGGTCGCGTTGATGGACGACACGGTGTAGTCGTCGGCGCCGCCGACGGGCGCGAGCAGCACGCGACGGCCATCCACGGCGATCTCGAGTTGGCCTTCGTGCTCGAGCCCGCGGATCGTACCCAAGTTCGTCTCGAGCAGCTTCACCTTGATCACATACTCGCCGTCGAGCGGAAAAAAGTGCCGCGCGGCGACGCCGCCGCGCGTGCCGAGCGGCAGCCCGTCGAGATGCTCGGTCTGCGACATGTCGCCGCGGACGCGGTAGGTCTCGGAGCTGGCCGAGATCGTCGGGCTTCCTACCGCGAGCGCACTGATCTTCGGTGCCGCCGCGAGATAGCGCTCGAGCAGCGCCGGCGACAGGCTCAGCACGTCGGCAATGTTGTCGAAGCCATCGGCCGAATCGTCAGGCGGCAGCAGCGTCGCCGCGTCGACGTCGAGCGCGAGCAGATCGCGGATGGCGTTGGCATACTCCGCGCGATTCAAGCGATGGATCGAAGGACGCCCGGCGTTCGGTCGTTCCAGCGCGGCACGGTCGAGGCCCGACTCGAGCCAACCGGCGAGCGCTTCGTAGGTCGCTGGATCCGGCCGCACCATCCCGGCCGGCGGCATCTCGCCGGTCCGGAGCTTTCGTACGACCCTCTCCCAGAGCGCCGGATCGCTCGCTGGATCGTCGAGGTCCGCACGGTCGAGCACGATACCCGTTGCAGTCGCCGGCGTCGCGACATAGCTGTTGTGGCAGACGACGCAGTATTGATCGACCGCCGCGCGCAGCTCCGCGGGCTGACCGGAGGCCGTTTGCCACGCGAGCACGACCGCCGCGACGATGACCGCCGCGAGTCTCCGTGGCTTCATCCGCGCTCCGCGACTCATCTCACCGCACGTCGACGACGACCTTGCCTTCCTTGATCGTGACTTTGGTCTTGAGCCAGTTCCAGTAGCCCTCGAGCGGATCGCCGTCGAGCAAGACGATGTCGGCGAGCTTGCCGGCCTCGAGCGTGCCCAGATCCTTCTCCATGCCGAGATAGGCCGCCGTGTTCGGGCCCATGATCTTGACCATGTCCCGCATCGAGAACACGACGTTCATCGATTTGAGCTCGTGCTCCAAGCCCGCGAGGGCGTCGTAGGTCGTGTCCGTGCAGTAGCCGATGATGCCGCCCGCGTCGAAGATCGTGCGCGCGTTGACCATCGCGTAGCCGGCCTCGACGCCGCCGCCGACGCCGTCGACGATCGACTCGGGCCACGGCTTGCCGTCGCGGAAGCGCGGCGCGTTGTCCTCGGCGAACACGCCGAACACGGGGGCGCCGAAGCCGATCGTCATGAGGATCTTCGTGCCGGCCGCGGCGAGTTTCTCGGCATCGGCCTTGCTGACCCAGTCCTTGTTGGGCAGGTGCACGAGCAGCGGGATGCCCATCTCGATCGCCGCGTTCATCGCGGGCGAGCTCACGGCGTGCACTTGCACGTTGACGCCGACCTTCTTGCCTTCGTCGAGCACGGCGCGCAGCACTTCGAGCTCTTGCGGCGTCGGGCCCGGCACGGGCGTCAGCGAAATCTCACCCGTGTAGTCGATGCCGGCCGCCTTCATCTGGCGCACGGCTTCGCGCGCCGACTCCGGCGTGTGTTGCGCGAGGCGAATGCGCTCGGACGGAATGACGCGTGGGCCGTTGATCTGTCCCGACTCGATGTGCTCGCGCAGCGTGAGGTTGCCGTCGCCGGGCCCGCCACCGGAGAGAATCGTCGTGTAGCCGGCCTCGAGCTGGCGCTGCATCTGCGCCTTCTCCTCGGGCCCCGCGTTGATGTGCCGGTGCGCGTCGATAAAGCCCGGCATCGCACTCAGGCCGTTCGCGTCGATGACCCGGCCGCTCGTGCTCGCGGGCGCGCCGGCAGCCACGGACACGATGCGGCCGCCGCGCACGACGATCGAGCCGCGCTCGATCACGGTGCCGTTGCCGACGACGATGTGGGCGTTCGTGATCGTGAGGTCTTGCGCCGCGAGCGGCGCACCGGCGCCGAGGCAGAGTGCGAGCAACGCTATTCTTTTCATACGAGCCCCCCTAATCCCAAGCTGGATGCCGGCCCATCCTAACGCCCGGCTGCCGGGGCGTGAACCTCGCCGATCCCGCGATTTGTGAAGTTCCGCATCCCGCCGTCGCAGGGCCGAGGCGGTTTTTGCGAGCCAGGTCGCTGCCCGCGGCATGGCGGCCCGGCAGACTGCGGGCTCTCACGGAGGAGAACCCGTTGCTCTCAAGGGAACGCCACCGCGCGCTGCGGACGGTTTGGCTGTCGGACGTGCATCTCGGCTCGCGCGAGTGTCGCGTCAATCTGCTGCTCGACTTCCTGCGCCACACCCGCTGCGAGCAGGTCTATCTCGTCGGCGACATCGTCGATCTCGAGAAGCTGCGAGAAACGTTCTACTGGCCCGCGAGCCACACCGAGGTCTTGCGCCTGTTGCTCAAGATGAGCCAGGAAGGCACGCGCATCGTCTATCTCCCCGGCAACCACGATCACGAGCTGCGCGCGTTCGTCGGCGTCAAGTTCGGCAACGTCGAGATCGCCGACCAAGCCGTGCACACGACGGCGCAGGGCCGCCGGCTGCTCGTCGTGCACGGCGATCAGTTCGACGCCGTCGTGCGCCGGCCGTCGCTCGGCGTGTGGCTCGGCGGTTTCGCGTGCCGGCGGCTGCTCACGCTCAATCGTTTCGTGCATTGGCTGCACGATCTCTTCGACTGGCCGTACTGGTCGCTCGCGCAGCACGTCAAGGCGCGCTTCCCCGGCGCGCAGCGCTACATCGACCGGTTCCGGCGCGCGACGATCTCAGCGGCGCGCGCAGCCGGCGTCGACGGCGTCGTTTGCGGCCACATTCATCGCTCCGATCTCATGGAGATCGACGGCCTCACCTACTGCAACGACGGCGACTGGGTCGAGAGCTGCACGGCGCTCGTCGAGGACGAGGCCGGCGAGCTCGCGTTGCTGCATTGGCAACCCACGGCGGCGACGATCGCAGCGCGCCTCAAGACAGCAGCGTGAGCAGCGCCGCGGCCGCGGCGAGAGTAATCGCGACGCACAACAATACGACCGGAATCCCGTCGAACGCCCGGCCCGTATGTTCCGCGTAGCGGCGCATGAGGCGTTGCATCCAGCCGACCCCGGCCAGTACCCAAACCACATGGACGGCGACGAACAGCGCGGCCGGCCCGGCAGCGGCGGCCAGCCAAGCTGCGGGGGCCGGTCCCGGCAGCTGAGGCAAAGACACGGCGATTGGGGCCGCCGCGAACGCGCCGGCTGCCAACGCCGTCGCGGTCCCGACCAAGAGGCACAAGAGCGTCGCCGTGACGTTGTGCCCCTCCGGCCGGCTGATGCCTTGGCGTGCGCGCGCCCAGCCGATGACTCCAATGACGCCGCCCACCGACAGCACGACGACCACCATTCCAAAGGCCTCGACCCTCTGCTCGAACAGCGCCGTGCCGATCATTGCGACCGAAACGATGACGCCGAGCGCGAGCACCGGCAATGCGAGCGCCACCGCAAGCGCTAGCGCCACGCCGAAGGTCGTCGTATCCGTCCAACGCTCGATTAGATGTCTGCCCATGGCAGGACTCCTTACGCGCGGATCGCGTCGGCGGCGCGTCTGCCCCACTTCGCGATCACGAACACGTTGAAGAAATGCATCGCGCCGAGCACGAGCAGCACGAGCCCAACCTTCGTGCTCAAGAACTCGATCGCCTCCACCGTCGACACGGGTTTCACGCCGAGCTTGAGCGCGAGCGTCACGTAGCCCAAGTTGATGAGGTAGAAGCCGACGACGAGCAGATGATTGATGGAGTCCGCGAGCCGCTCGTCGCTCGCGAAGCTGTTCACGAGAAACACGCGGCCGTTCTTGCTGAGCGTGCGCGCGACCCAGACGGTGAGCGCGACGCTGATCGCCAGATAGCAGACGTAGGTGGTTTCGATGATCATGACGTTCTCCTTGCTTGTGCTTACAGTCTTTTCTGTCTAAACAGAACTACACGGGCAAAAAAACTCTCAGGTTTCCTTTGCAGCCTTCGGCACGAAGTTCGCGATCTTCGAGCCGAGCTTCATTAGCGTCAGCGCGGTCGTTTTCGGCAACGCGAGCATCTGCTCGAACCAACCCGTCACGTTCGTGAGAAAGCCCAGCATGTTCTCGATGCGCGCTCTCGCCTCCTTCGGCGTATCGCGGTCCTTCTCGAGCTCCTGCACGCATTCGCGCAAGACCGCGAGCGTCGGCTCGATCTCGCGTCGCTTGCGCTGCTCCATGATGGTCAGGAGCATCTCCCAAGGATCGGAACGCGCCGCAAAGTGATCGCGCCGGTCGCTCATGACGTGGGCGATGCTCACGAGACCCCAGCCCTGCAGCTCCTTCAAGCTCGTGCTGACGTTCGAGCGAGCGACGTTGAGCGTCGCGGCGATCTCATCCGCGGGCAGCGGCCCGGGCGCCAAGTACAGCAAGGCGTGGATCTGCGCGACCGTGCGGTTGACGCCCCACCGGGCGCCCATTTCGCCCCAGTGCAGGATGAAGCGGGTCATGACGGGTGTGAGATTCATTTCAGTTATTTCGGTTTTGTCTGAAATAACGATAAAACGAGACGGCCCCGGAGTCAAGCCCCTCGCCGTACCTAGCGTTGCGGCGCGGTCGGCAGCATGTTGTGAATCGCAGCGATCTTCCACGCGCCGCCTTCGCGACGCAGCACCATCGAAGTCAGCATGCGCCGGTCCGTGCCGTCGGCGCGGCCCACGCTGTCGTAGCGCCCGTCGGCGATCGCGACGTCGGGCGTCACGAAGCGCAGCGCGTCGATCGTGATCGTGCGCCGCCCGCCCGTGCTCTGCTGCGTCGCGAGCGAGCCCGTGACGACGGCGTCGCGGCCGCGGCGCGTGTTACCCGAGGTCTGCTGTTGGTCGACGTCCGGCGTCAGCAGCGCGCCGAGCGCGGCCGCGTCGTTGGCTTCGCGCGTATCGAGGAACGCCTGTACGACGGTGCGAATCGCGGCTTCGTCGGCCGCGCGGTCGCCGCCCTGCGCGAACGCGGCCGGTGCGGCCGCGACGAGCGCGAGCGCGAGCGCGAGGTGCTTGCGCACGGCGGCCCTCAATGCCCCGCGCCGCCGATCGACGTGGCGACGACCGAGATCTCGCCAACCGGCGCCACGTGTGCCTCGAACACATGCCCGGCCTTCGTGCTGCCGTCCTTGAGCGCCACGACGGCGTGCAGGTGCACGGTCGGAACGCCGTCGCGCGACGTGATATGGCCCGTCAACGCGACGAGCTCGCACTTCTCGTCGACAGCGATCCTTCGGAAGGCGCCGAGCGCGGGATCGCCGAAACCGAGCAGCGCGGTCGAGAGGCCGCCCAAGCCCGTGATGTAGCCCGAGGTGATGTTGTGCTCGCGAGCGAGATCGGTGAGGCCCGAGAGGATCTCGTCGCCCGTGGTGAAGGCCACGTCGAAGACGTGAGCCGTCGTCGTGGTCTCCGTGGCGCGCATGTTCGGGGCCAGCCCCGCTCGCACGGCCGGTGCGCGCATGTAGCCGTCGGGTAGAGGCGCTTGCGCCGGCGCGGCCGCTTGCCCCCACGCCGCCTGTGAGCCGAGTGCCGCGTACGCGGCGAGGATGATGCTTCGGAACCGTCGGATGCTTTTCGTGCCGCTCATATGGAGTCCCCCCGGACCGCCTGGCTTCCGGGCTATTCTAAGCCGCTCATCGGCGAACGGGGGAACTATGCGGAACGTGCCCGCCGGCATCCAAACCGTCGGGTCGCGCTAAGGGAGCACCACGAACGCGTCGCGCAATAATCCGTCGCCAACGCGCAGGTCCCAGATCGTGTCGGCGTTGCGGGGATTGCCCTGCTTTTGAACCGTAACGATCGCGGAGATCGCGCTCGAGCCCTCGACAGTGACGTCCGTCACCGTGAGCTTGGCGCCCGAGCCACCCTCGAAGCTCACCGCAACACCCGGAGTGAAGCCTGTCCCGCTGATAGCGACAGGAGACAGATCGCCGATCCTGCCGGAGTTCGGCAGGATCGAGGTGACCGTGACGGCGCCACCACCGGGCGGGCTGCCGCCCGCGCCGCACCCCGTGGCGTCGAGCACGTTCACCGACGGGCTCGTCGCAATGCCGGTGATTCTGAGCTTGATGCATGACGTATTGTCGGCCGTCGAAAGCTCGCGTAGGCGGGCGTTCGGGTCGGCGACGATCGTGAGTGTGTAGTCGCCGTCAGGCAGCCCGGTCATGTCGATTTCCTGACCCGCGAGGTGCGCGTGGTACGTGTCGGCCCAGCCGACCGACATGCCTTGGACGGTCGTATCGCAATTGACGTAGTACGGCTGGCCGCTGCCGCTGGTGCCGACGCGGTCCGTGTCCATCACACAGAAGCTCGTCTTTTGGCCCGTGCGTCGCGAGTTGCCCGGAGCGTTCAGCGCTCGCAGAACGTATTCGGCATAGTTCTCCACGTGAATGTGCTGGTGCTCGGGGTGCCAAACATAGGCGCCTACGCGACGATCGTAGAACGTGCCGTCGCTCAAGTAGATGCGTTGATAGATGTTCTGCTTGCCGCGCCCGGTCTCGCCGCCGACGAGCTCGAGCGGTCCGTCGCCGAGGTTCGCCGTGGTGGTCGAGAAGCGCAGCTCCGGATTGCGGTACACGAGGTTGAGCCCCGCCGTGACCTCGAACGCCGGCAACGCCCTGATGTTCGGCAGGCGCTCGACGACTTGCTGTGCAGACGCTGCGCCGGCCATACCCAGAAGCATGCAGGTGGCCGTGCGATAACCGACTCTTGTGAACATCGCGCGCTCCTTGAATGGAACCGGGCTTCCGCCGAGGCCCGACACGCGCATCGCCGTCTCGCCGCCGAGAAGCGGCGAGACGGCTCGGTCGATGCGCGGCAGGAGCCGGCCCCGCGTCCCTTATTTGTAGTAGCAATCTTTCGTGCAGCCGTTGTCGAACACGTTGCGGTTCGTCCAAACCACGATCCCGTTGCGCTGACTCGGCGCGCCCTTGCCCACCGTCATCGTCACGTTCGTGGTCGGCGGCGAAATCGAGTCGCCGTTGATTTCCGTGGCCACGACCTCGTAGTCGTCAGGCAGCTGCTCGGAGATCGCGTACGTGCCCGCGGTCAACTCGCAGATGCGAACGAAGCCTGCGTCGCTCGTGTGAAAGATGTTGCCGCCAAACAAGATCGGCCAGCCGGAAGCAACATCCGACGAGCCCTTCTTCTTGTCCTCCAGAAACTTCCAGGCCGTGATGCAGTAGGTCGTGACATCTCGAACCTTGAAGTTGTCCGTCTTCGAGTCCGCCGGGATGAAGCCGTGGAAGCAGCCGTTGCCGCAGTTCTGGTTGTCGGTGACGTCGATGTTGCCGACGTACGCGGCCACGGGTGTCATCCACGCTTTGTAGACGCCACCGTTGTTCGGGGTGTCGTCGAATGGAATCAGCTGGATGACGAACTCGTTGGCGGTACCGGCTTTGGGATTCAACAAATGGTTGCCTGGGCCGTACGCGGAGCCGCAGCGTTGATTGATGATGTAGCCGGCGTTACCGACGACCACGCAGCGGTTGCGCGTCGAGTCGGTGCTCAACAACTGCTTGCCGCTCGGATCCGTCACTTGAAAGTAGTACTCTCCGGGTGGCAGGCCCGCGGCGCCCGGGGGGGCATTCGGACCCGGTCCACCGCTCAAGAACACGTCGGGCTTGGAGGTGTAGTGCACGTTCTCGTTGACGATCGACCCGTCCGGCGTGGTCGTGAAAATGGCCCCCGAGACCTGCGCCGCCGCCACGCCCGAGACGCAGAGCGCCACCGAGCCGACCAATAATCCGAGAGCTGACTGGTTTGTCATTGTTGGTGTCCTCGTAGAGTTGTATGAAGCTGATGCGAGCGGCCTGCCTCTGGGGCGACGCCTGCGGGGCGTTGTCTATTGTTGTTGTGGTCCGTTCAACGCCGACGATGCCAAAAATGGCAGGGCCGCTGTATTCCACGGAAGTGGAAGGCGGGACGAATTGGCTCAACCGTTGACGAATCGGTGCCCGGCGGCGGGCAGGATGAGCTCGCTCCGACGATGCACGCCGAGCTTCACGTAAGCATTGCGCAAGTGCTTTTTGACGGTGTCTTCGCGGATGGCGAGTGCGTCGGCGATTTGCTTGTTCGCGAAGCCGCGGCGTAGATACTCGATGACCTCTATCTCGCGGCGCGTGAGCTTCGCATCGGCGCCGTTCTCGAGCGGCCCGTGGCTCGTCGCGTGCACGTGCTCGAACAGCAAGTCGACGAGGAGCGCGCGCGGCACCCACATCTCTCCTCGCGTGACCGTGCGAACCGCCTTCACGCAAGTCTCGGCCGCCTCATTCACGAGCAGGAAACCTTGGAAACGGTTGCGTACGACGTACTCCGCGAGCGCCGTACACGCGCGATCGCCCAGAAGCAGCACGCGCAGGTCGGGCCAGCGTCCGCGCAGGTTCGGTCCGGGCGACGCGTCGAGCCGGTGCAGCCAGCGCTCGTCGAGCACGAGGACGTCGGCGCGATTCGCGTCCAACCACGGAAAGAACCGCGCCGGGTCGACGAAAGGGCACACGACGGTGAGGGCAGCGCGCTCGGCCGCGAGACGCTCGGCCAATACGCCCGACAACGTCTTGTTGCGCGTCGCGAGCGCCACGATCGTGCGCCTCGTCGGCTCGAGAGGCCGCAGACCATCGTGCGTCTTGACGCTGCTCATCGTGGCGGCCGCCTTCATTTTTGGTCTCGTTGTCGGCGCCGACCGGCCCCCGCCGGTCTGCCTTCGTCTGACCGGAACACGCACGAGCGCGCCTGGCGTTGCCGCCATTTGACATAAGCGTTATGGGTGCCCGTACGGCGCTGGTTGACTAGCCCGTGACCGGCCTGATGCCGACACGCGCGCGGATCTCGGCCAAGAATGGCCGGCTCACGGCCCTCGCCTTCTCGGCTCCACGCAGTAACAATTTTTCGACCTCGCCCGCGTTGGCGATGAGCCGGTCGTACTCGGCGCGCGCCGGCGCGAGCTCGGCATTGATGCGTTCGAACAGCAGCTGCTTCATGTCGCCCCAGCCGATGCCTTCGGCGTAGCGCCTGCGGATGACGGCGGTCTCGGCGTCGGTCGCCAACGCGCGGTACACCTCGTAGAGCAGGCTGTCGCTCGGGTCCTTCGGCTGGCCGGGCTCGAGCGAGTTGGTCTTGATCCTCATGACGAGCTTGCGCAGCTCTTTCTCGGGCGCGAACAGCGGAATGACGTTGCCATAGCTCTTGCTCATCTTGCGGCCGTCGAGGCCCGCGAGCGTCGCGATGTTATCGCCGATGACCGCGTCTGGCAGTACGAACGTCTCGCCGAAGTGGTGGTTGAAGCGCTGCGCGATGTCGCGCGCCATCTCGACGTGCTGTTTCTGGTCCTTGCCGACGGGCACTTTGGCAGCCTTGAACATGAGAATGTCGGCGGCCATGAGCACGGGATACGAATAGAGATTCATCATGACGCCTTGATCGGGGTCGCGCCCCGGCGTCGCCTCGTTCTCTGCGACGGCCGCCTTGTATGCGTGCGCGCGATTCATGAGCCCCTTGGCCGTCACGCTGTGCAGGATCCACGTGAGCTCGGGGATCTCGGGTATGTCGGACTGCCGATAGAGAACGACCTTGTCGGGATCGAGCCCGACGGCGAGCCAGCTCGCCGCAATGTCGAGCGTCGAGCTCGCGACACCGTCGGCGTCACCGCCGATCGCGTGGTAGTCCGCGAGAAAGAAATACGACAGCACGTCCGGGTTCTTGCTTGCGAGCACCGCCGGCTTCATCGCACCGACGTAGTTGCCGATGTGCAGTGTGCCCGCCTTGCCCGTGGGCTTGATGCCCGTGAGAACGATTTCCATGACTACGCCGCCGTCGAGGCTATGCCGTGCAGACGTTACCGAGCGCGCCGGTGCCGCCGCAGAAGCTCACGTCCTGGAGCTGGATGCGCAAATTGTCGGGGTCGGCCGTGTACACCTGCGTCACTCCGTCGCGCTCGCGCGATTCGGCACGCAGGCCCTGCGCTTCGAGCGCCGCCGCGGTGCGCGGGGCATCGAACGCGCGAATGCCGAAGCAGAAATGGTCGATGTGCGGCATCGCATTCCGGCCGCCCTGATAAATACCGAGGAACGCGTCGCCGACGGCGAGATTGACGCCGCCCTGCTGTGTGCTCTTGACGGGCAAGCCGAACGTGCGCTGGTAGAAGGCCACGGAGCGGTCGAGGTCGGAGACGATGAGGCTCGCGTGATTGAGCGTCGCGGCCGCGAGCGCCGGCGTTTGCGCACGAACGGCCGAGGGTGCCACGGCCAGCGCAGCGAGCACGGCCACGAGCTCGCGGCGGCTCATGCGCCCCGCCTCGTAGCGGCCCAAGAGCGAGTCGACGGCCTCGTGCATGACGGGCTCCTTGCGGTCAGGGAACGGGCAGTCTC
>Ga0302046_10005067_pt1 | contig 11646 bp, 10 predicted proteins | sample RVTome_11_FD_200261 | JGI IMG/M metagenome (GOLD analysis project Ga0302046, IMG submission 200261) | Soil microbial communities from uranium-contaminated site in the Upper Colorado River Basin, Wyoming, United States - RVT147D111 (version 2) ... | reverse complement strand
TTTTTTGGCCCGGCGGCCTCTCCCCAAACCCACAATACCCCCACGACCGGCACCGATCAGAAGGAGGCTTTCTTTTCGACGATGATCTGGACGTCGTCGATGTCGGCCGGGGCGTTGATCGGGAAGGCGAGGTCGAGATGCACGACCGAGCGGCCGCTCGAGCGCGGCGAGGTCAGGCGGAGCCCGAGGCCGACGTCGTAGAGCGTGCCGATGTTCGGCGTGTTGCGCGGATCCTCGTCCCAGACGCGGCCGGCGTCGAAGAAGAAGGCGTAGCCGACGCGGATCAGCCGGAACGGATACCAGTCGGTGTAGAAGCGCTGCTCGAGACTCAGGATCGCGCTGCGCTCGCCGCTCTGATAGCGCAGCGGATAGCCGCGCAGGCCGTTGTCGCCGCCGAGCAGCACCTGGTTCTCGGCGTCGAGCTCGTTTGAGAGCACGGTTCTGAAGCTCGCGAGGAAGAGCTCGTCGCCCAGGTTCCTCACCATGTAGCTGCCGCCGACCGAGAGGATCGTGTTCTCGAAGTCGCGATTCTCGTAGCGCATCGTCGCCGACGCCGAGAACAGGAACAGGCTGCCGGGGCCGCCCGGCTCCCAGCCGCGCTCGGCCGAGAAGTCGAGCAGCACGGCGCGCCGGTCGGAATCGAGCTGCGGCGAGGCGACGCCGATGCGCGCGAAGAGATCGAGCCCGAGCGCGATGTCCTCGGTGCGGCCCATGTCGTTGAGCTCGGTGACCTGGCGAAAGTCGTCGCCGACGACGTGGATGCCGGCCCAGGGATAGATGAGACGCCGGTTCTCGGGCAAGAGCAGCGGGGTTTCGAAGAACGGGTTCGGCCGGAACTCGTCCTCCTCGTAGTTGAGCCCGACGAGCCAGCGCCGTGCGATGCCGTCGACGAGGCCCTTCGAGCGCCCGCCCTGGATCGAGAGATAGCTCGTGTCGTGCCGGAACTCGTCGATGACCTCGCCTAAGTTATAGATCGAGTCGATCCGCTCGTCCTCGAGTGCGTCGGACCAGACCGACCAGCGCGTGTCGAGCGCGAAGAACGGCCGGCCCGTTGCAAGCCGGAACTGCCGCCCGTCGCTCATGTCGACGAAGGTCGCGCCGAGCTGCTTGCGGCTGCCGGCGAGATTGTTGTCCCGATAGCCGAAGAAGCGCTGATCGCGGTCGATGTCGCTCGCGAAGGAAACGGTCATCGACTTGCCGAGCCCGAACAGATTGTCCTCGACGATGCCGATGCCGTACTCGTTCTCGCCGCCGCTCCGGGACAGCTTGATATCGGGCTCGAGTGACCAGGCGTCGCGCATCCAGACGTCGACGTCGGCCGTGTTCGCGGCCGCGTTGTAGTTGACTGCCGAGATCGCCGCGTCGGCGACGAAGCGACGAGTGCGCAGGAGCCTGGCCGACTCGGCGAGGATCTGCTCGGTCAGCGCGTCGCCGCTCTCGAACAGGATCACGTCCTCGACGACGCTCGGCCGCGTCGTCAAGTGCACGCGATTGGCCCAGCGGTAGAGGCGCTTGTTCTCGGCCGGATCGGTCGTGTCGAAGACGTTGTCGATCCGGACGTTGACCCTGCCGATCGTGACGCCGCGCTCCTCGAGCTCGCTCAGGCTCGGCAGGTTCTGCGCCTCGATCGCGGCCGCCGGCAGCAGGCCGATCAGGGAGGCAGCCAGAAGGCGCGGTCGGCAGGGCAAGGTCGCGGTCTCTTCAGCGGCGGACAATCGTTAGTGGCGGATGACGATCTTGCCGAAGAAGCTGCCGTTCTCCATGAAATCGAAGGCGGCCGGCGCGTCCTCGAACTCGAAGACGCGATCGACGACGGGCACGATCTCGTGTTCCTCGATGAACGCGTTCATGGCCTCGAAGTCCTCGCGCGAGCCGACATAGATTCCGGTAACCTCGGTGCCGAGCTGCATCAGCGTGCCGACAGGGATCGAAGGCGCGAAGCCGGACAGCCCGCCGATGAGCCCGATATGCGCGTCGTAGGCGAGCGCCTCGATGGCCTTCTGCAGCGTGTCGCGGCCGCCGACCTCGAGCACGTGATCGACGCCGTGATCGCCCGTCAGTGCCCGGACCTCGCGCTGCCAGTTCTCGTTCGTCACGTAGTTGACCGTGCCGAAAGCGCCGAGCTCGCGCGCGCGGGCGAGCTTCTCGTCGCTCGAGCTCGTGATGATCGGCCTGGCGCCGGCCGCGACGGAGAACACGAGGCCGAAGCTCGAGACGCCGCCCGTGCCCTCGAGCAGCACGTACTCGCCGGCCTCGAGCCCGCCGTGCTTGAAGAGGACGACATAAGCCGTGACGCCGGCGCAGGGCAGCGTCGCGGCCTGCTCGAAGCTCAGATGGTCGGGGATCCGGACGAGCCCGTCCTCGTGCGAGACGACGACCTCGGACAGCATGCCCGTGGCGCCGCCGCCGCGCGCCGAGGCGAGCTTGGCCGCGTCGCGCTCGCCGTCGACCCAGCCGGCGAAGAAGATGCCGGCGACGCGGTCGCCGATCCCGAAGCGCGTGACGCCCTCGCCGACGGCGATGACCTCGCCGGCGCCGTCCGAGAGCGGAATGCCGCCGCTGCCGCCGCCCGGATACTGGCCCGCGACCATCATCGTGTCGCGGCGGTTGAGCGAGCTCGCGCGCACTCGAACGAGCACTTCGTTCGGGCCGGCCACCGGCATCGGCACCTCGACGAGCTCGAGCCTCGTGCCGCCTTCGCCGCGCGCGAGCTGGTATTGCCTGGTTGTGTCCTCGGCCGATGCAATCTTCTGCACGCCCAGCGTCAACACGCCGAGCAGAACCGACAGCCTAAGGAGCCCTCTACGCATCGTTCTTCTCCGCCCGCCGCAACCAGCCGCGATGATAACTGACTTGACAGCCCGCCCGGCGGCGACGCTGAATCGCGACATGTCTGCGGCAGAAGCCAACGAGGTCTCGCGCGGCTTTCCGCCCGTCGTCGGCCGCGCGCCGCGCGTGCTCGTGCTCGGCAGCCTGCCGGGACGCGCTTCGCTCGAGGCCGGTCAGTACTACGCGCAGCCGCAGAACGCGTTCTGGCGCATCATGGGCGCGCTCTGCGCGGCCGGCCCCGAGCTCGGCTACGCGCAGAGGCTCGAAGCTCTCGAGCACGCCGGCGTCGCGCTCTGGGACGTGCTGCATGCGGCCGAGCGGCCCGGCAGTCTCGACGCGAGCATCGTCGAGGCGTCCGCCGAGATCAACGACGTCGGCGGGATGATCGCGCGTCACAGGACGATCCGCCTGATCGGCTTCAACGGTCAGAAGGCGGCCGCGATCTTCCGCCGGAATGTCGAAGCGACGCTGCCGCGCGAGGATCTGACGCTCGTCACGCTGCCGTCGACGAGCCCTGCCTATGCGTCGCTTCGCCGCGAGCAGAAGCTCGAGCGCTGGCGCGAAGCGCTCGCGCCCCATTTGAGGGCCGACTGACGCACCGATCCTGGTGCAGCGCCCGCCCGCGTTGCACAGGCATTGAGCAGCGCCGGATCTCGTTACTTCGGCCGTCGTCCCGAAAAGCCAGCAACCGCGCCGCCTTCAGCCGTCAACCCCGATCAGGCACGGAGCTTGCATTGGTCTGAACGGGGCTTCCCCCGGCAACGATCAAAAGGAGTTGATCATGTTGAGACGGAGGTTTCGTTACTACACCGAGATCGAGAACGCGCGCGGCTGGCGCTCGACGTTCCTCGGCTTCTGATCCCGCGTCGATGACTTGCGCCAGGCTTCCCGGCTGCCAAAGCTCTCCCCCCTCAACCGGTTGCCATTCCTGAGCTGGCGCAAACCTGCCCGGTCTCGCGAGAGGCCGGGCCTTTTCTTCCTCGAATCAGATCCGAACGAGCTGCGGTAAACGATCGAAGTGCCGGTCTCGCGCGTGCAGGGCGAGGTTGTGCTGCAACACCAGGGCGGCCAGCCACATGTCATTCGTGGGGATGGGTGTACCTTGTTTTCGAAGCTGCCTGAAGACCGCGCCGTAGTGGTGCGTCGTTTGATCGTCGGCGAAGAGAACATCCACACCGTCCTTCAGAAGGAAGCGCCTCAGCGCGTTCTCGTTCTCGGTCTGACGGCGACCGAGCATGAATCCGGCTCTGAGCTCCGCCAGCACGACGAAGGGCAATACGACCGCATCGGCCTCTTCCAGGAGCTCCGTCGTAGCGAGCTCGCCCTTGCAGAGATCGACATAGCGATTGGTGTCGACGGCGACCCTCACGGCCACAGTTCCTCGTCGATTCGGTCCTGATCCGCGAGCGCCGCTTCGGCGGCCTTGTCCGCTTTCCAGCTTCCGGCGATGTCGCTCAGATCGCGCCGTTTGCGCCGAACGTCGGACGCGCCGGTGCCTTCTGCGAGGGCCTCGACTGCGGCTTCGTTGAGGCTTTTTCCGGTGTTGCGTGCTCGCTCGCGGATCGCACTGTCGACGGCGGGCGGAATTTTGCGAATCGTGTACTGCATGCATCGAGTATATGCAGTGCATGCACCAAGTGCAAGCAAGGCCGGAGCCGACTGCTTCAGGCGGGTTCCGTTCCCGAGTCGTCGGCGGCCGGCAGCGTCAGCGTGACGCGGAGCCCGGGGCCGTTGTCGGTCAGCGCGAGCGTGCCCTCGTGCTGGTCAGAGACGGCGCGCACGAGCGCGAGCCCGAGGCCGTTGCCGGGCTTGCTGCGCGACGCGTCGAGCCGCGCGAAGCGCTGCAGCACGCGCTCGCGGTCCTCGGCCGGGATGCCGGGACCGGAGTCGGCGACGACGAGGACGACGCGGTCGCGGCGGCGCTTGACCTCGATATCGATGTGCGCGCCCACGGGCGTGTACTTGAGCGCGTTGTCGAGCAGGTTGGTCAGCGCCTGCGCGAGCAGCTCGCGGTCGCCGAAGACGATCGCGTTCTCGTCGATGCGACGGCGGATCTCGACGAGGTTGTCCTCGGCCGTCGCCTGGTAGAGATCGGCAATGTCCTGCGCAATCAGGCCGAGATCGATCGTCGCGAAGGCCTTGCGGTAGGCGCCGGACTCGACCCGCGCGATGCGAAGCAGCGCGTTGAAGGTCGCTAGCACGCCGTCGGCCTGGGCGAGACAGTCCTCGACGCTCTGCCGGCTCGGCGTCTCCTCGGTAGCGAGCATCTCGAGCTTCGTTCTGAGACGCGTCAGCGGGCCGCGCAGGTCGTGCGCAATGCTGTCGCCGACGTGGCGGAGCCCCGCCATCAGGTTCTCGATCTGATCGAGCATCGCGTTGACGCTCTGCGCGAGCTCGGCATGCTCGTCGTGCCCGTTCACGGGCACGCGCTGGCCCAGGTCGCCCGCGATGATTCGGCGTGTCGTCCGGCTCAGCGCCGCGACGTGGCGGTGCGCGCCGTACGCGAGCGCGAGGCCGCCGGTGAGGGCGAGCAGCATCGTCATGCCGAGGCCCAGAATCGACGCCCGGCGGAACAGGCCTTTGATCTGCTCGAGCTCCCGGATCTCGCGGCCGATGAGGAGAAAGTAGCGGGCCTGTACTGTGCCAAGGTCCGTGACGAATGCCCTGACCGGGACCGGCTCAGGACCCTCGTCGGTGATCACGACCCGGAAGTCGATCCATCCATCGACGACGCCCGGTGCCGGCCACTCCGGGAGGTTGCCCACGGACGCGTCGTCGTATCCCTCCTGGACCATCCGGTAGTAAAAGCGCTCTTCGTTCTGCTGACCCGCTCGCTGACTAATCCAGCCCGCGAGCCGCCGCGGACCGCCGCTGATGAACTGATCCATCGCGGAGTTGAACTCGGCTTCGATGACCTCGTCGGTTTGTCCCTGCAGGTAGCCGACCGTGGAGACGTAGATGAAGGCGCCGAGCGCAGCGACCGACATGCCGAACAATCCGACGTAGAGGATCGTGACCTGAAAGACGCTCGTTCTGAAGATGGCCGGCAGCCGCATACGCTCGATTTTACGGGCGCGCGGGGCTACGCGCTCAGACGATAGCCCGCGCCTCGGACCGTGTGCAGCAACGGTTTGTCGAAACCCTTGTCGATCTTGCTTCGGAGCCGGCTGATATGGACGTCGATGACGTTCGTCTGCGGGTCGAAGTGGTAGTTCCAGACGCCCTCGAGCAGCATCGTGCGCGTGACGACCTGGCCCTGGTGCCTCAGCAGGAACTCGAGCAGCTGGAACTCGCGCGGCTGCAGGTCGATGCGACTGCCGCCGCGGTGGACCTCGCGCGTCAGGAGGTCGACCTCGAGGTCGGCGAGCGCGAGCGTCGTCTCGGCATGACCGCCCGAGGACTTCGCGCGCCGGATCAGCGCCTCGAGCCGCGCGTGCAGCTCGCTGAAGGCGAAGGGCTTGACGAGGTAGTCGTCGCCGCCCGCGTTCAGCCCCTTGACGCGGTCGTCGACCTCGCCGAGCGCGCTCAGGATCAGCGCGGGGGTCTGGTTGTCGGAGGCCCTGAGCGTCCGTATCAGCGTCAGGCCCTCGACCCCCGGCAGCATGCGGTCGACGATCAGCGCGTCGTAGCTCTCGGTCGTCGCTAGCAGGAGGCCGTCCTTGCCGTTATCGGCGACGTCGACGTTCCAGCCGGCCTGGGTCAGTCCCTGACGGATGTAGGCCGAGACGTCCCGGTCGTCCTCGATGATCAGCACTCGCAATGGATCGCTCTCCCGCCGGGCGTGACCCTTGAGCCGGGAAGATTCCATGGTACGCGCCGGGGTCCCGCGAAACATGAACAATCGGTAGGAATTCGTTGACCTTCGGGCAATGTGCGGGGCCTTAGTCTCCTCTCTAACGGAGTTTAGACAAGGAGAGTTCCAGTGCTCAGAGCTCGCAGATTCGTGCGGTCCAGAGTGGCCCTGACGGCCCTGATTCTTGGAGGCGGTGCTCTGACGGGCTTGCTCGTGGGAGGCCTGGGCGAGGCCCAGGACCAGCAGAGCCCGCCCGTTTTCGCCGGCGCGCCGAGCTTCGCCGACGTCGTCGAGCAGGTGAATCCCGCCGTCGTCAAGGTCGTCGTGGCCATGCGCGCGACGCCGGTGGCCGCAACCGCGCCCTGGTCCGATTTTCCGTTCGAGGACTTCTTCGGCGGCTTCGGCCTGCCCGAAGGCTGGCAGGCCGTGCCCGCGCCAGAGCCCCGCCAGGGCGAGGGCTCGGGCTTCATCGTCGACCCCGCGGGCTACATTGCGACGAACTACCACGTCGTCGCGGACGCGAGCGAGGTGATCGTGACGCTGGCCTCGGGCGAGCGCCTCGAGGCGACCGTGGTCGGCACCGACGCGCTGACGGATCTCGCCCTGATCAGGATCGACAGCGGCGGCAATCTGCCCGCAATCCGCTTCGGCGATTCCGACCGCGCGCGCATCGGCGAATGGGTGCTCGCGATCGGCAATCCCTTCGGTCTTGGCGGCTCGGTCACGGCCGGCATCATCTCGGCGCGCGGCCGAGCCATCAGCGGCCGTTACGACGATTACCTGCAGATCGACGCGGCGATCAACACCGGCAACTCGGGCGGCCCGATCTTCAACGCCGCCGGCGAGGTCATCGGCATCAACACGGCGATCTTCTCGCCGACCGGCGGCAACGTCGGCATCGGCTTTGCGATCCCGTCGAATCAGGCCCGTCAGGTGCTCGACGAGCTGCGCGAGAACGGCAGCGTGCGCCGCGGCTGGCTTGGCATCACGATGGCGGCCGAGGAGCAGGCCGGCGCAGCCGACGGCATCGTCGTCGACTCGGTCGAAGCCGATGGTCCGGCTGCGATGGCGGGCCTCATGGGCGGCGACGTGGTCACGCGCTTCGACGGCCAGGCGGTCGATTCGAACCGCACGCTGGCCGGGCTCGTTGGCTCGCGCGACGCGGGTGACGAGGTCGAGATCGAGATCCTGCGCGACGGTGAGCGCCGGGAGCTCACGGCCGAGCTCGGCCTGCTCGACGAGTCGAGGCTCAGGGCCAGCGCCGCGCCCCCGGAGCCGCGGACGGAGCGCTTCTATTTCCGCTCGCCCGAGCCCGGGCGGCGCCAGGAGCGTTTCTACCGCCGCTGACGAACCGAATTCCTCCCCCGACTCGCGTCCCGGCAGTGTCCCCTCCGGGACGCATTTTTTTGCCCGCCGTTTGCCGCCCCCGGGCTCCGTCCCGATAATACGCCGCAGCCATGCTGCGCAAGGATCCATTGATTCACTTCCTCGTGATCGGCGGGATCGTGTTCGCGCTCCTGAGCTGGCTCGATACCGGGCCGCCGGCCGGGCGGATCCTGATCACGGCCGATCAGGTCGCCGAGACCACGCGCGCGGCCGCGCTGCTGCAGGGCAGTCCGCCGACCGAGGCGCAGCTCGAGCGCCTGATCCGGGAGGTCGTGCGCGACGAGGTCTACTATCGCGAGGCGCTCGATCTCGGCCTCGACGGCGACGACGCCGTCGTCAGGCAGCGGCTGATCGAGAAGATGCAGGAGCTCGCCCTGAACGTCGTCGATCCCGTGCCGCCCGAGGCCGACGTCGAGGCCTGGTTCGAGGCCAACGCCGCGCGCTTCCGGATCCCCGAGCTCGTGACCTTCGATCACGTCTTCTTCAGCCCGAGGGAGCGCGGCGAGTCCGTGCTGGACGATGCCTCGAGCGCGCTCGAGGCGCTTCGCGCCGGCGCCGAGCCCGCCAGCGTCGGCGACAACACGCCGCTCGGCAGCCGCTTCGAAGCGGCCGACGACGCCCGCGTCCGCACGCTGTTCGAGGCCGAGCTGACGGACGCGGTGTTCTCGGCCGCGTCGGGGGCCTGGATCGGCCCCTTCGAATCCGGCTTCGGCTGGCATCTCGTGCGCGTCGTCGAGCGAACCGAAGCGCGCGATCCCGCGTATGCCGAGATCGAGGCCCGGGTCCGCGAGGCCTACGGCGAGGAGCAGCTCGAGCTCGCCAACGAGCAGGCCTTCGAGACCATGCTGTCGCGCTTCGACGTCGTCGTCGAGTGGCAAGCGGGCACCGAGCCTGTGCCATGGCCCTGAGCCTGCGCGCGTTCGCGCTCGCGCTCCTCTGGGGCGCCGCGGCAACGGCCAACGGCCACGCGCTGAGCCCGGGCTTTTTCGGCTTGACCGAGACCGCACCGGACCGCTACGACGCGCGCTGGAAGGTATCGGTCTCGGGCGGGCTCGCCGACGCGCTCTCGCCCAGGCTGCCCGACGGCTGCGCGGTCGCGGGTCCGCTCAGGCTCTTCAGGCTCGACGGCGTGCAGGCCGCCGACGAGTTCCGGTTGCAGCAGGGCACCGTGCTCTGCGACCGTCCGCTCGCCGGCGGCACGTTTGCGATCGGCGGGCTCGAGACGACCGACACGGACGTCCTGTTGCGGATCGACTATGCGGACGGGCGCTCATTCACGCACCGGCTCGTGCCCGCGAGCCCCTCGGTCGTGATCCCCGAGCGGCCCGGCGTGCTCGACGTGATCGCGACCTACACGGTGCTCGGCATCGAGCACATTCTGATCGGCATCGATCATCTGCTCTTCGTGCTGGCGCTGCTTATGATCGTCAGCGGCGTCGGCCGCCTCGTCTGGACGATCACTGCGTTCACGCTCGCGCACAGCGTGACGCTCGCGGCCGCGACACTCGGCGTCGTGCACGTCTCCCCGGCCGCGGTCGAGGCGACGATCGCGCTCAGCATCCTGTTTCTCGCGACCGAGCTCGCGCGCCGCGGCGCGGGCGCGGCGGCGGCCGGGAGCGGCGCGGCGGTCGGAAGCGGCTCCGCGGCGGGAGCCGCACCGGGCGCACCGAGCCTGACCTTGCAGTTCCCCTGGATCGTCGCCTTCGCCTTCGGGCTGCTGCACGGCTTCGGCTTCGCGGGCGCGCTCGGCGAGATCGGGCTGCCGGAGCAGGCCGTGCCGCTCGCGCTGCTCTTCTTCAACGTCGGTGTCGAGATCGGGCAGCTCATCTTCATCGGCGCCATGCTCGCGCTCGGCTTCGGGATCGGGATCGCGCTCCGGCGTTTCAGGCGCCAATGGCCGGAATACTCGCCCCGGGCCGCAGCCTATGTGATAGGTTCTGTGGCGGCTTTCTGGGTCTTCGAGCGGATCCTGTCGGTGACCTAGCCGCCGAACGGGCCGACAAGGGACAGGCATGGACAACTTCAACCGTCTGGTCAGCATCATCAACGACGTGATCTGGCACGACTCCGTGCTCTACATCGTGCTCGGCGTCGGTGTGCTGTTCACGATCTGGAGCGGCTTCGGCCAGTATCGGGCGCTGACGCACGGTGTCGCCGTCGTCCGCGGCAGGTTCGACGACAAACGCGATCCGGGAGCGATCAGTCACTTCCAGGCGCTGTCTACGGCGCTGTCGGCCACGGTCGGTCTCGGCAACGTCGCTGGCGTCGCGATCGCGATCTCGCTCGGCGGGCCGGGCGCCCTGTTCTGGATGTGGATCGTCGGTCTCGTCGGCATGTGCCTCAAGATGACCGAGGTCACGCAGTCGATGCTGTTTCGCGACACCTCGGACCCGAACAACCCGCACGGCGGTCCGATGTGGGTCTGCAAGCGCGGTCTCGCGAAGATCAATCCCTCGCTCGCGCCGATCGGCACCGTCGTCGGCGGGATCTTCTGTCTGACGCTGCTGGTCTCGACCGCGACCGGCGGCAATATGTTCCAGGCCTGGAACGTCGCCGACATCTCCTTCACGTATTTCGGCGTGCCGCAGTGGATCACGGGCATCATCCTGACGACGGGCGTCGGTCTCGTGATCGTCGGCGGCATCAAACGCATCGGCGACGTCGCGAGCCGCGTCGTGCCGTTCATGTGCGGGCTCTATATCCTGGCCGGGCTCCTCGTCGTCGGCATGAACCTCGCCGAGGTCCCGGCGATGTTCCAGCTGATCTTCACCGAGGCGTTCTCGCCGACCGAGGGCACGGGCGCCTTCATCGGCGGCGCGGCCGGTTACGGTTTTCTCAAGGGCATGCAACGGGCGCTCTTCTCGAACGAGGCCGGGCAGGGCTCGGCGCCGATCGCGCATTCGGCGGCGAAGACCGACGAGCCCGTGCGCGAGGGCATCGTGGCGGGCCTCGAGCCTTTCATCGATACGCTCTGCGTCTGCACGCTGACGGGGCTCGTCATCCTCCTGAGCGGCGCCTGGGATCGCGATCCGACGCTGTCGGTCCAGAGCGGCTTCGACGTGACGCCCGTCGTCGCGAACGGCAGCACCGTCATCACCGGGGCGGGCCTCGAGGAATGGGAGATCGAGCCGGTCCGCGTGGCCGTCAGGGACGAGGTCGAAGCCAGGGCGCAGATGCGCGAAGGCGCTGTCGTCTTCGCCGTCGTCGAGGCGCACGCGAACGAGGAGACGGGCGGCAATCGGTACCGCGTGTTCGGCGAGCTCCGCGGCAGCGATGCCGTGGGCTGGACAGCGGAGTTCGACAACTTCGAGGTGCCGCCCGGCACCGTACCCGCGATCGCGATCGGCGGCGTCTACCTGGACCTCAAAGGCGCCACGTTGACGGCCAAGGCCTTCGACCGCGTGATCCCCTGGCTCGGCATCCTGATCGTGCCGATCACGGCCTGGCTCTTCGCTTTCTCGACGATCATCTCGTGGAGCTACTACGGCGAGCAGGGCGTCATCTATCTGTTCGGCCAGCGCTTCGTGATGCCGTACCGCGTCGTCTACTGCGCGCTGATCCTCGTCTCGGTGCAGCTGATCCGCACGCAGGACGAGCTCGATCTGTTCTCGACCTTCGGCACCGGTGTCATGCTCTGG
>Ga0302046_10005066_pt1 | contig 11646 bp, 6 predicted proteins | sample RVTome_11_FD_200261 | JGI IMG/M metagenome (GOLD analysis project Ga0302046, IMG submission 200261) | Soil microbial communities from uranium-contaminated site in the Upper Colorado River Basin, Wyoming, United States - RVT147D111 (version 2) ... | reverse complement strand
GGCGCTCGGCCGGTCCAAGCGCCACTGGTTCTGGGCGAACTTCACGATCGCGGTCACGCGCGGCGGCCTGCTCAAGGTCGCCGGCTGGTCCTTCATCGCGTCGGTCGCCCTCTGGGAGCCGTGGACGATCGGAAGCGTGTTCGCGCTGTTTCTCCTCGGCGCCACTTCGACGAAGGATTTTTCGGACATGGTCGGAGACCGCGAGCATGGCGTCGTGACGCTGCCGATCCGGTTCGGGGTCGTCCGAGCGGCCCGGATGATGGCGCCTTTCTTCGTCCTGCCCTGGTTGCTCGTGCCCGTCTTCGCGTGGCTGCCCGACCCCAACCGGCCCTCCCTGCCCTTGCTGACGGGGAACCGGGCGCTCTTGATGGTGCTCGGGGTCGGACTGGCAGGCTGGGGGTTCTATACGGCGCGGCTCCTCCTGCGGAATCCCGAAGAGCTCGCTCGGACCGAAAACCACCCCGCGTGGACGCACATGTACCTGCTGTTGATGGCCGCCCAGGTCGGGTTCGCGCTGGCGTACCTCCTTTAGGTGCAACGCTGAACAGGGAACGCGGAGCACGGGAGACGAAAACCGGAAGACGACCGTCTACAATTAGGCGTGGAATCGAAGGCTTCGGCCAGGCCACTCCCTCCCGAGCCGCCGGACGATCTCCGGGTTCGCTGGCGCGGGCTCGCGCTGACTTTCGACGAGAGGACGCTGAACCGGCTCGCCGAGCGCATTGCCGAGCGGATTCCGGACCTGCAGGACCTGAAGATCCACGTCCAGCCGGGGGAGCTGTCGGCGACGCTCGTGGTCCACCGCTTCGGCGTGCCCCTCTCGGCGAAGGCGACGCTCTCGCAGCTGCGCCTGAAGGATTGTTTTGTCGCATTCGTGCTCGACAAGGTGCAGGCTCTGTCGTTCATCCCGATTCCCGACCAGCTCCTTTCTTACCTCGTGCAGAAGGCGCCGCGGGGACTGCTGACCTACTACCCGGACGACCGCATCATGGTCGTCAACCTCTCGCCCTGGATGCCGCCGGGCATCGACCTCTCCCTCGAACGGACGGTCTTCGAGGAGGGAGCTCTCACACTCGAGTTCGGCGATGGCTCGTACGACTTAGAGTCCCTGCTCCAGCAAGGCTAGACTCCCGCTCGAAATGGTCCTTTCGGCCGGGACCCGTCTCGGGCCCTACGAGGCGTCGACGGGCCGCGCCGTCCTCGCTAGAGATTGAAGAGGGTCCTCTCCGTCACCGCCGTCCTCGTCGCGGCGCTCGCACTCCTCGTCGTCGGCCTGATCGCCTCCACGTTCCCCCGTCGAAGCGGAACGGTTCACGTGCGGGGACTCGCGGCGCCGGTGACGATCGAGACAGACGCGCACGGAGTACCCACCGTACGGGCGGCGAGTGAGGCCGACGCTCTCTTCGGGCTCGGCTACGTTCACGCGCGCGACCGGCTCTGGCAGGTCGAATACCAGCGGCGCGTCGGGGCGGGCCGCCTCGCGGAGATCCTGGGGCCGCCGCTCGTCGAGACGGACCGGTTCCTTCGAACGATCGGGTTCCGCCGCGCCGCGGAGTCGGCCTGGCGCGCCCTTCCGGCGGATCAGAGACGCCTGATCCAGGCGTACACAGGCGGACTGAATGCATATCTCGTTTCCTCGTGGGCTCGGCCGATCGAGTTCCGCATCCTCAGGTGCCCCGCTTCTCCATTCGAGCCGGTCGACGTTCTGACGTGGGCGAAGTTGATGGCCTGGGATCTCGCCGGCAACGCACGTAACGAGATCCGCCGCGCGAGGTTCATCGCCGCATTGGGGAAGAAGCGCGCGTCGGAGCTTCTGCCTCCGGTCCCTGAGACGCCGACGATCCTGAACGATGGAGAGTGGACTCTGCCTCGTGCTCCCGTCGTTTCCCGTTTCCGGTTTCCCGTTTCCCGTCTCCCGGTTCCTCTGCTCGCACAGTTGGACGATCTTTTCGCCCGCATGGGCGCCCGCGACGACGACGGCGGCACCGGCAGCAACTCCTGGGTGCTCGCCGGCTCGCGCACGACCACCGGGAAGCTGATCCTCGCGAACGATCCGCACCTGGCGCTGCGCACTCCGTCGGTGTGGTATCTCGCGCGGCTGATTTCACCGGCCTATTCCGTCGTCGGGGCCACGCTGCCGGGCGTCGCGGGCGTGGTCATCGGCGCGAACGACCGCATCGCGTGGGCGCTCACGAGCCTCGAGCCCGACGTACAGGACCTGTACGTCGAGGAGCCCGATCCCGCCGATCGGTCGCGCTACCTGTGGCGCGGTTCGTCCCGCGCCTTCGAGATCCGCCGGGAGACGATCCGTGTTCGCGGCGGACCCGACGTCGTCTTCGACGTGCGCCGGTCGGTGCACGGCCCCATCGTCACGGACGTCCTCGACGGCGCCGCCTCGCTCGGCTCCGCCGTGGCGTTGCGCTGGACCGCGCTCGACGACACGGACTCGACCGCCCGGGCGATCGAGGGGATCAACCGCGCTTCCACCTGGACGGAGTTTCTCGAGGCGGTCCGGTTCTTCCACGCGCCGGCCCAGAACTTCCTCTACGCCGATGCCGACGGACACATCGGATACACCGCGTCGGGGACGATTCCGATCCGGCCGCACGCCGATGGGCTCACGCCAGTCTCCGGATCCGGGAACGACGACTGGAGCGGCTATGTCGCCTTCGATGACCTGCCGCGCGCTCTCGACCCCGCCCGCGGTTTTCTCGTCGCGGCGAACAACCGCGTCACTTCGAGGGGGTATCCGCACGCGCTCGCTCGAGATTGGCCCGAGCCGTATCGCGCGCGGCGGATCACCCAGCGCATCGAGGCGAAGCAAAAGCTCTCCGTGGCCGACGTTCGATCGCTCCAGCTCGACCGCATCTCTCTCCAGGCGACCGAGCTGCTCCCGCTCCTCCTCTCGACCGTTCCGGCGGATGCCGCGTCGCGCGATGCGCTCGCGAGGCTTTCCTCCTGGAACCGCGAGTTCGCGCCGGACTCGGCCGCGGCCGCCATTTACGCCGCCTGGTACACCGGGCTCGCGAAGATGCCGGAGGACGAGCTCGGCGATACGCCGCTCGGCACGGTGAGATCTCGCTTCCTGATCGAAGCTCTCTCCTCCAAGTCCTCCTGGTGCGACGACGTCCGCACGCCCGCGCGGGAGACCTGCGCCGACTTTCGAGCGCGGACGTTACGGGAGGCGGTGTTGCACCTGCGCCACCGGCTGGGGCCCGATCCGCGCGAGTGGCGCTGGGCGCGCCTTCACCGGGCGCGCTTTCCGCACGGAATCTTCGACGCGGTCGCCGGTCTGCGTTCGCTCTTCAGCTTGGAGACGGGACAGGGAGGAGACGCCTCGACGGTGAACGTCGGCGCGTACCGGCTGGACAGCTCGTTCCGGATGACCGAAGGGCCGAGCTATCGCCAGATCATCGATTTCTCGAACCCCGCGGGAAGTCTTTTCGTTCACACGACGGGCCAGTCGGGCAATGTGTTCGATCGCCGTTACCGAGACCTTCTGCCGCTGTGGCGGAAAGGCCGGTACTTTCGCATCGGCGAGCTCTCGGGAGAGGTTCTCCGGCTGAGTCCCGAACAGCCCGCGGGCGGGAGGGAGTTGGGGCGCTGCCCCCGCACCCCGCGAGGGCCTTCGGCCCCTCGACCCCGACCAAGGGCTACCGCCCCCTGGACCCCGGAAACCCAAAACATAAACTGTCCACCGAAACGGGGCAGCTCCAGGGGAAGGATGGGGTCAGTCTTGCCAAATGGTATTTCGCAGGACCCGCTTACCTTTCGGAAACATCAAGGTCGCTCACGAAAGCCGCTTGACCACGACCACCGTGCGGTCATCGGAGAACGGTTCGGCCCCCACGAAGAGCTCGACCTCTCGGTCCAAGGCCAACGCAAACTCCCGGGCTACGAGGTGGCGGTGAGTCCGTGAGGCCGCGAGCAGCCGCAGTGAACCAAACTCCTCGTTTTTTGCATTAGTGGCCTCCGTGATTCCGTCTGTGTAGACCAGAAGCAGATCCCCTTTCGCCAGTTCCGTCTCGACTGTCGTGTAGCGGGTGCCCGGCCAGAGCCCCATCGGAAAGCCGTTCGACTTCAGCCACTCCGGCTCGCCATCGGCGCGCAAGAGCAGCGCGGCATTGTGGCCTGCGTTGACGTAGCGAAGCCGGCCCGTCTCGAGTTCGAGAACGCCAAGGAATGCCGTGGCGTACTTCTCCACCGGCGTTCGCTCAAGGAGCTGGGCCGAGACCAGGTCACACACCACTTCGGGGGGCTGGCCGCTCTCCAGGGGAACGGCCAGGAGGGCTTCGAGCGAAGCGGTGAGCAGGGCCGCGGCCATTCCTTTTCCCGAGACGTCTGCCTCGAAGATAACGCACTCTCGCCCGTCGGACCTGAGGGAGAGCTTGCAGAAGTCACCCGAGACGCCTCGGGAAGGAACGTTGCCCGCGTGGATCTCGTAGCCGGGCAGGGTGGGAAGAGAGGAAGGAAGAAGGGCCACCTGGATCTCCCGGGCGAGTCGAAGCTCTTGCTCCATTCGCTGGCGTTCGAGCGCCTCTGCCATGAGGCGCCGGAGATCCTCGATCATCTTGTTGAAGGCAACGCTCAGTTCGGCAATCTCGTCATGGCCCGAGACCAGAACGGCTTCGTTCATATGACCTGCCGAGATCCTCCGCACGCTGGCCGTCAACCGGGTCACAGGGTCGGAGATCGATCGCGCCACCACGATGCAGGCGAAGAAGATGAGCAGCAGCATCCCTCCGGCCACGATCGCGAGGGCCCTCCGCTCGCGATGGAGCCGCTGGAACGCCTCCTCATCATCCATCTTGATCGCCATCCCCCACCTCAAAGACGGGAGGTACCGCGTGACCGCGTAGACCTTCTTTCCACGGTAGTCCGTGTAGTGCCCTTCGGTCGCGAGCCCTTGAACGGCCGCCTGGATGAGGTTCTCCTCGGCACCCCCCATGGGGATCCGCCGCCGGAATGCGGCATCCGGATCGTGGCGCAACGGGGTCATGACAACGGCCTGGCTCCCCTTGAGTCCGGCCACCACGGTTTCGCCCGTCTGACCGCCCCCCGACGGGTCCTGAACGACGTGGTAAACCTCTTCGTTGTTCATCTGCAGGGCCACGACGCCGATCACCGATCCCTCCTTCAGGATCGGGGCACCGATGAAGGCGGCCGGTTCGTTTGTCGCCGGATAGAAATCGAAATCCGAGATCTCCGTCGACAAGAGCGTCCTCGCGTCGTCGAAGACTCGGGCGAGCTCAGAATCCTTGTAGGGTCCTGTCAGATAGCTCGACCCGAGATCCTCGCCCTCCTTGACGGAAAAGACAGCGTGTCCGTCCGCCGAGATGAGGAAGAGGTCGGTGTATCCCGAGACCTCGACCAGATTCTGAAAGTACGGCCGCACGGCGCCGGCGGCATCGGCGTATTCGCGTGACCGGAGCCCGAAACGGACAAAGACCGAGGTCAGCGTCGAAAGAGCCTCGATCACCGTCGGCTCGCGAGACAGAAGGGTCACATCGTGCTGCCTCTCGATAGCGTACTTTTCCACGTGAGCGGCCTTCTGTTCGGCGAGCGCCGCCATATGGATCCGCACATCCTCCTCGAGCGACCTGGCGGAGCGGGAGACGCTCAGAAAGGCGAGCACCCCGAGCGGCAAGAGCGCCAGCAGGAGGAACCATCCGAGCAACCGCGAATTGATGGAGGACCAGCGCAAGTCCCACATGGGCTACTCCGTTTTCCGGTTCTCCCCGGCGGGGACGACGCCCGGATTCGCCCAGCGGTTCCCCCAGCGCGTGTAGAGGCTCGTCAGAAACAGCTCCCACTGCGCCTTGGTCCGGTAGATCGGGTACGGCACGGGACGGACGGGACGCGCCGACCGCCAGACGATGTCGAACTGGCCGTCCTTTTGGATCCGGCCGATTCGAACCCCTTTCCACGTGTGGAGGTTGTCCAGATCGATGTAGACGACGCCTTCCGGAGCGAGGAAGCTCTGCTTGCGGATGGCGAGACGGATATCGGCGAGCTCCGCCGAGCTCGCCGCCTTCACCGCCTGGGCCCAGAGGTAGACGCCGAAGTACCCCGCCTCGATCGGATCGCTCGTGACGCGGGATGGCCCATACCGGCTCTTGAACCGCGCCACGAAGGCGGTGTTCTCCGGCGTATCCAGCGCCTGGAAGTAGTTCCAGGTGGCATAGTCCCCGATGAAGTCCTTCGGGCCGAGCCCCCGCAGCTCCTCCTCGCCGACGCTGAACGACATGGTCGGAATGTCGGAAGACGAGATCCCCGCCTTGCGCAGCGCCTGGAAAAAGGCGATGTTGGTGTCACCGTTTATCGTGTTTAGGATGACCTTCGGCTTAGCGGCTTTGATCTTTTCGACGACACCCCCGACGTCGCGGCTCCCTAGGAGCAGATACTCCTCGCCGACGATGTCGCCGCGAAGCGCCGTCACCTGGTCCCGGATGATGGCATTCGCCGTCCGCGGAAAGACATAGTCGGAGCCGACCAGGAAGAAGGTTCTGCCCAAGTTGTCGAGGGACCACTTGACGGCGGGGATGATCTGCTGGTTCGGAGCTGCACCCGTGTAGACGATATTCGGGGAGGATTCCAGTCCCTCGTACTGGACCGGGTAGAAGAGAAGGTGGTTGAACCTCTCGACGACCGGCTTGACCGTGCGCCGGCTGGCGGAGGTCCAGCAACCGAAGATCGTGGCGACCTTCTCCTCCTGGATGAGCCTCTGTGTTTCTCTGGCGAACGTCTCGGCATCGGAACGTCCGTCGGCGACGACGGCTTCCACCGGGCGTCCGAGCAGCCCCCCTTTCTGGTTGATCTCCTCGATGGCCATGAGCGTTGCATCCGCGACGGACTTCTCGCTGATCGCCATCGTCCCGGTGAGTGAGTGGAGAACTCCGACCCGGATCGGACGTGGCTTCTGACAGCCGATGATGAGACTGCTCGCGAGCGAACAAGCAGCCAATGTCAATAAGACCCTTCTTTCACATGCCACTCCGGGCATCTGATCCTCCACAAACCCGGGTCGCTTCACTCTTGTCCCAAACCGATCGCCGCCCAAATGCGCAATGCTCAGCCGCCCCGGCGGTGGGGCTCGGGAACTAGCGCGATTGGTTCGCTTCTCCTATGTCTCTTAGCACCGATGCTATCTCGCGATCCTCCGCCGCGCCGCCGAGCGCCAGCCGATCGGCCGCGGCCTGCGCCCCTCCGTCGCCTCGACCGGCGACCTCGCCCGCATGCTCAGCGCGCTCGGCCGCGAACAAGACATCCCCAACCTGATCATGATGCGACGCCTGATCGAACTCGAGCGCGGCTGGGCGAACTAGCGGTAGGTAGCCCTCTTAACTGATTAAGGTCTCTTAACGAATGCGTGGCGCGGCGCGGGTCTTGCCTTCAGCTCGCCCGGGGCGGAGCGATCGTTCGGCTCGGTACGATCTGTGCGCGTCGAGCGTCTGCCGGACGACTCGCTCGGCGACGAAGGCGGCATGCGAGCGTCGGAGTCTCATTGCCTCCCGGCAATGTAACGCGGTCCGGGTGAATGCCGGATGACGCCGGAGTCAGAGAGCGGGCCAGAAGGGCCGCTGCGTCTCGAGGACCTGGCGGAGCACGCGCTCGGCCGCCGTGTTCGGCGGACCGGGATCGAGCCGCGCCAGCGGATCGCTGAGCAGCACGGCCGTGCACGCAGCCGCCGCGGCCGAGATCGCCTCGAGGTTGTAGCCGCCCTCCAGCGCGAGAACGGCGCGACCTCGCGCGAGCGAGCAGACCCGCTGCGTCATCGCCGCGTATCCGGCGGCCGAGAGCCGCATCCCCCCGAGCAGGTCGCCGGCCGCCGCGTCGAATCCGCAGGACACGAGCACGAGCTCGGGTTCGAAGGCGCTGGCGATCGGTAGCAGCACGCGGTCGAAGGCGGCCAGGTATTCGGCGTCTCCCATCCCCGCGGGCCACGCGATGTTGACGGTCCGACCGCGCCCGGCGCCTCGGCCCGCCTCGGAGATCGCGCCGGTTCCTGGATAGAACGGGTACTGGTGCGTCGAGAAGTAGAGGACGTCGGGATCGTCTTCGAAGCTGTGCTGGGTTCCGTTGCCGTGGTGCAGGTCCCAGTCGACGATCGCGACGCGTCGGACTCCATCGGATCTCCTCACCGCGGCTGCCGCGACCGCGACGTTGTTGAAGAGACAGAAGCCCATCGCGCGATCGGCCTCGGCGTGATGACCGGGGGGTCTGACGAGGGCGAAGCCGTTCGCGAGCGCGCCCGAGACGACCTGCCGGGCGAGGTCGATCAGTCCGCCCGCCGCGAGCCGCGCTGCCACGGCTGAGTGCCGCGACGTGTAGGTGTCGGGGTCGAGCTGAGTGAAATTGCGCTGCGCGGTCGCCTCGATCGAATCAACGTACTCGGGCGTGTGCACCGCGAGGAGCTCCTCGCGCGTCGCTTCCCGCGCGTCGATCCGACGGCACCGGCCGGCAAGCCCGTCTCCGCTCAGCCGCGACCAGATCGCGGAGAGGCGGCCCGGATGCTCGGGATGTTCGTAGGGCGGCGCGTGAAGGAGGAATGCTTCGTTGTAGACGAGACCGGTGGTCACGGATGGGAGCCCGCGCTGCTGAAGAACCACAGTGCAGCCAGGAAGAGCAGCCCGTAGGCGAGGATCGCGATGACCGCGATCCCGGGCCCCCGCCGTCGCGCCGGCGCCGCCGGATCGGCCGGGCCGACCGCTCGGAGGGTCGGACGCTCCCGGTCAGGCATCGAGAAGGAGAGCGAGCTCCGCCGGATCGGAGGTCGGCCGCAGGCACGAGAAGTTCCGGCAGACCCACGCGGCAGCGGAGCCGTCGGAGGAGCCGCGCGACGCGACGAGTGGAGCGATGTCCGCGAGACTCTCCGAACGGTCCGCGTGCGCGACGACGCGATTCAGCCGGCGGCTGCCGAAGACGGCCGCGCGAAGGCGTTCGAAGTCCTCGCGGCCGATCTCACCGGAGAGGACGACTTCACGCGGCTCGTCCTGGCGGTAGTCGAGCGCGCACAACAGTCGCGGGAAGGCGGAGGGCGCCCGGTCGAGATACCCGGCGAACGCGGAGAAGATCGCCTCCGCTCGAGTGCGGTACTTCGCGTCGCCCGTAAAAGTCGCCAGCCGCAACAGATTCATCGCGGCGACCGAATTGGAGGAAGGCATCGCACCGTCGTAGAGCTCGCGCGGCCGTACGATCAGGTGATCGTGGCCCTCCGCGGCGAGGAAGTAGCCGCCGCGCGGGTCCGCAAAGCGCTCCTCCATCTCGTTCGCGAGCTCGACCGCCGCCCGGAAGTAGCGCGGGTCGAACGTCGCCTCGTAGAGATCGAGCATCGCTTCGACGAGAAAAGCGTAATCGGAGGCGAACCCGGGGATGCCGGCGGCGCCGTCCTTCTCGCGATGGAGGAGATCTCCCGCAACCCGGCAACGGGAGAGGATCCGGTCGGCGGCTCGTCGGGCGGCCTCCTCGTAGCGGGGCTCGCCGAGAACGCGGGCCGCGAGCGCGAACGCGGAGATGGCGAGCGCGCTCCAGTCCGTGAGGAGCTTCGTGTCGGTGGCCGGCGGCTCGCGCCGCGAACGAGCCTCGTACATCCGGCTGCGGGATTCGCGGAGGATCTCCTCCACCCGCTCTTCGCTCGTCCCGAACTGGACCGCGAGCTCCGGCACGGTCCGGACGATCGAGAGGACCGTCTGGCCGTGCTCGAAGTTGCCCGCCTCCGTGACGCCGTAGCGCGCGGAGACGATCGGCGTCGCTTGCGCTCCGAGGGCCGCTTCGATCGACTTGCGATCCCAGACGTAGAACGTCCCCTCCTCGCCCGCGGAGTCCGCGTCCTGCGCGGCGAAGAATCCTCCCTCCGGCGGCGTCATCTCGGCCAGAAGGTAGTCGAGCGTCTCGCGGGCGACGCGCGCGAAGTCGGCGTTCCCGAAGGCGCGGAACGCGAGGACGTACGCGCGTGCGAGGAGCGCGTTGTCGTAGAGCATCTTCTCGAAGTGGGGAACGAGCCATCGCGCGTCGGTCGAGTACCGATGGAAGCCGCCGCCGACGTGGTCGTAGAGACCGCCGTGCGCCATTTTCGTCAGTGTCGTTTCGACCATCTCGCGGGCCTTTGGCTCGCCCGTACGGATCGAGAAGCGGATCAAGAACTCCAGCCGCATCGCCGGGGGAAATTTCGGCGCGCCGCCGAAGCCGCCGTGACGGGGGTCGAACTCGGCCGCGAGTGCCCGGGCCGCCGTCTCGAGCGGAGCGGTGCCGACCTCGGGCCCCTCGGTTGGCGCGCGAGCGGCCAGGTCGAGGTGGTCGACGAGCCGACCCGCGGAGGTCTCGAGCTCGGTGCGGCGACTCTTCCAGGCGTCCGAGATCGCCGCGAGAAGAGCGGGAAAGCCGGGTCTTCCGTACCGGTCGTCGGGAGGGTAATACGTTCCACCGTGAAATGGACGCCCCTCGGGAGTCAGAAAGAGCGAGAGCGGCCAACCTCCGCTCCCCGTCATGGTCTGGACCGCGGTCATGTAGACGTCATCGACGTCCGGACGCTCCTCGCGATCGACCTTGATGGGGATGAAATCGCGATTGATCAGCTCGGCAATGCGCTCGTCCTCGAACGACTCGTGCTCCATGACGTGGCACCAGTGGCACGTCGAATAGCCGATCGAGAGGAAGATGGGCTTGTCCTCCGCTTTCGCGCGGGCAAAAGCTTCCGCGCCCCACGGATACCAGTCGACCGGATTGTCCGCGTGCTGGAGGAGGTAGGGGCTCTTTTCCTGGGCGAGACGGTTTGGCACGAGGAAAGATAACTCTCCGAATCCATACTGTCATTCCGAGCCGCGAAGCGCACCCTGTCATTCCGAGGAGCGAAGCGACGAGGAATCTCTCCCGTTCGGGGGACAGATCCCTCGCTTCCGCTCGGGACGACGGCTTCGCCGTCGGATCCCTCGCTTCCGCTCGGGATGACAGTGAGACGCTATCGCGGTTCGGCGGTAATCGTGACTTCCTTGTCCCCGTCTTTCACGATCACGACGTCTCCCGGCCCGAGCTCGTCGATCCGTTCGAGGATCTCCTTCGGGCTGATCTGCCGGTCGCCCGAGAAGCTCTCGACGATCGCGCGCGGCACGCGGACGTGAACGAGCTTTCCCCAATCGTCTCGGATCGTGATCGCCAGGGCCGTTCCCTCCGCCATCACCTCGATCGTGTCGTTGCCCTTCTTGATGACGCCGGGCTTGCCGGGCGCGCTCTCCGCGGCCGCGTCCAGGAGGTCGCGCGGCGTGACGTCGCCGTCCCAGTCGGTGTGGATGTCTCCGCCGAAGCGGCGAATGGGAGAGAACTTCGCGACGCGCGCAACGAGATTCGACGGGACGGAGAAGGAGACCCGCCGGGTCGAGTCTCCCTCCTTCTCCCGCACCTCCACCTTGAAGCCCTTCACTCGAGCGAACTCGGGAGCGGGCCGCCGCCAGAACGCGAGCGCGAGCGCGACGAGAATCACGACGACCAAGCCCAGGACGACTGCTCGAATCTCTTTCATGGGCAGCTCTCCCTTCTCTCCAACGCGCTCCACGCGCAAAAGTTCCGTCCCGTGATACTTTGGCAGTCGAGCGGGGCAGAATAAGTCGGTCATTATCAGCGTTTTCGGGGAACGATGCCTCATTTCATCAC